>Ga0310344_10002632_pt1 | contig 13460 bp, 13 predicted proteins | sample HC15DNA20200_MG_FD_203801 | JGI IMG/M metagenome (GOLD analysis project Ga0310344, IMG submission 203801) | Marine microbial communities from station ALOHA, North Pacific Subtropical Gyre - HC15-DNA-20-200_MG | ecosystem: Environmental > Aquatic > Marine > Oceanic | place: Pacific Ocean: North... | reverse complement strand
TATCTCAGGTGATGCCTGACATAAATTCTCTTACTTACAGAGGGTATGCTGTTCAAGATCTATGTGACAAGTGTAGTTTTGAAGAAGTAGCTTATTTAATATTAAATAGAGAGTTGCCAAACCAAGTTAAACTAAAAAAATTTAAAAAAGAATTAGAGAAAAATAGAAGTATTTCAATAAACCTTAGAGAAATTGTCAAGCATATGCCGAAAAAATCTCATCCCATGGATGTTGCTAGAACTGTTGTCAGCGTTATGGGTCTTGAAGATAAAGAAACAAGCAACAATTCACCAGCTGCTAATATGAGAAAGGCAATAAGAATATTTGCAAAAACACCCACGGCTATGGCTGCATTTTTTAGAACCAGAAAAGGTAAAAACGTAGTTCCACCAAAAAAAGGTTTGGGTTTTTCTGAAAACTTTTTTTATATGTGTTTTGGAAAAATTCCCAATAAAGAAATTATTAGAGCTTTTGACGTTTCTTTAATTTTATATGCTGAACACAGTTTTAATGTTTCAACTTTCACAGCTAGAACAATAACAAGTAGTTTGTCAGATATACATAGCGCTATAACTGGTGCTATAGGAAGTTTAAAAGGTCCTCTACATGGTGGGGCTAATGAAGCGGTAATGCATATGATGAATAAAATTAAAAAACCTGAAAATGCTTTAAAATGGATAAATAATGCTCTTGATAAAAAAGAAGTAGTCATGGGTTTTGGTCATAGAGTTTATAAAAAAGGTGATTCAAGAGTACCTACTATGGAAAAATACTTTAAAAAAGTTTCTAAAATAAAAAATGATAAAAAATTTCTTAAAATTTACGATACTGTTAAAAATGTAATGATTAGTAGAAAAGATATTCATCCAAATGTAGATTTTCCTACCGGGCCTACTTATCATTTAATGGGATTTGATACAGACTTCTTTACTCCAATATTCGTCATTTCAAGAATAACGGGTTGGTCAGCGCATATTATGGAACAACATGCGGCTAATAAATTAATTAGACCATTATCTAAATACAGTGGGGAGCAACATCGTAAAGTAATGCTTCTCAACCAAAGATAAAAAATTATTTTCCTGGGCCTTTATATGCTGCTGCGATTTTTGCTGCGTTTGTTGCAACTTCATTAATATTTATTGCTTCACAAACAGCAATATCACAAAGAGCACCACTAGCTTCTGTTGCCATTTTTACACCAGCGCCTTGTGCAAAAGTTCCTTCAAAAACTGCTAAAAAATCATAAGGTCCTCTTAAACCAGTGTATGAAACTAATTTAGCTCCAACGGCTTCAGCTGCGATTTTAGCTGCTGCTGATCTATCTGATTTTGGATCTTTGCAAAAACCTTGAAATCCTTGCGCAGTATATCTACCCAATGCATAAAATGTTGCCATAAGATCTCCTTTCAAGAGATTAGTCTACTAACAGATGTCTATTTAAGAAAGTGAATATTTTATGAAAAAGCTTCTGCCCAAGTACCTTTTGTTGAAGCTTTAGAATATTCAGTTGCTCTGCCCTCAAAGAAATTCATATGTTCAACCGCATTAAGCATTGTATCTAGCCATGTTAAAGGATTTTTATCTACTTGATATATGGGTTCAAGTCCAAGTTGAATTAATCTTCTATTCCCAATCCAACGAATATATTGTTTAACTTCATCAGCGGTAAGACCATTGATTGGTCCCATTTCAAAAGCTAAATTTATAAATGCATCTTCATGTGAAATTATAGTTCTACATGCTTCGTAAATTTCTTTTTTAAGATCTTCCGTCCATACTTTTGGATTTTCTTCAATAAATGTTCTAAATAATTTTATCATAGAATTACAATGCAAAGTTTCATCTCTAACTGACCAAGTAACGATTTGCCCCATACCTTTCATTTTGTTTTGTCTTGGAAAATTTAATAAAATAGCAAAGCTTGCAAATAGTTGTAACCCTTCTGTAAAAGCACTAAACACAGCTATAGTTTTTGCAATGTCGTGATTTGATTTAACATTAAATCCTTGCATATAATCGTATTTATCTTTCATTTCTTTGTATTTTAAAAATGCTGAATATTCAGACTCAGGCATACCTATTGTATCTAGAAGATGAGAATAAGCTGCTATATGCACAGTTTCCATAGCTGCAAATGCAGACATCATCATTAAAGTTTCTGTGGGTTTAAAGACGTTCATATAATGTCTTATGTAACAGTTGCTTACTTCAACATCAGCTTGGGTAAAAAATCTAAAAATCTGAGTTAATAAATTTTTTTCGGCTTGGCTAAGATTTTTTTGCCAATCTCTAACATCATCTCCTAATGGTACTTCTTCTGGTAACCAATGAATTCTTTGTTGCGTTAACCAAGCATCATAACACCATGGATATCTAAATGGTTTATAAACCGGGTTACCAATTAACAAACCTGATTTTTTATCTTCTTTTTCTTTTTTTTCTAATTTAATTATTGACATGATAGACATTCTTCATAATTTTGGTCTTCGTTTGAATCTTTTTTTGTTGAATTTGTTGATAATCCATTATTAACATTTTCAGCTCTTTGAATAGATTTTGATCGACAGTAATAGAGACTTTTTAATCCTTTTTTCCATGCTTGGAAATGGATTTGATGTAATTCCTTCTTATGTACATCAGCCGGTAAAAAAATGTTTATTGATTGAGCTTGTGAAACATATGGTGTCCTGTCAGCTCCTAGTTCTATAATCCATTTTTGATCTAATTCAAAAGCAGTTTTGAAAACAGCCTTTTCATGATCAGTTAAAAAATCTAAGTGTTCAACAGAACCTTGGTTTGTAGTTATTGTTGACCAGGTTTCGTCATCATCCTTAGAGTGTTTTTTCAAAATTTTCTTTAAATATCTATTTCTAACATTGTATGAGCCTGAAAGAGTTTTGTGCGTATAGCTATTAGCTGCCACAGGTTCAATTCCTGGAGAGGCACCACCACAAATTATAGATATTGAAGCTGTAGGTGCTATCGCTGTTTTATTAGAAAACCTTTCTTTAAAACCGTATTCCTCTGCATCAAGACACGATCCTCTCTCATCTGCTAATTTTTTAGATGCTTGATCTACTTCATTTTGAATATGTTTAAAAATTTTGTTGTTCCATACTTTGCTCATTACTGACTCAAGTGGTATTGAATTTTTTTGTAAAAATGAATGATACCCCATGACTCCTAATCCTACACTTCTTTCTCTCATAGCAGAATATTTAGCGTCACTAAATGTGTTTGGAGCTCTGTTAATAAAGTCTGTTAAAACATTATCCAAAAAACGCATAACATCTTCTATAAACTCTGGTTGATTTTTCCATTCATCGTATGTTTCTAAATTTAAAGATGACAAGCAACAAACTGCTGTTCTATCTTTTCCATCTTTATCTACACCGGTAGGTAAAGTTATTTCACTACATAAATTAGAGGTTTTAACATTTAAACCTGCCAGCTTGTGATGTTGAGGAATAAGTCTATTAACAGTATCAACAAAAATAATATAAGGTTCGCCTGTTTCTACTCTTGCTGTTAGTAATCTAATCCACAAATTTCTTGCTGATACAGTAGATTGAACTACTCCATCTTTAGGACTTTTTAAAGCCCATTGAGAATTAGTTTCTACAGCTCTCATAAACGCATCACTAACCAATACACCATGGTGTAAGTTTAAAGCTTTTCTATTAGGATCGCCTCCGGTAGGTCTTCTCATTTCTATAAATTCTTCTATTTCTGGATGATCTATTGGAAGATAACAAGCCGCAGAACCTCTTCGTAGAGAGCCTTGACTAATTGCCATCGTTAAAGAATCCATAACTTTAATAAAAGGAATAATTCCTGAAGTTTTTCCAACTCTTCCAATTTTTTCACCTATTGATCTTAAATTTCCCCAATAACTTCCAATCCCTCCTCCTTTTGCAGCCAACCAAACATTTTCACTCCACAAATCAAGAATTCCATCTAAACTATCTCCAGCTTCATTTAAAAAACATGAGATTGGGAGTCCTCTTTCAGTTCCTCCATTTGATAAAATGGGTGTAGCTGGCATAAACCATAAATCGCTTATATAATTATAAATTCTTTGGGCATGTAAATTGTCATCTGCATAAGTGCTAGCTACTCGAGCAAATAAATCTTGGTAAGATTCATTTTGCCCCAAATATCTATCGCTTAATGTTGCTTTTCCAAAATCAGTTAACTTTTCGTCTTTAGATCTATTTATTTTAATTGTTATTCCTTTATCATTTTGAAAAAGTTCAGTTTGAGAAGTTAAAGAAAATAGATCTGGCTTTTTATTACCTTTTATCCATTTCACCCATTGTTTTGGAAAGTTATCTTTTGGACTAATTTTTTCGACAGCTTTTTCTATTACTGATGACAGGTTTTTATTCATAAATTACTATTTTATTAAGTTTTTGTGTAAAAACAACTATATGTTGTGTACACAAGATGTAGATATACTACATATTTATACAAATCAATAGAACATTACAGGAACATTGATATAATAACAAGGATAAAATTAAGAAAGTAATATAATTGACCTGTATCAAAAGCTTAAAAAATATTAGATAAGTTACAATGCCAAAAAATGAGGACTCCCACATAAATCCACTAGGATTTAGAGAATATGATGCTCGCTGGCTTTATCCTAAAGATATAAACCCTGAAGGAATAAAATGTGTAGGGCTCGCTCTAGGTACACAAATAATTTCCAAAACAAATAAATCTCCAAGAGTTATTGTTGGGCATGATTATAGATCCTACAGTGAAGAAGTTAAAAAAAAACTTGTAGAAGGATTGTTAAAAACTGGATGCAATGTTGAAGATATAGGATTATCTTTATCGCCAACTGTTTATTTTGCCCAATTTAATCTTAAAGCCGATGCTGTTGCTATGGTGACAGCTAGTCATAATGAAAATGGTTGGACTGGAATAAAAATGGGTATTGAAAAAGGATTAACCCATTCACCTGTTGAAATGAATGAATTAAAGAAAATTGCTCAAGAAAAAAAATTTATAGAGGGAAAAGGTACATACAAAGTAATTAAAGGATTCAAAGATATATATATAAATAATTTTCTAAAAAATAAAATTAAAAAAAAAATTAAGGTGGTTGTGGCATGTGGGAATGGTACAGCTGGATTGTTTGCTCCAAAAGTATTAAAGGAAATTGGATGTGAAGTTATAGAGCTGGATTGTAATCTTGATTATAATTTTCCTAAATACAATCCTAACCCTGAAGATTTAAAAATGCTTAAAGCAATAAGTGATTGTGTTAAGAAAAATAATGCAGATGTTGGTTTTGGTTTTGACGGTGATGGTGACAGACTTGGTGTTATTGATAATAATGGAAAAGAAATTTTTTCCGATAAAATAGGATTACTAATAGCAAGAAATTTATCTGCTAAACACAAGAATCAAAAATTTATAGTAGATGTAAAATCTACTGGATTATATGAAAATGATAAAACACTTCAACAAAATGGATGTAAAACTATTTATTGGAAAACAGGTCATTCACATATAAAAAGAAAAGTTAATGAAATTAAAGCATTAGCTGGATTTGAGAAAAGTGGACATTTCTTTTTTAATAAACCATATGGTTTAGGCTATGACGATGGTATAAATTCTGCAATACAAGTATGTAATTTACTAAGCGAGCAAAGTAAAAAAATATCCGATATGATTAACGAACTTCCAAAAACTTACCAGTCACCCACTATGGCCCCTTTCTGCAAGGATGAAGACAAATATGAAGTAGTAACAGCTTTGATAGATAAAATTAATAATCTAAAAAATGATAATAAAAAAATTGATGATCAAAAAATTGCAAAAATATTAACAATAAATGGTATACGCTTTACCCTTGAAGATAATTCTTGGGGTTTAATAAGAGCGTCTTCAAATAAACCATCTCTTGTAATTGTAACAGAAAGTCCCACTTCTGAAAAAAGGAAAAAAGAAATATTTTATTTTATTGATAAATTATTACAAGAAACTGGAAAAATTGGTAATTATGATCAAAAAATTTAATAGGATAAATATTCAAAAAATAATCTAAAAGAAACTAATAAAAGAAAAATTCCAAAAAATTTGCCTATCAATTTTTTATTAACTTTATGAACTACTTTAGCTCCAAACTTTGCCATTAAAGTAGTTATTGGAACAAAAATCAAAAAAGCTGGCACATTAATAAAACCTAAGCTAAATGGTGCATTAATATTTAGATAGCTACCTGTAATTAAAAAACCAACTGACCCAACTACTGCAATTAAAAAACCAATAGCGGCTGACGTTCCTATAGCTACATTTATTGGATATCCAAACATTCTGATTATTGGAGTATTCAACACGCCGCCACCTATACCCATTGGAGCCGAAAAAAAACCAGCTAATGTTCCAAAAAATATTTTGAAAGGTAAATTAATTTTTTTAGGTTTTATGTCTTCTTTTTCTTTAAAAAATAAAAAATTAAAAGCGAGAATAAATGTAACTAATGAAAAGAATAGTATCAAATATGCTGTTTTTAAACTTGCAGCAAAGATAGTTCCGATGAAAACTCCAAAAGCAACATATAACCCATATGATACAACTAGGTTTGTATTTACAGCTTTATATTTCATGTGAGTTAATGTTGAGGCTATAGAAGTTGGAATTATTATAGAAAATGAAGTGCCAACCGCTAAATGCATTATAAAAGAATCATCTAAGCCTACACTTCCAAAAATGTAATAAAGCACTGGAACAGTTATTAAACCTCCACCAATTCCCAAAAGACCAGCAAAAAAACCTACTGGTATTGCAGTAAGAGCCATTAAAAAAATTAAATAAATATATTCGTTTGCTAAAATTGAATTAATCAATTTGACTTTCTATGCGAAATTGCGGTGATAGTTTTATTTTATCCATTATGTGATCAATTTTTTGAACATCTGCATTCCTGACACACATATTTTCACTTAAATATCTCTTCCAAAAACTCGAACCACTCTTTCCATGGAATAAACCTAATGTATGTCTCATAATTTGATTTAATCTTGTTCCATTTTTAATTTCTTTTTTTACATACGGAATTAATTCTTTGATAATATCTTCTCTAGATAAAACATTATTATTATTAAAAATTTCTTTTTCAATATCAGCTAACATATAAGGTGAATGATAAATTGATCTACCAATCATAACTCCATCAACTTTATCTAAATGATTTTTAATCTGGTCTATAGATGTAATACCACCATTAATTATTATATTTAAATCTTTAAAATCTTCTTTGAGTTTATAAACTAAATCATATTTTAAAGGAGGAATATTTAAATTTTGCTTGGGCGTAAACTTTCCAAGTACAGCTTTTCTTGCATGTATAATAAAAGTTTTTATTCCTGTTGATTTAAGAATGCTTATAAATTTAAAAAGGCTTTCATAATCTTCAACTTTATCATAACCAATTCTAGTTTTTACAGTTACAGGAAGCTTTGTTTTATTTTGCATTTCAACTAAACAATCTGCCACCAAATTTGGTTCTTTAATTAAGCAAGCTCCAAACTTATTTTTTTGTACTTTTTTACTGGGGCATCCTAAATTTAAATTTATTTCATCGTAACCAAATTCTTCGCCAATTTTTGAAGCATTACCTAACAGTTTGGGTGATGAACCTCCTAATTGAAGAGCAACGGGTTTTTCATTTATGTCAAAAGATAATAATTTTTTTTTATCACCTCTATCTATTGCTTCTGAAACAATCATTTCGGTATATAAAAGTACATTTTTGCTGATCAGCCTTAAAAAATACCTTTCGTGTCTGTCAGTGCAATCCATCATTGGTGCAACTGAAATTACATGTTTCATAATAATTATATTAACTTTTTTTTGTTTTATTTAAAAACAATTATTTTTCTATTCTGATTTCTTTTCAACAGTTTCTTGGTTGGTTTCTTCTTTTTCTAGAACTTCATCTTCGTTATTTGTCTCATTCTTTTTTTCACTTATCGCAGATGTAATCTTTTCTGGTATTCTTCTTAATCTTTTAGAAGGCAATATTGCTGTTCCACTTTTTGATATTTCGCCCTTATATATTTTGTCAAAATCATCTTCAGTTTCATCGTCAAGATCCTGATTAACATCGGCCGATTCTTCTTGTTGTTTTCTTAATTTGTTAATTGCTGAATCTTCTAATGTTTTAACAGATACTTTGCCCTCTCCAATTTCTCTTAATGATATTACAGTGTTTTTATCATTATCTTTATCTACTAAAGGCTGCTCTCCAGCGTTTAATTGGGAAGTTCTTTCTTTTGCTAAAAGTACTAGGTCGTATTGACTATCTATTTTTTTCAAACAATCTTCTACAGTGATTCTTGCCATAAGATGTGCAATAATTAATGAAAAGTCTCAATAAAATCAAGATATTTTTAAACAATAATAGGATTTAATCTGTTTCTTACTATAATTAGAGAAAATAAGGATATAAATATATATATCCCAGAAATTATTGATATTTGCTCAATCGAAAGACCCGCATCTATAAGAATTCCAAATAACGCAGTACCAAAAGCAGTAGAAAATACCATTAAAGAAGTTGTAAGAGCTTTAATAGAGCCAATATGCTTTACTCCATATATTTCTGCCCACGTAGACGATCCTAAAACGTTGGCAAAACCATTGCTTACTCCAATTAGTCCTAAGAAAAAAAATGAAGATATAGGATGATCAAAATAAAATATTACAACGGTAGCCAGTAATAAAGGTATATTCATATAAATTAGTAATTTTCTACTTGTAAATTTGTCTATTAATACACCGGAGAAAAATAATGTAATTACTGATAGTATTGAATAAACCATAAAAGACTGTGCTATTACATAAGGTCCCCAATTTTTTGATTCAAGTATAAATGATTGGTAAACAAAAACACCAGTAGCTATCCATGGCATAGCCAACATGTTTGCGCAAATAATATAAAATCTATAATCTTTTATAACTTCTATTCTTTTCCATTGATAAATATTTTCTACTTTATATTTTTCATCTTTAGTGATTTCTCTTGATTCAAAATTAAGGTTTTTTACCAAGAAATAAGATACGAAAGGTAAAAAAATAAATATAAAAATAGATATTGTGACCCAAATATTTTTCCATTCAAATATTGTTAAAAGATATATCATCATGACAGGTAAAATGAATTCTGCGGAAGATAATCCTAACCAACTTATACTTAGAGCTTTACCACGTGATTTTGTAAAGTATCTAGAAACTGTTGTTGTGGCTGTATGGGACATCATTCCCTGACCTGAAAACCTCATTAAAAAAATAGATACAAACAAAATTAAAATTGATGAAATTTTTGAAAAGAAGAAGCAAGAAAAAGATAGTAATAAAATTACAAAAAAAGCAAATTTAGAAATATTTATATCATCAATTTTTTTTCCTACCCATATAAGTAAAAAACTACTTAATAAAGTTGCTGTTGCATAAATTGTGCCAAATTGTCCATGACTTATTGATAGATCGTTTCTAATGCTTGAATTAAAAATACCTAAAAAAAAACTCTGTCCAAAACTAGAAAAAAATGTAAATATAAATCCAAATATAATTATTTTTAAATTTAAATTTTTAAACATTATGAACTATGTCTTGTAAAGTTTCTTTTATTGGTCTTGGTGTCATGGGATATCCTATGGCTGGTTATATATCAAAAGCAGGACATAATGTAACTGTTTATAATAGAACAGGTTCAAAAGCTGAAAAATGGATAAAACAATACAAAGGTAATATTGCCTCGACACCCGAAGAAGCTGCCAAGGATTCTGATTTTATTTTTACATGTGTAGGAAATGATAATGATTTAAAAGAAGTAACTATAGGAAAAAAAGGAATTTTTAATACAATAAAAAAAGATTCAATATATATAGACAACACTACAGCATCAGCAACTATTGCAAGAGAACTTTATAAAAATGCAAAAGCTCATGGTTTTGGTTTTTTAGATGCTCCAGTATCTGGTGGACAAGCGGGCGCAGAAAAAGGAGCTCTTACAGTTATGGTTGGCGGCGACTTAAAAGACTTTGATAAAGCAAAAGATATAATTAGTTGTTACAGTAAAAAAGTTCAATTGCTAGGACCATCAGGTAGTGGGCAATTAGCAAAAATGGTAAATCAAATTTGTATAGCTGGTTTAGTTCAAGGTTTATCTGAAGCGATTAATTTTGGATTAAATGCAGGTCTTAAAATGGAAGAAGTTATAGATGTAATTTCTAAGGGTGCTGCACAATCTTGGCAAATGGAAAATAGATATAAGACAATGATAGATGATAAATTTGATTTTGGTTTTGCTGTAGACTGGATGAGAAAAGATCTGAAAATTGCCATGGATGAAGCTAAAAAAAATAATTCACCTCTTCCTATAACAAAAATTGTAGATGGTTATTACGAAGAAATTCAAAAAATGGGCGGCAATAGATGGGATACATCTAGCCTAATAAGAAGATTTAGAAAAAAATAAGTGCCAAAAAATAAACCTGACTATTACAACGATCTAAACAAAGTTTATCTCAAGATTTGGGATTTATTAAAGATAAGTTTGCAAAATAGAGATTTGCCTTTTCATTTGCCAGTATTTATTTGTTCTTATAAAAACAAATCCGATGGCCGAATAGTTGTTTTAAGAGGTGTTGATGAAAAAGAAAAAAAAATTTGGTTTCATAGTGATATTAGATCTAATAAAATTAAAATTTTAAAATTTAACCCAGAAGCTAATCTACTATTTTATGACAAAAGTGAAAAAATTCAGTTAAGAATTTCTGGTAATGTGAAAATTAATTACCAAAATCAAATAACTAAAAAATCTTGGGAAAAAACTGCACACCTAAGTAGACAATGTTATCTTGGTGATAAATCTCCCGGCTCAAATGCTTCTGCTCCTACATCAGGATTAACAAATAAAATCGATAATTTAAAATACACAAAAGAAGAAAGTGAAATTGGTTATAAGAACTTTTGTGTAGTTGAAGTATATATAAAATCTATTGAATGGTTATATTTGGCCGCAAAAGGACATAGACGCGCTTATTTTAATATTACGAATGATGTGCTAGAAAAAAAATGGTTAATTCCTTAAATTTTGGAGATTGTATATTTTTTCCAAAGATCCCTATACTCTTGCGTATTTTCTTTAATATAGTTTGATTCTTCTTTAGTTATTTCTCTTACAACTTTAGCTGGACTTCCCAACACCAGAGAATTATTTGGAATTATTTTATTTTCAGTAATTAATGAGTTTGCTCCAATTATACAATTTGAACCAACTTTAGCTTTATTTAATATAATGCTGCCAATTCCAATTAAGGAATCATTTCCAATCGTACATCCATGTAGCATCACCATATGTCCTACTGTTACTCTTTTTCCTACCATTAAAGGACAGCCAGGGTCAGTATGAAGTACGCTACCATCTTGAATATTTGATCCTTCATCAACAACAATTTGTTCGATATCTCCTCTTAGTACGGCATTAAACCAGATACTAGCATCGTTTTTTATAACAATATCCCCAATTATTGTAGCGTTTGGAGCAATCCAATTTTTTCCTTCTCTCTTTAAACTTTTATTTTCAAAATCATAAATCATAGTTTATTAATATACTATATATGGCAATAGAAACACCAATTTGCAATTTTGGCGAAAAATCACATGAGTTTAATCTTAAATCTACTGAAGGTAAATTAGTAAGCTTAAATGATATAAAAGGTGAAAATGGTTATTTGATCATGTTTATTTGTAACCATTGTCCATATGTTCAAGCAGTTATAAACTTTCTCGTCGATGATGTAAAATATCTTGAAAGCATTGGTGTAAAGTCTGTAGCAATAATGTCAAATGATACCAAAAGTTATCCTGAAGACTCATTTGAAAACATGATTAAATTTGCAAAAGAAAATAGTTTTTCATTTCCATATCTCTATGATGAAAGCCAGCAAGTCGCAAAAAAATATTCTGCTGTTTGTACGCCAGATTTTTTTGGATACAACAAAAACTCTGAATTACAATATAGAGGAAGAATTTTAGAAGCCAAAAAATTAAAACCTGTACACTCCGGAGATACTGAGCTAAGAAAAGCTATGAAATTGATTTCAGAAACTGGAAAAGGTCCACAAAAACAGTTTCCAAGTATGGGTTGTAGTATAAAATGGTTTAAATAATGTTCCTGGTCGTAACAAGAAACTTCCCTCCTGATATTGGTGGAATGCAATCTTTAATGGGAGGTTTATCAGAAAGCCTGCTTGACCATGGTCCTGTAAAGGTTTTTGCAAATGAATTTAAAAATTCTAAAACCTATGACATCAAATCATCTTTAAATATTGAAAGAGTAAAAGGAATAAAGCTTTTTAGAAAATATAGAAAAGCTAATTTAGTTAATAATTTTATAAAAGAAAACTCAGATATAAGAGCAATTATTGTTGATCACTGGAAAAGTTTAGAATTGTTAAAAGAAGAATATTTAAGAAAAACAAAAACTTTTTGTCTATTACATTCAAAAGAAATCAATCATGATAAGGGAACATCTTTGAATAAAAGAATGATAAAAAGTTCTAATAAAGCAAATTTTATAATTGCTAATTCTAATTTTACAAAAAATCTTGCAATTAGACTGGGAATGGATCAGTCAAAAATAAATGTTATTTTTCCAGGAATTAATAAACCTAAACTTATTGATAAAAAATCACAAGTGAAAGCACAATCTTTTTATAATGAAACTTTTCCTAAAATTATTACTGTCGCAAGACTTGATAAAAGAAAAGGTCATGATAAAATTTTAATGCTAATTAAAAACCTAAAAACTAAATATCCTAATATTAAATATATCTCTATAGGTTCGGGTGAAGAAGAAAGTAATTTAAAAAAACTTTCTAAAGAACTGTCCCTTGATAAAGAAGTTATTTTTCTTAAAAATATAGATGAAAATTTAAAAATATCACTAATTTCAGAATCTAATTTATTTTTAATGCCCTCAAGAATAGAAAAGAAATCTGTAGAAGGATTTGGAATATCTTTCGTGGAAGCAGCTTCTTACGGAACAGGATCCATAGGAGGGAAAGATGGTGGTGCATCTGATGCAATTTCTCATAATGTTACTGGTTTAATTTGCGATGGTAACGATTTAAATTCAATTTATGATTCTACAATTAGTTTTTTTTCTGATGAAAATTTTACAAAATTTGGAAAAGCAGCTAAGGAATTTTCAGAAAAGTTTCATTGGAACAAAATTGTAAAAAATTATATTAAGTTAATTAATTAATTCTAATTTATTTTTTATATTTAAATAAACTGCTTCGGGTAATAAATCCTCAAGTTTATCTACTGTAATTGCTTTAAACTTATTTGTTTCTATGCTAACTTTTTTTGCTGTTGTGTGATATCCAAATAAAACAACTCCATCCATACCTAGATGAGCCGCCATGTGG
>Ga0310344_10002630_pt1 | contig 13472 bp, 15 predicted proteins | sample HC15DNA20200_MG_FD_203801 | JGI IMG/M metagenome (GOLD analysis project Ga0310344, IMG submission 203801) | Marine microbial communities from station ALOHA, North Pacific Subtropical Gyre - HC15-DNA-20-200_MG | ecosystem: Environmental > Aquatic > Marine > Oceanic | place: Pacific Ocean: North... | reverse complement strand
ACCTTTACTATACAACTCTCCTGTTAAATTTCTATCAGGGTCTGCTGCTATTTCAGCAGCTCTATTCCATTTATTTTTAAACCATCCTCCAGCGTCTTTAAACATTCCTCCCATGTTACTACCAAAATCTTTTGCACTATCTTGTACATTTCTTCGCCAAGCTGCGTTAAAAGGAGCCGCAGTTGATGGGTCTGGTCGAGGTTGTTTCCATTTAGAAAAATCTCCTTGAGGATCCATAGGGTCAAATTGATAGCCACTAGCATATGGGCCTGGTTGAGGAATAGGTTGATCACCTAACATTTCTGGAGAAAACTGTCTTCCATCTCCACCAGCATTCACATCACTATAAGCAGATGGTCTTTGAGGTTGAGGATAAGGTGGTGCAAATGGAGATTGATAGTTAGGTGGGCCTTCAGCTTCGTTGTACACATCAACATTAGAAAACCTATCTTGATAGGGATTATTCATTGGAGAAGGTGGATTTATAAAAGAAGGAGGAGGAAAAGCATTTTCAGGTGCCCCTTGAAAGAACCTCATTGTATCTCCCTGTGTATTAACAAATGTTCTTTTAGCTTTTTGTTTTTCTGACATTATACTAATCCTTTTAGTTTTCCAAGCATGCCACCTATTCCGCCAGCTGCTTTATTAAAAATATCTTTGGTTGATAAACCTGAACCTGCTACTAAATCTTCTCCAAAAGCACCTAATTGATTAGCTGAATTTGTTTGATAATCTCTTCTATTCTTTAAGTCTAACTGTCTCTGTGCAAATACTTGACTATCTATACCGCTTTGAGCTCCAACCATCTGTCTTTGATTTTGTTGCCAAGCGTTATACCTATCTTCATCTTGAGCTGTTTTCATTCTATTTTTTATAGCATTCATTGCACTACCACCTTGTCCCATCATAGCTGCACTTCTTACTGCTTGATTTCCAGCTTCTGTAGCATCATCTGCTCCCATAGAAGAAAACTGTCCCCAGTTTGTGCTTCTATCGATTAAATTTTGTGTGTTAGAAAAAAGACCTTTTAATGCGTCTACACTTTGAAGTTTATTTGCCTGGTTTCTATCATGCATAGCCTTACCCATCATTGCACCACCAACTAATCCTTGCAATCCTTTACCTGAACTAGCTACGTCACCAAGTCCTTTTAAAGCACTCATTCCACCTCCAAGCAAGGCTCCTCCAGCTCCACCTAATAATTTTGTTGCTCCTGCTGCTAATAATCCAAGCATATTATATGTCTCCTAAACATGATTTAATACCTTGCAATTTACAAAGGTAAGATTTATTTACAAATAGTTTTTTCATTAAACTCCATCATAATCTACACCATAAAACTCTGAAAAAGCGTGTGGTGTTGAAGCGTTTAAATTATTTGAATCATCAGCTGGACTTGTTATTCCACCATACCCATAAAGAATAGATGTAACTAAATTACTTATCTTAGTTAATCCTGCTGATATATGTGTACTACTTGGTGTATTTCCTTGACCGCCAGTACCCACTGCTTCATTATATATCTGTTTAATTGATATTTGCCCTGAACTAGGTAACATTATAAAGCTTCTGCATCTGCTTTAAACTGCTCTAAATCTGCTTTTTCTGCTGTCCAAGAATCAATTTCAGCGGTGCATTGTTCTATTCTAGAATTAACAAATTCTATAGGAGTATTTTCAACTTTATCATCTTTAGCACTTCCTGTATCAGTATCAAAAACTTTTCTTGTTACTTTAAATACAGTATCACTATCTGTTTTTTCAACACTAATTTTACTAGCAGATTTCATAGCTTTATAATTTTTAATTATATCCATTTTTTATCTTCTTTCCATTTTCTTAATTGATTTATTTGTACTTGCTGTTCTTTTATACATTCGATAAGCAAAGGTACAATCTTTTCATACTTAACGCCTTTATATCCATTATCTCTGTCATGTACAAGTTCTGGCATCACTTCTTCTATTTCATCTGCCATAACTCCATAATCACTTCCAACTAAATGAGTTCCAATATTTTTTGCATAATTTTTCCAGTCAAATGTATAACCATTTATCTTATCTAATATTTTTAAAGGGTTTTTAATTTTTTTCTTATTCTTTTTTAATCTTGGATCAGAAGAATAATACGCTGTTACATCACCTCCAATATATACGTTTTCAGTACCGCTACCTTCTTTACCAGTTTGTAAGCCACCATTTCCATATTGCCAATAAACAGAATTAGCAAGAGTACTTGCCTCATGCATAACAACAAAACTAGTGCATCTAATACCTCCATGTATTTGAGCTGCAGCACTAGAAGCATTGCTTAATATTTTACCTACTACTAATTTTGCATCAGAAGTTGTACTCCAGTTGGTTGTACTAGTAATATTTACACCTAGCTGAGTATCTATTTTTACTCTACCAGAGTCATTACCTGTTCCTCCAGCATCAATAGTTAATCCTTTGTAACTAGCCCCAGCTCCACCAGAAGCAGACATTCTTAAATAACCAACATTACTAGTATTTTGAAATTGTAAATAACTATTAGTAGTACTATGGTAACTGTAAAAACCAGAATCAAACATATACATTGTGCCATAAATACCAGCACCATTAGTTCCAACATTCAAATCATAGTTAGTATTGCTTGTATTAGCAAGAACCTTTGCAGCATCTACATTTCCACTAGTAGTCACACTAGTAAAACTTGGAGTAGAATCAGCTGCCATAAAATCACCAGTACCTGCAAAAGCAGCAGTTCCCAATTCTCTCCAACCGACTACATTACTTCCATTTTTCATAAGAGCTGTCGCTTCAGAAGCTTGTTCGCTTAAACTAGATAGCGTTAATCCTGCAAATGTTGGAGAATTACTTGTCCCAATACTTTGTCCTATAGATACAGTAACTTTATCTGTGCTTCCAACTACTGTACTTACACCTGTACCACCTTCTATGTCAAGCGTATTGCCATGAGCTATAGTTTGATTACTTCCACTATCTGCAGTTAATGTAAATGTAGTAAGTTGATTTGTATTCGTATCAGTGTCAGGCGTATTTAAAGTTACAACAAAAGGGTCACCGCTACTTCCATCTCCAGTTACAGTACTATTACCATGAGAACCAGAATTAGAACTAGCAAATTTTACATACTTGCCATTATTAACAGTGTTTGTTCCAGCATCTGTTTCTGTAATAATGAAACTAGACATATAACCAGCAGTTCCATGGTCTCCCCATCCATATGCAGTATTCCAGTTACTGCTATTATATCCACTTGTAGCCCCTGTACCACCCCTATTAACAGGTAATGTACCAGTTGTTTTACTACTTATGTCTATAGTAGGTATATCAGATGCAACTAATAATCTATTTTTCCAAAATCCTGTATCAGATACTGCGTTATAATCGTAATATAAAAAATGATTATCAGCTAAAGATTGTATAACGGTGTCAGATATCCCAGCTATATCAACAGCTGCACTTATTTCCCTAAACAAGCCAGAAGCGGCAAGATATAAATTATTACTTCCATCTGAAGAATCAGCATCAGAAACTATATCTGCTAATTGAGTAGGAGTTATTTCTTCTACAACACCAGACCCACTGCTAATTCTACCAAGAACTTTTTTAGTTGCAGATACATTTTGAAGTTTAGCATAAGTTACATTGCTATTTAATATTTCATCTGTACCTACAGAATCATCCTGCATCATTGATTTGGCAATAGCATTTGTAGCTATAGTTGTACTTATAGTAACAGAACCGCTACCTCCAGTTACATTTCCTGTAAGTTGTATAGCATTTACATTGGTATCTACATAAGCTTTTGTAGCTAAATGAGCATCAGCAGATGGACTTACACCACTTACTACTGCAGTAAAAGGGACACTTCCATCAGGCTTAACATAAGATTCAGTAGCACTAAAATTTATAGATTCATCTTGAGTTGCATCATTTGAATCTGAAAATAATAGTTCACGTTTAGCCCAACCATCTTTAAACTTGCCCTCAATAAAATACTTAGACTTTACATTGTCTTTAAAAAGTCTAATGTCCCCATCTAAACCATCCATACCTTTTGTTCTGTTTTCATCAGTAGACTCTTTGTTGACTGATTTTATTATATCATTAATATCATCGTAAACCTGTGACCAGGCACGTTCATTTGAAGCTACTGCTGGAGCTCTTTTTACGGTAAGCTTAGCCATTACCTAGGGCTTCTTTTGGTTTTAAATAAAACAGAAATTGCACTGCAAGTATCAGTGTTAGAATTAGAATCAAGCCTAACTCTTAGTCCTGTAACTTTTTCATTTACATTTCTTAACCTAAACACTCCCTTATCAGATGCTTCTTTTGCTGGTAATTGACTTCCTTCAGTTGGAAATCCTCCATCTGTAGTTTTATTTATTTTAATTTGATCCGTAGAAAGAATATCTTTTATTCTTTTTTGCTGAGTATCATTGCCCATTGTTAAACTTTTTGATATCCATGTCCATTTTCTTTTATCACTAGCATGCCCTAAGAAATGTTTTAATTTTTTCTTATTAGAACTTGCAGTATCATCGGAAGCCCAAAATATTTCACCACTATCCAATGTGCAAACACCTTTTGGTTGTAATGTACCAGAAGCATCAGCATCAGTAAAATTTAATAAATCCCATCGTTTTCTAGGTATATTCCAAGACCATACATAGAAATTATTATCCGAACCTTTAAAAGAAAAATACACACTCCTTCTTGTTGGATCATAAGTAGCTCTTGTGTGATAACCTTTATTTCTCTCTTGCCAAGCCGTTACTTTATTTCCACCTGACGAATCACTACCTCTAACAATAGCTTCTCCTATTGGTTCAGCCATGCCAGAGGTTAAGTGATATATGTTCTTATCGTCAGCGAAGAACATTCCAAAATCAGTTGAAACAATTGCATCGCTATTGAGGCAGCCAACGCCTTCGTAGATATCTTCAATAAACATATTATTAGGTTCTATCCTATATGTATTAGCATCATCAAACGCCCATATTCGCCCGTTAAAAGCCATAATAGCAGTAGGGACAGTAGGTAGCTTAACAAAGTCTAACAACCAGTCAAATGTGTCAAATTTGCCCACTTTAGACCTAAATACATAAGTACTCGCATCATCAATTCTTGGATGCTTACACTTAGCAATAAAATGATAATTATTAATTTGAGCAGAAAGACTATAGTTTGGTAATGTAAATTCTAAATCCTGTGCTAATTCAGAATTAGCTTCAAAAGAGGCAAGTTTAGTTCCTTTGTCTTCAATAGTTAAAGTTGCTGAAGTTACCCCAGTAGAGCCATCTGTAGTAGTTGTCCATACAGTATCTAATGGAATTTGCTTTACTAGTCTATATAAAGAATCAGGAGTTGTAGCACTAGCCGTAGGACTTTCTGCTCTATATAAAATTACATCAGAAGCACGTCTCGGTATTTGAGAAGTATCTGCTATTGTAAATGTAACCTCTGAATTTTTTTGATCATTCCCTTGTCCATAAGCAAACACTTCTGTACATAAGTTGCTTTCTTGGTAACCATCAAATAAGAAAGATGCTTTATAAAAATATTCATAGTTTGCTTGGAGTTCTCCAGTATTAGTAGAAGCAGCAGCAAAGGCTAAAGATACAGCACTGTAATCTTTTAAAAACGTTTGAGCAGAATTTGCACTAAATGATTTAGATATTTTGTCAAGCCCTGCTGCACCATCTTGGCGTAAAAGAACAATGTCGTTACTTACTAAATGGCCTATATTAACACTAATCCCAGTTCTTGTTTCTTGCCCACTAGGAGTAACATTGTAAGCTGTTTCTGTTTTTGCTCCAAGCTCATAATCGTCATTATCAGACAAAGAAGTCCAAGTGTTGTCTAAAGCAGTAGCAAAACGTTGTACAGTTGAATCTATAGTAAGAAGTAATTTGTTATCTGGGTCTAATCCGCAACTTGTAATATTTGCTTTACTAAAAGCTCCTGTGGTTTCTCCTAATAAATCTGTATAATTTGCACTAGGGCCTCCTGCATTTCCTGGATGGTCAACCATAGTAAGTTGAACAGAATCTCCATTTGTATGTCCTTCTGTAATTCTATTTAAACAAAGAGTTCTAATTTCACCATGCTGAGCAACTAAAGCTGCTGTTTCAGAAATTGTATCTTTTCCAGCAGCAACAGATGATAATGCTTTATTTAACCATAAATTTTCCCAAATCCTTTGACCTGGAGTAGCTTCATAATCTCCATATCTTGCTAACCAAAATACAGCTCCATTTTCGCTTGGATGTTTTATTAAACTTCTAGAGAATGTTTCAGTTATAGGATTACTTGTTATAGAAAAATCACCTAAGGCAGTATCATTGTCATCTTCAGTTTCTATCTGGAACCAGCTACCTAAAGTTGTTAAATTACCTCCACTAGTCCTAGGCATTCTTGGATCTAAACTAACTGTACTATTATTAGAACCTGGAATTGTAAAGTTAAATAATAAATTATCTCCAGCTGCAGTAGACCCAGTTCCATCATCATAATGACAAGCAACCCAAAGTTTTGTACCTGTGCTTGTATATTCTATATCTGTATACTGACTTCCGCTTGGCCCAGGATATGTTGTTGGTAATCCCATTATCTTAACTTTGGTGCTAAGTGCATTAGTAGCTACTTTATGTATTACTGATTTGTAAGATGCAGTATTTTGCCTATCTAATACGTATAATGCAGTTCCATCTGTACATATTGATTGTAGATTTTGGAATGTACCAGCGTCAGAATTACCTATTAAAGCTCCAGTAGTAGAGTTTATATTCCATATACGAGTACCACCTCGTGAAACACCATAAGTAGAACCACTTACTGTAACAACTTTAATTAAATGAGGAACGGCAGAAGGATATTTAACTTCAGCATTTTCTATTATAGGAGTAGCTAATTTTGTTCCAAATTGTTTATGATTAGTATAACCAACCCATTTAGGTTTTTGATTCATTCCTAATCCAATATGAACTTCTTTACTATGAGACTGCATAGCTACATTTTTTAATTCAACTGTACTATCAACAGAATACCCAGTATTAGAAGTATCTGATTTAAAGTCAGTAAACTTATCTAAGGAGGTAGTTGTAGTAGCAATATCACCGCTAGATATTGTAGAGTTTTTATCTATATCATTAATATAATGAATCTTTTTAGCATCATCTTCATAGTAAACAGCATCTACTTTATCTTCAGATCGTATTAATTTAATTTTATCTATATCTACTTCTAAACCACCAGCAGTTCCACTTTCATCGTAAACATATTTAACACGATTTTTTTGAACACTTTGTAATGATCCGTCCTTAACAACAGGGTCAAGATTAATAGAATAGCTGGCAGACTGCTCTGGAGTATCAGAAATATCAGGTGTAGTCACCGTACCATTCATGAATTTATTTATCTCAAGCAGTTGTTTTGCCATATTATCCCTCTATAAGCTTACCCCACAATGAAGTTTTACCTTCTATGATGTTTATTACATGCACTGTAAATAAACCTTTATCAAAGTAATCTACCACTGCAAAGGCATGTGCCCAGTTGTGTTGTCTACCGCCAAGCCAAGCATTCTTTTCAGATGTCATATCTTTTAAACATCCTATTGACCAAGCAGACTTTACTCCGTCAAGATGAGTTACACTACTTTGTTGTAGATCATGATGATGTCCGTACATTACATTAGCACCTAATCTAATTAGATGGTTTCTAGTATGTTGTACGCCAGCAAAATGATGGCCGTGATAATAGTTTAAACTACCCATCTTTAGATACTTACCAGCAGGATAAAACTTGTATCCTCTTTCATCTATTTTTAATGCTTTCTTGCATTTGTATTGAGTAAGATAAGGATTCTCCATCACAAATCTGTCTAACCATTCATCATGATTTCCTTGTGTAAAGTATTTCTCTTTACAGTTTACCTTATCAAGAGCTTCATCTATTCTGTCAAGCCCTTTATTTACTTCAATAACTTCTTTTTCAACGAAAGGAAGCTGGTATTCTAATGGTGGACGTTTTTTCTTTTTCCACTGCCAGTGACTTACACTTTCAAACTCACCGACATCTCCTAAATCTATATAGAAATCAGGTTTAATTAAGTTAATTGCTTTTAATAAACATCTTATTGCCTTTTCATCGTGCAATGGAAAATGCTTATCAGGTGTAACAATACCACGTTTGGTTACACCCTTATCTAATTTGGTAACTCTTCGCATATTCGCTCCATCCAGTTTTCATCTAAATCAAAGTAAAGTTCTGATACTTTTTTTAAATGTTTTTCTGTTGTTTGCCTGCTAAATCTTAGCAGTTGAACTCCACAGGTTCCGCATTCCCAAAGTAAGGGGCCATTATAGGCCCCTAAAACCTCTATATCCTTCATGTTATTTGCATAACAATGTGGACATTGCCTAGGCCTTTTTGAGAATGTTTTTGATCCAACTATCTGGTCAAAATTAGAAACTGTTATCGTTATAAAAGCGATTACTTTGCTCCTAATACTTCCTTCATTACATCTTCTACTACTTCATAAATAGCAGTAATGATTTTTTCTTCAGTATCTTCATTAATGATAGGAATATTAATGTTTTTATTTAAACCGTCAACTACCTTTGTTTTGGTAGTTTCGTTAAACATTTGATCTGCAATTAATTTTGCTACGTTCATTTGTTCTCCTGTTTCTTTTCTTTTTTATCACCACTTTCCTTAGCTTCTGCTTTTTCAAGTAGTTGTTGAGTTGCTGCAATAGCACCCGTTATTTGATGAAAATTAACTTCAGCTTGTTTTTGCTGTTCAGTCAAGCTTTCTAACTGTTCTTTTAATTCAGCAATAGCCATGTTAGACTCCTTATTTTAATATTAAAATTTAAGTACATTATTTTTTTATTCCTAATCTTTGCATCAAGCTTCTATTTGTCTCTTCTAATTCTTGTATATGTTGACTTTCCATACCTTCAACACTTGCATTTAATACGTTAACTTTTCTTTCTAAATCTTCTATTCTTCTTTTTTGATCTGCGAATTGCATTTGGGCTTGGTACCAACTGCCAACCACAACCGCAACAGCAACCATTGCCTTAATAAGAAAAGCAATCGAAATATGTATCTGTGCATCTTCACTAATACCTTTCGACATCTATTTCAATCTCCGTTGTATCTGGGGGTAATTCAGTTCTAATCCCAAGTTTTTTTTCAAAGTTATTCACAGCAGGCTCAAGAGTTCCTTTTACATCCGCAATTACAATCGCAATCGCAGCAACACATAATGTATAAAACCATGTCATTTTTTCCCATCTCTTATTCTTATTATTTCATCTTCTAATCTTCTAATTTTTTCATCCTGCCTTACATCGCTAGGAATAGGCAAATCTTGCATAGCCTTCATTTCTTCTATAGCAGTTTCATTTCCTTGTGCCTGATGCTCAAGAAAACTAATTCTTGTGTTAAGCTGTCCATAACCCCATACCATAGCACCAATAAATCCAACAGCCTGGATAAGCATAGGTAAACTAATATTAAAGCTTGAATCTTGACCTATAGGTTTATTCATTGTCTTTACTCATACAGTATATACCAACTATTAAAACAGAAACTGCTATTATTCCTAAAATTACCTCACTCATTAATTTATCACTTCCTTCGTAGTAAACGATCTTTGATAATTAGTCATTGTATCTATTCTTTCCCACTGTTCATGTAATTTACAATATCTTACAGGTTCGTCAAAGCTTGTTAATCTGTACATTGTATAATAATGTAAATTTCCATTAACATCTTTTATTCTGCTAGGAATAGGATCAATAGTGGCGTGAACAGCACAGCTAGATAATATAAGTATCCAAACTGTAACTACAAACAATACTCTAAGGATGACCATTATTTATCCTTTGTGCATCAATATACAATCTATTAAAATCCATAGCAACACTATCCATTTCTACATGAATTGTTCTTATCAGAGAATCTACTTCAAACATATCCCTTGCTAACTCTTCTTTTGTTTTACCAATTCTTATATCTTCACAGGTAATAAACAATAATACAGATAAAGCCGCTATCATATAAGCTACAATCATTCCTTTTAAAAATGGTGGTAATAATTTTATTTTAAATTTTTCCATTATCCTGTATTTCCATGATATATAACTGTTAAATAAATTTTATCATTTTCTACGACTGAGCTTCCAATATATGCTCGTAATGTTCCAGCAGCATAAAGGTCAGCTTTTGATACATAAGATGATTGAAAACCCATATGATTTTGATTTGAAGAAGCTGCTCCAAAATGATTTGCAATAACACCTATAACATTATCTCTATAAATACTACTAGTATAATTTATATATCCATCAGTTACATGAGAAGCTGTTACTGTTTGTACATATGTAGCAAACTTATGAGCAACATTGTAAGAATCACCTGTTGGGCTTGCTCCATTTGTAGCATAAGTTCTTAACCCTGCTTTAGTTTGTATTTCATTTTCTATTTTGGTATTACCATCTCCCCAAGTTTCAATACAAGCAGTTCCATCATTTCTTTTTACTTTAAACATATCATGTGAAGATGAGTTAGAAGCTGTAGTTGATATTTGTAAACCATAAGGGCTTGGACTTGTAACATCAAGACACCAATTGGTAGTTGAACCTCTTATTCTAAGTTTTTCAGATACAGCTCCACCTGTAGGTTCTGTTTCAAATACTATAGCTGAAGCATCGTCAGCTCCATCTGGTAAGGCTGAGATTCTTGCTTGAGCAGTTACACTTGAACCGCCATCTAAATTAACAAATGAAATTGAACCAAAATAATTTCCTGTTGAATCTGGGTTTGCAAGTTCAACAACACCACCATAATTAGTAGTATCACCTCTAATGCTTAAAACTGCATAATTAGAGTTCCATCCACCTATATTAGCAGCACCTCCAAGACCTACATTTCCATCAGATTCAATACGCACTCTCTCTGCTCCTCCTGCACCAATCGACATAGCATCTGTCAGATTATTGCCGTGATCGTATTGTATAAATCCTCTATACTGTTCGCTTCCACTTGTTCCATCAGCAAAAAATAAATTGCTAGATTTATTTGTAGGAGCAACAATAGTAATTCCAGAATGGTCGTCATTTTTTACAACTAAATTATCAGCAGAAGTGCTATAATCGCTTGGGCTTGCAGTTCCTATTCCCAGTGCACCTCCGTTAATATAAGATGCACCATTTCCTCTTAAATTTATTTTAGATGTTCCACCATTATAAACATGAATTGAGCCTTCATCGTAATCACCTCCAAATGAAAGTTGTACAATGGCATCAGTAGAATCTTTTTCTTCAATTTTTAATACATTTGTACTTCCACCTGAATCAGTTTTTAAAACCATAGTATGCGATGGGTCATTAGTCAATACTCCTACACGACCTCCTGCTTTTACTGATAATAAATCTGCTGCATCTTTATCTTGTACTCTTAATGTATAATCTGCATTGTCAGCACCACCTTTAACAAATAAACCCCAACCTGTTGCTGATGTATTAGTAAATGAACCTACATATGCACTACCTGCTGAACCCGAAGTTGTTAAAGAACTAAGAGTACCAACTGATGTAATATTAGATTGAGCTGCTCCAGTTACAGTTGCTGCAGTACCACTTGTATTACCAGTTACGTTGCCAGTAACATCTCCTGTTATATCTCCTATAATGCCACCAGAAGCCCGTAAACGCCCCGTAACGGTTAGTTTATCACCTGAGGTAAGGCTACCCCCTACACCTAGGTCTCCCACCTGAAAACCAGTACCATCATCGTCAAGCTTTGATGCTGTTACAGCGTCATCGTCAAGCTTGGCTGTACTAACCGTACCATCATCTAGATAAGCCCCCTCACCAGCTACGTAACCAGTAAAGACCGTTCCATTAGCAGGGGCTTCTGTAAATGTAATTGTAGAACCGCTTATCGTATAAGCTTTACTAGAACCAGGGTCTTGAAAAACACCATCAAGATATATAAATACATTTTCTTGTCCAGGTGTAATTGTTGTGCCACTTATAGCACAAGTAAAGGTAGTATCACTACCATCGAACCCAGATGATATATCATCAAGATAATTTACTGATCCTGCGTTAGTTGCTGCTCTTCCAATATAAGGCATTATGCGTTCTCCAATGCTTCAAGCCTTGTAATAATCTCTTGTAAAGCTTTCATCATATAAGAAGACAGAGCTTCGCTTTTAATAGTTTGTGGAGCAATTTTAGTATTATCTTTTTCACTCATAGCATCTTTCTCACCTTTTACTGCTAAAGGTAATTGTTCTTGAAGTTCATGAGCTAAAAATCCTATTTGTTTCGCTGGATTCATTTTTGTATTAGCTTTCCAATTATATGTAATTGGTCTTAAAAGTTTAATTTTATTACAAACATTATCCGTAAAATTTACAACTGATTTTTTCATTCTATAGTCTGAAGTCGTATCAAATGATGCCGCATTAAGGTCTGGATGTCCACCGCTACTGCCATTGTAAAAACTAAAATCTGTGTGAGTATTTCCACTTCTATAATTAAAATGCACTGTGTTTTGTCCACTTGACCAGCTGTTCATAATATTTAATTCATTTGTATAACTAGCTAAAGCATGATTCATACTAGTAGTATGAGTATTATTATAACCTCCACCACTCCATACTTGACCAGATGTGCCTATATAAAAAATTTCATGAGCAGCCGCTGCGGTTGCTTCCGTAAAACTAGCTGTACTTTCATAACAAATAGAATATCTAGCATTATCTACTGCATACATTGTCCCAGCGTACCACTCTGTATCAGTTGCTTGGCTATGCATATAAATACCTTGTCCTCTATTGCCGCTACTACCTTCATAAAATAAATTTACAGCAGCTCCTGTCCACCCAGAGCTTCCGTTATTTTTACAAGTTAATTGAGCAGGAGTACCATTACCTTGAGAATCTATTGTTAATGTATGACCACTAAAAGTATAATTTTGATTACCGCTTATATAAACTCTTAAATCACCACCATCTCCACTTGAAGCTATTCCTGTATTTGTACCATCTAAACCAGTACCAGTAAAATATATTCCTGATGTTGATTGTAGCTTACCTCCGCCTTCAATATTAAATCTTTCAACACCATTAGTATCAAATCTAATTGGCCCGTTTGACTGATTATGAATATATGCTGTTTTAGCACCTTGTTCATAAGCTATTGTAAAATATCTGCTATTGTTATCTGAATCTACAAGTTGTATTGCAGGTTGTTGGGTTTCTATGACTAATCCTTTGTTTGCAGAAAATCCTCTTACAATATGTGAGTTTGTATTGGTACCTGAACCTATTCCGACATTACCTTCTGTATCCACACGAAGTCTTTCTGTCAAGGTAGCTGTTCCTGTTCCTGATGGAGCATTAAAAAATAGCATATTACCATCAGAACACATTAATGCACTTG
>Ga0310344_10002629_pt1 | contig 13475 bp, 12 predicted proteins | sample HC15DNA20200_MG_FD_203801 | JGI IMG/M metagenome (GOLD analysis project Ga0310344, IMG submission 203801) | Marine microbial communities from station ALOHA, North Pacific Subtropical Gyre - HC15-DNA-20-200_MG | ecosystem: Environmental > Aquatic > Marine > Oceanic | place: Pacific Ocean: North... | reverse complement strand
TACTATTGCAGCATGTGATGATTTTCCACCAGAACTTGTTAAAATTCCCTCTGATGAAAAGAATGCTGGAACATCTTCAGGTTTTGTATCTTTTCTAATTAAAATTACTTTTCTGCCGGATTCACCTAATTGTATTGCCTTTGCCACAGAAAAAACTGCAATTCCATTTGCAGCACCTGGTGATGCAGCAATTCCTCGTGCTAGTTGCTTAAACTGTTTAGCCTTTTTTTCATCTATAGTGTTATGTAATAATGCCTCTAACTGCTCTGCAGGAATTCTTAACAAAGATCTGTTCTTGTCAATTAATTTCTCTTTTATCATGTCGATAGATGTTTTTACATAACCTTGTGCAGCCATTTTTGCATTTCTTGTCTGAAGTAAATAGAATTTGCCCTGTTCAATAGTAAATTCTATGTCTTGTACTTCTTTGAAATGATTTTCCAATTTTGTGCATGCATTATTTAATTCCTTATACGATTTGGGCATCTCTTTTTTTAATATTTCTACATTCTTGCCAGTTCTTACACCAGCAACAACATCTTCACCTTGTGCATTTATAAGATATTCACCTTCAAGTTCTTTTTTACCGTTATGACCATTTCTAGTAAATACAACACCAGTTGCACTGTCATCCCCCATATTGCCAAAGACCATTGTAACCACATTAACAGCTGTCCCATTTGCAATATCTCTTGTGACTTTGTTCTGTCGTCTGTAAACTACTGCTCTTTCACCCATCCAGCTTTTGAAAACAGCTTCTATTGCTAATTGTAATTGTTCGTTAGGTGAATCAGGGAACTTACGTCCAGTATGCTTTTCACAAATTTCCTTGTATTCTGAAACAATCTTCCTTAATGATTTAACATTTAATTTACTATCATCTTTTACTTTCTGTTTTTTCTTGTTTTTGTCTAAGACATAATCAAACTTTTCGTCATCTACTCCAAAGACAACTTTTCCAAATAATTGAATAAATCTTCTATAAGAATCCCATGAGAATCTAGGGTTGTTTGTTTGTTTTGCAAATCCTTCTACAGTTTTTTCATTTAATCCTAAATTCAAAATTGTATCCATCATACCTGGCATAGAAATTGCCGCTCCAGATCGAACAGAGACCAAAAGTGGTTTGTTTGTAGAATTCCATTTTTTACCAGTCTTTTTTTCCATTTTACTAATATTTTTCATTACTAGTGGCATAACGTCTTTTGGAAGTTTTTTCCCATTTTCATAGTACTTGTTACAAACTTCAGTTGTTATTGTAAATCCAGGTGGGACTGGTAGCTTTAGTCGAGTCATCTCACTAAGTCCTGCACCTTTACCACCTAGAAGCATCCTATTTTTAAAATCGGCTTCGTCAAATGCATAAACTGGTTTTAATTTTGCCATTTAGGGAGATACGATTTGAGCTGTTTTTAAACTAATGCCCTTGAAAAGTCATCTATAATTTTTTCCCAGTTTCTTGCTTTTACAATTCCACTTGCTACCAGGATTCCTTTCGAGCCAAGTTCCTTTGCACGTGCAACATCCTTTCCAGATACAATTCCAGCACCACATAACAGTTTTGTAGAATTTTTTGCAGATTTTACACTATCAACTGCTTTTGTAATTAGTTGAGGTCTTTCAGTTGATATTGCTCTACCAGTACCAATTAATTCTGGTGGTTCTATTGCAATAAATGTAGGATTTAATTTTGCATATTTTTTTGACTCATTAACATTTTTCACACAAAGTACTGTTTTTAGTTTTAGACGCTTTAATCGTTTAATCAGATTTTTAATTTCTTTTTCAGGTATTCTATGTTCACTATGATTAATTAATGATCCATTAATTTTGGATCTCTTTACAATTTCTGGAATCATAAATCCAGTTGTACTTCCAATTTTCTTATCATCAAGATGTTGTGCAAGAACAATCACATTGAATTTCGTTATCAATGGAATTAGGTGATGTGGGGGTGCTATTGCAATTGGAATTTTATATTTTTTTGATGTTTTCTGTGATATTTTTGCCAGCTTGATGATTTTATCACCTGAGATCTCATCATAGTTTTTACAATTTATAATAAACATTACTTCTCAATTGGTTCGTATTTTCTCTCATATTTTAATTTCATACAAAGAACTGTCATCGTAAGAAACATTGCTGCGACATTAACACCCATTACATATACATCATCAATCTCAATTCCATAAACTAGCCATAATACCGCACCTGCAAAGATGCAAATCATTAGATATGAAGATACATCGTTTAATCTCTTGGTTTTATATCCTTTGATAATTTGTGGTACCCAGCCGGATAAAATTAGAATGCCAGCGGCAATTCCCACTATTCCCAGAGTTACATCGTCTAGAAACATATCAATTAATTCCAGAAGAATTGGTCTAAACCGGTTTGTTTTGGTTTACCCAAAATTGTGTCAAAATCTAAATCCATAGAGGATGTGATTTGTTCTAGTGTACTTTCCATAAATTCCATATATTTTGAAGAGTCAACTTCATCCTGTCTAGCCATTTCAACTGGTTTTACACCTGGCTTATTGAGAATTTTTACATAAGAAATAATGTCACCTTTTTTAATCTCTCTTATTGTTTCTAGCTGTTTTGCAGCACGAATGTGTTGTGGTACTGTTTTTACGTATTCAGCTGGGGCCTTGCTAATCATCACATTAAATGCTAGATCTGATAATGGAATCTTTTTTTCTTGTACTTTAGATGCATAATCGGCTATTTTTTTAGTAATCTGTTTTTTTGCATCTTCAAACTCATTCACATTTTGCACTGCAGATAAAATATCAAGTAATTCATAAAATAGTGTTTTAATGAATTTTGGTGTGTGTGATTTTTTACCTGTTAACCCTTTAACATCAGCTTTACCTTCTTTTGTTACACCTAGATAGTTTTTCTTTCTATTGCTTAATACTACATATCTAAATTCTTTATCAACTTCCAGTTCAACACCATGATCATTTTTTGCTCTATTGATTAACATTTCAATCTGTTCTTGAGTTAGATCCTTTACAAAAATTGAATCAGTATCACCATACAAAACCTGTATATTACTCTCTTTACATTTTTTTATAGTATCAAGAATTATGTGTCGACCCATTCCAGTTGTTGATTCAGCTGCAGGTAAATAATATAATGGAAAAATTTCAGCACCCATTACACCATAGCTTGCATTTAGAATAACTTTCAAAGCCTGAGTCACTACTAAGTATAATTGTCTTTCCTCTTCAGTAATATTGGATTTTTTTGATTGACTTTTGTAATAATTAACACGAAGATCACGTAATGAACCAATAATTAGTGATGTTAATCCATTTTTCTTTGTACATACCCAATGATTAGTTTGTGGAATCATGTTTTTCTTACATTCTTCATGTGAACATCTCACTGTTTCATAGGATAGATTATTGACTTTGATTATACTTGGGTATAGGCTTGCAAAGTCCATTACAATAACATCAAAGTGAATGCCCTCAATAGGGTCCACAACCATTCCACCACGATATTTTTTATCCTTAATTACTGCATCATTTGCAACACCAGCCGATTTATTATCAAGCTCAGTTCTGCGTGGGATCAGTAAATTATTTTTTCTGTGTTCATAATACATTAGACTTCTAATCCATTGTGATACACCCATTCTAGCAATATCATCTATAGGCATTCTTGCAATACGAGTGATGACAATAAGTAAATTCATCAAGAGATCGTTATTGAAACTAGTAAGTTTGTATGTTAGTCTAGCATCATTTTGGCAATATTTTGCAATTTGGTAATATGTCATATCATCAATTTCAACGTCATGTTCAATTTTCTCTTCACCTAAGATGCCTTTACAAACACTATTCAAAGAAAAATCTGTGTATTTCTGACCAAATGCGTAGATTTGAAATGCCCTGTTTGAAAATGTCCTGTATAGGTCTAAATGAACTCCTTTCTGTAAAGTCGCAGAATCTCTCATCATGTATAGGGGATTTTTTTGTTTGCTTACTCCAATTCGATTTGCTCGATTGTAAAGATATGGAAGATCAAATCCATCACCATTGTAGGTAAGAAGTACTGGATATTGTTCAATTAAGCTGAAAGTATCTTCAATCATATCTTTCTCTGTATCATAAAACTTGAGATCTATTCCATCTTCAAGCTCATTTTCACCTTCCTTTATACCGTCACGTCTTAAAAGAAAAATTTTTTTGAGATTATCGCTAGCTTCAAATCCAACAGCAGTGACTCTTTTCTCTGCAAGTTTTGGATCAGGTATTCTACCTATCTCTGATTCAACTTCTATATCAAGACAAAGTCTTTTAATTTTTGGAATAGGTTGATTCAAGAGTTCAGCCCAGTCAGATATTGCATCTTGAAATTCTTTTGTATCTGCCATGCCAGAATTAGATAATCTATCCCAAAGTAGGTTTTGGAGTTCCAGTTTTGTTTCATCTGAAATTTCAAAATCAGTAGGTATGATCTTATTGTTTACAATTTTATAATATTTACCAACAATTAGTTTGTTATCATATAGATAATTTTCATAATACTTGATATCAGATTCCCATGTTTCTATCTCATTACGTATACTTTTTGTGGTTTGTGTTCCACCAATTGCTAAAGGATCCTCAACAATTATTTTAGATACAGTTACAAATTTATCTTTTAGTACATCACGTTTTGTAACTTCTTTTATCTCAATTACATCTTGTCTTTCTGAAAGAAAATCTAGTTCATCAGCTGATAGTTTAGAATAGCAGTATGGTTTATGACCAGTTTTATCAGTCCACAAAAAAATTTTTTGTGATTTAGGTTCATAGAATTTTAATAATGCTTTTTTCTGTTTGCTGTCATATGCAGCAGAGATTAAAAGTGAGCTAGGTATGTCGTTTACATTATCAGATTGCACAGCTTGTTCTTGAGATTGCATACTTATTCATTTGTTGTAAGCTTTTTTGCCCAATCTTTCATTTTATTTTTATCTAGTATTTCAATTTCTATACCAGCTTCTTTGATTAATTCATAATCAGTTTCCGGATATTGGTCTAGACAAACAAATTTTTTTATTCCAATTGTGATAGCCATTTTTGTACATTCAAGACATGGTACAAATGTTGAATAAAGTATTGCACCTCTAACACCAGCTTCTATTCCAAGTATTGCACAGTGCATAATAGCATTTGCTTCAGCATGATTGCATAAACACCTATTAAGATTTTCACCAGATTTGATTTTTCCTTCCATTCTATCTTTGCATCTTTGGCAACCACCCTCAAAGCAGTTTTTTATTCCAGGTGGGGTCCCATTATAGCCAGTAGCAAGTTGCCTGTGCTCTCTTACAATTACTGCACCAACTTTTCTTGTCATACAATTTGAACGTAATTTTGCCAATTCTGCCTGTAGCATAAAATACTCATCCCATGATGGTCTTTCAAAAGTTTCACTCATAAATTTTCTCTGTTTATCTGTAATATAACATTCATGACGATGTGTAATGAATCAAACTATACTGTTGGGTAACAAATTGCTACTAGAAACGCTAAAACATATGGAATATTATTTTTTTCATTGCAATTGGAGTACATTGAAGATGATTTGGTGAAACCTAATTCTATTGAGGTGAGGGATTATCAAGTTTCTCTTGCTAGGCAGGCAAAAAATCGAAATTCACTAGTAGTGCTTCCGACTGGCCTCGGAAAAACCACCATTGCATTACAAGTAATTTTAGATATTTTATCACAAAAAAAGGGAGGCATATTATTTCTTGCACCAACACGAGTTTTGGTTAATCAACATTTTGAATATTTAAAAGAGCATGTTTTGCTTGATGATATTGGAATTGTGACAGGGGAGGATCTAATTTCAAAAAGAAAAAAATCATGGATTAATAGTTTAGTCTGTGCAACACCAGAAATTACAAGAAATGATCTTCAACGTGGAATAGTACCTAATGAACAATTTAGCTTAGTTATTTTTGATGAAGCACATCGTTCTGTAGGTGATTATGCATATACATCAATAGCTAATAATTTTTCTGAAAATGTATTATTTTTGGCAATGACCGCAACATTACCAAGTGATAAGCAAAAAGCAGATGAAATTATAAAGTCATTAAGGATTGAAAGTGTCTTACAAAAGACTGATGAAAGTCTAGATGTGAAACCATACATCCAAGAGACAAAAACAGAGTGGATCAACATTGAACTCCCATTAGATATAAAAGCAATTCAAACATGTCTAAAACTTGCGTTAGATGAAAGATACACTCAGTTACGAAAAAATGGCATACAATTATCTATTGAAAATAAATCACTATCTGCTTTATTACGTGTACGTCAATATGTACTCACACAGAATAGAAGATCAGCAAAACCACTTTTCACAGCAATCAGAATAACTTATGCATTAAATATACTTGAGGCTCATGGAATTACACCATTTCTGAAATTTTGTGAAAGAACACGGAAGAAAAAAGGTGCTGGTGTAAAGGAATTATTTGAAACAGACCCAAATTTTACACGCGCAATACAACTATCAAACATTGCACATTCAAAGGGAATAGAACATTCAAAAATTCCAAAATTATTAGAGATTGTTTCTTCTGTCAAAGATAAGGTATTGATATTTACAAGTTATCGTGATTCTGTAAATGTTATAAACGAAAAATTAAACGAAATTGGTATAAAATCTGAAATATTAATTGGAAAGGCTGGCGAAACTGGTCTGAAGCAAAAAAAACAGATTGAAACTGTTCAAAGATTTCGTGACGGTCAAACCAAGGTATTAGTAGCAACTCGAGTGGGTGAAGAGGGTTTAGATATTTCTGAAGTAAATCTTGTGATATTTTATGATAATGTACCAAGTTCAATTCGATTTATTCAAAGACGAGGAAGAACTGGTAGAAAGACATCAGGAAGATTAGTTGTGTTGATTGCAAAGGACACAATTGATGAAGCATATTATTGGATTGGTAGACGAAAAATCGCATCTGCTAAAACAATTGGTGAGAAACTATCAAAAAAACTTGGAAGTGACCAAGTTAATTCTGAATCACTTGATAATTTTCTTTAAGATTTATCTTCTGAACCATCATCGTTTTTATCTCCAGGACCTACCATTTCTTCAGGTTTAACATCCTGGTCCCATTTTCCTTTAACGCCTTTTATCAGTGATATGCAACCGCCAGATATGATTGCAATTACTAAGATAAATAGTAAATTTTTATCTTGAAGATATTCATCACATTCTATTCTTATTGGTGGTTGATTTTCAGGATATTCGTAGCATTCTGAAAATTCTTTGGTTTGAACTGTTATTTCTGTGAACTGTGCACCAAATACACCTAACACTATGAAACCAATTGTGACTGTGACAAGCCCGATCATGATGAATCTCATGTCACTCATATTCATTATTTTATTTTAGAATATTTTAAGAATGTTTAACATTATATTGCACATCAAAAAGACCTCAATCAAATGTCAAATTGGGCAGATTTTGCAATAAGCGCAGCCAAACGTGGTCCTGGATTAGGTCAAATAAGTGAAGTTATGGTACATGAAGATAAAGGCAATGAATTTGGACCAGCAGTTATAGTTGGAAAACATGAAGTAGCATCTGATATTAAACGTGGTAAATCGTATATCACAATATTTAGAACAAATGAGACAGATTGGAAGCCAGGAGAATTTGTTAGAAGCTATGTTAAAGACGGTGAAGCACATATACGAACAGATGACAATCAGGTAGATTCTGACAACCTTGGCACGTTACCAGATATTGAATAAAAATGTCACAAATCAGCCAAATAAATTATGATATTCAATTTGAACCAATTTTCAAAAATTTTACATTTAATGGAATTGAAATTATTACTTTAACAACTAAATCATCAAACTCATTTACGTTAAATGCTGCAGAACTAGAAATAAACAACTGCCATATAATTCACAATGGAAAAACCATAAAAGCTAAATCAACATTGAATTCAAAAAAAGAAACTCTCACTGTTAAAACATTAAAAAAAGTTTCGGGTAGGATAAAAATCTGCATAGAATTTACAGGATTTTTAAATGATAGATTACTTGGATTTTATCGTAGTAGATATAAAGACAGATCAGGAAAGATCAAATATTTAGCAACAACACAGTTTGAAGCGGCAGATGCAAGACGGGCATTCCCATGTTGGGACGAACCTGCAATAAAGGCAACATTTGATGTTTCATTGTTAGTAGAAAAAAATATGACAGCCATTTCAAACATGCCTGAAAAAATAACAAAGAGTGTTAACTCAAAGGTGCTGGTTGAATTTCAAAGAACACCAATAATGTCAACATATCTTTTGTATTTAGGAGTTGGTGAGTTTGAGTTCTTAGAAGATAACCTAAGAAACATCAAGATTCGAGTTGTGACAACAAAGGGAAATAAAAATAAAGCAAAATTATCATTAGACTTAACAAAAAAATTTCTGGCTGCATATGAAAAATATTTTGGAATAAAATACCCATTACCAAAACTTGATATGATTGCCATACCTGACTTTGCAGCAGGTGCTATGGAAAATTGGGGTGCTATAACATTCCGTGAGACCATATTACTTTATGATTCAAAAACATCATCAACGAGAACTAAGCAATACATTGCAGAAGTCATATCCCATGAATTGGCTCACCAATGGTTTGGAAATTTAGTCACAATGAAGTGGTGGAATGATTTGTGGTTAAATGAGAGTTTTGCAACATTTATGGCCACGAAGATAGTTGATATGTTTTATCCTGAATGGGATTATTGGGATCAATTTTTAGACGACGCTATGAATACAGCAATGAGTCTGGATTCACTAAAAACGTCACATCCTATTGACGTTAATGTAAATCATCCATCAGAAATTAGATCAATATTTGATTCCATTTCGTATGATAAGGGTGGTTGCATATTGCGAATGCTCGAATATTTTGTTGGAAAGAAAAATTTCCAAAATGGTCTTAAAAAATATCTAACTAAACATCAATATTCCAATGCAGAAGGTAGTGACCTATGGAACGCAATTGGCAAAGTTTCAAAACAACCAATTGATAAAATGATGAAAACGTGGATTAATCAAGTTGGATTTCCTTTGGTTTCAGTGACAAGGCAAAATTCTAAATTATTATTAAAACAGTCACGGTTTCTTTTAGAGGAGACTAGTTCGTCTAAGAAAGGTGTATGGTCAATTCCTCTCATAATCGAGGAAGGTAATAGTAGGACAAAAAAAATGATGACAAAAAAATCAGAACAATCAAGACTAAAGAACAAAGAAAGAAACTTTATACTAAATCCTGGGAGAACTGGTTTTTATCGTGTTGGGTATGATAAAGAAACATTAGATAACCTATCACTTTTGATTGATGAGAAAATTGTTGATTATATTGATCGTTGGAGTATTCAAAATGATTATTTTGCCCAGGTAATCTCCGGTAAAAAAAACATTGTAAACTATCTTGATTTTACAAGTGCATATTATGATGAGGATAATTACATCTCATCATTAAGTTTAGCACATAATCTCTATTCACTTTATACGATTTCACATAAGGAACAATTTTCTGATGAATTAAAACAATATGCTGTAAATTTTCTTGGAACAATAATTGATAGGCTAGGATGGGATGCAAAACGAAATGAGCCACATACAGATTCACTTCTTCGTAGTTTTGCTATAATTGGACTAGGTAAATTAGGTGACAATGAGATAATCAAAGAGGCAGAATTACGATTTAAGAAATTCCTAAAAAATCCAAATTCTCTTTCTGCAGACTTGCAAGAAGTTGTATTTTCATTAATTGCATGGAATGGGAATGAAACAGTGCACAAGAAATTTGTATCATTATATAGAAAAGCAAATACACAGGAAGAGAAATTGAGATTTCTTGCTGGAATGTGTAATTTCAAACAGAAAAAATTGCTGTTGAAAACTTTACAGTTTACACTAGGTGATGACGTACGTTCACAGAATATACAAATGCCAATAATGAGAATAACGTCAAATATCTACGCAAAAGATTTCATGTGGTCTTGGTTAAAAAAGAATTGGAAGAAAATTGTTAGTAAAGCTGGAATTGGTAATCCTCTACTAAATAGAGTAGTTGCAAGTATTGGTCAAGTTGTTGTAGCAACAGATGAGGATGATGTGAGGAAATTCTTTAAGGCAAATCCAGTTCGCGGAACTGAAAGAACTTTAGAGCAAACATTAGAACGTGTTCGCATACACTCAAAATTCCTTTCTTCATTAAAAAAACAATTCGCCTAAATGTCGACAATAAAAAAAACATCTAGTATAATAGTATCTGCGGTAATCATAGCAGGAATTGCATTTGGCCTAGTAGATTATCTGAAACCAGACCAGAATGAAATTTTACACCAGTTTACTTTAGATGCGGTTTATTTAAAAAATGATCAAATTGTAAAAATTTCGTTTGAGGATAAATCTAATAATACAAAATCTGCAGTTTTAGAAATTTTAGGGATGGATGTGACATATCACAAGGAGTACACATTTGATAATGAATCAATCTTTGTTGAAACTATGTTTTTAGATGAAATTCCAAAATATGGTTGGAAGACAACTCCGGTCGTACTGGAAATTCAACATTCCGAGTTTGGTAAAATTGCTTTGAAAACTGAAATTCATGAAACAGAAACTGATGTTCCTAAGATCATAATAGAACAAAGATAGTTATAGAAAATTACTTGTTATTCACTATCAGATATGTCTGACTTGATTTTTTCTTTCTTCAGCCACAAAGTCTTTGCTTTATGATCAATCAGGTAAATTCCCATATCTAAAATTTTATCTCGTATCGAGTCAGCTTCATCAAACTGTTTTTTCTCCCTAAGTTCGTCTCGTTTTTGAATTAACTCAAAAACAGATTCTATCTCATTATCTGTGGCTTTGATCACATTTAGCCCTAGTACATCAAGCATATACTCTATTGTTGGTAATGCAGTGTTTGCAAGGTTTTTTGTGATTTTTTCTTCTGCTGCAAGCCCATTGATCATTTTGACCATGTTAAAGAATTCTGTAAGAGCCAGTGATGTGTTAAAATCACTCTCCAAAGCATTGTCAAATCTTTCTCTTGAATCTAAGATGCCATTTTCGACACCAGCTAATTCATTCGTATTATCAGCTAACCGCAATTCATAGTAACAAGTTTCTAATTGTCTCCATTTAATGAGATTCTCCATTAGAAGTTTTTCTGTATAATCGATTGGCTTTGAATAATGTCCTGAGAGACAGAAAAGTCTGATTATATTTGGTCCCCAGTTTTCTAAGACGTGGCTTAAGGTTTTTACATTTCCAATAGATTTGGACATTTTTTCACCATTAATTGTAATCATACCAGCATGCATCCAAATTTTTGCAAAAGGTTTTCCAGTAAATGATTCAGATTGTGCAATTTCATTTTCATGATGAGGGAATATTAGATCACGACCACCACCATGTATGTCAAAACTCTCACCAAGGTACTTGATACTCATAGCAGAACATTCAATGTGCCATCCAGGTCGACCATTTCCCCATGGACTATTCCATGATGGTTTTGAATCAGAAAATTTCCATAGAGCAAAATCAAGTGGATTTTCTTTAGATTCATCTACTTCTATTCTTGCACCACTTTCCAACTCTTCAATATTCTTTTTTGATAATTTTCCATAATCAGAAAATTTTGAGACACTAAAATAAACACCATTTTTTGTGGTATATGCTATATTTTTTGCCATTAAATCTGAAATAAGATTTATCATGTCAGGTATATGCTCAGTTGCTTTTGGGTGCTGAGTTGCTCTTTTGATATTCAGTGTATCAAATTCCACAAAATAATCATCGATGTATTTTTTGCTAACTAATTCTGTGGAGATTCCACTTTCATTTGCCTTTTTAATTATTTTATCATCAACATCTGTAAAATTTTGAATAAAATCAACATTAATTCCCTTAGATTCGATGAATCTTCGTAGTGTATCGAAAATCACAATTGTTCTTGCATGTCCTATGTGTGCATCGTCGTATACAGTTACGCCACAAACGTAAATTTTAGCTGTCTCTTTAGATTCTAGGTTTTTTTCGGTTTTACTTAATGTATCAAAAATTTTAATTGTTCCCATATTATTCTCTAAAGAATCTCAGCTGTTATCCGTTTATGTTCGCTTTTTTTGTATAATTGGTAGATTTTATCTACCACTTCTGGTGTAATTTGTGTCATACTAGATGTCTCATCAGCTGTCATATGTTTATCAGTAATACAATACAATATTGCATCAATTTCTTCATATGATGCACCAATCTCTGATTCTGCAGAATGATTTGGCCAAAGATTAGGACTGCTCTTTTTTTGAATAATATGATCAGGAATACCTAGGAATCTTGCCATTTCACGTACCTGTGTTTTATAGAGTGATGCAATTGGTAAAATATCTGCAGCACCATCACCAAATTTTGTAAAATATCCTATAAGATATTCACTTTTATCACTAGAGCCTAAGACTGATAGATTTTTTGAATTTGCATAATAGTATAAAATATTTTTTCTGATTCGTGCTCTAAGGTTTCCCAGTGCTCTATCTTCTGGTTCTAAAACTTTGTAGTATTCTTTGTGTATCTGATTAATATCAACCAATTTATAATTTAGATTTAGACTATCAACAATTTTTAGAGCATCATTAGTTTCATCTTCTGGGGAAATTTTTGAATCTGGCATTATTATTGCGGTTGTATTTTCTTTAACCACTCCAGCACATAGGTAAGCAATTACTGCAGAGTCTATTCCGCCACTAAGACCAAAAATTAGACCTTTTGAGTCAATCTGTGTGATTTTTTCTTTTATGGAATTCTGAATTTTTTTAGAAATTGCACTATAATCTAGGTTTGTTATCTCGTCTAGGATTTCTTGTTTCACAGATGAGGTTTACACTGTTATCATAAAAACTGTATTAATCAACATCAAGATAAATTCCATCATCACGGATATCTACATCATATTTTTTCAGTTTTACACCTTTTAGATAATCCATTAATTCACCTGTTTTGATATTGTAATGCCAAAAATGTAATGGGCATTCAACAATGTCACCCTCAAGTTTTCCTTCTGGTGCAATAGAACCATCTTGATGGACACATATTCCATCTAATGCATGAAACCCATCTTGATTAAAAACTGCAATTTTTTTACCATTAACTTCGAACTCCCTACTTTTACCTGGTGCAATATCATTTTTCTGTGCAACTTTTGTCCAAGCCATATTGATGTTTTAGAAAATTAGTTGTTTATAGTTATTTGCAAACTACCAGCTTTCTGCATATTTTATCTGTTCTTTTGTCAGTTTGTCGATTTTAACATCCATTGCCTTTAGAGCATCTACTGCAATCTGTCTATCGATCTCTTTTGGTACAACCATTGTTTTCTTGCCTATCTTTTTGTGATTTTTGTAAATATACAAAAGTGC
>Ga0310344_10002628_pt1 | contig 13481 bp, 15 predicted proteins | sample HC15DNA20200_MG_FD_203801 | JGI IMG/M metagenome (GOLD analysis project Ga0310344, IMG submission 203801) | Marine microbial communities from station ALOHA, North Pacific Subtropical Gyre - HC15-DNA-20-200_MG | ecosystem: Environmental > Aquatic > Marine > Oceanic | place: Pacific Ocean: North... | reverse complement strand
ATATCGGTTATCCGCTGTCGAATATCAAGATCAGCACGACGTAAAAGGAGGTCGTCGCGGTGGATAATTGTGACTTCACTACCAAGACCGCCGAATATATGCGACATTTCCAGAGCTATAAATCCTCCACCAATTATTGCTAGATGGTTTGGGAGAGCATCAAGCCTCATAATTGTGTCGGACGTATGAAAGGGTGTGTTCGAAAGACCAGGTATTGGAGGTTCGTGTGGTCGAGCTCCTGTGGCTATGACTACCCGATCTGCTGTAATTTTGGAGCCTCCAACATCGAAAGTTCTTTCCCCTATAAAGCGAGCTTTGGATCTATAGACCGTAGTATTTTTCAGCTTTTTCCGGTAGGTAAGACCAGCTTCAGCGATTGGATCGATGCGATTAAAAATTCGATCCCTAATTGCTGGCCAGTCTGCTCCGGTGAAGATGGTATAAACTCCTAATTTGTTGGCGTGTTTTGCTGAGAGAGCTAGATCGGCTGCATGGACTAACATTTTCGATGGTATACAACCTCGATTCATGCAGGTCCCGCCAAAATCTCCCGGCTCTGCAATTGCGATTTTCCAGTGTTCGTGTTGAGGCTCGATGACTGAATTTCCCGAACCGGCACCAATAATAAGGAGGTCGTAGTGAGGCATAATCGGCCGTCAGCTTCGAGGAATATTTTGCCAGGCAATACCCTTATACGGATCGGGATCCTTTGGCAGACCTAGGACTCTTTCTCCGATGATATTCCGTTGAACTTCGTCGGTTCCGCCAGCGAGACTGATTCCGGCCGCAGATATGCAGCTGATAGACCACCGATCCGCCTCTGCGTCTTTAGGATCCCATGCTTGACTTGATGCTCCAGCGATAGTTAGAGAAACATCGCGTACACGACGTGCTAGTAGTGAGGCATTTAATTTTGCAAGTGATCCTTCGGGGCCCGGTACATTTCTGGCAGCCGCCGCAGTTCGTATGCGTGCACTAATGAATTTTCGAATTTGCTCCCGCAGCCAAAGATCGGCCAGCTGTTGCCTGACAAGTGGATCGGTATTGCATTTGAATTCTTGAGCACTCCGTATAAGTTCGGGGGATCGGTCGACGTTGAGGGGACCGCCTCCGGCTCCTAGAGAAACCCGTTCGAACATGAGCATGGCTAGGGCAAGGTTCCATCCATGACCCAGTTCCCCGATTTGATATTCCACTGGGATTCGGGCCTCGTTGAAAAAAACTTCATTAAATCCGCTTCCTCCTGAGATCTGGCGGAGTCGCCGGATATCGATATTTGTTTGTCTGAGGTTGACGATAAACATTGAGAGTCCCTGGTGTTTGGGTTGGGTCGGATCTGTACGAGCTACTACGAGACCGTAATCGCAGTAGTGGGCACCAGAGGTCCAGACTTTTTGACCTTCAAGAATCCACTCATTGCCATCTCGTGTTGCCCGAGTGGCCAAACTGGCAACATCTGAACCCGCGCCAGGTTCTGAGAAGAGCTGACACCAGATGGTGTTACCTTTGATGAGATCTGGCATGAAGCGAACTTTTTGTTGGGAGGTACCGAATTTGTTCAACATTGGCAAGCACATGCCGAGAGAGATTGATAATGGGGTGTTGGGTAGATCCCAATCGGCTACTTCTTGATTAAAGATTTCTTGATGAATTTCGCTGAGGCCAGCTCCGCCAAATTGCTTTGGATAGACAATTCCGGCCAGACCAGCCTTGGCGAGCGCTTTTTGAAATTTCTTTGCCCTTACTGCACCTTCCGATTCAGTCTCAGTGATGGATTCCCGATCTTGTGCACTATGCGCATATTGGGAAGTCCGAAAAGAGCGTATCTTCTGGCGAAATTGTTCTTCTGGGGTCGTGGATGAAATATCAGAAGACGGTTCCATCTCGAGAGACATAACATCGACCGTATCTTTCGAAAGGATGGTTTAATGAATCCGGGATTAAGACTTCCCTGCCGATAGCTAAGTTTGATTCTGCTCAAACAGATTCCAAAACTTAGCGATTTCGTGTGCAGTTCTTTTTCCTCCTACCAACTCAGCTTCTAGACTTGTTCTAGATGAACAACTCACAAAGTGAAAAAGAGCGTATTGCTGCGGTTCCAGGTCTCTTCACGATTGATGACCCACCGCATCTCATTGGTGGTCGAATGCGTAGTAGCGGGGCTTATTGTTTTCCAAAAGATTTAGGTGGTTCCGATCCGTCAGTTTCAATAGACCAAGTGGAGGAGGTTCTTTTAAGTCGTAAGGGAATCATTTGGTCTTATACAAATAGCGTGTATTCCCCTCCTCCTCCGTTTGTTGTTAGGGAGCCATATGAATCGATCACTGTGGCTGCGGTCGAGCTGGAAGCTGAGCGGATGATTATTCTTGGACAAGTTGCGCCCGGTTGGGGTGTGGATGACCTTGAGATAGGTATGGCGGTAGAACTTTGTTTAGGAATTCTTTATGAAGACGAGAATCGAGAGTACTTGACCTGGCAATGGCGCCCGATTACTACGAGCGAGATGGAGGCAACTAGTGGATGAAGTCGCCCTTCTTGGGGTGGGAATGCACCCTTGGGGAAAGTGGGGTCGAAATTTTGTGGAGTATGGCCTACATGCTGCTCATGGAGCTCTTCGGGACGCTGGTGTTGCATGGCGTGATATAGGTTTTGTTTCTGGCGCCATTACAGTTCGGTGCGGCTATCCCGGTTATGTGGCGGGGAGCACTTTTGCTCGAGCCTTAGGTTTTAACGGCACTCAGGTCGCTAGTTCTTATGCAGCCTGTGCCTCAGGAACGACAGCGTTGTCGGTAGCCCGGGGGCAGCTTCTCTCCGGGGCTTGTGATGTGGCTCTTGTAGTAGGTGCAGATACAACTCCGAAGGGGTTTCTTGCCCCGGGAGATGGAGAGCGTCCAGACGATATGGACTGGTTGCGTTTCCGAATGGTCGGGGCGACAAACCCTGTTTACTTCGGCCTTGCTGCTCGCCGTCGCATGGAATTATATGGCGCTACCCAAGAGGATTTTGCTGCAGTTAAAGCAAAAAATTCTCGACATGGATCCCTTAACTCTAATGCCCGTTACACAAGAGAGTTCAGTGTCGAAGAGGTCCTTCATTCCCCTATAGTCTCTGACCCGTTGAGGCTTCTCGATATTTGTACTACCAGCGACGGTGGTGCAGCTTTAGTTGTTTCTACGATGGATTTTGCTCGACGGCTTGGTATTCGTGAACCGGTGAGAGTAGCAGGCATTTCCCTAGTGACTCCAACATACCCAGATACAGTTCTTGATTTGCCTTACCTAGCTACGGATTCAGCGGTTTCATCAGAAGTGCCGGCGGTTAGCTTCAAGGAGTCAATTGCTCTACATGTTTATAGAGAGGCGGGAATCGGACCTGAAGATATTGATTTTGCGGAGGTCTATGACCTGTCGTCAGCTCTTGAATTGGATTGGTACGAACAATTGGGTTTTTGTGGTGCTGGTGAGGCGGAATCATTTCTCCACTCGGGGGCGACTGAGGTTGGGGGCCTTTTACCGGTTAATCCGAGTGGTGGATTAGGTGCTTTTGGAGAAGCGGTACCGGCTCAAGCCATTGCCCAGGTGTGTGAAATTTTCTGGCAGTTGTCAGGTCGGGCCGGTAAACGCCAGGTGCAGGGGGCACAAGCCGCGGTAGCTGTTAACCAAGGGTTGTTTGGTCACGGTTCTGCAGTCCTTTTGCGACGCTAGGGTCATGGCATGCCTATTCAAGAAACCATTGAAAATGGCGTGGCCACGGTGGAAATGTCAAAGCCACCAGTGAACGCTTTTGACATTTCCGACGCGTATTCTCTCGCTGATTTACTAGATAGCTATCGTCGAAATATGAACGTCAGGGTAGTGATTCTTTGTGCTGCCGGTCGCGGATTTTGTGCAGGAGTTGATATTAAGGAGATCGAATCCTTCAGTGGGAATCAGGGAATTTTGGAAGCTAACCGCTCCTGTTTCGAAGCGTTTCGCGCTGTTTACGAATGCTCTGTACCAGTTATAGCTGCTGTACAGGGCCACTGCTTGGGCTCCGGAATTGGCCTGGTCGGAAATGCTGATCTTGTGCTTGCCAGTGGTGATGCTACTTTTGGCTTGCCAGAGGTTGATAATGGTGCGCTCGGTGCTGCAACCCACCTTATGCGACTTGTCCCAGCGCAGAGGGCTCGTTGGATGCTTTATAGTTGTGAGACCGCTACTGCTGCAGAGTTATACAGCTATGGCTCTGTGATCAATGTGGTTGCGGTTGATGAATTGCGTAGTTGTGCAAGAGATCTTGCATTAAAAATTGCTGAGAAGGATATAGCCACGATTCGTGCTGCCAAGGAAAGTCTTAATGGCATTGACCCGATTGATGTTCGCCATAGCTATCGATTTGAGCAGGGATTCACCTATGAATTAAACCTGCTTGGAATTGGCGAAGAGGCTCGCCGCTCATTTCTTGGAGATAAGGGAAGGGACGGTGACGAAGAAGCGTGAATCCAAATGAAGTATCACTTCTTGTAATGGCAGGAGGTTTAGGATCCCGCTTCGGTGGTGACAAACAACTTGTTTCTGTTGGTCCTAATGGCGAGGTATTTTTCGATTATGCGATTAGGAGTGCGATGGAGGTAGGGGTTGGCGCGATCGTACTTGTTGTTCGTAGTGACCTTGATGCGTCAGTAAGGAAGCATTTACAGCGTCAGCATGGCGACAATTTTCCGCTTGTGATTGTACATCAGGATGTTTTTGGGCCTTCCCGTCGGAAGCCGTGGGGAACAGGCCATGCCGTGCTAAGCGCAGCGTCTGTATGCCCTGGACCGGTGGTGGTTTTAAACGCCGACGATCATTATGGCTCAACTGGAATCCAAGAAATAACCGAGGCGTTAATTGCTAATTCCGGTCGGTCTGCCGTTTTGCTGGCTTTCCAGCTAGGTCAGACTTTGTCGGATTCGGGTCCAGTGTCGCGGGGTGTTTGTCGGGTAGCTGATGGACGCTTGGTGGGTTTGGTCGAGACCCACGGAATTCGTTGTGATGGAAGTCGGATCATAGCTGATGATCCATCAGGCGAGCTTTCGGCTGGCGCACCTGTGTCGATGAATCTTTGGGGCTTACCGGTGACAGCGCTTGATAGGTTGGCCGGACAATGGGCAGCTTTCCATTCAATTTACGGGGATGATCCTAGTGCCGAATTTTTGCTTCCTGAGGCGCTTGACCAGCAACGCTCTGAGGGTCTTCTTGAGATTTCCGTAGTCCAAACAGATCAAACCTGGATAGGTATGACAAGTTTAGATGATCTTGAATCAGTTCGAGCAGCCCTTCGTCAATCTTGAATGGGGAAGGTGCCAGACTGCTTAGTCGAAAAAGAGAGTCAGGTACCTACAGTCTCGATAAATTATCCGCTCCAAAGAAATGCAATGACTTTGGGGTCTACCAGATGCGTTCTATCTTTGATTCCGAGATACCCAAGAAGGACTCGGAGCATTTGTGGCAAAAGACTCCTCGAAATGCCGCAGATTTTAGATGACAGCAGTAGGTATTTTCATTAATGATGAACTTTTTCATCCAGGGAGGCGGTCAGTTCCTGTCTCCAGACCTGGCAGTTGAGTCTCGAGGTTAAAGCCTTGGTCAGCAGCGTCAAGGAGGATCAAGTGTTCGCATTCGGCCCAGTCATGAGCCCTAGGTCCTTGGGTTTCCTTGTTATATGGCGCGTCGAATACGATCACGCGGTTGCCTGAAGCACGCAACGCTGTGACATTGTGTGGTCCATCATCCAAATAGAGGTTGGCTTCAACTTCTGGCTTTGTTCCCAGAAAACAGATATCCCGGTAGGGGATACGATGACGGTCTAACCATTCGACGGTGTCTGCTATTGCTACTGCGTGACTCCAGTTTACGTACAGTCGGTGAGTGATTATACGAATCCATACGCCGGCATCCGAAAGTCTCCACAGAGCTTCGGACGCACCTTCTATCACGGGCATCGTGAGTAAAATTCGGTCTTGCGATACTGCCATTAAGTGAATTCGTTCAAACTCTTCGGGCGAGAGACCCCATTCAGAGAAGTCCCAAGATCGTTCCAGAGGTAAGGCTTCTTCGTCTACTTTAAGCTCTCGTGCGGCCACTGATCGGAAGGATGATGTGTAGTCTCCACAGACCCCGTCGAGGTCGACACCAAGTACATAAGGGTGTTTCACATCGATCACGTTAACAACCTTTACGCGCTTAGTTCGAGTAGAGAGGTGCTGGGAAGTATCTGTTTTGATATTGCAGAATTTTTCGATAATGCGAAAGTGTCCAGCAGGTCGGAATTTCTCAGAAGCAGGCTCTTTCTCTGAGTGTGTTATCAGAAGTCTGTTGTCAAAAACAACGAAACGCCCCGCCGTTAAAACGGCGGGGCGTTTCTGTCGATCGGTCTAACGTGCGAGACCCTTACCCAGGGCGCTGATTGCAGCGTCCTTGACAGGGATGAACGCGAGGATAGCAATAGCGCTACCCACGTCACTTCCGAAATCACTGAGGCCTAGAACCTCCGTGGAGGCGCCGTAGCCCCAGCCACCGATGTCGCTGATCACCACAAACAGGTAGGCCCAGATCAGCGTCAGGTTCGCTCCCACGACGGGAAGTCCCCTGAGCATACTGTTGACACCGACTGTATCGAGTACGGAATCGACCACGGCCATTATGCCTTGGAAGATCATACCCATCACAATAAGCGTCAGAATGGTTGACATCATTGCTGTGTCCCCTTTTGGTTGGCAGCTGTTACCTGCTCTATTTGAGTGGTAACAGATCTGTCACAGCAGAGCGTTGTCGGTGTTGGGATCTTCTTGGGGGACCAATTCGAAATGCGTAGTTGTATGACTACTGATAGTGGTGGGCAAAAATTGGCTATTTGGACAGTTGAGCTCCCTGGAAGAGGCATCTCGACACCTGTACGCTCTTGCTCTAATGAGTGCTCACCTGTCTCGCGCCACACGGGTGCTGCTGGTCTGTTTACTGTTTCTTCTGGGAGCTAGTCTCTTCGCTCCTGGCTCTGTTAGAAGCTGGGCCGATAGCCAACCATCAGGCTGGCGTAGATCCTTAGCTAATTATTGGGCAGAACCTGTGGTGTCTTTCAGCACTTTTCTTGGGCTCGACCGACCTCGCGAGTTTGTAGTTGATGCTTTTGAGGCGGAGCCAAGTATCGCCACTTTGCCTCCTGCAATTAGGCCGCCAAAAGTTGTTGGAGAGACTCCACTCACGACTGTTTCACGAATCGGACGAAATGATAGGCCTATTCAGATTCTTGCGGTGGGTGACTCTTTGATGCTGGATCTGCAACATGGTCTTCAACGGGTACTCGGATCACGAGCAGATGTCCAGATCATTGGTCGGGGTGCTTTGGGCTTTGGGTTTACGGTTCCGCATTGGGACTGGGAGGAGGTTCTTCTCCAGTATGGGCGAGACGTAGCTGAGAATCGGCCGGACATTGTGGTAGTGATGTTGGGCGCGAACGAGTTTGAAGGCCATGTGCTTGAGGGTGAAAAATTGCTTCCGGGGAGTGATCCCTGGGTATCCGTTCTTTCGAAGAGGTCGGATGATGCGATCTCTCATTGGTTAGCTGCTGCCAGCCACGTCTACTGGTGGACCACACCGAGAATGCGAGATGAACGATTTTCACAGGTGGATTTAATAAATGAAATCTGGACCTCTACTATCAATCTGTGGTCTCCAGCAGGGTCGATACTCGATTCGATGAAGGTCCTGGGTCATGAAGATGGAACCTACCGGGACGAGATTGTGAGCGATGATGGGAGTATTGTTCGGCTGCGCAAAGAACACGGGGTTCACTTTTTCGAGGTTGGTGCCGATCTGCTCGCGCATCAACTGGAGTTGCGTCTCATAGTGGACGGATGGCTGGATCCTCGGTGAATACAAGAAAGAGGATTGAACAGTCGCCTTATATCATTTTTCCTCTTGCTTGGAATCTGTAGATTTACGATCTAGGCGGTGTCTGAGTAGCGCTAAGTCTTCGGCTAGAGAGCGGACTCGGGTTTCAAGGCGTGACAGCTCATAAGAAAAGTGCATTGCCAGGAGAAGGAGAAAGCCGAATCCGAGTAACAGGAAGAGCGCTGGTTGATAGGCGACTCCAACCTTATCAGCTACCCAATCAAGGATTCCAGGAACAGCGGCTGCTACAGCTAATACCACGCCGACGGTGAGCCAGAGGACAGAGTATTTTGCTTTCAAGGCTTGGAGTCGAACGAGACGGATTATTAGCAACATTGCGGTGACTGCTAATATCGCGATTAGTAAGTGCGCAGTACTTGTCATTTTAAATGTCCTGTCGGCGAACGATTTCCAAAACCAACTGCCAAAACGATGAGTACACGAACAAAGTGGTAGACGAGACGCAAATTTCGATTAGAGGGACGTCCCCCTTGCCGTTCTCTCATTTTGACGGGTACCTCAGATACTCTAAAGCCATGTCGGTGCAATAGGAGCAGAGCCTCAACTGAGTCCATATATTCGACTGGGTATTCGGCTGCGAAGAGCTCCAACACTGGTCGTCGAAATGCTCTAAATCCCGAAGATGTGTCGGATATAGCCTGTCCGGTCACTTTGAGTACTAGCCGGCGCAGTAGAGCCATAGCCATACGACGGCTGATTCCGACACGGTATTTCTGGTGTGTTTCTTCTAGAAATCGACTTCCAATCACCATGTCGGCTTGATCTAGGGAGCGCAGTAGTCCTGGAATCTCTGAGGGATCATGTTGTCCGTCACCGTCAAATTGGTAGGCCTGATCAATTCCGGATTCTGCTGCATGACGGAAACCAAGCCTGAGTGCACCGCCAATGCCAAGGTTGAAAGGCAAGCGCAGGCAGGTTACCCGGGCAGATAGGGCAACTTCTGCTGTCTTATCTGTGGAACCATCGTCAACAACGATGACTTCATGATCCGGAACTGTCCGGGCCAGTTCCGTAAGGACGGCCGGCAGGGCCTCCGATTCGTTAAAAGCAGGGATGATTACAGCCGTTCTCACACTGCTACGGTATCTGTCCTTGAGTGGAGCCTTTGTCTATTTTGAGTAATGCTTCGGCGGTTATTTAGAAAGCATCGAAGTCAAAAAATTCGAAGGAAGAAAGTTCGAAGTCGTTTGCATTGAAGTTCTCGTGTAGAGAAAATAAAACTATTTCAAGAGGACTGGGCATCAGTCGGTGTGGTAGAGGGATGCCTCTGAGCCGCAGCAGTGAATTGCATCCCCAATGGAGAACAAATGGTGTTTGATGGAATCTAGCGATTACCGCAGCAAGGGGGCCAGTAGGCAACGGTGAGTCGACTTTTCCACGAGGGAGGGCCTTTAGAAGTAGTGCAATAGGTAGGCCTGCGAGACGTGTCCGAGTACTTACAAGTAAAACCTTTTCTAGAAGATGCAGTGTGTAAGTAGCCCGGGGACGTGCCAAACGCCAGCGAAGTATCTCGGCTGAGGTGGTAGGAGAAAAATTTGGAGAGTCCAAGACTGTGGTAGGTGAAAGCCAAGATTCAAAAGTTTCACTATTTAGAAATTCGCTAGTGACAAGAATGTCCTTGCTGTCAGGTGCGTGGGATGCTGTGTTTAGTAGACGAATAGGTAGATGGTGGAGTCGACGCCAACCCATGGAGTCGACCATTCGCGGAGCAGATTGTTGGTTGGCTATACCTAATATTCCATCTAAACCAGCGGCTCGAGCTTGCTCGTAGCTGTTCTCAATCGTCTGCCGGAAGGTGCCAGTGCCTCGAGTCTCGGGGTGTACAGCAAGATCGACTCCAAGTCCGATTCGGAGGACTGTTCCGTCGGATTTTCCAAAACGAATTGGAATGAGAGCGTAGTTGCCAATTTGTCGTAGATTCTCGTCGACCCGGCCGATTGCTGCTGAGCCCTCTGGATTCCCGTGGTAGTACCACTGTAAATCCTTGGTTTCGATCGGAAGATCGGGTGAAAAGACGACATTCAGAAGATCGACGGTTGCATCAAGTGATGTCATAATTTCAAGGTCCGTCGGCGTATTAGAAGGCCGCTGGCAAGGACCCCAAAACCGAGTCCGAGACGGAATCGGGCACGACCTGTGCAATCGATTTCAACTTTTACGGTCGGATCACCCTTGTTCGGGCGCGGCGTGGTGTAGACCGTTCCTGTTGCTTTTTGGCTATCAAAAGCATTTACAACTGGTGATCCACAACTGACTTTCGGGCTAGCGCTTAGGTCGAACTGGGCTCCGCCAGGGAGGGGTCGACTAAATGGTAAAACAACAATCCACAAGCCCAATAGGATGCACAACCTTCCAATAATTGGTTGAACGCGATGTCGGCTCATTGGCTTGGGAGCTTAGCGGAAGCACCGGTTATCGTTTCGAGTGCAGGGAGCTTCACGTAATTTTGGCTGGTTTGGTCTAGCGTTAGATTTATGGGGCTACGTGTCCTGCCATTCCTGGCTCTAGCGATTTTGTTGATAGGAGAGATGTCCCTATCTGGTTGCACCTCCGGTAGCAGCTCGGGGTCAGTCAGAGTCGTAACGCTGGGAGACAGTGTTGCTTATGATGCCGACCCTGGGATTGCAGCCGCCCTAGTAGCGATACACGGAGCGGAAGTGCATAACCGATCGTTTGGTGGTATCGGTTTGTCGCGACCGATGTTTGAAGAATATTTACAAGAAGCCATTGATATCGATCCAGATGTCGTTACTTTGATGCTTGGCGGTTGGGATCTAAGTGAGGCAGTGGCCGACCCCGGTCTTTATCGATTGCAAGTTATTGGAGTTATCGATCGAATAAGCGCTTCAGGTGCTCGTGTATTTTGGTTAGGCATGCCAGTTACCCCACCGAACGAGAAGATCGAAGAGTCACGTCGGCTTCTTAACCGTATTATTCGTGAAGCAGTGGAGGATAGAGAATTCGCTTACTGGGTTGACACTGATCTGAGTTTGGCCGATCCGTTAGGAAAGTTCACTCGCTTCCAAGTTGGACTAGATGGAGCCATTGATCCAATTCGAAAGGTTCGTAATGGTCGAGATGACGGTCATTTGTGTCCTGTGGGGGCAGCTTTGCTTGGTGAAGCTGTGGTCGTTGCCCTTGAGAGTCAGGGAATTCTTGACCCAGAAAATCGGAATCCTATTTCCAGCTGGTGGACGGCCCAGTGGACATCGGATCAACGTTACGATGATCCCGCTGGAGCTTGTCTAGGTTGATGCCGCCGACTTAGTAGAGCGTCTATTGTGATTGCTGCCAGGATGATCAGTGAGATTTCTGCGGCATTGCGGTACCGAGTATTACCAAAAGAGATTGCTGCTGTGATTGTTGCTATAGGGATCCAGGCAGTTATCGCAAGGAGAGAGTCTTTACGCCGATATAAGAGCACGGCCCCACTTATAGACAGCGGAATAAGTGTGAGGTACTGGGCATAGCCGATTATGGAAATTGCAAGTGGCCGTCGATCGACTACTGCATCAAGTCTGAGCTGGTCGATTGGGTCATAGACGCCCCACATGCGGCCGATCCGAGCTGGAATCACTGCCGTTAACAGGCGACCCCGGTTGTTGTCGATAAAATCTAAGGCGCGTTGCCGGACTATCGAATCCCTTTCTGATTCGTCGAGGTGTTCACCCGAAGGGCCAAAAGGAGCGGGGTGGCCGCATTCGATACGCCAGTATCCAATAAATTCGCCGTGGTAGGTTGGTTCACAGTTTGACTGGACCAGTACGGTTCCAGCTCCGTTGGAGAGGAAGACAGGTTTTTCGAAAACTAATAGATTTCGAATGACCCAAGGCCCTAAAAGTATCAGGGCTGCGGCGATCGATGCAGCTATCCGACCAAATCGGACGTGCCATGGAATCGGATGTCGGATAAGCACTGCAAAGGTGAGGAGTGGAAGCATTATTAACAGTTCCGCTCTCGAAAGTGCAGCTAGTCCTCCCACTAATCCGAAGATTATTGCCTGGCGCAATCGTGGGTTTCTGGTGAATTTCAACCCTGCCCAGGAAGTGGCAGCTGCGCATGCCACCGAAGAGGTTTCGGCCATTAGGAGGCCGTCATTGATCCAGATAAACGCGTATCCGGCAGCTAGTGATGCACAGATTAGGCCTAGTCGTTCCGATATGAGATCCCTGCCGAGTAAGCCAACTATGAGAACAGTGATAACTCCTAAAAGGGCGGCCACAACCTGTTGTTGTAGGACTGTTGTGGCTCCAAGAAATGCGAAGGTTCCGAGAAGAACGGTCCAGATTGGTGGATGTCCTGCGGTTGGTTCTAAGTGACCGATAGGTGTTGTGACAGTGAGTTCTTCGCCTCCTCGTGTTATGAGATCGATCCCTCCGAACATGTATCGGAGTGGCTCGGGAAATCCTGCTCCATCTGCGAAAAGATTTGCAGCATGGTGGTAGCCAGCCGCATCACCACTCAGAGGGTTGTCAGCTAGGACAAAGATGACATATAGGATTCGTAGCAGGCCACCCACCGCAGCGATTAGAACAAGTTGACTTTTGAATGTTCGCGGAAGAGGACAGGGGAGTTTCCTAAAGCGCTCAGATGAAACTCTCATGTTTTACGAAGGCGGCCAGCCAATAGACGGCCAAACCAGCCCGGGGAGGGTTGATGGTTTGGATTAACTTCGGGCAGCTCGGACAGTTCTAGTTTGTCGATACGGTCACACAAGGGCTCTGCGGGCGTCTGGAGCAACAGCTGTCGTGTGCAGGCCTCCATCCGTCGGCGTCCTAACCAGGCAAGACGGTTAGCAAGCGATCCGATAAATTCTTGGCGGTAGTACTTCTCTTCGGTATCGAATTCCCACGGATGAAAGTAAGTCCAGAGAATTTCTTCAGGGCGCGAACGTTTGTGACCTATTCGGTGTAGCACACTGGGAAGTAATCGTAGGTATGTGCCACCTAAGTAGGGAATTTCAAAAAAGAAAATTCGGACCAAAGGACAGGGCAGTTCAATGAGCCCGTTACTCCAGCGAAAAGCTTGACGAGGTAAACCGGGCCAACCATACAAAGGGCTTGAGGCCGGCAAAGTACTTGAGGAATAACTGAATCCGAGTTCTGACAAAATCGGAATAGCCCAGGCACTGGCAGGAGTGAGAGACATCATTGGTGCACGGTAGCCACGCACTTCTTGACCAGAAATATCTTGGAGAAGATGGCGGGCGTCGCAGGTAAGTGTCTTGAATTGCTGCCTTTCGAGAAGTGGCAGAGGGGTATGGGTGTGGCCATGGAGACCTATTTCGTGACCAGCCACTGCCGCTTGGTGGACGAGTTCTGGCCGCCGTTTTGCTAGATCTGCCACTACGTAGATTGAAGCCCGCACTTTAAATTCAGCAAGTAGGTCTAAGACCCATTTGGTCATAGGTATGACTCGCTCTGGAAAGTCTTCTGTGGGGCGCAGATCTTCCATGTCAAGGGTGACGCTTATGGAATGAGGCATCAGCTAAGTGTAGATGGCCACGTTGGCTCAACTTGTTTGGAAAGAAGAGGTTGTGGCATGTCTATT
>Ga0310344_10002626_pt1 | contig 13488 bp, 11 predicted proteins | sample HC15DNA20200_MG_FD_203801 | JGI IMG/M metagenome (GOLD analysis project Ga0310344, IMG submission 203801) | Marine microbial communities from station ALOHA, North Pacific Subtropical Gyre - HC15-DNA-20-200_MG | ecosystem: Environmental > Aquatic > Marine > Oceanic | place: Pacific Ocean: North... | reverse complement strand
TTACTGTGGCCCCGCCGGAATCCACTAGTGGCCTATCAACTACAAACTTGTGTGAGTCGCCATTTACTATCAAAACAGGCTTGTTGAAGTCCTGAGATTCTGTCACTAATACATCGAGAAACTCTTCAAATCCTGTACGCGGTGGAACTCCATCCCAATCGTCCTCATCAATATTCCAGGGATCTGCGTGGGTCGCGATAACTACAGCAGATACGCTTTCTATTCGCGCCTTCTCGAATGAACTTCTCAACCACGCCGTTGCTGCCCCTATCCGGCGGTCGACCTCTGCATCATGGAGCTCCGTTCGATTTTCAAACAGGGAAAGACCATTTAAAGATCCAACCATGTGAATGGTAACAAACAACACGTTCTTATTCTGCCATCTTTGATGTTCGACAAACTCTGGCCAGCCTGGGTTAATGGCCTGAATCTCAAGAGGTATGTTGTTTGTGCCCAAAGACCGTCCTGGCAGCGGGTAAAACACCTTCCTCAGGGCACTAAGTCGTTCCAGTGGATCATTGACATTACGTGGCTCCCTGTGACAATCGGTCCATTCATTATCTCCGGGCACATAAATGAGCGGGGGAACAATAGATTTCAGAGCGTCAAATCTGTTTGCGTAAAGGGAGTCAGAGCACTCTGTACGAGAATCCTTAATATCCCCTACATGAATCACAAAATCTGGAGATTGAGCATTGATTGAATCTACCAGGTAGGGAAATTCAGATTCATTCTGTGACGAATAGGGGGCATCCCCCATAACCCCGAAACTGAAGCTAGATGCTAATCCTGGTGGATCCGCTGGAGGAATGGCTGAAGAAAACCCGCAAGCCAAACAAGACAGGATGGAACTGAGGATGACTAATATATGTTTCATAGCTAGCAATCTTCTCTGAGACCAAGTCAGAGCAAAGGCTGATCAATCGGGTACTGCGCCAGGGAATACATCAGTCCGTAAAGGTCAGTCTTGTCTCGGTTCAATCACTGAATTTTTACATCAGCAGGCCTCGAGCTATCTCTGGACTTGAAGTGTTGCCTTGCCATGAGCTAACTCGAATGAGGTGCCGTAGACAGCTGACAGATCAACAATTCTGTTAATGATGGATTCTCCAACAGAGCCGCCTGCAACCTCAGGGTACCCTCTCGTCTCAAAAAATAATGGACCCTCGGTACCCTGATTCAACTCTATGGGCGTAAAAACCACTTCCCTGACACCGTGATCATCTACCTCAATATTCGCTATAACGCTCTGCCATACATCCGGAGTATAGCGACCAAGGTCAGTCCTGGTGTTGAAAATAAAATTCCCTAGACCATAAAAGATCAGGCCACCCTGGTATACCTCCACACCCATCAAAGTCGGCTCACCGTGGCTAATGTAAATATCCGCACCTGCACTGATCGCCGCCCTTGCCCACGACTCTTGCCACCCCGGCTCAGCATCCGTTTGATAATGCTGATAGACAATCACCAAATCTGATTCCATGCTAGCTATCTCAATACTAGCAAGGTTTCGGTCCCAGTCAGCTGCATTACCCGGGTCAAGCATATTCACCCCAGGGCGGGTTTCCGTCGCTCGGGCATTTTCAGGAGCATTAACGGATGCCGCTGATACTAGCGAGAGCCTTAGGTCACCCAAGTCTAAGTAGGCTGGAGAGGTAGCAGTGGCTAAGTCAGAACCTGTGCCTGAATGAACAATCCCCCGTAATTCAACTTCAGCAATCGTAGAAAGGATACCGGAAGCGCCGTAGTCCCAGGAATGGTTATTTGCTAGCGAAAGGAAATTGATTCCCAGGTACTTTAAGTAATCGACAACTTCAGGACCCGCGCCATGGAAGTACACATCGTTACGGGTGGGCTCACAATCGCAATCCTCACCGGCCACGGCCACCTCAAGATTCGTAAAGACGGCATCCGCCTCACGAAGCAAGGGCGCAATAGAATTGAGAGGGGAATCAAGATAGCTGCGTGGATCATGCTCAATCAGTGCCTGGCCTATGACAGCTAGATTGATGGCCGAGTCACTCTCAGCAAGATCCCCTGACGAGTCAGTGCATCCCAGAAGCACACTTATAGGTAATAGCCAGCAAGATCTCTTAGTCAGATGATCCTCCAAAGATTTTGAGAGAGCCGCAACAAGTCTGCCTCACTTTTCACTGCTATAGAATGCCCCGACGTCTTCTAGGAGGTGCGGGCGGCAACTTATCGACTACATCCACCATCCTAGCAATCTCATCTTCATTGGGAATTCTGCCTGTTTGAGCTGTGACATTGTCGAGCATATGCTCTGCATTACTCGTTCCCGGCGTTACCACTGTAACCGCAGGATGTGCAATGGCGAACTTGAGGAAGAACTGTGCCCAGGTTGTAGCACCAAAGTCGGTCGCCCACTCTGGAACATCTTGACCTTCTACCCGACTCCAGAGACGGTTTCGCCCAAACGGCAGATAAACCATGACCGCAATACCAAGTTCCTGGGCGAGCGGGAAAATTGTGTCCGCAGCACCACGATTGTCGATCGCATAATCGATGCCGATAAAGTCCAAGGGATACTCTCTCATAACTTCGGCGAGATCAGGGTAGCGCCCCGCATTCGTTGTCGTGATACCGATGTACCGCACACGGCCTGCAGCTTTATAATCCTGGAGAATTCCAAGTTGTACTGGAGGGTCCCCAAGATTGTGTACTTGAATCAGATCAATCACAGGCATTTGTAGACGCTCAAATGAACGCTCGACCTGCTCACGCGCCGCATCGGGATCTGCCTTGGCGCCACCTCTTCCTGCCACATTCAATTTCGTGGCCCAAAATATGCGGTCGGCCATCCCCAGATCTTGAGCGATCTGACCGGAGACCTCCTCTGAGGCTCCATAGCCGGGTGCCGTATCGAGCACAGTCGCTCCATTTTCAACCATGGCCCTAAGGACCCCGGTAAGCCTATCAATATCTCCGCTCCGAGCAGCAGCAGAAAAAGTATTCGCGCCACCGAGGCCGATAACAGGAATATGCTCACCAGTTGAAGGTATAGGCCGAGTCACAACATCCTGGCTCTGGAATGCATCTAGCATACGTCGATCTAGAGCAAGCGCAGCACCAGTTGCAGCACTAATTCGAAGCCAGTCGCGTCGATTTACCATGGTATTCTCTCATAACGGGAATCCTCTACTGCCAGACAAGTTACCCTATGGACCGGGTAAGAAACCAGCTAATGTGCCATCCTCTGACCGATCAATGATCTTTTGTCCCATATTGAACGTGTTTTTTTGCTGATACTGCACTAGCAGATCAACTGCCACCTGCTTGAGAGTATAGGGACCTGAACAAACCGCTATCGGAAGCGGAAAAGGGTGAAGCCGACCTAATGTCCTCCCAAGCTTTGAGTTTTGAGCGAAAACGCATGAAGTAGGCCACGAAATCTCCACCGTATTGAAACGTGTACATGATGTCCGAAAAAGCATTGGTATGGGGAAGTCCGAATGCATGGCCCAACTCATGAACACAGGTAAGATAGATGACCGTGTCCCTAAATAACGGATCCAGGCCAGCCCTACTTGCTATGTCCAGCCCGAGGCTTTCTGTATCCGGATGCACAAAGATGTCAGCAGCTAGTCGCCCTTCTACCAATCTCGCCCTCATCTCTCCATACATGCCCGCTCCCGCTGCTACCCAGTAGACGCGAATCGTCGCTGATTCCTCAGGCCCAGGCTCTAATTCCAAGGAAGGATTAGCCTGTCTCGCCCATGCCTCTAACGCCCATTTAGCCAGAAGCCGATCTCCCTCCTTATATCCAAACGCTTCCGAGCCTTCTGCAATGAAGTATGTAAGGGGTTCTGAAACATCCAGTTTCCAAAACCCCTGCTGAGCGGTCACCAAAACCGGTGACATAAGGATCAATCCCATAACTATGTGGGCAAAACGCAAGAGATGCATTTCAGATCTAGATCACTGGATGGCGCTCATGGAAGCCGGTAGCCTCCTGATACGCCTTAGCAAAAGCAAGCAGCGTATCCTCACCATAAATAGACCCCATAAAAGCGATGCCGGTAGGAGTGACTTGCTCCGTAAATCCATTGGGTACAGCCACAACGGGATGACCTGTCATGCTCGTAAGCGGATTGATTGACCTCCATGGGGCAACCAGGACATCGATCCCGTCCAGAGCTTGCGCTAACTCCTCCATGAGCAACGTGCGAATACGGTTGGCCTGCAGGTACTCGACTGCAGGTACGAGCTGGGATACGCGCAACTCTCCTCGGTGGTTTTGTCTGCGAAGCCCCTGGTCTCGGCCAGACCGAGCGAATTCGGCAAACCCGGCCGCCCGCTCGACATACTCGATGAAATAGGTCAGGTCATTACGCGGGACTTCTACAGCCTCAAGCAAGAATCCCATCTCACGTAATGTACTGAGTGTAGCTGCAGCATTGGCCTGATCTTCTTCAGTTTGGCGGGGCTGTTCTTCCTCAAACGCGGATGCAAAGTAACCGACACGAAGTGAGTCCAGGTCCATCTCTGCATCCCAATTGAACGGGATGCCCTGAGGCACTGAGATATCTTTTCCGTCTGGGCCGGCGATCGCATGCAATACTGCCGCACATCCCTCAGCAGTGCGGCACATCGGTCCAATCTTATCTAGACTATAGCCAGCCGCCATCACGCCGTACCGGCTGACACGTCCAAAAGTCGGACGCAGCCCAACCACACCACAACGAACAGCGGGAGACAGGATGGACCCACCGGTATCAGTACCAATCGCGAATCCTACTAGGCCGCCTGCAGTTGCAGCACCTGACCCTGCAGAAGAGCCGCTCGAACCCTGTTCAGGATTCCAGGGGTTGTTCGTGCGTCCACCGAACCAGTTATCCCCAAAGGCGAGCTCGCCTGTAGTAAGCTTAGCCACGAGAATAGCGCCTGCCTCATCTAAAAGCTCAACTACAGTAGCATCGACATCGAATGATTGACGCTCAAAGGGTGCTGCCCCCCAAGTAGTGGGATATCCGCGTGCCGAGATAATGTCCTTTGCACCCCATGGGATACCGTGTAATGGACCACGGTAGTGGCCATCTGCAATTTCCGCATCCGCCTGCTCGGCTAACACCCTAGCACGACTCTCCGTGAGATTTACTACACAGTTCAACGTAGGATTATGACGCTTGATTCGGTTGATATACATCTCTGTAAGCTCACTAGGTCGTACCTGACCAGATTCTATGAGCTGCGCTAGATCCATCACCGGCCAATAAGCCACATCATCCAAATCCGAAGGGCGCGTGACGGGTGACCTCCCACCCGAACGGAAAAATCCATCGACACGATCAAACTCCATACCAGGAACCAACGGGCTGAAATGGAGTGGAGGCATTACAGCGTTTTCTACAGGAATCGACCGAATTTCCTCGAAACGCCTGAGACTCTGATTCACTCCATCAACCATCATCTCTAGTTCTTCGTCGCTAAAATCAAGGCCAGCCAATCGCGAGGCCGTCCTTGTCATCTCCAGATCAACCTCCTGCACGTCCGATTCCTGCATACAACCCCATAAGAGCCCAGGCAGGAGCGTAGAGGACAGTCCAACACCAGAAAAATAAGAGAGAAAGCTACGGCGCGATTGAACGCCTTCGTTAGTTATAGGGGGTTGGTCCATGCTCTAAGTCTGCTCGACAACCCGCTAGGTCCGCAACTTAGCGGGCAGCGCACGGTGGATAGCTGACTGCTTTCCCCTCTTCCAGCCACTCACCACACTGCTCTCCGTTCCTGAACTCTCCCTGCCTGATCAACTGGCCAGTCTCATCATGGTAATGTTCATAAGGACCATGCCACTTCCCATTTTTCAAGCTTGCCCAAAGTCCAACCATGCTTGGGTTGCGCATGAGTACGACCGGACCTGTGTAGGGCTCAAATGTTTCTGGCATAAGGTATAGGCCTTCACTCTGAACAAGTTCGCTCAGCACCATCGGCTCCTGGGCGTTCACCTTTACTAAACCAACCACTAAGAAAGTAAAGACGAATATCAGAGTATTCTTCATAATGCAATTCTGCTCGACTAGTGCTCGTATCCGCAACAGTAGTGAGAATTTTCAGGACAATCCTCAAGACAATACTTCATAGAAAATCCGAGGTCAGCAAAAGGGGCCCTGACACAAAAACGGGTCAGGGCCCCTAAAGAGTTATTAGCCTACTGTCTGAGGATAGAGCTCAGGCTGAGTCCGATACTTTATCGTAGACGAATGCGACGCTTGTCCATATGACGGTGATCAGGATAGCGCTGTATATCGCTGGCATCAGTTCCCGGCGACCTATCATCACATAGTTGAAGTCAACGAGCAGAATCTGGGCTGCAGCAATCAGAATCGCCGTATTCATGGTCTGGCCAGTCTTTTGAACTGCCCAATCGAAAAACACAATCCCCACAACCCAGTACAAAACCGAGCTGAGGATGTCGTTATCCACGACAGGGGTAAAAGCCGGATCAGGCATAGAAGGGTTGAAGAAATACTGGACGCCGATATAAGAGATGACGGCTCCAGCAAGCCCGGCAACTACGATCTGCTTCATTCTACCGCCCATCGATTGAACTCCCTTGAGCAACAGACTAGATGTCTACTGCTCCCTAGTGGACAGAACAAACTTCTAACCTAATTCTGTAGCCAAACCATGCTCATACGCAACTTACACGGTAGCCGGGCCTTAGAATAATGCTTACCACCTTGATAGGCTCTCGGGACCAGACCTTTACCTCATCTGTTACATTCGATTGAAACCAGTGGGCCACCTCCGGGTGTATACAGAAAAAGAGATTGTGACTAAGAGGCCAAATCAGGGGTGTCATGAAGGCTCTCAATAAAGCTCTGGCTGGATCACTCACCTGCATGTTTATATGCGGGTGTAGCGATAGCACTAACTCTACAGAACCAACTCTGCCAGAACTGGAAGTAACTTCCAGTTGGGACATCGTTCAAAGTGTCATTCTCGACAAGAACTGCGTTGAATGCCACTTCGCTGGAGCATCCTTTGCCACGCAATCAGATCTTGTTCTGACATCTAATGTTGCGTACAGCCAACTCGTGAACCGCACGCCCAATAATCCAACAGCGAGGGCCGACGGGCTCACACTAGTAGGCACAGAGGGATTGGCGAGCGTCGGTAAGAGCTTTTTTTGGGAAAAGATTAATGCTCCGAATCAAGCGCACTATTTTGATGACCACCCAGGATACGGGGCACTGATGCCCTTGGGTAAACCACCACTCACGAACGGTGAGCTAGAATTTGTCCTACAATGGATCCTGGCCGGTGCACCATCTTCCGGAAATGTTGTTGATCTAGACCTCCTGGATGATACAGAACGCTATAAGCCCCCTGAATTTGAGCCGTTACCGGTTCCCACCAGTGGTGTACAGTTTCACTTAGGCCCGTGGGATGTAGCACCAAATTTTGAGAGAGAATTCTTCTATTACGAACCCCTGAACAACGATCAGCCGCTCTTCGTCAACCGCGTGGACATGGCAATGCGGCCAGGCAGCCATCACCTGATCTTATATGACCTCGATGACAACATCCCGGAGGTCTTGGTCCCAAAGCCCCAGGTTTTTCGGGATATCCGTGACACCAGCGGGAATTACATCCCGGGCAATTTAATGATCACTCCGCACCTGCAATTTGTGACAGGGACGCAGTGGCCTTCTATGACCTATCACTATCCTCCAGGCGTAGCACTACGGATTCCTACGGGGACAGGCTTGGATATAAATGCGCACTATGTAAATCGCTCAAGCCAACCGATCCAAGGCGAGATCTACGCTAACCTGCACACGGTAGACTCCTCGAAGGTAGACCACATTGCTGAACGTCTCTTCATGAACAACGTGGATATCAACCTGCCTCCAAATGCAATCACTACGCTAACTAAAACATTCGTGGTGGACGAAAGAGTTCAGATTTTCCAACTCTTTTCTCACGCTCATGAGCACATGACGGAGTTTCGGGTGTTCATCGATGGCGGTCCACGTGATGGTGAGCTGGTCTATATTGCCTACGATTGGGAGCACCCTCCGATCCTGGAACTGAATCCGACATTGACCCTAGATACAGGTCAAGGCTTGAGGCTTGAGGCCACGTACAATAATGACACAAATAATTCAATCAATTTCGGATTTCTCAGCTCAGACGAGATGATGATCCTATTCGGAGCCTATTACGTTGATTGATGGAGCCCAGTCAATTTGCAGGCTGATCTGAGCATTATATCAGAGATTCGGAATTAAGGCTCAGTGTTGTTGTGATCCTGTACTGGAAAGCTTAGCGCCACTCTCGTGGTAACCAATATTGGCGACAACTCACCACTGAGCGATCTGGTATACACCTCTAAAGAAGTCACGCACCCATTACCTCGATAGCTGACCTTCTCCAGATATTAAGATCCATTCCTCCTGAGGATCGATCAGCCATTCAGCTCCGTCGGCGGTGATCACTACCATCTCTTCAACTGAGATCGTCTTGGTGGTGCCATCCTCACGGGTCCAGCCAAAAAAACCGTCGAAGGCAAAGGTCTGGCCGGGCCTCAATTTGCGAGCCGCACCGCCCGACGGTGGCGCACCACCCGCTGCTCCACCTAGTCGCGGGCCTACGTCGTGCGCCCAGTAGCCGACTGGGTGCCCAGTGCTCCATATGATTGGGATTGATCCATGGCGTTGCAGGACTTCACGCTGCGCTAGATCCACATCCCATCCCCGCACACCAGGGCGCATCGCTGCCTTTGCAGCCCGGCTTCCTTCTCGGGCATACTCCCATCGAGCCCTTACCTCAGGAGGCGCTTCTGATTCACCTGGCCGCAGCACGTAGGCGAAGCGCTGGATGTCAGTGACCCACATTCCATGCACACCTATTCCGAAGTCTGTCTGAATCACATCTCCAGGCATGATGACCTTTTCCGTCGAGTGTGAGTGCCCTCGGTCCGGTCCCGAGTTGACGTTCGGGTTCTGGTCGGGTGCCCATCCGTCGACCACTCCGAGCTCAGCCATACGAGACTTGAGGAATCTTGCCAGATCTGCGTCAGTGGTTTCACCAGGTACGACCTGCTCGTATGCCTCGAGCTCCAATTGCTCGGTCAGTTTCGCTGCCCTCCGCATGATCTCGACCTCTTGAGGTAGTTTCACTGAAAGCCACTCGATGATGATTTCCTCTGAAGAAACCAGTCGACTGGAGAGCGTGGAGCCCAAAGCTTCTTCAAGTGCCACCCTCTGAGTGTAAGAAAGCCCATCTGCAATGTTGCGGCTGCTGCTGTTCACGGCGATTGATCGAGGATTACGATTCCTGAGCTCATCTGCAGCCGCGACATACATACTTGTTCCTCTCGGCAATGAGCGCACATCGTCGAGTGGGCTTACCTCAGACAGAGCAGTGGCTTCAGTCTCTGGTGATATAGCCAACGATTCGAGGTTTCCTTCAGCATCAGCGAAGAAGAGGAAGGCCGCTAAGCCGCCAGCATTTTCGGCTCCAATGTGGGATGCGATTGGGTCGTTTGCATTCTCCCTAGCGAGTACGATCCAAGCATCTACACCCGCCCTGGCCATTGCCGGTCCGAGCAGTGTGCGGATCCGCTCCTGACGAATGGAGGGCCACAAATCGGGGTTGTCCGGGAAAGGTTGGTCTGTCACCGTTTGCGAGTCGGTCTGAGCGCTTGGAGCGGTACAGCCCGAAGTGGCGTAAAGGGCGGTGATGACGAAAGCAAGACGGAACCGTGAAAACATCAGCAACCGTCGTGCACAGAGTTGTTTCGGCATGTTAGAACAGCCTCATCGCCACCAATTCCACTCAATCTAGATTAATTAGGTGGCGTGTACTCTCCAGCCGCCTCCTGCATCAAATAAGCTTGTCCGTCTTCGATTACCACTGTGTTTGCAAAGAATCCAAGACGAAGCTGTTCGCCTGTGGCATCAACCAGCTGCCATTCACCGCTAGCGATAAATAGTCCAGGAGCTAGTGCCTTTGTCGAGGACACCTCCGCGCTCAGGGTTGATCCCCCGTAAGGGTTATCTGCAGCAAGCATCATCGCGAACCCTTCTTCAATTGCCTGACGACCAAACCACACCTCCTGCACGTCGCTGTTCAAACGTCTTCCTTCCGGATGAAACTGGGTAGAAAGAGTGGCAGCATCACCTGCGTTCCACGCACTGATGAATCCATCAGCCATGATCTGCATATACGACTCCATCTCAGCTTCAGTCGGCAACGGTTCCTCTGCTGGGGCACAAGCGAACAGCACACATATAAGTAAGACAGCAACGGAACGTGACACCATCGTGGAATACTCCTAGGAGAAAGCTGTAGAAACGCTGCGCATCCTACGCGCACCAGTATTTCAGCGCAAATACCAAACGCCATGGCAATGTGCAAAATACTGTTTATATATTCTGGTGTTTTGGCACTCAAACAAAGGCGGTTCAATGCGTTTTCTAACCACTGCATGCATCAGATTCACATTCGTACTGTGCGCTGGAGTCTTAACAGTGCCTGCCGATGCGCAGTGGACTAATCGGTACCCGCGTGTTGAGGGAACAGGTCACCACGTCTACCTCGAAGGCTATGAGCTCCCGACGATGAACGTTGGCCCGACCTCTCCAGCAGTATCGCCAGATGGAGACCGAGTTGCGTTTAGCGCCCGAGGATGGATCTGGATGCTTGATGTTAAGACCGGTCGCGCGACTCGCATCACCGACGGTGCGGAGATGGATTTTCGCCCCGCGTGGTCTCACGATGGCAGCGAGATAGCCTTCGTGCGCGACGATTCGCGTGACACTTGGATTGTCGTTCGGGACCTCGAGACCTCGGAGGAACGAGTGGTCAACACACCGGCAATAGATCTAGACCCAGTGTTTGGACCACAAGGTGAAATCATCTACTCATCGGCTGCGGCCGGCCGCTTTGATCTCTGGAGTGACGATGGCACGGCGTTGACTGAGGGGCGCCCGTTCGAACTCAAGCCGAGTCTTAGTCGCGATGGTGATGTGTTAGTGCACCTGCAAAAGGGTGGCGGACTAGACCGGGTGGTGGCAGTTGACCGAACGACCGGCGATAGCAAACAACTTCTGACTGATGGAATCGTGTCCCAGACTCGGCCAGCGGTCAGCCCGGATGGTTCCTACTTGGCGTATAACTGGCCGACGCAGGAGGGATACGAACTTCGAGTACTTGGCGTCGCAGACCCCAACACCTCGGTATTCGTTACGAGAGGGCTGAGAGGCCTCCCGCTTTCTCCGGCTTGGAGTCCGGATGGGACCTGGCTCTGGTTCACCGAGGCTGGTGCGGACGAGGTTATGCGCTTGTACCGGGTGCCTGCAGTGGGAGGTGAGCCCGAGGAGATTCCAGTCCTGGCATGGGACTGGAGAGCGGCGACCGGAGCCCTCCGCATAGTCACGAGAGACGAGAGGATTGGAGCAGAAGGAGCTCTGGCGGCTGCGCGGCTGAATGTTCTCGACGGGTCTGGGCATCCAGCTGTCCCATCGTCTGGGTATGCCCAGTTCGAGGGTCAGAACGGCCGAGTGTTCTTCTACACTCCAGGTGTCATTGAAGTATCTGTTCCAGAGGGTACAGTCACGGTTGGAATCGTCCGAGGGTTAGATACTCCGGAGGTAACGCGGTCGGTCGAAGTTCGTGCGGGTGAAGTCACCGAGATTGAGGTTACACTCGAATCCGTGTGGGATGCACGAAGTGCAGGGTTCCTATCAGGTGATCATCACTTCCACCTCAACTACGGCGGACCGTTCGGCCTGGATCCGGAGGATCTGCCGCTGATGATGCGGGGTGAGAACCTTGATGTCGCAACACCTCTCTTGGCCAATCTCCACACCCGGTTTGAGGATCAGAAGCTTTGGGGGTGGGAGAAAGCAGGTGACCTACCGCTGATCCGTTTCGGTCAGGAAGTAAGGTCACACTTCTTGGGCCACGTTGCCCTCTTGGATACTCGCACGCTCTTCTGGCCTTGGATCTGGGGGCCGGGCTACCAGATCTATGGTTCAGACGACCGACCTAACTCAGATGCGTTGAGTCATGCCCGCAGCCAAGGCGCTATCGGAGGTTACGTCCACCCAGTGGGGGATTCAGATCCGTTCGCGCCTGAAAATGTCGCTAATCCGCCGGTTCTTTTGGTCGTGGACGGCATTCTTGGCAACATGGATTGGTTGGAGGTGGCAGTTCTCTGGACAGACGAGATCGGGGCATCAGAGATGTGGTATCGGTTTCTCAATGTAGGATCCCCGATCTTGCTAGCAGCTGGAACGGATGCGATGGCCAACTTCTACCGGACTATGCCGCTGGGCGTCAGCAGGCTCTACGTGCAGACGCAGGGTGAAACCAGCATGGCGGCGTATATGGATGCGATGAAGGAGGGGCGGTCATTTGTGACGACAGGCCCGATGCTCGACTTCAAGTTAGATGGCGCTACACCCGGAGATGTCGTGTCAGGTGAGGTATCGGCCCGCTTCAAAATCGATCTTGCATCAGCAGTACCTGTCGACTTGGTCGAGATAATCGTCAATGGGCTAGTAGTGTGGTCCGGCACAGGCTTAGATGGAGCAGGAAGCCGCACCTATGAGGGTTCCATCGACCTTCCAGCTGCAGGCTGGGTGGCTGTTCGAGCTCGCGGCGGCGAAACGGTCTGGCCGGCTGCGGACAGCTATAGCTTCGCTCACACTAGTCCCGTATGGATTGAGTCAATCGGAAGCGTAGCTGCTGATGCATTCCGGAGAGCAGCCGAAGAGCTGATGCCACTCGTCGATGCAGCAGAAGCAAGGCTCCGGGAATCTTATGGAGACGTGGCCACACCTCGGATACTGTCAGATTTTAAAGCTGCGCGAGCGAGGCTTTTGGCACGAATGCCAAGTCCCTAGGGTCCAGAGTATAGAAAAATCCCCTGAGCAAAACTGTGTTGCAGTAGGTATGGTAGACTCAGGAGAGGATTGAGATGGCAGAGCCTAATCCCCAAGGACGGCACAACCCCATCCAAGCCATGAAGTGGAATGGACGCAGCAGGAGGGCTGGATGGCTCGTTAGCGCATCTAACGGACCTGCGATTCTGCTGCACCGCTAATCTGGTGACCGCGACCGAAAGGCGCGAGTCTTAATGTGCTCGATCTAGACGTCCCAGAAGCAGCTCTATCATTCGCCCACTGGTATGCATCAGCGAAGAGATCATGCGTGTGCAGATACCGGAAGGTTCCGGCTCGACCTCCGAGCCTCAGGTTGTCGAACGAGTCCACATACTCCAATAGTCTGGCCGCCGTCGGGCCAGCATTGAGGTCCAGAATGGGGTAGGCATTCGAGAGTCTAACGCTGTGGACCCCGATGATGGGACCCAATTCTAGCCCGGTCTCAGGAAGCGCCCTTAGCACTCCTGCCTCAAAAGTTTTATCGGACACCATCCACCACTCCTCCTGGTCCGAGCAGGGAATTTCGAGAACGATGGCCGTAGATCCGACGGGTGCCATTTCTGAGCTT
>Ga0310344_10002625_pt1 | contig 13492 bp, 10 predicted proteins | sample HC15DNA20200_MG_FD_203801 | JGI IMG/M metagenome (GOLD analysis project Ga0310344, IMG submission 203801) | Marine microbial communities from station ALOHA, North Pacific Subtropical Gyre - HC15-DNA-20-200_MG | ecosystem: Environmental > Aquatic > Marine > Oceanic | place: Pacific Ocean: North... | reverse complement strand
GTACTCTTTAATTTTAAGTATATTAATTAATTCTGATAAAATTTTTACATTTTGAGTGTTTGAAAAAAATTTTTTTAAAGACTCTATTTGAGAACTTCCAATACCGTCAATAGCTCTGAGATCTTCTAAACAATTTATTTTATTGTTTTTGAGATCTTTTGCCATTACAAGAAATTTTTTAGAATTCAAAAAATGCTTAGCTAATACTTTTGCGTTTTCTTCACCAATATGTCGAATTCCTAGTGAAAAAATTAAACGATCTAAGGATGTTTCCTTGCTTTTATTAATTGAATTTTTTAAATTAATGATAGATTTTTTTCCCCATCCATCAAAATTTGTTAATATATTTAAATCTAAAAAAAATATATCGTAAGGGTATTTAATTATCTTTTTATTCCAAAAATTTTCAATTAGTTTTCTTCCGAGGCCCTCAATATTTAAGGCATCTTTTGAAACAAAATGCTTTAATTTTTCCTTTAAAATTTCTGAACAATTGAAATTATGATCAGGACATCTAGCTACGGCATCTTTTTTATTAGTATTTAAATTTAACTCTTTTATAGTTTTTGACCCACAAGATGGACATTGGTTTGGAAAACTAAATTTTGTACTATTGTTACTTCTTTTGGACTTGTCGACGTATAATACCTGCGGAATAACATCCCCAGCTCTTTGTATACACACAGTATCATTTAACCTTATATCTTTTCTAAGAATTTCATCTTCATTATGAAGCGTAGCGTTTGAAACAACAACTCCACCAACAGTAATTGGATCAATTTTAGCAACCGGTGTAAGTGCTCCAGTTCTTCCTACTTGAATATCTATACTTTTTATTTTTGAAAACCCTTTTTCAGCAGAAAATTTGTGTGCTATTGCCCATCTTGGAGCATTGGAAACATATCCAAGTCTTTTTTGAAGAACCAAATCGTCAACTTTATAAACTAAACCATCCAAATCATAATCAATTTCAGATTTTTGTTCCTCTATTAATTTGTGGTTTTTTTCAATTTCTTCAATATTGGTAACTTTTTTATTAAGTTCACTAGTTTTAAAACCCCAGTTTTTTAAAAGTTTTAGATATTCAGATTGTTTTTTAAAATTTTTTGGATCAACAATACCAAACCCATAAGCAATAAACTTTAAAGGTATTTTCTCAGTTTCTTTATAGTCTTTTTGTCTTAATGAGCCTCCAGCAGCATTTCTTGGATTTGCAAATTTTTCGCTAATTTTTTTAAAGTCTGACTTTAAAATATAAACTTCACCCCGCACTTCAAGAACTTTTGGGAAATTTGGTTTATTTATTTTTTTAGGAATATCTTTGATGGTTTTTAAATTATTTGTGATATCTTCTCCAGTTTTACCATCACCACGTGACAAACCTAGAACTAGAGCTCCATCCAAATACTTTAATGAAGCAGAAATACCATCAATTTTTGGTTCAGCTGAAAATTCTATCTTTTGTGCTTCTTTTAGATTTAAAAAATTACTAATTTTTTTTATAAAATCTATAATATTAGAATTAGAAAAAGCATTAGACAATGAAAGCATTGGAACATCATGGTCAACTTTTCTAAATTTATCTGAGGGTTTATAACCAACCTTCCTACTTGGTGAATTTTTATTTTTTAAATAACTGTATTTTTTTTCAAGTTCTAATACTTCTTTTTTAATATTATCATAATCTTTATCCGAAATTAAAGAATTGTCTTTTTCAAAATACGCCTTGTCATATTTTTTTAATTTATTAATTTTTTCGATATAATTTTTTTCTATTTCTCTTCTTTGCATAATTTATCATTCGAAGAGAGCTTTGATTTTTTTTCTCAAAAATCCTAGTTCTTTTTTCTTCTTAATTTTCTTTGGTTTATATTTCCTATTAAAAACTTTATAACTTCTTTCATACCATTCACTGGATTTATAGTTATAGCCGAGTATTGCTGCTGCCTGTTTTGCTTCTTCTTCAAGGCCAAGTTTATAATTAACTTCAACTAACCTGTGTAAAGCTTCTTCAACAAAAACAGTTCTTTCATAATCTTCCACAACTATCTTTAGCCTATTAAGAGCTGGTATCCATTTTTCTGTCTTCATATAAAATCTAGCAATAGACATTTCTTTTGCTGCTAGCTGATCTGTTATTAAATCTAATTTGAAATTTGCGTCAGTGGCATAATCTGTATCGGGATAATTTAGTACAATATATTCTAATTTTTCTTTTGCTTTTAATACAGGACCTAAATCTTTTTTTTCATCTAAAATTTGTTCATAGTAACACATTGCAATAAGATAATGAGCATAGGGTATATTTTTATCTGCCGGATAATTATTTATATGTCGTTCCAAACCAAATATAGCACCTGAATATGCATTTCTTGTATAATCTGCATAGGTCGCCATAAGACTTGCTTTAGCCGCCCATTCACTTTGTGGAAATAAATTTTCAGCCTCCCTAAATTTTTTTGCTGCAAAAAAAGCATCGCCTCTTTTTAATGCATCAACAGCTTCATCATAGACAGCAATCATTCTAACCTGTTCCTCTTTATCTTTGTCATCATCTATAATTGTTTCTATGTTGCTCTTTGAGCAAGAAAATAAAAATAGGAACGATAGAAAATAAATAAAAATAATCTTAAACATTTTAGATAAAATATCATTTTATCAAAATATTTAGTGATTACAATTTTCTTAGTTGATATTTATTTTAAGCATTAACAGCTATAGGTCTAGAGTAACCGCTGTCTTTATTGTCTTTTTGTTTTACTTCAGGTCTTTCAAATTCCCAATTGGATTTATCTGATAAAAATTTCCTCAATAAGGTATTTGTTAGCTGGTGCCCTCCTTGAGAAGTTTTGACATGACCAAAAATTCTATGCCCTGATAACATTAAATCTCCAATACAATCTAATATTTTATGATTCACAAACTCATCTCTGTATCTTAACCCATCGTCATTCAATATTTTATTATCTTTGACCACAATCGCATTTTCCAAAGAACCGCCCTTTGCCAAACCTTGATTTTTGATTTGATCAATATCTTCGTATAAGCAAAAAGTTTTTGAATTATATATTTGATCCATATTCGCACTACTAAATTTGAATTCTTTTCTTCGAGTTCTAATTAAGGGGTTTTTGTAAATTATTTCAAAATCTATTATTAAATCTCTATCTAGAGGTTCAATGGAAATATATTTTGATCCATCTTTTATTTCAACTTTTTTTAAAACTTTAATAAATTTTTTGGGTAGATTCTGTTCCTGGATACCAAATGATCTTATGGCTGTAACGAAGTCGAAAGCTGAGCCATCCATTATTGGAACTTCTGAAGCATTAAGTTCAACTATAACATTGTCAATTCCTTCTCCGTAGAAAGCTGCCATCAAGTGTTCAATGGTAGAAACTGATATACCAAATGAATTTTGGATTTTCGTACAAAGTATCGGTGATCTTACATTGTCAAAGCTTGCTTCAATTATGTTTTTTCCATTATCAATATCGGTTCTCTTAAATCTAATACCTGAATTAACTTCTGCCGGTTTTAGGCAAAGATTTACCTTTACGCCGTTGTGCAAGCCAACTCCCTCAAGTTCTATAATATCTTTGATTGTTTTTTGTAAATCCCCCATATGTAGATGTATATAAAAGGGCCTAAATGCTTAAAAGACAACTTATGTTACCAAAGAATACAATTTATTTTTAAGATCTAATTCCAAAAATTCTAGTAAAAAAACCATTCTTTTGTTGATTTTTATTTGCTTTGCTGGGTATTGCCTCTGTTTCCCAGCCATCTCTTATTATTTTGAGCGCACCCAAACACGCTGTAAAACGTTCCTTGGAATCCTGTTTGATTTTAGTTTTATTATTTTGCTCTAATTTTATTACTTCAGATCCAAAAAATTCTGAACAATAATTAATCAAATTTGATAAATCAGAGCCCTCTCCTACAATAAATAATTTGGCTTCTTTATCTTTTTTAAATCCTGTTAATTCTACTTGTTTATTTATTTTTTCTAAAATTTCATCAATTCTAGATTTTACAACATTTTGTATTAAAGACTTGCTAATTTTCCTGAAACCAGAATCGCTAAAATAAGAATCTTTTAAATAACTATTGTTATCAAAAAGTTTATTATTATTTTTAAAAGAAAAGTCAATCTGATTACTTATATCTACAGATTCTTTTATACTTAACGAACATACTTTAGAAATATCTTTAATTATATTATTTGTTCCAATGGGAAAAGTTATAGAATTTACTAAAGCTAAATTCTTAAAAAGTCCTAAACAAGTTTTTTCAAAACCTAAATCTATTAAAATTGAACCGGATTTAAGATCGTTATTATTTAATAAATTTGCAGCTGTCGCAAATGTACATGAAATAAATCTTTCTACTTCAATATCACAATCAATGAAAGATTGAACAATATTTTTTATGTTATTTTTTGGCATAGTAATAAAGGACATTTCGTGACTTAAATTTTTTGCATAAACTCCTATTGGCTCTTCATTAAAAGTTTTTCCATCAACTACGTAATTATGATTAAAAATATGAATTATTGAATGCTTTTCATCATTATAGGTTACTTGTTTTTTTGCTTCTCTTAGTAAAAAATCAATGTCATCTTTATGGATTTTTGATCCATCAATTCTCTTTGCTTTTGAAAATTTAGTGCATAGAAAGTCGGGCTGTTCTAAAATAACATTGATTTTTTTAAGAGTAACTTCGGCTTTTTTTTCAGCTAAACTTATGCAAGTTCTAATAACATTAGTAGCTTTTATTAAGTTTATAACAATCCCGTTATGAATACCTTCTGTTCTAACCGTTGAAGTAGATAATATTTCTGTTTCACTATTTTTGTTAATTATAAAAATAAGACAGTCTATTTTTTCATTCCCAAGTTCAATTATGCCTATTGGTTCTTCGAAAATCATTACTCTACCACTATCTTACCATGTATCCTTAGATCAATTACACCATAATTTTTAAAATCGCTATGATTTAACAATTCGGAAGATTGTTTAATAATTTGAGAAGTAATATTTGGAGGAAATTTTATTATTTGCCCATTAGCAAGTTCTAAATCCCAGCGATTGATTTTAAAATAATAATAATTTTTTATCCTATCTATTGCAAAATCATTATTTTTTAGTTCATTAAAAAATTGAACAAATGTATTTTCGGCGCCTTCTCCTAGAACAGTCGGATATATTTCAGAAAATTTGGTTTCATCAAAAACTATTAATTTGGATAAATTGTCTAAAAAATATTTTTTTTTGTTTTGGAATAATATAGCTACAGGTTTTGTCTCATAAATATTTATAATTATTGTGTTTGGATATTTTTTTTTAACAGTAATTTTATCTAAAAAATCTATTGATTCTATAGGCTCTAATATTTCACTTTTACTAATAAAAAAAATGTTTTTTTGATAAATATGATTTAACCTTGTTATTATTTCTTTTTTTTTAATTGTTTTATTATTTTTTACTTCAATATTCTGAATCTTAAAAAAAGAACTTTTTTGAGACAATTCATCGTTTAAATTTTTTGGGCTATATGTTGTTAAAAATAGAAAAAATACAATTAGTACTGCTATTCTATAAAATTTTCTCATCTATTATAACTAGCATCTTTAGTCATCCACACTATCAAATCTTCAAAACTTATTTTGCAATAATTGGCAATTTCAGGAACAAGTGAAAGCTTCGTCATGCCTGGTTGTGTATTTGTTTCCAATAAATAAAATTTATTATTAAAAAATCTAAAGTCACTTCTAGTAACTCCTCTACAACCTAAAATCTTATGAGCTTTTTTTGCTATTCTTAATACCTCTTTATATTTATTTTGTGCAAGAGGTGCCGGCATAATATGTCTAGTTTTTGCTCCGCTTGAATATTTTGCTTTGTAATCATAAAATTTTCTTTTAGGTATAAGTTCTATTGCTCCTAAAGATCTATTACCCATTACAGCCACTTGAATTTCTCTTCCAGGTATATATTGCTCAACCAAAATTTTATTATATTCTTTAGATAATTTTTTATAATTTTTTTTAAACTGTGAATTGTTTGCGCATATATATACTCCCAAACTTGAACCTTCATTAACAGGTTTTATTACAATAGGAAATTTAATTTTTGTGCTTTTAATTTTTCTTTTAAAATTAATTTCATCGTTGCGTTGTAATGAAAAATATTTAGGAACAGTTAAATTGCTTTTTATAAATAAAAGCCGTGATAACTCTTTATCCATTGCTAAGCTTGAAGCGTGAGCTCCTGAGTGTGTGTATCTAATTTTCAAAGATTCTAATATACTTTGGACAAATCCATCTTCTCCATACTTTCCATGCAGAGCATTAAATACTATTTTTGGTTTTAGCTTAATTAATTGATCAGCAAAATCTCCTTTTGGATCTAAATTGAATACTTTGTATCCTTTTTTTTTTAAAGCTTTCGAGCAAGCTTTGCCGGTTAAAAAACTTATTTTTCTCTCTCCCGACATGCCTCCCATAAGAACAACTATAAGACCTTTCATAGGTTTTCTCCTATAATTTGAATTTCTAGTTCAAGATTTATCTTGGTTTTTTCAAAAACTTTGTTTTTTACATTATAAATTAATTTTTCTAAATCTTTTGAATTGGCTTTTCCCCTATTCACAAAAAAATTACAATGTTTTTCTGAAATTTGAGCATCGCCTATTTTCATTCCTGCACAACCAGAATCTTTTACAAGCTGCCAAGCCTTTTTGCTGCTAGGATTTTTAAAGGTGCTACCACAAGTTTTAACTTTTAGTGGTTGTGAATTTTTTTTTTCTTCCAAAAAAGAATTTATTTTTTTTTTAATATCAGTTTTATTTTTTTTCACACCAATAAAAGTAGCGCTTATGAAAATTAAATCTTCTTTTAAATTAGAACCTCTGTAAAAAAATTTAATATCTGTTGATTTAATAACTCGTATATTTCCTTTTAAATCTATTGTTTGTACAGAAACCAATATTTTTGAAATATCTTCATTGTAACAACCTGAGTTCATTCTAATTGCACCGCCTACTGTACCAGGTATACATGATAGAAATTCAAACCCTGATAATGAATTTTCTAAAGCAAAACTTGAAACATTGTTGTCTCTGGCTGAAGCTCCGGCTATTATCGTCTTTGAATCAAACAATGATAGATGTGAAAATGATTTTCCTAGTTTTATTATAATGCCGTCAAATCCACCGTCTCTAATTAAAGTATTTGATCCTGCTCCTAAAACTTTTATTTTAAATTCTCCATTTATTTCTTTCAAAAATATTGATAGCTCTTGCAAATTTTTCGGTCTAAAAAGAACTTTGGCAGGTCCACCTAGATTGAACCACGAAAATTTTGATAAATTTTCATTAAATGAAATTTTGCTAGAAATTTTTTCTTTTAGACTGTTTATTTGATTTAATAAAGTCATTTTAGTTTTCTGCTAATTTCATTTATCCAATTTGAAATACTTCCCGCACCCATACATATAACAAGTTCATTGCTATATAAATTTTTTTTGAGAAAAATTTCTAGTTCGTTTTGATTCTTTATATTAATAACTTGAGTTTTTGAGCTTTTTGATATTTGTTTTGAAAAAAGATATTGATCAAAATTATATTTTAATTTCTCTCCCGCGGCATAAACTGGACAAAGAACAACTGCATCAGTCAATTTGAAACATGCTGCAAATTCTTTTTTTAATAAATGAACTCTCGAAAATCTGTGTGGCTGAAAAACACTTATTATTTTTCTATTTCCATAAACTTGTCGTGCGCTATCAATTACTGCTTTAATTTCTGTCGGGTGATGAGCATAATCATCATAAAAATCTTTTTTACCAAGTGAAAAAACTTTTGTAAATCTTCTCTGAATTCCTGAAAACTTTTTGATAGCCTTTTTTATTACATTTATTTTAATACCAAGATTAAGGGCCACAACAATAGATGCTGTTGTATTTCTTATATTATGATCTCCTAATAAATTAACTTTTATATTTTTAATATTAAAAATTTTATTACTACTTATGTTAGTTCTTAAATCAAATAATGTATAATTTAATTTTTTTTTAACATTAAAAATTTGATAATTTGATTTTTTGTCAAAACCATATGTGGTGAAGTTATTAGTGCTGCATTTTTTTAATAAATTTTTTAGATTATTATTGTCTAAACAAATAATTGACTTTCCAAATGATGGGGTTTTTTCAATAAAAGTTCTAAAACTATTTTTTAATTTATCAAAACTTTTGTAAAAATCTAAATGTTCTTTGTCTAAATTGGTAACGATAGAATAAACTATTGGTAATTTTAGAAAACTGCCATCAGATTCGTCTGACTCTATTACTGCCCACTCTCCTTTTCCTAGTCTTGCACTATTTTTAAGAGAATTTATTACTCCGCCATTAATTATTGTTGGATCTAGACCTGCTTCCGCCAAAATATGCGATGTTAAAGATGTGGTTGTTGTTTTCCCATGCGAGCCTGTGATTACTATATTTTTTTTTAACGCAACAATATTTGCCAACATCTCTCCTCTACTAAAAATGGGTAATTTTTTTCTTTTTGAAGCAATAAGTTCTTTATTATTATTTTTAATAGCAGAAGAAATTACTATCATCGTAGCTCTGGCTAAATTATTTTTGCTGTGACCAAAATAAACTTTAATACCCAACTTAATTAATCGATCAGTATTTTTGCTAGGATTTAAATCACTTCCTTGAATTAAAAATCCCATATTTTTCATAATTTGAGCTAATCCACTCATTCCAATACCTCCTATTCCAATAAAATGAATTATCTCTTTGCTAGCAATATTAATTTTCATAGTTAAATAAAATCCTTAATAGCTTTTTCAATCTTTATATATACTTCTTTACTATCATTTTTTTTCATTCTTTCACGAACATTTTTTAATTTATCTTCATCTGCCATAATATTGGATATTAAATTAAATAAATTTTTAGAATTAAAATTAGCTTGTTCTAAAATCCAACAACAACCTTTCTCGTGATAATATTTAGCATTTAAATACTGATGATTATCCATTGAATGAGGATATGGTACCGCGATAAATGGTGTTTGGATTTGCACTAATTCGGAAATTGTAGATGACCCACATCTCGAAATTGCTAAATCAGAACTTGATATCAAATCTAATACATTGTTAGCAAAATCAAAAATATTACTTTTAATATTATGTAAGTTGTAGAATTCAATTAAACTATCTTTTTGGCTTTTAATACACTGTTGATTTATTTTAACTTCATTTCCATTTTCTTTTAGCATCTTAATTGTTTCTGGAATAATTTTTCCAAAAATTTCTGCTCCTTGACTACCCCCAAGTACCAAAATAGTAAAATTACTTTTAATAATACTTTTTTTATCAACTTTATAATTAATAATTTCTTCACGCAAAATATTACCCACTTGATTAATTTTGCTTTTATATTTTTCTGGAAAATTCGTTGGTATAATATTTCCTAAAAGAATTTTTTTTGCAATTGGTAAAAGTGTTTTATTTGCTCTGCCCAATACTGAATTATTTTCATATATAACCAACGGTATCTTATAAAATCTCGATGAAAAAGAAACGGGGAAAGATACATACCCCCCAAATCCAATCACTAGATCAGGTTTTTCTTTCTTTAAAATGGAGGCTGATTTTAAGACAGAAATAAAAATCGTTAAAATGGAAAAAATTTTTTTTAAAAAATTTTTTTTTAACGGAGAATCTGCCTTAATAATATAAGATTTTAGTTGAATATTATTTTTAAAAAAATTGCTACCTCTATTATCGGTTACAAGTATTACCTCATAACCCTTGTTCTCAAAATATTTTATTAAACTAATCGCTGGAAACATATGACCTCCTGTCCCACCTGAACAAAAAATAATTTTCTTAGTCATTTTTAAAATATCTAATTGAATCCTTTCGAGTAAAATTTAAAACAACTCCAGACAGAATAGCGCTTCCTATCAAAGAAGAACCTCCGTAACTTAAAAAAGGAAGAGTCATACCAGTCGTGGGAAACATTCTTATGTTAACTCCAATATGTATGAATGTTTGTATAATCATTAATGAAATTAATCCTATAAGAGATAATTTGATAAATTCGTCCTGAGTCATTAATACTTTTTTGAAAACTTTGTAACCAATAAATAAAAATAAAGCAGCAATTATTAAAACAAAAATCGCACCAAATTCTTCTGAAATAACAGCTATTATATAATCAGTATGTGCTTCTGGAACTTTATCTTTAAGAATTCCCTCTCCCATACCTCTTCCAGTAAGTCCGCCTTGTTTTATCGCTTCAAGTGCTTTTTGAGACTGAAAATTGTCTCCTTTTTCTGGATTTAAAAATGTTTGAATTCTTAAAAAAACATATCCAAACTTTGATGGAAAAAAATATATTAAAACTATAAGAGTAATCAAAACTATTAAACTTAAAAAAGTTAAAATTATCATATTAAATCCTGAAACAAATACCATTGTTAACCATGTTGTTATCAATAATAAAGTTTGCCCAAGATCAGGCTGATTAATTAATAAAATAGTAATTACAAATAAAATAAAAAATGAAAGTATATATCTTTTGTAAATATTAATTTTTTCATTACTAACAATAACTTTGGCTGCTAAAAGTATAAATAAAGGCTTTACAAACTCAATTGGTTGAAATCGTGGCAGATAAATTAAATCAATCCATCTCTTAGAACCCTTAATTTCAACACCTATTATTGGCACTAAAAGGAGCAATAAAATTGAGATAGAAAATAAAATTGGAAGAGATTTGATTATTCTTTCTTTGTTTTGTATCGAAATAAAAAACAATAAAAATAGAGATATTAAAACAAATATAAAATGTTTTAAAAAAAAGAAATATGTTTCTTTGTTAAATTTTTCAGCAACAACAGATGAGGTAGAAGAAAAAGAAAAAAACAATCCTAGAAAAAAAAGAAATATGAACAAAAACAAAACTTCTTTATCAACATTACGCCACCATTTAGCTAAAATTCCAGTATTTTCTCTGCTGAAAATAAACATTTTATCTTTGTTTAAATTTTTTCATTATTAAATTGTTAAAATATACGCCTCTATTTTCAAAATTCTTAAATTGATCATAAGAAGCTGCAGCTGGACTGAGTAAAATTGTACTTTTTGAATCTTCTTTTAATTTTATATCTCTATAGATATCATTTACTGCATTTTTTAAATTTCTAGAGATTTTATAAGAAATTTTTTTTTTAATTTGTTTTACAAAAAAAGAAGTGTTTTTGCCAATAATATATGCTTTCACAATTTTTTCATTAACATTTTGCAAATTAAAACTGTCTTTAATTTTTGGAAGACCTCCGACTATCCAATATATTTTATTATAATTTGATAGCGATTGTAAACTTGCATCAAAACTTGTAGCTTTAGAATCATTAACACATAAAACTTTATTATTTGAAAATATAATTTGCTGACGATGAGGGAGACCTTTGAAACTATTAAGGGCTTTAATTATAATTTTTTTATTTATATTTAATTTTTTAATTATTTCATATGCAAAAGCTAAATTTTCTATGCTACCCTTACTTTTAAAATATTTATTTTTAATTTCTTTTAATAGAAAATTACAGCTTGAAGTATTAACAAAGATTAATTTTGATTTTAAATTTTTAATTTTAAATATATTTTTAATTGTTTTTGTGTATTTATTATTTGAGTTAACATATGAAAAATCAGAACTTCTTTGTGCTAAAAAAAGTTTTGATTTAATTTTTGTGTAATTTTTTATACTTTTATGTCTTTCTAAATGATCAGGTGAAATATTTAATATTGCCGCATGTTTAGAGCGAAAGGATTTTGAATATTGAAGTTGATAAGAAGAAACTTCTAAAATAATTATATCTGTTTTTTTTGATTTATTTGAAAATAAGATTGGATTACCAATATTTCCTACTGTGCTTACTCTGTATCCTGCAGTTTTTAAAATTTTTTCGATAATTTTACAAGTTGTCGATTTTCCGTTTGTCCCTGTAATAGAGATAATTAGGGCTTTTCTATTAAGTTCAAAAAAAAGATCTAGATCAGTAATTATTCTTTTTGAATTTTTTTTTAAATATCTTTTTATTTTGCATTTGTTTATATCTATTCCTGGACTAATAACTATAAAATCAATCAAGTTTTTATTTAGCCAAAATTTGGCTAGATTATAGTTTAGTTTTTTTACTTTTTTTCTTACTTTTTTATTATCATCCCAGCAATAAATTTTTGATTTTAATGTTTTAAAGACTTGTGCAGCAGAACACCCGGTAATACCCATACCGTAAATAGCAATTTTTTTATTTTGATATTTTTTTGAATAAGCCATTAATTATCTTAATTTTAGCGTAGCCAAACCTATTAATGCTAAAATTATTGATATAATCCAAAATCTAATGACTACTGTGGATTCGGCCCAACCCTTTTTTTCAAAATGATGATGAAGAGGTGCCATCATAAATACTCTTTTTCCGGTAAGTTTAAAAGATAGCACTTGAATAATAACCGAAACAGTTTCAAGCACAAATAAACCTCCTATTATACCTAAAACAATCTCATGTTTTGAAATTATGCTTACAGCACCTAATGAACCCCCTAGAGAAAGAGATCCTGTGTCACCCATAAAAATTTTAGCTGGTGGAGCGTTGTACCACAAAAAACCTAAACATGATCCAACCATTGATCCGCAAAAAATAGAAGCTTCTCCTACATTTGCTATATAAGGAACATGCAAATACTCTGAAAAAACAGTATTACCGACAACGTAACAAATTAGAGTAAATGATAATGCTACAAGAATCACTGGAACTGTAGCAAGACCATCAAGTCCATCGGTAAGGTTAACAGCATTTGAAGATCCCACAATTATAAAAAGACAAAATGGGATAAAAAATAAGCCAAGATGAAGCGCAAAGTTTTTAAAAAAAGGAAAGTAAAGGTTTTTCAGATGTTCGCTGTTACCATATTTCATCAAGAAAAATATAGCTATTGTAGAAAGAATAACTTGAAAAATAATTTTCATTCCAGAAGATATGCCTTTGGAGTTATTACGTTTAATTTTTAAGTAATCATCGATAGCACCAAGCAAACCAAAACTTGTTGCTACCATCAATAAAACCCAGATGTAAGGATTACTTAAATCAGCCCACAATAAAGTTCCAAAAAGAATTCCTACTAAAATGAGAACACCTCCCATGGTGGGAGTTCCAACTTTTTTGACTATATGCTCCATTGGACCATCATCTCTTATCGGTCCAGTAATTTTGTGAGATTCAATAAACTTTATAAAAGGTCCTCCAATTAAAAACACTATTATCATTGAAGACATTACTGAAAGTCCTGTTCTGAAAGTTAAGTATCGAAATACATTAAGTGCAGAAAATTGATCTATTAAAGAAATTAAAAAATTATATAGCACTGATTTGTCCTTTTTTAATATTTTTTGAAAATTGA
>Ga0310344_10002624_pt1 | contig 13495 bp, 15 predicted proteins | sample HC15DNA20200_MG_FD_203801 | JGI IMG/M metagenome (GOLD analysis project Ga0310344, IMG submission 203801) | Marine microbial communities from station ALOHA, North Pacific Subtropical Gyre - HC15-DNA-20-200_MG | ecosystem: Environmental > Aquatic > Marine > Oceanic | place: Pacific Ocean: North... | reverse complement strand
ATACAAATTATTTAAATACAGATTGGAGTTTTAAAGGAATTTTTGGAACATTTGACCGCGCTTCACTTCAAAGAGGTTATCAAGTCTACCAAGAAGTTTGCGCCGGTTGCCACTCTGTACAACATTTAAGTTACAGAAATTTATCTGAAAAGGGAGGCCCTGAGTTTTCCGTTGAAGAAGCCAAGGCTATTGCGTCTCAATTTGAAGTAGAAGATGGACCTAATAGTGATGGGGAAATGTTTATGAGACCAGCGAGATTATCAGATAAATTTGTAAAACCTTATCCGAATGTTGAAGCATCTACGGCTGCAAATGGTGGAGCATATCCACCAGATATGTCTGTTTTGGCGAAAGCGAGAGCGGGCGGGGCAGATTATATTTATTCTCTTCTTTTGGGATACGATGAAGTTCCATCAGGATTTGAACTAGATGATGGAGTTTATTACAACAAATATATGCCTGGTAATAAAATAAAAATGTCAGCGCCAATTTCCGATGGACTTGTTGATTATTCTGATGGCACACAGGCAACAACTGAACAAATGTCAAAAGATGTAACGACCTTTTTAGTCTGGGCCTCAGAACCTCATTTAGAATCGCAGCATAAAATGGGATTTAAAGCTATTGTTTATTTGATCATATTGCTCACGTTAGTTTATATGAGCAAACAAAAAGTATGGTCAAGATTTGGTTCAAAAGAAGAACCAGAAGAAGAAACTTTCGACAAAGTTGAAAAGGCAGTTACAAAATATGAAGGGGAAGATCCTAAAACTTTTAAATAATTTAACTTCCAACTCTAAAATACATTACATCGCCATCATTTACCAAATAGTCTTTTCCCTCAAGCCTCAACTTTCCGACACTCTTACATTCGTTAAATCCCTGATATTTTATAAAGTCATCATGGGATACAGTTTCTGCCCTAATAAATTTTTTTTTAAAATCAGTATGAATAACTCCAGCAGCATCTACTGCTTTTGAATTTTTTTCAATTGTCCAAGCTCTACTTTCTTCAGGGCCAGCAGTAAAAAAAGTACTAAGACCTAAAGCATTATAACCCGTTTTAATTAGATTATCCAAACCAGTGCTTTTTATTCCAGACTCAATCATAAAATCTTTTCGATCTTTTGTTTGAAGATTCATAATTTGATCTTCTATATCAGCACAAACAATAATTATATTTTCATTTGGAAATTTTTTTTTGCAGGAATTTGAGTATTTGTTGCCATCAGGCAAGCTTTTTTCGTCAACGTTACATACGATTATTCTTGGTTTAAGAGATAAAAGAGCTGATTTTTTGACTAAATTTTTACTATATTTTTTTTTTAGTTCCTCTGGCTTTTTTCCATTATCAATTAGTTTTAAACAATCTTCTAAAAAACTTAACTCATCTTTATCCAATTTTTTTTTATTAGTTTTTTCTAATCTTTTTTGAAGCGATTCTAAGTCAGATAATAAAATTTCGGTTTCGATAATTTCAATATCTCTTATCGGATCTACATCTTTATTTACATTTTGTATTTTTTCAGAATCGAAACAACGTGTTAAATGAATAATAGTATCTACCTCTCTTACATGTGAAAGAAATTTATTTCCTAAACCTTCTCCTTTGGAAGCGCCTTTAACAAGCCCGGCAATATCTACAAATGTTATTGCCGCATTAATTGTTTTTACTGATTTTGATATTTTGGATATTTTATTTAATCTTTGGTCTGGAACAGAAACTATTCCAACGTTCGGATCAATTGTGCAGAAAGGAAAATTTTCTGCCGGTGCTTTTTTGGATGTTGTTAAAGCATTAAACAAAGTAGATTTACCTACGTTGGGCAAGCCCACTATTCCACATTTGAAACCCATTTTTTATTTTTGGTTAACTTTACTTGAAAAAAGGTCTAGATCTTTTTTTATTAAAATTGACAAAGAATCAATTATACCTTTTGTCACTTCTTCTACGCTCTGTTTCTCTTCGCTTGAAAAATTATCGAGAACATGTTCTGCGCCAGTAGTATTATTTTTTGGTCTTCCTATCCCTATTCTTATTCTTGAATAGTCTTTTCCTATATTTTTATCAATTGATTCTATTCCATTATGTCCAGCACTGCCTCCTCCAAATTTAGCTTTAATTTTTCCAATATCAATATCCATATCATCGTGAAAAACAAAAATATCTTTTACATTTATTTTAAAATAATCAACTAGCTCTTTTATACACACTCCTGAACTATTCATAAAAGTTAAGGGTTTAATGGCATAAACTTTATTTTCATCTATTTTACCAGTTGTTAGTAAACCCTTAAATTTAGGTTTTTGCTTTGAAAGTTTAAATTTTGTGTTAATAGCATCTATTGCTGAGAAACCCACGTTATGTCGGTTATTTGTATTATTTGGATTGGGATTTCCTAAGCCAACAAAAAGTAGCATATTTAATATTTTATCCTAAATTATTTTTTTTTTGTTTCTTTTTCTTTATTTGTGGATTTTCCTTTATCGCCAGGTGCCGTTTTAGATTTATCATCAGAAGGTTTTGTTGATTTTTCATCGGAAGGTTTTGCTGCTGTCTTGTCTTTACCTTCTTCAGTTGTTGCAGTTCCTTCTGCTGTTCCTTCCACCGTTCCTTCTAGCGGAGCTTCTCCATCGGCTGCCGCCTCTTCAGTTTTTTCTGGTTCCACTAAGATGGTTGGAGATACAACTGTTGCTATTACAAAATCTCTATCTGTTATGGTTGGATTAACATTTTCTGGAAGTTTAACAGCAGATATTTTAAGACTGCTATTAATTTCAGTATTATTTAAATCTACAACTATTTCATCTGGTATATTTTCTGCTGGACACTTTAGCTCAACTTTTCTTCTTACTATATTTAAAACTCCGCCTTTTTTTAGACCAGGAGATTTATCAGAGTTTATAAATTTAACTGGTATTTCCAAAGTAAGTCTTGAACCTTTTACTATTCTTAAAAAATCTATATGAATTGGCTCATCAGAAATTGGATCGTAAGAAATATCCCTTGGCAACACTTTCTCTGAACTTCCATCAATATCCAAGTCATAAACTTTAGACATAAAGGTTTCTGTTTTAATAATATCTTGAATATATAATTTTTTTAGGCTTATATTTAAATTGTCTTTTTTTCCACCATACAATACTGCAGGAATAAAACCATCTGAGCGCAACTTATTAATTTGACCAATTGAAGCGGTGGTCCTTTTTGTAGCTTTTAAAATGTTCATAAATTGAAATGGTGTTTTTATAGTATGTTTGGAAAAAAAACAAGCAAAATTATTTAAAAAGACTAGAAACCGACGTAGAGTTTGCGATTCTCTTCATAGCTTCCGAAATCATAGGGGCTATAGAAATTATTTCTATTTTTTTACTTCCTCTAATTTTTTTTGAATTATCTATTGTATCTGTTGTAATTAATTTTTTAATTTTTGATTTTTCTAATTTAGCCACAGCTTGTCCACTCAATACTGCGTGGGTAATATAAACGTAAACATCTCTTGCGCCTTTTTCTTTTAAAGCATTTGCTGCGTTAACTATAGTGCCTCCCGAGTCAATTATATCATCAACTATTACACAGTTTTTATTTTTTACACTTCCAACAATATTCATTACCTCAGATTTTCCTGCTAATGGTCTTCTTTTATCAATAATAGCGATGTTTGTATTTAATCTTCTACTAAGAGCTCTTGTTCTTTCAACTCCACCAACATCAGGTGAAACACAAATTAAATTATTAAGCTTAATCTTTCTTTTAATGTGTCTTGCAAAAATTGGTGTTGCAAATAAATTGTCTACAGGAATATCAAAGAAACCTTGAATTTGGCCCGCATGTAAATCAACACTTAAAATTCTGTTAGCTCCAGCATTTGTAATTAAATTTGAAACTAATTTTGCTGAAATCGCAGTTCTTGGTACAACTTTTCTGTCTTGTCTAGCATATCCAAAATAAGGAATAACAGCTGTTATATTTTTTGCAGAAGATCTTCTTAGTGCATCAATACAAATCAGAAGTTCCATCAGATTATCATTGGCAGGATTTGATGTTGATTGAACTACAAATATGCTATTTCCTCTAATATTTTCGTTAATTTCTACGTAAACTTCTCCATCCGCAAATCTTTTTATATTTGAGTTGACTAATTTTAGTTTAAGGTGTCTTGCTATGTCTTTGCATAGTTTTGAATTACTTGTACCAGCAAGAACTTTCATAAGATAAGCTGTTTATACAACTTTAATTTAACTTTTCAAATAAATTAAACATTAAATTAAGTCATTAATATGACGGAAATGCATCTGCCATAATCTTTTTCTTTGTTTAGGCAAGACCTTCTGTAGCTATAAAAAGTTTCTTTTTCTGAAAAAGTATCCATTTCAATGTTCTCTATGTTTTTTATATTTAAATTCAATAACTCTTTATTTACAAAACTTCTCAAATCAAAAAAATATTTATTTTGATTTTTTTTTTCAAAAAGATTTTCATTTTTAGGGTTTTGTTTTATAAATTTTTGGTAGAAGTCATCTTTTACCTCATAGTTATCTCTTTTAATGCATGGCCCCACAACCGCGATTAAGTCTTCATTAATTGAATTTAAACTATTAAATTTTTGTAAGGTATTTTTAATTATGCCATTTAATGCACCTTTCCATCCGGCATGAACACATCCAATTATTTTTTTATTTGGGTCATATATTAAAATTGGAGCACAATCAGCAGTAAGTATACCAATTGCAATATTTTTAATCTTTGTTATTGCAGCATCTGCTGGCAATTTATTTTCTACTGTGTTTTGATTTTCAAAATATAAAACCTTATTGCTATGAGACTGATTTAAAGTAATTAGAAATTTCTCTTCACATCCCATTTTTTTACTTACCAACTGTAAATTTTTTATGACATTATTTTTTTTATCATTAGATCCTAATCCACAGTTTAGGCTTTTGTAATAGCCATCTGAAAATCCATCTTTTCTAGAAAAAAAACAATGTTTTAAATTTTTAAATTTTAGTAATTTTTTGGAAAAAAACATTATCAAAAACCTAAATTAAATTTCTCACCCTTTTTATGTGCAAATAATACCTTAAAAAGACCGCCCATATCTTTGTTGTCTAATAATCTCTTTAATCTTGTAAACATATTTATTTTTTCTTTAAAAGTCATTTTTTTTGATAAAATGTCTGCTCTTTCCATAATACCCATTTTTTGAAGAAATTCATTTTGAGTCACAATTTTTTTTACTTGAAGATTATTTTTTTTAAGTATTTCATGAAATAATCTAAAATTTACATGCGATGTAATATCTGCATTGCCAACATAATCAAAAATATTTGCATATTTGTGTTTCTTTATTGATTGCAAAGTATCTTTATTTTTTTTTTGTGTATATCCATAATCAAAAGTCAAAAGACCACCATTAAATTTTTTAATTTTTTTGTTAATTTTTTCAAGAAATTCTAATGCTTCAATTGGGTATTCAATAATATTTCCAAAAGAAATTAAATTTAATTTTTTCAAACGTTTTACTAAGTTTTTGTTTGCTTTTTTATATAAAAATTTTATTTTATTGCTATCATTAGATAGCGCAACATGCTTTTCAAAAAATAGATTTTTTTTCTTATATATTTGTTTTATTGGTAATGAGTCAAAAAATTCGTTGCCTAAAAAAATTATTGGCCCATAATTTATTTCAGAAATTGTTTTTATCCACTTAATTTTATTATCATTGATTTCATTTTTTTGAATTATTTTTAATTTATCGCTTATTTCTAACAAGTTTATTTCTAAACTTTTATAAAAGTTGTCAAAATTTTTAAAAGTTTTTATAAGTGTTTTACATAAAGAGCCATCTCCTGGCCCAAGTTCGACTACTAAAATTTTTTTTGGTTTTCCTAAATGCTCCCAAAAGCTCACACACCATATTGCTATCATTTCACCAAAAAGATTTGATATAAATGGGGAAGTAACAAAGTCACCCTTCTTTCCCAAGGGGTTATTATTCATATAATATCCAAATTGTTTTTCGTAAAGAGCAATATTAATGAATTGATCTAAAGGGATAGATTTTTTTTCTTTTAAAATATTAATTATTTTGCTCATTTTTTTTTATAAAAAATATCATTAGACTTCCAGCTAAAAAAGTTACACAACTTAATAAAGTTCCCATAGAAACATAACTAAATAAATAGCCAATATGCTGATCAGGTTCTCTAAAATTTTCTGAAATAATTCTTAGTATTGAATATAAAATTAGAAATAGAGCCGAAACATAACCTGATTTTAACAGTAAATTTTTCTTTAAAGCTAAAAAATTAATTAAGATAAATAAAATTATTCCTTCCAAAAAAGCTTCATAAATTTGAGAGGGATGTCTTGCAATGTTGCCTCCATCTGGAAAAATTACTGCCCAGGGAAGAGTTGAAGTCTTTCCAAAAAGTTCACCATTTATAAAATTAGCAATTCTCCCTAAAAAAAGGCCTATAGGAGCAACACAAGAAATTATATCAGTCAAATTAAAAAAATTTATTTTTCTATTTTGCGAGAAAAAAATAGTTACTAAAATCACACCAATCAGGCCTCCGTGAAAAGACATGCCCCCTTGCCATATTTGGAAAATTTCAAAAAAATTATTTTTATAATATCCAAAATTATAAAAAATCACATAACCTAATCTACCTCCTAAAATTATCCCAAATATTAAATAAATTATTAAATCATCAAAATGACGTTGACTGATATTCACAAAATTGTGTTTGTTTGACAGCGATTTGATTATTTTTATTCCATAAACCCAACCTAAAATAATTCCCAAAATATAAGCAATTGAGTACCATCTGATTTGAAACAACCCAAAATCTACTATCACAGGATCAAAATTATGAACTATCATTTATAAAAAAAAGATTTATTTAATAATTAAATTAAAATATCTTAAAGATATTTAAAAATATATGGAAAAATATAATAAGTTTTTGAGAAATATAGCTGAATTAATTGAAAAAGGTTTGTTTACTTCAAAGAATTTTAAAAAAGAAGTAGAGAGTGCAGTTCAATTGAAACTAAAAGATATTTCGAACCAATTGAATCTTGTTTCTAGAGAGGAATTTGAAGTTCAAAAAAAAATAATTGAAAAATTGCAGAAAGATTTGGCTAGTTTAAAAAAAAAAAGAAAAAAATAGATCTATTAGAAATATCAGAAAGGTAAAGAAACTTTGACTCTCAGTCCGTTTAAGTGACTTTTTTCAAGCGAGATGTTACCGCCATGGGCACGAATTATATCGTTAGTAATTGCTAAACCTAACCCGACTCCTGATTTATTTTGGCCTCTGCTTTTGTCAATCCTGTAAAATGGTTTCATTACATTTTGATATTCTTCTTCTGGAATTCCTGGTCCATCATCATCAATTGTAATTACCATGTTATTTATTGTTTTTTTAGCTTGAATTTCAACTTTCTTACCATAGGAAAGTCCATTGTCTAATAAATTCATTAGACATCTTTTAATTGAATGAGGACGCAAGTTAATTTCCAAACTTTCCTCAAGATTTAAGTTAATTGGTTTATCTTCATATTTTTGGATTATTTCTTTGATTAAATCATTTAAATTAGTTATTTTAGTTTCTTCACTTTTTTGTAAACTTGCAAATTCTAAGTACTCATTTAGCATTCTTTCCATTTCTTCAATATCATCACTCATTTTTTTAGCTAGATCTTGTTGTTTTAAAAGAGCCAATTGAAGTTTTAATCTTGTTAAGGGAGTTCTAAGATCGTGACTAATTCCTGATAACATTTCTGATCTTTGATTTAAATGTACTGAAATCCTTTTTCTCATTCTGTCGAATTCATAAGCAGCTTGTCTTATTTCTTTTGCACCAGAAGGCCTAAATTCTTTCACATATTCTCCTTTTCCAAATTTTTCTGCTGCCTTAGCCAAATTCACAATCGGTCTGGTTTGATTTTTTAAAAAAATTATTGCAACCATTATTAAAAGCAGACCAGGCAAAGTAATCCACAAAGCGAAGATACGTGCAGCAGCTGGAGCGATTTTATGTTTTGGAAAAAAAATTTGAATAATTTCATTTTCATGCTTAATTCTCAAATCTACTAATTCTTTAAAGGCAGTGGTATCAAACCAGTATGAACTTCCAAATGAAGATTTTAATTCACGTCTTAGACTTCTATCCATTGGACTAAACCATCTTTCTGTTTTTAGGTCTGGCAAATATTCATTTTTTTTAATAGTAACCACGAAATCAAAATTTTTATTATATAAATCTATAATTATTTTATCTTCTTTGTTAATTTTATAAGCATCTACCAGAGTTTTGACTTCACTTACTAAAGATCTTGTCATCCCCTTGTTTGCTTTTATCCAAAGGCTATCAAAAAAAACTACAGTAATAATTATTTGTAATAAAATAATTGGAGTAGCTACAATTATAAGAGATCTATAAAAAAGTCTTTTTGGCAGTATTTTTTTAATAAAATTATTCAATCCATAAAACATAACCTGAACCCCTAATTGTTTGTAAATATTTTGGATTTTTTGGATTAGACTCAATTTTTTGTCTCAATCTAGTGATAATAACATCAATAGTTCTTTCTTTTGAAATATTTATCATTTTTCCTATTTCATCTCTTGAGAAAACTTTTCCAGGAGATTGAAGCATTTTCTCCAAAACTTTTTTTTCTTGAGGATTGATTTTTTTTGTTTGATTGTCAATTTTAATATTTAATTTTTTTAGGTTAATTACTGTGTTTCCAACAAATATTTCTTCTGGCAAAGCCGTAGATTTAGTTTTATTCAAAATATTTTTTATTCTTAATAAGAGTTCTTTTGGTTCGAAAGGTTTTCCAAGATAGTCATCTGCACCAAATTCTAATCCTTCGATTCTATCCTGAGTTTCATCTTTTGCAGTCAATAAAATAATAGGAACGGCATCTTTTTTTTTAATTTCTTTTGTTAAGGATAGTCCACTTTGGCCCGGCATCATAATATCCAAAACCAATATATCAAATTTTATGATTTCCATTTTTTTTTTTGCATCATCAGAATCTTTTGCGGTAGTTACAAAAAACTGATTTTCTTCTAGATACTGTTTTACCAAATCTCTTATTCTATTATCATCGTCTACAACAAGTATATGAAAACTATTTTTATTCATTGACAATTTTGCTTAAAACCTTTTTGAATTTTATAACCGAATCAGAATCAGAATCTTTAAGTGCATTATAAATTCTTTTTTTTTGTTCAAAAAAAATTTCTTCAAAAAGTTTTTTACCTTTTTCATTTAAAAAAATGTGTCTTTGCCTTGAGTCTACTTCTCCTTTTTTAATTATAATTGCTTTATATTTTATTAAATCTCTCAACACTCTATTTAAGCTTTGTTTAGTGATTTTTAATTTATTTAAAAGAGCAGAAATAGTTAACCCTTCATGCCTTTCAATCAAATGAATTGCTCTATGGTGCGCAGTTCCAAATGAGTATTTTTTTAATATTTTTTTTGGATCAGAATAAGTTTCTCTATAAGCATAAAATATTTGCTCTATAAAATCCTTAATCTGATCATCTTTTAAATATAATAAGTCTCTCATATTTTGTTTTTGGTCAGTTATATTGACATATCTATCTAAGATAGATACTTTTTTGAAACAAATAAATCAATTAAGATTAGTAAATTTTTATGGAATCCATACCTTATGATAAGAGATCGGGAAAGATTTGGTTTAACGGAGAACCAACAAACTGGTCTGATGTAACAATACATGTTTTAAGTCATGGATTGCACTATGCAAGCTGTGTCTTTGAGGGCGAAAGAGTCTATGATGGAGAAATATTTAAATTAGAAGAACATACTGAAAGATTATATCATTCAGCTTTTAGAATGGGTTTTGAAATCCCATACGAAAAAGAGTTAATAAATAAAGCAACCAAAGATATTGTCGCAATTCAAAAAATAAAAAATGGATACGTTAGACCTGTGGTATGGAGAGGCAGCGAAATGATGGCTATCTCTGCTCAACAAACAAAAATAAATGTAGCAATCGCAGCATGGGAATGGGGGCCTTATTATGACATTAATAAAGGTATTAGATTAAATATCTCAAAATGGAAAAGACCGGCGCCAGATACAATTCCTTGGGATACTAAAGCTTCGGGACTTTATATGATTTGTACTCTTTCCAAACATGAAGCAGAAAAAGAAGGGTTTACAGATTCATTAATGTTTGATTACCAAGGTAATATAGCTGAAGCAACAGGAGCGAATGTTTTTTTTAAAAATAAATCTGGAGAATTACATACTCCTATCGCAGATTCTTTTTTAAATGGTATCACGAGAAGATGCATTATCGACATTGCAAAATCAAAAGGTATAAAGGTTTTTGAAAGAAAAATTAAACCAGAAGAAATGACTAATTTTGTTGGTTGCTTTTTAACAGGTACTGCGGCCGAAGTTACTCCAGTTTCACAAATTGATAAATATAAATTTACAGTTTGCAATGTTATTAAAGATTTGTCAGAAAGTTACCAAGCTTTAGTAAGAAAAAAAACTGCTGCTTAATTTTATTTATTCTATCGCATGGTGTATTTTTTTTCTTACGTAGTCATATCCAGTGTATATTGTAAGAAAAGCCGCAAGCCACAATAAAATAATTCCAAAAGAATGTGCATTATAATCACCAAAATTAATCAACTTGTTTCCACTATCTCCCGTCAGCAAAATTGCTATAGCAAACATTTGTATAAATGTTTTAAATTTAGCTAAACTGGTAACAGGTATAGAAACCTGGGCTTTTGCTAAAAATTCTCTTAGCCCGGAAATTAATATTTCTCTAATTAAAATAATAATAGCTGCAATTACTTCATAACCAACTATTGTACCTTCCATAACTAAAAGAACCAAAGCACTTGCAACAATAATTTTATCAGCTATAGGATCCAAAAGTTCTCCAAGTTTAGATTCTTCTTTATATAATCTTGCCAATAAACCATCCAAAAAATCTGTAAAACTCGCTAATACAAATATAAAAAAGGGTATCCAATTTCCTAATGCGCCGGGTAAATAAAAAGTGCCAATAAATATTGGAACTAATATTATTCTACCTATGGTTAAAATATTTGGTATTTTAAGTTTCATTATTATTAACTATGAAAAAAATCATGTATTTTTTTTGCAACAAAAGTTTCTATACCTTCTACTTTTTTTAAATCATCAAAACTAGCTGACTCAACAGCTTTAGCAGATCCAAAATAATTTAACAAAGCTCTTTTTCGCGCTCTACCGATACCATTTATTTGATCTAGTAACGATTTTGTTAAGTTTTTCTTTCTTTTCATCCTGTGACTACTTACCGCAAACCTATGTGCTTCGTCCCTTAATCTTTGAAGAAAAAATAACAAAGGTTCCCTTTTGCTTAACTTAATAACATTAGTTTTATGAAAAAAAGTTTCATCTCCTTTATTTCTATTTTTACCTTTTGCTATAGCTATTATAGGAATGTCATGAAAACCATAATCATCTAATATTTTTCTACCTACTGAATATTGGCCTTTGCCACCATCAATAACTACCAAATCAGGAATGATCACATCTCCTTGTTGTTTACCCTTAATAATTTTTGAAAATCTTCTTTCAAAAACTTCTTTTAACATTCCATAGTCATCTCCAGCTCTAAGTTCTTTATTTTTTATATTGAATTTTCTGTATTTGTTTTTAACAAAACCTTCTGATCCAAATGTAATTAAAGCTCCAACTGAGTTAGATCCTTGAATATGGCTATTATCATATACTTCGATTAATCTTGGCGAGATATCTAGTTTAAACTTATCAGCAATTTCATTTAAAAGTTTATTATTAGTTTCAGACTCAAAGATTTTTCTTGTTAAAGCTTCTTTAGCATTTTTCTCAGCCATTTTAGATAATTTAAAAGCATTCCCTTTTGTTGGAATTTTTATAGATATAAATTTTTCTTCTTTTTTTTCTAGGGCAGTTTTAATTAAGCTTAAATCTTTAATCTTTTTATTAAGAAGAATTTCAGCAGGTATATTTTTATTTTCATAAAATTGTACAATAAATGAAGCTAAGACTTCATCTGCGTTATGGGATTTATCATGAGCAGGAAAATAAGACTGGTTACCCCAATTTTGTTTAGATCTATAAAAAAATACCTGAACACAACTTTTTCCAGCTTCTTGTGCAATGGAAATAACATCAGCATTATCCAGGTTTGTAGAGCTTATATTTTGCGAAGATTGAATTTGAGTCAGTGCTTTTATTCTATCCCTTAAAACAGCTGCTTTTTCATAATCCATTTTCTCACTACTTTTTTCCATTTCTAACGATAATTTTTTTTGAATATTTTTTGATTTTCCCGAAAGAAATAATACCGCGTCCGATACTAACTTAGTGTATTCGGTTTTACTTAAGTAACTTACACAAGGCGCAGAACATCTTTTAATTTGATAAAGAATGCAGGGTCTTTCTCTATTTTTAAAAACTGAGTCATTACACACTCTTAATAAAAATATCTTTTGTAAAATTTTTATAGTCCAATTAGCAGATCCAGCAGAAGCGAAGGGACCAAAATAATAACCATTTTTATTTTTTTTTCCTCTATGTTTAGATAATTGGGGCCATTCGCAATCTTTTTCTATAAAAATATAAGGAAAAGATTTATCATCTCTAAGAAGAACATTAAATTTTGGTTTGAATTTTTTAATAAGATTTGCCTCTAGAAGTAAGGCTTCAGCTTCGCTGCCTGTTGTTACTATTTCCAAACTGTTTGTTAAGGCCAACATTCTCTCAGTTCGTATTGCTTGGTTTTTGTCTAGAGTGTAACTTTTTAATCGATTTGGAAGATTTTTAGCTTTACCGACGTAGAGCACTTGACCTTTTTTATCAAGCATTCTGTACACCCCAGGACTATTAGAAACTAAGGGTATTTTTTTTTTAATTAATTCTTTTCCGGACTCAAGATCCCTCATAATCTTTTCTTGTTTTAAAAACTTCTACCCCAACTGATTTAGCATTTTTAATTGCTTCAGGCTTTTCAATTTTAATTGTTACAGAATTTATTCTTTTATCTTCAAATATTTCTTTGAAAGAATCTTCGGCTAAACTCTCTAAAAAATTATATTTTTTACTCTTAGTTAAGTTTTCCAATCTATTTGTAATTTTTTCATAATCTACTATACTTTTTATATTTTTTTCATCAGGAATAGAATTTTGATTAATATCTAAAACTATATTGAATTTTATTTTTTGTTTTTTGATTTTTTCATGTTCATGAATACCTATTATTTCCTCAATAACCAAATCTTTAATAAATACAGTTCTTTTAATTGAACTTTTGTCACTTATAGGTTTTAGTTCTACAATTTTAAAATTATTCTTTTTCATTTTTCTTATTCCACGATAAATTTTGACCACTATCAACAGCTATAATTTGTCCTGTAACAGAATTATTATTGATCAAAAATTCAACGGTATCACAAAT
>Ga0310344_10002623_pt1 | contig 13495 bp, 13 predicted proteins | sample HC15DNA20200_MG_FD_203801 | JGI IMG/M metagenome (GOLD analysis project Ga0310344, IMG submission 203801) | Marine microbial communities from station ALOHA, North Pacific Subtropical Gyre - HC15-DNA-20-200_MG | ecosystem: Environmental > Aquatic > Marine > Oceanic | place: Pacific Ocean: North... | reverse complement strand
ATGGTGGCGTCAAAATGGTGCAACGGCGTGATCCTCCGCAATTACCAGCGTGGTTTATGCAATCAGTGGAACTGACACTGAAGTTGATGCGAGAAATCGCTGGTGGCGTAGATTTATTCTCAGAGTCAAAGTTTCCTGGTCAAATGCGTGGTCCGATGGCGGTCCCCATGCTTCAGGAGATTATTGATACCCAATGGGGGAATCTCTATCAGCATTTGGGTCAGCGACTCGGCAAAGTCAAGGAAATGCGGATTAACCGTGTGAAACAGTATTATCCTCCGTTTCGTACGCTGCATTACACCGATAACAGCATGAAAGATGAAGTATTTATCTTTCAGACCTCAGATATTCTGCGTTCTGGCACGGATTACTCTATTACCGTTGAGCGAGGCAGTTTGATTCCAGAGCTTCGAGCCTTACGGGAAGCCCGTATTCGTGAGCATTTACAGTCACCATTGAGTGTGCTGTATATCGACGAGCGTACAGGGCGTATTGACAAGGAAAAGATTGCGGCTGACCTGAGTATGGGCGATATTGGTCGAGAAGATGAAGAATCTCGCTATCGGAAACTCGCCATGCACCTTGTTGAGCGTCTGTGGCAGGGTGAACAGCTTCCAGAGCATATTCCCATGCCCTTCTGGAACCTGAAAGTCATTATGGATGAATTGGAGTCCGAAATGGCTACGACAGAATGGTTGTCAGCCAGTCCTCCGATTCAACAGGGATTTGTGCAATTCTGGAATAAATGTCGTCAATTCCTTGTCGATTCTGCGAAACAGCGACAGGAAGGGATGCAGGATCAGCAGATTCAGGGCGCGGTGGCACAGGCCGCACAACAAGCCGCAGCAAAAGCCGCAGCCGAAGCGATTGACATGGCAATGGATCAATTCAAAGCCAGTTCTGAGATTGCGCCTCAAGCGCCTCAAGCCTTAGCTCAGGCCATGTCACAACAGAATCAGCAAGGACCGCAGTAATGGCGGTGAATCGGAAGCGTCTTCAGGGCAATATGAAGATGATGATGAAGGAATATAAAGACAATCCCAAAAAATTCAACGGTGGAAAAAAGCAAGCGATGGCGATTGCCTATTCCAAAACTCGTCGTAGAAAAACTTGACACTAATTATTATTGATTCTTATACTGCAAAAGACTGCACGATTCGCCTAGAGCGAACAAGGCACGCGAACACGCGGTTTGGGACTCCCCGGCAGGGGAATAACCTATTCAGCACTCGCAGACCACTCGACTGAGGAGAGTTTGATGGCAGAAGATGATGTCAATGTCGCACCGGAACAAACAGAGTCTAGTGCGGCACCAGAAAACACTGAAACAGGAGGCGATACCTCATCATCCGGTTCCTGGCCCGCAGAGGCTCAAGCCGAATACACGAGGAAAACACAAGCTCTTGCCGACGAACGCAAACAGTGGGAAGCGGAACGAACTCAACAAACGCAGCAGCTACAGCAATATGCACAGCAAATGCAGCAGCAGCAATATGCGAGACAGGCACAGCAACAATCGCAACAGACACAGCAATCAAACAACACGATGCTGGATCAGTTACGAACGATGCCGTATCTGGATGGGAACACCGCCGCCCAACTGATGGAGCGCATGGTCAATGAGGGAATTAACCCTCTGAATAATGCGCTCAAACAGCGTGATCAAGCACTGGCGCAGTTGTATAAGGATTACAAGTCCTTAAAAGACAATGTTGGTGCTTCTCAAGGCAAGCAAGCGGAAAAAGACCTCGAGCATCGGTTTACGAAAATCCGCGAGGAACAGGGACTCCCTGACAATGAGATAGTCCACGAACTGATGCGGGATGTGTATTACTCGCATGAGGGAGATACGCTGGATCAGGAATACCCCGACATGCTGCGAAAGCGGTGGGAGGGGATTCAGAAAGCGGTCAGGGATGGAGATCGGGCTGCTGCGAAAAAGGCGAAGGAATCACCGTTTCCCTCACAAGGGGGACAGATTTCTCCGACGAGCGGCAAGACTGGTGGCTACAAGACGCCTGAAGAACGGGCGAATGAATTGTGGCCGATGATCAGTCCCGGTCAATCGGGTGAATAGATATCGACCTCAGAAGGAGTTGATTACTCATGGCGAGTACAACTGATGTCGTTGAAGCCTTGAAATACACCTATGGTGTGGATCAAGTCTCGTACTTGGTCAACCAGGAGGTTGTCTGCTGGAATATGTTCCAGAAGGCGAAAAAGCCTGTTGGTGGCCGAGGGCAATTCTTGATGCCCATTATGGTGAAAAACCCCGGCGCGTGGACGGGTCTTGCGGAAGGTGGCTCGTTGCCGTCTAACCTCAATCCCGATACGACCGAGGCATCCTTCAGTCTGGAAGAATTTGCCGGACTGTACAATATGTCGTGGAAACTCCTCCAAGACGCACGGAACTCAAAGTTTGCGTTCCAGACGGCGTTGAAAATGATGGAGGCAGGTTTCCGTCGTCGTGTCCTCAAGCTCCTCAATGCTGACCTTTTGTCTGATGGTCTTGGCAAACTGGCCGTGATGCCAGCCGCCGATAACCAGACGACGATTACCGTCGATGCTCTACCGAGTCTCGATGTCGGCATGGTCGTTGACTTGATGGATGCGTCGGACAACAACGCGAAGTTAGCTGACTCTGCAACGGTCACAGCGATAGATGCGCCAAATCGTACTGTTACGATTAGCGGTTCTGCGCCAAGTGGTACCGCCGCAGGTGACTACTTCGTCATCCAAGACACGGTGTCGTCAAGCACTTCATACCATACCAATGGTTTGTTGGGCATTATTGATGATGCTGATCCACCGGCACCGAAAGGTGACTTTGGTGGGATCGACCGTGGTACCGCAGGGAACGAATTTTGGGAATCTGTGGTCTTGGATAATGGTGGCACCAACCGCGCACTGACAGAAGATCTGCTGATGCAGCTAGAAGATTCTGTCCGTGAAAAAGGTGGGGCCAAGTTGAACTCCTACATCTCCAACCTGCCGATTATTCGCCGGTATCACGAACTTCTCCGCGAAGATGCGTTCTTTGCGATGAGTTCACCCAAGGCGTTTGATGGTGGGTCTGGTGTGGGGCGTGATGGTGGGGCGCAGCAAAAAGGTAAAGATGGTGGCGATGGCCGCACGATTTACCGTTTTAGCGGCAATCCGTGGCACGCAGAGCCGTATTTCGCGGCGAATACGATTATCGGTCTGGATACCAAGCATTTCTTCATCGGTCACGGTGAAAATGCGGTGCCTCGTCCGGTATCGGAAATCTTCGATGGAACACCGTTCTTCCGTCAGACTTCCAACTCCACCTTTGAGGTGGCGTGGTACTGGCAGGGCGAGTTGCTGAGTGATAATCCGGCAGCCGGTGCGAAGATTGAAGACGTAGCAGAGTCGTAAACTGAGTAGGTGCGGGGGGGTGGAGTCTTACTGGAGATTCAACTCTGCCCCCCTGTTACTTCGCCAGAAAGTAGGGAACTATGGGTATTAAAGCAATCGCTCGACTTGCGCCGGTTCATGTGGTCTATACCATTTCAGCAGGAGAAGCTGCGGATACGGGCATCTTTGTCGCTGACCAAGATTACGAAATCATGGATGTGCGCGAGGTTCACAGTACGGCGGGAGCCAGTAGCACGACATTGGATGTTGGTGTGGCTGCATCGGGGACGGCCCCGGCGAGTCTGACCACCGCAATAAGTTCAGCATTGGCGTTGGATAGCACGGCAAATACGCCAGTGCAATCGACCCTGACTTCGACGCTTGCTAATCGTAAGCTCGATAAAGGGGAGCAACTAGCGTTGAATTACACCGGAACGGTGACAGCCTACGAAGGTTCTGTGCATATCGTACTGAAGCCGGTCCGTACGAATACAACGTATTAAGGAGGCGCATGGAGGTCTTTGATCCAGTCCGGTATTCGCTAGAAGAAAACAAGTTTTTCCTGTCACATTTATGTGAATCCCCTGTGTCAGCCATGCAGGACACACTCCCAAATGGAGTCAATCCTGTCGCGGTGCAAGAAGTTCTCGGCCAGTTATATGAACTGGAAGAACTGAATAAGCATCGTGGGATTGCATGGGCAGGAAAAGAGGCGATTTCTGACACCATTAACAAGTATTTACATGAGCATGAGCGGTGGAGTGAAATGTCCACCCGTGGTGCGCCCCGGTTTCCAACGATGCACGCCTGGGATGGTCGTGGTCGTCCACATCGGGGTGGCATCACTTCTGATGCTGGTTCGGTAAGTACGTATTTTGATGAAAATGGTGAGCGAGTCTCGTTTCGGGTTTCCTTGAGAGATGCAGCGTCTGAAGTGTTTCAGGCTCCGTGGTCAAAAAAGGAAGAACCAGTACCGGATGCGTTGATTGAAGATACTGAGAATGGCTCATTGAAATGTCCCGTCGATGGATGGGTTGCCAACTTTAAGCCAGAATCTCGCCAGTCCTACAACATGGCCCGTGCGCGTATGTCGAAACACTGTAAAACGAGCAAGGATGATCGTGTTCGTGAGTTCGGTATGAAGGTTTTCGGATGATAGACACCCCACCGATTGAGGAAAGTCCTCAGTTTTGGCATCCTAATCGGTTTGGGGTTCAGTTTGCGCCGGAGTCCTTTCGACAGCAGCTTCGGGAGATACATCACGATTTGGAGGCGACATGGCATCCACTTCGTGAGCGTTGGTTGGTCTGGTACAAGCGTCCTCGTATACAACACCATCGGTCTAAAGGATGGTTGTTGTTGTTTGTGGTGGAAGACTCTAGTGGTCAATATGTCCCACTGGACACTCGCGCACTTGCCGCCTGTTATGAACAGAGCGGTTTTAAGTGGGGGTCTGGTAAGAAGTATTGGGCGAGAGTCGAAGAAGAGTCACAGCGAGAGCAAATGGAACGCGATGCTGACCGAGAGCAAGAGCTTTCGGACGTAGGGTCTGATCGATGGGATCATACGAGAATACAGGTCAGTATGCGTGGTCATTCCTCTGGCAGTAAATTTGTGAATCACCATGCGGGGGATTAAGTCTTATGGCTACAGGCCAATCGCTGTTGGACACGATGGAAGTGATGGATCGTGGCCTTCAGCTTCAGTCAGGTGAAACAGGTGTCACGCTCGGACTTCGGGCCTTAAATTCGGCCCAAGACCACTTTGAGTCCATGATGGCATTACAGACGAATGTCATGGCTTCGAGTATCGGCACTCTCACGACATCGGCCAGCACGGAATCGACAGCTTTTCCTACAGGATTGATCCGCCTGGATCGCTTGCAGTTTATTGATCCGACGACAAGTCGTCCTTCGTGGGACTTAGAGCGTGTGGGATATACCGGGGATCACTACACTTCGCGTACGTTCTATCCGTCAGTGCAATTCAATGCCACGACGACGGGTCGTCCTGTGCGATACTGGACAAATGGAAGTCACATCTATTGGGATCCACTTCCCGATGCGACACATACAGTGCGGTATTACGGGATGAAGGCCGCTGATGATATTACGGCAAGTGGCACCTTTGCGTATCCAGATATTGTGATGCTGCCGATTGCCCAGTTTGCTGTTCGGATGCTGCGTGTTGGAAAAGATGACGAGGCGGGTCCGGTGATTGACTTAGGGAATCAGATTTTTGGGCCTGTGATACAAACACTGGCACGGTTTAATCGGGATCGTGCGCCTGGTTACGATTATCGGTATACACATACAGAATAGGAGTGCCTGATGGCGTTCATTCAGGAAGATTTTCAGGATACCAGAGATACACAACTCATCAAACGCGCCAAGATTGACGCGGCGAGTAGTGGGGATAATACCCTTGTTGCGGCAGTCACGGGAAAGAAGATTCGTGTCTTGGCCGCATTCTTCACCATGACTGGAACAGCCGTCACTATTCGATTTGAGGATGGGGCTGGTGGAACCGCTCTCACCGGACAGATGGGACCGACTGCGGGGCAGACGATTGTCCTGCCGTTTAATCCGGTTGGCTGGTTTGAAACGTCTGATGCCACGCTACTGAATATGGAACTGAGCGGAAGCCAGTCGGTTGATGGCGCGTTAGTCTATATCGAGGCGTAAATGGCGAGAAGTACGAGAAGGCGTGTTCGGACGCAAGACGAAGAGCATCGTACTGGACGGGCGTTAAATATCCCCGGCCAGGAGCCACCCGTTCGTCCTTCTCCAGCACCGACTCGATCCTCCTCATCTACTCCAAAAGAGGAACCATCTTCGACAGTCAGACGCACTCCTTTCGAAGAATGGATGAATCGTGACAGGGATACAAGTGAATTAGACCGATATATGACAAGGGGTCGATTGGATAAGTTGCCTCCAATCAATCCTGATGTCCAAACACCGTCGCTGCAATTACACAACAGTCCTCTAATGCAGTTATTGGTTGATTTCGGTGTAATGGACTCTCCCTTCTCTCCATTTACGCCCAGTGGAATCGACAAACCTCTTTTGCCGCTTGAAATGATTTCAGAAGCAGCACCACTCGGAGAATATTACGTTCCTCAAACAGTGAGAGATTTGCTTATGGGGGGTACTGGAGGAATAACTAGTACTGGTGCTGCGAATGCTGCTATGACGGGAAGGCGAATCTTAGGAACAAAGAAAGGTGGTGGATTACTGGAGTCAGGATTAGCAAGGAGGGGTGAATCCACGTATGGGTCAAGAGTGATGGATAAAGTGGCAGAGCATATGCCGACTGACACACTTGGAAGACTCGCTGATGACGCAGATACGAGTTTTCTCGGTCGTCTTATGCGATATTTTTATCCGAATAAGTCCATAACAGACCCCAAGTATGTTCCAAGCTCTAGTAGATCAACAAGACGGACTGGTGTGACTGAGCAAGTTGACAACCTGACTCCAGAGCAAGAGATATTTGGGAGTAGACCTAATGTTCCGGTCCACTACAGAACACATAAAGCAGAGATCCCTGAACCGGGGTTTGGGTCACTTGACGCGGAGCTTGACCTCGCTAAGTCCCAAGCGAAGAAACTTAGAGCGGAGGGAGCAAGTCCACAGCAAAGGGCATTTGGTCGTAGACTTTTGCAAGATATTCGGTCTTCTCGTCCACAACGACGACCACATGATCCAATAGAGAGAAATCTTACTCAGAGTGATCGTAGCTTTCTACGATCTCTCGGCATAGACGATTCTGGTTTTTAATATGGCTGATATTCAAGTAACAAATACCGATGCGGATCTTTCCGACAATACCTTACTGACGGAAGAGAACGCGTACACGATTACAGGGTTGCACACCTTTAGTCGCAGCACCAATGCGCCGTTTGCGGTGAACTCTGGTGCAGCGGTGGTGGCGAATCTGGATGCCGATAAGCTCGATGGGATCGAAGCTACAGGGTTTGTGAAGGCGAATGGCAGCGTGGCTCTGACGGCGAATTGGGATGCTGGAGCGTATGAAATCCGCGCCCAAACTCTAGAGGCTGATGTCTCTACAGGTACAGCTCCTCTGACGATTGCGTCTACGACCAAAGTTGACAACCTCAACGCTGACAAACTCGATGACCAAGAGGGGAGTTATTACCTTGATCCGGGGAATCTGAGTAGTGCGGTTGCCGTCAATAAAGGTGGAACGGGTGCAACATCCCTCACGGATGGCGGTGTGCTACTCGGAAGCGGGACTAGCGCAATCACCGCTACAGCAGTATTGGGCGATGGAGTGATCCTGATTGGGGACGGATCTGGAGATCCCACCACGCTAGATGTCGGAAGCTCGACGGCCATTACCACTCTTGGCACCATCGCGACAGGCGTGTGGGAGGGAACAGATGTGGGTGTGGCCCACGGTGGCACGGGTGTCAGCACGCTGACCGATGGGGGCGTGTTACTTGGCAGCGGGACAAGTGCAGTCACTGCAATGGCCGTGTTAGCTGACGGCGAGATGATTGTCGGTGATGGGTCAACAGACCCTGTCGCTGAAAGCGGAGCCACATTACGCACCAGTATTGGTGTTGGAACCGGAGACAGTCCTCAGTTTACTGGGTTAACTATAAGTGGTACTGGCGCTAGTGCATTAGATGTTGGGGGTGGCCTCAATATAGGAACAGGAAATGTTTCATTAGTTGGAACTGATGGGAAACTGGAAGGGCCGTTAAGCTCGACAATTATTGATAACCTGAGCGGAGCCAACCTCACAACTCTTAATGCAAGTAATTTGTCGTCAGGCACTGTAGCGACGGCCCGACTTGGGTCAGGGACGGCATCCAGCGGAACCTATTTGCGAGGAGATAGTTCGTGGGCTTCTATTAGTTCAGGATCTGTGACGAGTTACTCCGTTACGCAAGCTCAGGTTGTCAACACCACATCAAGCACCGCGTTTGTCACCTTTACCGTTCCAGCGGATACGTGGGCGGCAGGAGATGTGATCCGCGTGTTTTGTTCTTACTTGCTAAAAAACAACAGCGGAAGTTCTTCAAACTTTACGTGGTATTACGGCATCAATTCTGACACCCAAGCCTTTGAATCTGCGCGGAGCGTTGGTGACAACGCGACGATTCGGACGCGGCAACTGTTAGCCGAGTTTCACCGCGTGGTGAATGATGTCTGGAGCTATGACCGCAACGTGTCTAGCAGCGTGCCGCAGAACATGATTATAGAGGGCAACTCTCCGGCGGCGAATTTTAGCACTCCGGCGTTCGATAGTGACATCACCGTCACGCTCAAACTTGTGATGAGTGTGGCAAATGCCAATACCTATCTCACGCCAAGTGCGACCTGTGCGTACAAGATTGCAGCGGGGTAATTAGACATGCACCATGAATGGATTATTGATAGCACGACCGGCGAATTTCTCTACAGCGCACCAGGCGACGATGTCACATATGCCCTGTCACCAACTGAAGCGCGTGTTGAGACAGAACGCCGACCAGACCCACGCACAGAAAAATGGGACAACGGGATTGTGCAAAAGTCAGTCGATGACGTTGCGGCTACGGATGCTGCCGTGATTCTTGAATCAGCGGTCAATCGGTATACAGCAGATCCGCTCACCGACGCACTCGTCAGTGTGATCGCGGAGATTGTGAATCAGCCACACAGTGAACTGAAATCGCAAGTAATAGATCGGCTAGTAGCTGACAATGAAGAAGCCTGACTACGAATGGTGGATTCAACATTCGCATACGGATAGCGCGTTTCTTCTTCTCGTTGATTCGCCTGATCTCTTTGAACAGGCCATTTTGTCGCGGTTGAAAGAAGTCAAGCGCAAACCAAACCAGGGTGTCATCAATCAAGCGACATGGCGTGCGATTCACGAACAGGATCGGTTCGGGTCGATGTCGTCGATTATCCAGTCTATTCAACCTGAGCCAGAGGTGGCTCCGTCGCGCCCTTTTGTGGGGAATTTACGGACTGACCAACGCGCTTTGCGTGATGATCAGGGTTCATTTCCAGCCGTAGGTGTCAGTGCGTTCTGGTCCCCGTGGGCGGTTAAATACAATCCCGGTCAACTAGAACGCCTTGCAGAATGGGCGCGTGGTTGCGGAATAACGTATGTCCGGTGGTTCGGCGCACATGACTGGCCGGGAGGAACTAAACCTTATAACGGGAATAGTGTCGATCCGTCCTATTTCTTACTTATGCAGCAGACGATTGATGCTTTTGCCGCGTTTGGTCTGCGCTCTCAAATCACAATGTTTACCAGGCGTCAGATGATCAAGGATGCCGAATCATTAGCGAGAGGATGGGCTGACCTTGTTAAAGACAATAGGGATAAGGTTTGTCTCGTTGAATGTGTGAATGAATGGAACCATACAGACAACGATTGGTCTGATAACGAGGTTCGTGCGGCATCTGCGGCGTTTCAGGAGCGTTGTGATGTCCCATTCGCCTTATCTGCGCCTTCCGCTGAGACATGGCAGGACATGAAAGAGCGTCTGACGCATCTCAATACCGGCTCCTCGGCCTCTGCGACGACGATTCACTTCCCTCGAAAGCAAACAACAGGCGAAGGTGAGTGGCGATGGGTGCGTCAACCGTGGCATGGACGCTGGCCGATTGAGGGATGTCCAGACTTTGTGGTTGATAACGAACACCAGCGATGGGATAAAAGCTCCAGCGGAAGAGAAGTCGCGGTAGCTGCGGCGGCTCCGCTCAATGCCTTTATTGCGGGTTGTGGGATGTCTACGCACCATGATGTCTTTGGTGTCCACATCAATCAGGGCGAATACGGCTCAGATTTGGCCTCTCAGCGACTTCAGAAGGTCTTGTCAAAGGTTATCCCTCTCTTGCCCCCTGATGTCGCTAATTGGCAGTCTACGCGGGTTGGTGAGGGTGGTGGCCCACACCCATTTCCCTCCCTGTTGAACCAGCAATGGAGTACGGAAGATACGGATACTGGCGTGTCACGCTCATTTGCAGCGGTTCGGGGTGATGATTTTGTCATGTGCCTGAACGGAGTTCGTGGGTCAGTCACACTCCATGAGTCTCATCCTAAAAAATTCCGCGTGATTTCTTTGGACGATGGCGTCACAATTCACGAAGGGCATGGACCGACGAGATTGAGCGAGGTCGATGGTCAAGCATTCTATGTAGGGACGATGTAATGCCATATCCAATACAGACTCAGGTTTTCAGCGTCTTCATGGGAACACAGGAGGGGATTCATTCTGTGGCGCTCCCTGCGATCTATTCATCCAGCGGTTCTCGGAATCTCTGGATTGATAAGTTGGGTCGGGCAAAGAAGATCCTCGGATACAGCAAACAGAATAGTTCTGCGGTCACAACCAATACCGGGAGTGCAGCCACGCGACTGCGTGCGCTGAGAGCCTACCGACAAACTGGTGCGTCTTTTACTCGCCAGCTTCTCGGTGTGTTTGAAGCGGCAGCGAATGAATATGAACTGTGGTACTCCACGAATGACGGAGCGTCATGGACGTTCATTACTGATGGAGACTTAGGGAGCGGGTCCGTGGGGTCTATCCCCGATTTTGCTCAAGTCGATAACACCTTGTTCTTTACGAACGGTGTTGTCGCTCCGCGTGCGTGGAATGGATCGGCGCTCTCCACCGCCGGTGCATCAGGAAAATCCCCGACTCCCACCGCTTTGGTCAACACCGCATCGGGGCAACTCAACGGCACCTATACCTATAAGCTCATTAGTATTGAAGCCGCCGGGACTCGACATGCCGGATCGTCTACCTCAAATAGTCTGCAATATGCTGACGAACAGTGTGATTTATCTTGGACTGCTGATACTGATTCAGATGTTACTGGCTATGAACTGTATCGCACGACGGGGACAGGCGCGACGTTCTACTTTGTGACATTTATTGACGGTCGAACTACCGCTGCTTATACCGACAACGCCTCAGACCTTGATATTTTAGAGAATCGGACGCTTCAGGAGCATGGCGATGCTCCACCAACGGGGAGTTATTTCTGTGAGCCACACAAACAACGGCTGTGGTGGGGACGAACCAATACAAATCCACGGCGAGTCGCATGGTCAGATCCAGGTTTGCCCGATCAGGTGGGAGCGAACAACTATCTCGATTTCACAGATCAGTCTTCTGTCGGGGATGTGGTTACAGGGATGGTGGGGGACTTCGAGGGCATGTTGGTCGTGTTCTGTGAGCGTTCCATCTGGACGGTCACTGGCACTGGTCAAATAGTCTCAGACATCATGGACTGGACCCGCACGAAGTCAAATGCGGTGACAGGGTGTGTCTCACATCGGTCTGTGATTCGTGTGCCAGCAGGAGCCGTCTATACGGATTCAAGCGGAAATCAGGTATCCACAAGTCGTGTGATGTTGTCCTATATGACTCCCCTCGGAGACATTCGATTATTCGACGGCAACAACGATATTGTGATTAGCACGCCAGTGAAAGAAACTCTTAAGGATTTTCTGTATACCCAACACAAAAAGGTTCATGCGGTTCACGACATTGAAAACGCGCATGTGGTCTATTTCTGGCCGGGAACGACACCCTCTGGAGAAGATGCGGAATGCAACAAAGCCGTTGTCTGGAACTATCGGTGGGGTGTCTGGTATGTCTGGCCTGATATGCCGATGGCGGCATCTACCACGATTGAAACCAGCACAGATACCCAAATTGTCCTGACTGGAGAAGCGCAGACAAGCAAGGGCGGGTTTTGTTACCAATTTTTCAACGGGGATAGTTTTGATGGCTCAAACATTCCATCCAGGTGGATGACGAAGGTCATATACGGCACTGACAATAGCTGGAGTACTCGCACGCCTCAAGCTCAGATGGCGTATATCAAGCGATATCGCTGGCTGGATGTAATCGCTGAAGCAGATGCCGATGTGACGCTCAATATTGAATGGATGGGTGGATCGGCGTCAGATGAAGCTGTGGCGAGAGGCGGGGCAAGTCAATCACTCCAACCGTTGTCTATGCAGTTGATTACTTCAAACGGCAATGGGATACAAACGGTCGCAGAAAGTAATATCGTACTGCCGGTGGACTCTGTGCAGAGCATTATCAATCTTGAAGGCACGAATGGCGATTACATTCAGGATGTCGGGTGTCGAATCCGTATTAGTGACGATTCTCAAAATGGGTCGTGGAGTCTTGAGGGGATGACTCTAGGGTATCAGTTGTTACCAGGAGCCACGCGGAGGTTACAGTGATTGTAATGTCTCGCTCTCAAGCCTATGTCAAAACGAATTTGTCCTCTATGTAAGAAAAATACTCTTGTTCATCCAAAAGCCAAGCGTTGTGGGGAGTGTTACCACAAACGGATTGGTATTAAATCTACAGCGAAACAGTGGAGTTGCTTAAACTGTAAGAAGAAGTGCGCCAAGCACTCGACGCTCTGTATGGAGTGCCACCGGAAGCGTGGTCCCTATACAGAGAACAGTCGTATTCTTCAACGACAAAAGAAAGAACTCCTTAAAGAACTGTCCGACCAGACCATTCGGCAACCACTGAGAACCTTCGAGGAGTCATGGAAGAAGTGGCAGGAAACCATTGGTATGATGAAGGATCGCTATCGCGGTCCTGCCAAGCCGAGAAAGAAGAAGTCAAACAGAAAACGTATTCTCGTCATTCCTGACCTCCATATTCCTTTCCATGACCCTGAGATGGTGGCGGCAATGCTGGCAAAAGAGGCAGGTAATGTCGATCTTGCTATTTGTATTGGTGATATTGGGGATGCTTATAGTCACTCTCGGTTTGCGAAGTATGAGAATGTTCCGTATTCGCATGAATGGGCTGAAGTGACGGCTCTTATGCAGACATTCTCTGAGTCATTTCCCAAGGTCAAGGTGATTGTCGGGAACCATGATGCGAGATTGCGGAAAGCGATTGCTGCTCACCTGACCGTTGACATGGTTGAGGCTATTTCGTCCATGACAGGAGGAACGCTGTGTCCTATTACAGCTTTGTCAAAGAAATTCCCCAATATCGAGGTTGCCAAGCATGAGGTTCCCAATACCGGCCACTCTATTGATTGGCTTTTGGTGGAGGGCGATGCGCTCCTTGCTCATCCCGAAAAATACAGCCGTGTGCCGGGAA
>Ga0310344_10002621_pt1 | contig 13500 bp, 11 predicted proteins | sample HC15DNA20200_MG_FD_203801 | JGI IMG/M metagenome (GOLD analysis project Ga0310344, IMG submission 203801) | Marine microbial communities from station ALOHA, North Pacific Subtropical Gyre - HC15-DNA-20-200_MG | ecosystem: Environmental > Aquatic > Marine > Oceanic | place: Pacific Ocean: North... | reverse complement strand
ATTGTTTAAATATCTCCTTTTGGTGATTCATTACTTCCAAAGTCGGCCGCGTAACGAAATTCATTTTCCAATTTATCTTTGTTCTGTTCTTGAGCAGCCCACTTGAAAAACACACTGATAAGAATGGTGAGGAAGAGTAGTCCTCCTCCCACTTTCATTATAATAGCACCAATTTGCTGATCTACTAGTGCGCTGATTCCCCACACACGAGGGGCATCAATGTAGAAATTATAGATCGGCTCGGTAGCAAAAGTTATAACTCCAAATACAATTATCTGAGCTAGCGACATGAAAAACAAGTATCCCATTTGAAAATGATAAGCTAATCTTGGCAACTCTGGTAAATTACTTGTTAGTGGCCACCATGCGAGGATTGCGGTGCTAATCATCAGTATATGTTCCGCTGCATGTACTCCGTCATGTCTAAGTGAGGCGTTATATAATTCTGGTATATGCCAGAGGGCAAAAACCAAATTAAACGCCGCAAAGGCTACAAAGGGATTAGTTAATACCTTTGCTAAGCGTAGTGCTAGAGAGGGCTTTATCAGGGGTCGTATTAGCCAATCAGGTGTGCCTAGGATTATTAATGGTGGAGCGATAAGTGTAATTAGTACATGTTGTAGCATGTGCATGCTGAACAAATATTTTTCGCTCAAAATGTGGATTGGAGAAGTGAACGCAACGGCGAGAACGATTACTCCAGTAGTGAAGGTAGCAATTTTTTGAGAGGATACCTCTTCGGCTAAATTATATCGAGCCCTAATTGGTCCAATGCCGATTAGATAGACACCTAGCAACAAAGAAAGTCCGATCAGAACATCAGTATGGGCCTGCCATTGAAACCATAGGGAGTCAGAAAGAAAGTTCACTTAACACACACTCAGATACTAGCTGTTGAAAAAGCTGAACAGAGCCATAAGAGCTAGGACAACGCCAGACGCAACAACTAAACCAGCGACAAACATAGTAGAGAATATTCGGTCATCGAATTTCAAATGCATATAGTACATTGCCACTAATAGAAATTTAGCTGCTGATAGAAGAACCAAGATGGGTATGATTCCCCAGCCAACGAATTCCAAGTAGAACACACCTACTTCAATGGCCGTGATGATTGAGAGCACCATGGCGACTTTGAAGTAGGTCAGTGGGGTAGGGTGCCCTGTATGGGCAGACTCAGATGTGTGTTCCGCTATAACTTGCGAATCCTGACTCATACTTAACTCCGAATGTTTTGTTTAAAAGAATATGATTTAGAAACCAGGGAAAACTCCAAACAGATATACGACTGTGAATATTATAATCCATACAACGTCAACGAAATGCCAGTAGAGCGCCGCGAGGTCCACGTCCAGATTTTTTTCCGGTGTTACCATTCCTTTCTTGAAGGAAAGTAAAAATAGCGACGTTAGCCATATCAATCCGAGGGTTACGTGAGCTCCATGGAATCCCGTTAGCGTGAAAAACGTCGATCCAAATAGGTTAGTTTTAGGCGTCAACCCTACGACTTTCTCAACTTCGTGTACTCCATCAACACAACCCGCCGATACTTCTAGTTCCACGGGTGTGAGATCAGCAGGGTTGATGTGGTCGCATTCCACAACAACTTCGTGATTTACAAATGCATGGAATTCAAATACCTGGAACCCAACGAAGGTAGCTCCCATAATTATAGTTGAAGCTAACCAGATTCTAAATGTCTTCATTCTGCCGCGTGTCAAAGCAGCATATGCCAAGACCATACTCATACTGCTCATTAACAGGACGAAAGTGCTTACTGACGTGAGAAGAATGCTGAATACATCTTCAGGTATTGGTCCAGCTAGACTCTTATTCTTGTAAACTAAATACGTGGCTATAAGGGATCCAAAAAACATACAGTCGGATCCAAGAAAGGCCCACATCAGCATTTTGCGATGATTTAGACCAGTTGTGGTGGGCTCGTGCTCCCCATGTTCTGTTATTGTTGCTTGTGCCAATTAATTAGCCTCCGTTAATGAGCCGCGTCATCTTCGTCTTCAGGGTCATTTACTGGTTCAAATGACCAAGCATATACACCTATTACGCCTATTATGGTACCTACGGTTGCCACGGTATAACTATAGACAAGACCGTATCCAATAATACATATCCCTAGAGCCACAACTAAAGGCCAGTAGGATGGCTGGGGCATGTGGATTGAATGTTCCTCTTCCCCCGATCCTCCAGACACTGGTACTCCATGTTTAACGTTCCCCCTCTTTTTGGCCCACCAGTCATCTCTATCATACACTGTCGGTATTTCTGCAAAGTTGTATTCAGGGGGTGGAGATGGGATCGACCATTCTAAGGTCCTACCGTCCCATGGATCACCGTCCGCAAGTTCACCTTTCCTCCAGCTCCTTACAATGTTGTGCATGAATAAGAGCATTCCCGCACCGAGTATCAGAGCGCCTATCGTGGAAACCATATTCCATAGGTCCCACCCCATACCTTCCGAGTATGTATATATTCTTCGTGGCATGCCATCCATGCCCAGAAAATGTTGTGGGAAAAAGGCTATATTAAATCCAATGAAAGTGACCCAAAAATTCAATTTACCAAGTGTCTCGTTATACATTCGTCCTGTAATTTTAGGGAACCAATAGTAGATTCCAGCAAGAATGGCGAATATAGCGCCGCCAAAGAGCACATAGTGGATATGGGCCACAATGAAGTATGTGTCCTGTTGCTGAGCGTCTGACGACGCCATAGAGTGCATTACCCCACTGATCCCACCTATAGTAAACATGGCTATAAAACCCAACGCGAACAGCATAGGGGTGCGGAGATCCATGGAGCCTCCCCAGATCGTGCCCATCCAGTTGAATATTTTTACACCAGTCGGCACGGCTATGGCCATTGTAGTCAGAGTGAAGACTGTGACAGGGATAGGGCCCAACCCCACAGTGAACATGTGGTGGCTCCATACCATCCATCCCATAAATGCTATGATTGCTCCAGCTAGGACGATAGCGTTGTACCCAAATAGAGGTTTCTTCGAAAAAGTAGGAATAATATCCGAAACGATTCCCATAGCAGGCAGAATGAGGATATACACTTCAGGGTGTCCGAACACCCAAAAAAGATGCTGCCAGAGGACCGGATTCCCACCATTTATGACGTTAAAAAAGTTCATGCCGAAGGCACGATCGAAATAAAGTTCGATAAGAGCTACAGTAATTACCGGAAAAGCGAGAACCACCAAAATTGCTGTTAGGAAGGTCATCCAGGTAAACAAAGGCAGTCTCATGAAACTCATGCCGGGTGCGCGCATGTTAATAATCGTTACTATGAAATTGAATGAAGCTGCGAGAGAAGCGACACCTAAGACCTGCAGGGAAATTATCCAAAAATCAATACCTGTGCCCGGATTTTGTGACATACTGGTTAGAGGGGCGTAACCAAACCATCCTGCGTTTGTTGCGCCTCCTAAAAACCAACTCAATTTTAATATGATTGCTCCGGATAGGAATGTCCAATAACTGAATGCATTTAATCTTGGGAATGCTACGTCCCTAGCGCCTATCTGTAGAGGCACCACAAAATTGAAGAAGGCCGCACTGAGAGGCATGATGGCCAAAAATATCATGGTTGTGCCATGCATGGTGAAGAGTTGATTATAGACTTCTGGACTGACAAACTCATGTCCTGGGCTAGCCAGCTGAATACGGATTAGTAGTGCTTCCAATCCGCCAGTAAGAAAGAGCAAGAAAGCAGTAACTCCATAGAGCACGCCGATTTTCTTGTGATCAATTGTTGTTATCCAGTTCCAAACACCTGTTGGATGCTTTGGTCTAGGTATTGGAAATGCGACTGTTGTCATCCCTTCCTCCCCATTTATTAAGTTGCAGAGATGCCTATAAAGATTTTATTAGACGCTACTTAAGCGTCAGTAGATAGGCTACCAACGCATCAATTTCATGTTCCTCCAGAGCTTTACTTGGATCTGTGTACACTGCCGCCTGGGCAGACATGATGTTTCCTGGTTTTATTTCTTCTGGGTTACTAATCCAATCCTTGAGATTTCGTTGGAGCATATAATCATTGGGTTCAGCATTACCTATTTCTGTATTGTCCAGCATGGCAACGAGGTTAATTCTACTCGCCATGTGAGTCAGGTTTGGTCCGATCCTGCCAGGTAATTTTTTCCCATCTTTCGAAAGTTTCATGATACTCTTTGTCGCATGACAGCCTGTGCAACCAGCACTCTTGAACAGTTCTTTGCCCTGTACAGCTAGAGGTTCCGCCGGTTCAAATGCAGATTGGGACTGACTTTGCAACCATGCGTCAAATTCACTTCTCGACTCCGCAACAACTTTGAATTTCATGTTTGCATGAGATACCCCACAAAACTCAGCACATTGTCCGAAGAAAACTCCCGGCTCGTCAGCTTGAAGCCATAAGGAATTATCATTGTTGGGAATCATATCTACTTTTCCAGCTAGCTTAGGGACCCAAAGGCTGTGTATTACATCTACAGAGCCAAGATTGAAAGTTACTGGTTCTCCAACCGGAATGTGGAGTTCATTTGCAAAAACTATCTGTTCACCAGGGTTATCTGGGTGTGGATATCTAAATTCAAACCACCACTGATGTCCGATCGCGTCCACCTCGAGACCGCCTTCTGAGGGGGGTATCGGAGCTTCTGCTGCGTAGAATATTCCCTGCACTGTGGGCACTGCTGCTATTATCAGAATGATAATAGGGGCTATCGTCCATGCTATTTCTAGGCGAGTGTTACCGTGGACTTGAACAGGATCTCCATCGCCAGGACGTCGTTTGAATTTGAATACCGCATAGATTAGCGCCCCTTCGACTGCGACAAATACAAAGGCACCCACCCAAAATATCACAATGAATATAAATGCCTGATTTTCAGCTACCGGGCCTAGGGTATCGAAAGTAGATTGGTTGTGACTTGGGGTACAAGCTAGTGCAATAGCCCCGATAATCGTGAGCATTGCTAGCACCAACATCTTAGTCCGGCGTGGTTTCGCTTTTGGCATCTCTATAGCATTTTCCTCCAAAGGCTCGGATGGCCGAAATATATCCGTGACAACATCTGAATCTATCAGAGCCGTAAGCCGCTAGTCAAGGCTCTAAATACGGCAAGTGCGAGAGTTTCTAAATCTTGATCAAGCTATCGAGCATAATTCCGAGGAAAATCAACGCTATATATAGCAAGGAATAGAGATAAAGCGGTTTTGCTGACAATATGTCTGGTTGTCGCCACAATCTCCATGCGTAGGTTATAAATACTACTCCTGCTAGGAATGATGTAATTAAATATATCATTCCCACTGCTCCGGTTGTGTAAAACATTGTCGTCAGTGCGAGCATCAGAATTGTATACAGGAGTATGGCTTTTTTTGTTTCTTTGACTCCCAAGACAACAGGTAGCATCGGAACATTAGCTTTGGCATAGTCGTCTTTAAGCATAAGCGCAAGAGCCCAAAAATGGGGAGGTGTCCAGAAAAAAACTATTGCAAAAAGGTAGATTGGGGCTAATCCTAAGGAACCTGTCACTGCAGTCCATCCCACCATAGGTGGTATTGCACCGGCGGCTCCGCCTATGACTATATTTTGATGAGAGGTGCGCTTTAGCCCGAGGGTGTACACGAACACGTAAAATAACGTTGCACTTAGGGTTAGTGCTGCGCTAAGCAGGTTGGTAAAGTATAAAAATACGATAAAGGCAATCAAGTTTACGATTATGCCAAATGCCACAGCGTGTGTGGGACTTATTGCTCCAGAAACTACAGGCCTGTTACTTGTTCTGGTCATCGCCTCGTCTATGTCTCTGTCAAAGAATTGATTCAGAGCGTTTGCCCCAGCTGATGCTAAAGTTCCTCCTGCGAGCACGACAAGTGTAGTTGTCATATCTGGGACTCCACTTGAGGCTAAAAATAATCCACCTAGCGCCGTAAACAATAGCATGAGTATTATCTTCGGTTTGGTAAGTGCCACATATGATTGAATTAAATTCGTATGCAAGGTGTTTTCTGAAGTCATATTGGACGTCTGTCCTTCTTGGATTGGCTTCTGTGACCTGTCTTTACTTGAAGTGGTACGTAAACCAGTGACGCTAGGATGATAAGGCTTATCCAAACTGACGTAGCCAGACTCAAGTGTATGGCTTTTATATCTGGACCGAAACCGGATCGGACCAATTCATATCCGGTCAAAATTTGAATGAAGAGCAGTATTAAAACTGCAGCGCTAGCCCATCCGAGAGATTTCATGTAGCCCCTATTGTGCCACGCCAAATACACTGTTGCTAGTATCGTTATTCCAATTATCGCAGCTATATATCTATGAATCATGTGGATGGTATAAGCAGAACCTTCCGTGAATAATGATCCCATGCAAAGTGGCCACGATGCACATGACGAGCCGGCTCCATAGCCGACTATGTATGATCCTGATAGGATAAGAGCGAAAGTACCAACCAAGGCTACAATAACTATTTTTGAAAAAGATCTTAAAGGCAGAGCAGTTCTCATCGGATCAGATCTTATATGTGGATTTAGACGAACAGCCACAACAGAAGCTATGAGCATACAAGCTACAGCCCCCTCTGCGAGAGCTAAATGTATTAGCCTAACCCACCACTTCAGCTCAGTTAGTACTGTGGCTCCTCCCAAACCTGCAGCTGCTACAACTAGCACTAGTCCTGAAATGCTGGGCCATATGACCCAGCTTTGATCTCGAAAATATATCAATCCAACTAAGACAGTTGCGATCACGAGAAATCCTAGGACTGACGCGGATAGTCTGTGGCTGTACTCAATGAGCGTAGCGAGTTCGAAGGGAGGAATCAATTGTCCGTAGCAGAGTGGCCAATCCGGGCATCCCAACCCTGAGTCAGTTACTCGTACTATTCCACCCAGAGTAATTTGAAAGAATGCTGCAATTGAAGATAATATAGCCAGTATGCGGAACAGTAAGATCATATGTTTGTCCCTGAGCACGATTAGTCGTAAATCCTTGCTCTAACGGCTCAAATTCATTAGATTGTTAGCAATGCGCTATGGTTTATACGCTCTTTTGTAACGTGTTTTTTTAGCTACTCGAGGGTAGCATAGGGTTCAATTGTGGTCAATATAAAAATAGCTCTACGGCCGCCTGTCTTGACTCCTAAATAAGCATGCGGATACAATTGCTGCGATTCAAATGGTTATGCTAATGGCGATTCAGTATGGTAGTGGTATCTTTCGGCCCGCTAGCTCAATTGGCAGAGCAACTGACTCTTAATCAGTAGGTTCTCGGTTCAAGTCCGAGGCGGGTCACCACAAACGATATAATAGATTCCTGTGAATAAAATTGAAATACAATATATCGCTGCGCTGCCTTGTATCTAAATAAATGGTGATTCAACATGAGAGAAGTATCTAAGAAGCCAAGTGAAACCCAAGCTAGCGAAAATGTTGACTTTGATGTGATTGTGATCGGAGCTGGGATCGCTGGCTTATATCAACTGTATCGTCTACGGGAACTAGGGATGAGAGTTCGCGTGTTCGAAGCCGGCACAGGGGTAGGAGGTACCTGGTACTGGAATCGATATCCGGGAGCCCGTTTCGATTCAGAGAGCTATTCGTACGGATATTCGTTCTCTAATGAATTACTTGAAGAATGGGACTGGTCCGAGCATTTCGCATCACAGCCAGAAATATTGCGTTACTTGGAATACGTAGCAGATAAGTTTGACTTAAGAAAAGACATTCAGTTTTCTAGCCGAGTGGTATCTGCATCATACAATGATGGCCAGAATACATGGCAGATTACATTAGATGACGGGAGTACTCATATATCGAGATTCCTGATTACTGGGATTGGACTACTTTCAGAGCCAACACTACCCAGAATTGATGGTCTGCAATCCTTTCAGGGAAAGTCTTTTCATACTTCTCGCTGGCCACGTGAACCGATAACATTTTCTGATAAAAGAGTTGCGGTAATTGGAACTGGTGCAACCGGTGTTCAAACCATACAAGAAGTAGCTAAAGACGTTGGACACCTCACCGTTTTTCAAAGGCGCCCCAATTGGTGTGCACCACTCAATAATGGGAAAATAAGTTCGAATGAAATGAAAGAAATAAAAGCATCGTACCCAGAAATGTTTGAGCGATGTAGGCAAAGCCAATCTGGGTTTTTACACGCCACTGATCCAAGGGGAACCTTTGAGGTAGACGTTAAAGAACGAAATGATTTCTGGGAAGAGCTTTATGCAGGTCGGGGCTTTGGAATATGGATAGGAAATTTTAAAGACGTATTAATAGACCCTGAGGCAAACAGAGCTTTCTCGGACTTCCTGGCTAATAAGATACGTGAACGTGTTAGAGATCCAGTAGTTGCTGAAATGTTAATTCCTCAGCATGAAGGTTTTGGTAACAGGCGCGTTCCTTTAGAGACTGGATATTATGAAGCATATAATCAAGAGAATGTGGAGCTTGTAGATATCTCGAAAACACCAATAACACGTATTACAGAAAAAGGTGTTTTAACAAGTGATAAAGAGTTCGAATTTGATTTCATAATTTACGCTACTGGCTTCAATGCGATAACGGGTGGCTATGACCAGATGGACATCACAGGTGTTGATGGACGCAAATTAAAAGCGCAATGGGAGTCTAGTTTAGAAACGTTTTTGGGCTTTCAAGTTTCCAATTTCCCAAATATGTTCATGATATTAGGACCACACGCACATTTGGGAAATAACCCACGGAGTATCGAATACTGTGTTGAATGGATAACAGATCTCGTGAAATACATGGAGGAACGAAAGTTAACACGTGTGGAATCTACAAAACAATCAGAAAAGAAATGGGCTACCTACGTAAAAGAACAAGCAGAGGGATTTCTCGCAAATGAAGTAGACTCGTGGATGACTGGTGTTAATCGTAACGTTGAGGGGAAAGATAAACGCATTGTTGCTAGATACAGTGGAAGTGTTCAATCGTATCGCGAGAGATGTAACGAAGTCGCGGCAAACGAATATGTTGAAATGGATTTGGCGTGATACTGATATAAGTCACCTTGTATGATAGGAGTGTCAAAGAGAGGAAATATAATAAGCACCTAACGCACTGAAAGAGACACCACTAACGACGCCCCTTAATTTGAAGTTTTCTCAAGTAGGGTGCAAAAACTCCAACCTCAGGCTTGCATACCTTACATGCTCGATAGCCGGCACGCTTAGCTTCTTCCATATCTGAAAAATGTATCCGATTTGATTCTTTAGTCCTACGTCCCGGAGGGCAATTAGGCCTGCAAAATATTTTTGTAGTCGTACAGCCATTAACTAATACTGTGTTTTGCTCGATTGGCACCATAATATGTAAGATCCTTCTTTATTTACGTCACGTCAGTATATCTCAGTTAGGCAATTCCAAAGCATGGTCTGGGAATTTATGATATTAAGTACACGACACACCGATGGAGGAGACTATGAACCACACAAACATAGTGACAGCTGTACTAGTTCTAGGATTGGTAATGATCCTGGGTTGTTCTTCTATAAACGAGCCCACGGACTCCACAACTCCACCATCCAAATACAATTACTGGCAACTACAATCAAGTAGAAGTTCTATCGTAAAAGAATCAGCAGCTCCTACTGATGTCCCCACACCGACTAACGCAGAACTGCAGGAACAAATCGATTTGTTACAGATCGAAATTGAAAACCTTAAGAAGAAAGTTAACGAACTCAGCAATCTCTCTAACCAGTGACCTAGGCATGTATATAGAGACAAAGTGCTATGCTCGTAGTCGCAATATAATAGAACTGTCGTTTCCAACAATCAAAGCACCAGCATATGCAGATGCTCTGTATCATGAAATTAGAACCCATGGATACAGATTTTAGAAGTCCTAGGCCTTTCGGTTATCAATACCAGGTATAAAATTCACTGAGCAGTAAGCCCGCCATCTATTACTAACTCGCTACCAGTGACATATTTTGCTTCATCGGAGGCAAGATATAGTGCACCATAAGCGATTTCTTCCGGTTGACCTCGACGCCCAAGAGGAATGTCAGAAGGGGCGTAACCTCCTTCGGGAGTGCTAAGGTTTGCTTTCAACATTTGAGTATTAATAGGTCCGGGATGAATGGAATTAACTCTAATATTCTCATGAGCATATTGAATAGCTGCCGATTTAGTTAAAATTCTCACAGCTCCTTTTGAAGCATGATAAGCCGCTGACCTCGTACTACCCACCAATCCTGCACCTGATGATAAGTTAATAATTGAGCCGCCTCCATTTTGACGCAGTGTGGGAATCACATGTTTAATACCCAGAAATGTCCCTTTCGTGTTCACGCCAAGTACTAAATCCCATGTCTCTGTTGACGTTTCTACAACACCTTCAGTTCTTAATATGCCTGCATTGTTAACCAAAATATCTAGCCTGGCAAAATGCTGAACAGAAGCATCGACGATTTCTCTCCAACTACTCTCTTCCACAACATTGAGAGGCACGAAAATAGCGTGTCCTCCATTTTGATTAATTTCAGAGGCGAGCTGGGTTCCGGCATTCTCATCAAGATCACCGATAACCACTTTGGCTCCCTCCTGTGAGAAAAGTCTGGCTTGGGCCGTCCCCATGCCACCCGCACCTCCGCTTAAAAGTGCAACTTTTTGATCTAATCTCAATACAAATCCTTTTTCAGCCACAACTCACTTTAGACATTGTCATTTCTTTAAATGTCTCGTGAAACAAGATGGTAGTCAAGTGTAGGCTACTAGCTCGCTCCGGCAGGACCACGCAATAGACCAATCACAATAAGAACGGCAGCCCAGCCCATCTGGACAACAATAACCAAGGTCCACGTACTGCTGATATTGATCAGACCTTTCCATCGTGCGATCAGTAAACCTAAACATACAAGGAACAATATGGGGAATAACAGAAACATAATGGCAGAATTATACACGAGTCGTGAAGGAGGTAATCATGAAGATGTAGGAGGACCTTAATGAGGAATAGTTTTCAGTTTTTTCAAGCACTTATAGAAGTTTTGGGAATGATAGCGACAAGGAAGGGAATATATCGGCCAAAATAAAAAATACGCCGTAGCAAATATAGAGGACGAGAAGGAAAACCCAACGGCCGCCTATCGTGATCTTTCCTGTCCAATGTGCAATCAACACAATCAAGGTCACAACAAACATTATATAGAACAGCAACGAGGAAAAGGGGATCATAATCCGTGCATTATACATAAATCTTTAAGGTGGTCAGGTGTGACGACACAAAAGGAACGTAAGAATCCGATATTCTCGTCACTATCTTCCAACGAGTCAAAAGCAAAAGGGACATCGCTAACGATGTCCCTTTCTGCATGGTTACTGAGTCTGTGTGTTACTCGAAGGATATCTCTACATTAATGGCGATGATTTGGCCATTTTCGACCGGTATGGAAACTGGATGCTTTGTAAATGTCCTAGTATCACCACTGGTAAATGAATATATTTTATTTGTCTGTTCTACGTAGACTTCTAGTGTTCCACTTCCTATTTTAAATATGGTGCCAACTTGTGTAATGGCCTCTTCAGCTTCAGCATCGTATACGTTACACACAGCCCCCAACTTTAAGGGTACGTTTTCTGCCATTATGTCTTTGAACATGCTAGCTTCGAGTATTGTCTGGCTAGTGCTATGTAAATCTTCTTCGCATTTGAATCGTTCGGTATAGGAATTAAAGGGTCCGGACCACGACTCACCCTTGCCAGTGAGTTTGATTCTCCAAGATTCCACGGCGATATCACCACTTAACAGATGTGTTAATATATCTGCCCCAACGCCGTTGCCCTTAGCGAGAGCATTCTCAAACTCATGCACCGCATCCACTGTACCGTCTGGATTAGTAACGGTTACAGTCCAGTTACCATGTACCTTGATCCCGTCACTTGTTCCCTGTGGAGCTACTTCCGCTACGGGTTGTGATATCTGGCCGCATGAAGTACCCAGTGCCATTAATGTTACAAGCATGCCGATGATTATTAGTTTCATATGACCTCTCTATGCTAAGTGTAACTAGTATAACAAGGAGTCACTTCTAAAACATGCTCCAATAATCCGTCCTACAAGTGCTACTTTTATGGTTCATGCGATGTATGATCTATCGTATGAGTTGGAAAGATTTATCCAGATGGAAACGAGACCTATATTTCTGGCTGTTTCTTTTAGCAGTGATAGCACTACTTGGTGGGCGACAATTTATCCGCTTCGTTGGCTGGATAATTACGGGGGCGTGGTTTTAAGCACTTATTGAGTATCTCACTGTGCAAGAAGAATGCCTTATACCTTGTGGTTTTGTAGATATCATGGTTATTCTTGTTCACATACCATTCTTCCTAATTGGTATGTTTCTCTGTCCAATAGGCAGAAGGTAACAATACAATTCGAGCGGAATTTTGAACTGTACTGATGTATCCAGGTATACTCCTCCGAGTTGTGGCAATTCCTTCGCTGATTATCTACGGCTTTGTTAAAGAATTACGGGATTATTTCGAGAGATTTTTCCAAACCACCCGCAATAAACTCATTAAATTCATCAACCAACTCATTGGAAGGCTTTGTGAAGTGTTTTGTAAATGACTCCTCAAATCCTAATACATCAAGATCTTTATAAAAACCGTCAACAAGAGCATCTTCCCCAAACTGATGCACCAGATATGCTATAAACCATGATCCAATGTCATAAGCGTTAACCGGATCTCCATATGCCAAATCTTCAAGTCTTATGTCTTGTGATAGGTATTGATCGACAGTTTCATATTTCCGAGCCATTACATCCTTTAAATTGTTTTCTCTAACACCAGGTTGCCTCGAGTAAAGGAGTTGCGCCATGAATTCTGCAGACCCCTCGCTAAACCAAGGGTTACGCTCACCGCCCATCTTAGCCCCACGAACTGACTTATCGTGGTTAGGTTCTATATCTGAAATATGAGCATGCTGATATATATGGAAATATTCGTGTAAGGTCACAACCTTATAGTCGTTCTCACCTGGGTCAGGGTATTTTGGCCCCATAGTTAAGGTCATAAAATAATAATCAATATAATTCCTTATATAAGTAGAAACTCCAGCTCCACCATCTGTGACATATCTTGTAAAAATCTTGTACTGCTCATGCGCACAATCCCAATCGACTCTCCATTTTGAATCTAGATTTTTATGCCTTTCACAAAATTCGCCCTCCAATTTCTTCGCTGAATCAAAATCATTCCCGACTATATATATTTCAAGAGGCCCGTAGTTGCCCCAGGTATCTACTGCTAGTTGAATCCACTCCTTAACTAAGTCTGTTGTGCTTTGTTCAACGTCGTCAGCTGGAAATATTGCAGGCTCTTCTGTAAGGATCTTCCCCCAATTAGAAGGCAGGAGTTCAGATGTGGCCGTAGAGTTCTCTGCTGCAATAGATTTGAGCTTAGACGTAGCTGCTGGCACCACTGGTGTCGCTTCAGATATTGG
>Ga0310344_10002620_pt1 | contig 13504 bp, 10 predicted proteins | sample HC15DNA20200_MG_FD_203801 | JGI IMG/M metagenome (GOLD analysis project Ga0310344, IMG submission 203801) | Marine microbial communities from station ALOHA, North Pacific Subtropical Gyre - HC15-DNA-20-200_MG | ecosystem: Environmental > Aquatic > Marine > Oceanic | place: Pacific Ocean: North... | reverse complement strand
TCTTTCACCTTTTCTAATTGTAATTTCTGGAACTAAAAGCTCTTCCCCTAATCGAACATTATCTTCCGCATCATGAAAATTAAATTTCCCATCTTTTAGATGTTCGACTATGGCTATATCAGCATCAGACCCTATCTGAATAGTTCCAATATTTGAATCCATATTAATAGCTTCAGCAGGAATATATGAAGCTTTAGAAATCACATCATTTAAAGATAATCCTAAATATAAATACTTTGAAAGGGTTGTCAGTAAATCAAAAACTGGTCCTCTAGCATTATATTTATGAATATCAGATGAAATAGTTCCTGGTACAATATTTTGTTCTAAACATGCCTCTGCAACTGGGAAAGAAAAAGAGCCAGCTCCATGACCAACATCAAAAATAACATTCCTTTTATAAGCATCCAAAGCTATATCAATAATTTTATTGTTATTATCTAAAATCCCATGGGGTCGCTGTGTGAAGGAATGAGTAATAATGTCACCTGAACGCATTTTTGGTAAAATTTGTTCTAATGTATTATATGTTCCTCCTATATGAATCATTAATGGTTTGTTGATTTCTTTAGCAACCGCCAAAGCTCTTTCAAAAGCTTCTATATCATTTTTCCCTACAATATCATGAGATAATCTTACTTTTATTCCTACTATTGAATCTGAATGTAGAGTTGAAGCTTCAATAGCCTTTTCTATCCTGGCCCATCTAATATCTTCAAGTTCACCTATATCATTATCAAGTTGCCCCATACCTGAAATATGTAGAAAAGCCAAAATTCTTGTTTTAGCCTTTGAAATTACATACCTTTCAAATCCCGCAATAGTGTTTGCACCTGAAGAACCTGCATCAATGGCAGTTGTGACTCCCCTTTCAAGACAAAAAGGATCTGCCTCTACTGCCAAATGTGCTACACCCCACCATACATGAACATGTAAATCTACTAATCCCGGCAAGATAAGTTTATCTTTAGCCTCAATGATATCTATAGCATGATTGTCAGATATACTATTTTCTATACTTCTTATTTTTCCTGAAGCAATTCCTATATCTTTTTTCCCATAAAGTTTTGTCTTTGGATCAAGAACAGTTCCATTTTTTATCACTAAATCGTATGTCATATTTTTCCTAGTAAATTTATTCTATTCGACTAAAGATACAGCATTTAAACAAGCAGATGTTACCAATTGATCAGATCCGGGAGCAAATGGACTAACATCGACTTCATAACCACCTTCTTCGTATGCTTCAGTAGTTGGTAAATATGCATTATGCCCGTTACTAAAACCCGAAATAATTAGATTTTCAAAAGAACTCTCGGCCTTAATAGAGGAAGCGATTTCTGCAAAAGGCTCTACGGGCATAGAAACGAAAATGGCGTCCCCAATTCTAATCGCTTGGATTCTAATTGGTATGGACCCATTTCTAGCTGCCAATTTTTGATTTTTTACTACATTAATTGAAATATTCGTTTTTCGAAGATTTGAAATCTCTAATTTTAATTTTTCAGATGAAGAATCATCTTCTCTTAATAAGTTTATTTTGTTCTTCAATCTTTCATATTTTTCTTGCAATATTTTCAGATCTGGCAACTCTCTACAAGGTAGATCAACAATAATATTTGAAATTTCTAGACTGGTATCTGGATTTGACATTGGTTGATCATTATAAATTCCTAAATTAGCACCTGAAGAAATTATTTCTTTCAATGAACGGTCTCGCTCAGGGAAAAAATCCATTTCCAATCTAAGTTTTATAACTTCTGCCCCAAGAATATTACCTGCTTTTTTATACTCTTTCAAATCTCCCGTAAAACCATCAAATGGTCCTATGTTTCCAGAAGCTCCTTGTAAAAATAAACAGGTACCACCGACAGTACTTTCAACTAGTTTTCTCATCGGACCAGGAAAATCAGGAGTAACAGCCGTATTTTCAGGACCCATTATAGTGGGATGACATGCGTAATTAACGATAGTTGTCACAGGTGAGCCGCTTAGATCATCTACTCCCAGTATATCTACATCTCTTATCACAAATCCATTAATATTTCGTCCCGTAAACAATCTGCCATCTGGACCTATAGGACGCCTATTGACATTTATATTACATGATCCTCTAGCAAACTTGGTAATAGAAGGTTGAGAATTTTCAATAGCTGATCTCACGGCTTTTAAGCACGCTGGACCAATTGATTCCAACCAATTTTTTGCTAAATCAGTACCTTTGCTATACCAATCGGAAGCATATGAGGTAGGTCCAGAATGTGTGTGTGAATACGATAATCTAATATTCTCAGAATGTACCCCAGTTTCAGTAGAAATAATGGACCTGATTTCTTGATCTTTTTCATTCGTAATAACAAGAATATCTATATCAACGATGATTATTTCTGTTTTTTCATTTCGAAAATAAACTGCATTTACATAAAGAGGCATATCATTATGAGTTGAAACTTGATGAGTTTGAGCTCCCCAATTGGCGTGAGTTATCCCAATTGGAGGGGTAATATCTACTTTAGATGTCCCAGAGATAATATATTTCATCATGTTATGAGATGGATAATGAAGTTTAATAAAGACAAAACTTTAGCCTCATAATAAGATATTATACATAAATATGATCAGTTATATAATGTTACATTTCATAAAGGTGATTTGAGTTAGAATCACCAGTACAAATAATAAAAAAGTATTCCTATAAATCTTTCATTTCATGAACACAAATATTCTTAGTTACAATAAGTGAATTTTAGTATTATGATGTGGTCATTATTTCTATATTTGAAGGGTAATTTTCCCCTACAAATATTGTATTTTTAGCTTTTATGTTTTTTGTATGTCTTCCAAGAGGTTCTCCAGTGTTTGGATTAACGTCAAATCTAGGGAAATTACTTGAGGCTATCTCCAGGCTCAAAATATGCCCTTTCACAAAAAGGTTGGCTATCGGAGGTAATTCTATCCTGACTTGATAAACCTCTCCGGGGATCATAAATTCTTCACTTGTAAATCCATTTCTAAATCTTGTTCTTATTATTGAATCAGCCAACGGTAAATGAAATCCTTGAGGAAATTCATTTGATTTAGGATAGATATCTAGTAATTTTGCAGTGAAATCAGTATCTACTGCCGATGAAGATATATATAGTGTCACATTGACAGGACCAATAACTTCAATATTTTCTTCAATTGGCTTTGTCCTGAAACTTATCACATCTTTTCTTTGGCAGGATAGTAGTAAATTATTACAGTCTACACCTATGGTTGTTTTTCTTTCTTTTTGATGTAAAGGTCCATCTGGAATTAAAGAAACCATTCTAGCTCTTTGTGGAACATAAGATGCATCCATATCTTTTGGAATTCTAAGCCATTTATAAAAACCTGTAACGTTCGCTGATATAGTAGGAATTGGTCTATTAGGATCATGTACCCATGAAAATGAACTGCTCTCTTTTTTTTCTTCCCTAAAATCCAAATATTGATCGGATTTAAGAAATAATGTTTTTATATTAACATCTGACGGAGGCCAAGAATTTCCTGTTTTCCACTTCCCACCATGATATATATTTCCTTTCTTTGTCTTTCTTCCGTCACCCCCTCCCATAAGAAATATTCTGACAGAGTCTTCATATTCAATTTTATTTTCTATCCCTTTTAACCACCTATCAAACCAATTTAATCGGTGACAATTAAGTACGTCATCTCCCCATTTTGCCTCTGAACCAAAATCTACTTCCCCAGTGGATGAAAATCCTTTTCCACGCATAGTAACATGGTTCCAAGGTCCTATAATAAGTCGTTGGGGAGTAGAATTTTTTTTCTGCATCTGAACAAATTGTTCTGAAACATCTGCCGTAAAAGGATCATACCAACCAGTACTATAAACTGAAGGTATATCAGCCATTTTATTGAAATGATTTGTTTGATCAAGGGATTCTTGGCCCCACCAGTCGTTATAAATTCCATCACGATAATAATGCATAAGAACTTTTTCCAGGTTCGGAACTACTTTTATTGGCGTTGATCCTTCATAAAAAGGTGTTTTTAAAATTTCTTTATCTAAATTAATAGCTCCATTTTCAATTATTTTTATTGCTTCTTCATCACCTATAATTTCTTGAGAATCATAGCCATGTAGATACAAAGCTCCGTACATTTGTAAAGCCATTGTTCCACCTTGCCTTGCCTCCCATTTAAACGCATTAGTGGGGGCTACATCCACCCAAAGAGCCTTTAAGTTCGGAGGGCGATAAATTGATGCCATATTCTGAACAATACCACCATGTGAGGCTCCTACCATACCTACGTTTCCGTTAGACCAATTTTGAGAAGCAATCCATTGCACTGTATCGTATCCATCTATACCTTCTTTTTTGTTTGCAGTATGATAATAATCTCCTTTGCCTTCCGAATCTCCCCTTCCTCTAATGTCTTGAAGAATCACTACATACCCATTACTGACAAAGAATTCTGCCACAGGTTTTACCCATATGACAGGGTTGGCTTTATCGTATGAAGTCCTTCCTAGAATTGCAGGATATTTCCCTTCTTTTGGGTTCCCATTTATATCAGCTGGTCTATAAATATCAGTCGCTAATTTTATTCCATCCCGCATATGTATCATTATGTTTTTAGATATATTAATATTTGGAGTTTCCTGTTTCGACATTTATCTGTTTCCAATGTTATTTATAGTAGTAAAAAATTTGAATAATAAGAATCTTTTGTTATAGAATAACTAATATTAACAAAAACCATACATTCAGATTAGGAGCATCATATGAATTCTAGAGTTATTGGAGCTATGTTAATTATTGGGCCCATCTTAACTATGGGAGTTTGGATGTTTTATAATATTGAAACATCCGACATGTCACCATCCGAGGAAGTGATTGCAATCATGGCAAACACGAACAAAGCTGAAATTAGTTCAATACTTAATGTTTTTGGTGTGATGTCTATGTTTACTGGACTTTATTTCCTAGCCAAGTCATTGAAAAGTGATAATTCCGTAAGTAATCACTTTTCTGAAATAGGTGGATTATTCCTTTTACTATGTGTACCATTATGGATAGTTCTAGTGGGTGCATGGCTACCGGCTATCGACTCAGCTAAAGAATTCGGCAATGATGTTGGTGCGACAATACTAGCATCTTCTACAGCATTGGAAATGAGTGGAGTCTTGTTGGTGGTTGGATTATTTCTGTTGGGGATCTCACTAACTTTGCTACGAAAGTATAAAGGTATTATTGGTATACTATTTATTATCGCATCAGTGTCGGCTTTTATTGATATGATATTTCAAATCGATATATTCGGAATGATAGGCTGGATGGGAATGTTTCTCATGACCTTTATAACAGGTATATTAACTGTGCTACAAAAAGAGAACTAATTATTTATTCTTTTATTAGATAATTGAATATATTCTGAATTAATCTCATATCCGATGAAACGTCTCCCTGATTTAAGGGCTGCAATAGCTGTAGAGCCTGAACCCATAAAAGGATCAAGAATTACTTCATTTGAAAATGAAAATAATTCTATACATCTTCTAACTAACTCTATTGGGAATGGGGCTGGATGCCCTATTCTCTTAGCAGATTCAGCAGGAAATCTCCATATACTTTTTGTTAATTCTAGGAAATCATTTTTATCTATTGTAGAATCACGATTTGATAATTTTTTGCGAGAAAATTCTCCCTTCGAAAAAATAAGTATATATTCGTGAACATCTCTTAGCGTTGGGTTAGAAGCTGAAAGCCAACTGCCCCAAGCAGTCGAACTTCCTGCACTCGTAGATTTATCCCATATTATCTGTCCACGCATTAAAAACCCTAGTGATATGAGATCTTCAGTAATATATGCTTCCAATGGTATATATGGTTTTCTGCCTAAGTTCGCAATATTTAAACAAATTCGACCACCAGGAACCAGACAACGATATACTTCTTTCATTATTTTTCTGATAAATGACCTGTAGTCATCTAGACTCATATCTTCGTCGTAAATTTTACCTACATTATATGGAGGTGAAGTAATCATTAAGTGAACACTTGAATCTGGAACTTCACTCATAATTTCACTGGATTTATGAAATATCCTGTTTGTTATTTCTTTTGATATAGGAGTTTCAAAATATTCATGGTTATTTTTTATATCCGCGCCATTATACAATTTACTTGAATAGAATTTAGTAGAATCATGACTGTAACGCCCTGACGATCCAAAGTCACTTGTTTTTGTTCTAGATTTTTTTGTTTTATTAATCTTTGAATTCATGAAAATATTATATTACTTTTTTGTAATATTTAGATATTGTGAAAACAAAGTAACAACATAAGGTTTTCTCATATTAGTAAGAGATTATCTTTTTAGAAAAAAGATACCTTGAAAACAATCATAAATAAAAGCTACAATTCTTCAATTGAGATTGCTGTTCAATATGGGACTATATCCTATGTTCTCCTATTTGAAATTTGAAAATTCTATAGTATTTTTTAATTAAAAGAAAATAGGAGATATTTAATGAGAAAGTTAAACGAAGAAACCCCACTTGTAATAATTGCACGTACACAAGTTAAAGATGGGAAAAAAGAAGAATATTTAAAGTTTGGGAAAGAAATAGACGATATTGTTAATGATACAGAACCAGGAATGTTATTTCATGATTTAAATACAGACCCTGACGACCCTCTAGCACTTACTTGGACAGAAATACTTAAAGATAGTGAATCATTTGTGTTTCATCTAAATAATCCTCATGTAGTAGAAGGTTTTAAAAAACAGGAAGAATTAGCACATGAAATAAGATTAGAAATATATGGAAATGTTTCAGATGAACTTATTAATAAAGTAAAAGAACTAAATTTACCTTTTAAATATTTCAAAACAACAGGCGTAAATTATGTTAGGGATTTTTAGAATAATCAAAAACTAAATTAATAATTAATTTATTTATCCTTCTTATCTTTCTTACCTAATGAGTAAATAGTTAGCAAAAGTAGAATTGTTTATTTTCATACTGAATAAATATCTTAAAGTTAATCAACCTCTTACAATTAAGCGTTATGAAAAAAATAAAATTCATGGATACTTCATTTCGCGATGGATTCCAATCCTGTTATGGAGCAAGAGTAAAAACAGAAGATTTTCTCCCTATCCTAAAAGCAGCTGTTGAAGCTGGAAACGATAATTTTGAAATTGGTGGTGGAGCTAGATTTCAAAGTTTATATTTTTACTGTCAAGAAGATGCTTTTGAAATGATGGATCAATCAAGAAAAATTGTAGGGAAAAATATAAATCTTCAAACTTTGGCTCGCGGAATAAATGTTGTAGGTTTGGAATCACAGTCTAGAGACATAATCAATCTTCATGCAAAACTATTTAAGAAACATGGTATAACTACGATAAGAAATTTTGATGCTCTAATGGATATAAGAAATTTATCTTTTTCTGGTGAATGTATAACAAATGCAGGATTAAAACATCAAATTACTATTGCATTAATGGGGCTTCCTCCAAGTTTAAATGAAAATTATTATCATTCAGCAAATTATTACACAGATAAAATTAAAGAGATTTTAAATGCAAATATTCCTTTCGATAGTTTAGCTTTCAAAGATGCTTCTGGAACTACTCCTCCTTCAATAGTTTACGATTCAATTAAAAATGCTCGTAAATTATTACCTAAAGATACTAAAATACAATTCCATACCCATGATACTGCCGGAATGGGAGTAGCTTGTAATTTAGCAGCAATTGAAGCAGGTGCAGATATGATTGATCTCGCAATGGCACCAGTTAGTGGAGGAACTTCCCAAGTAGATATTTTAACAATGTGGCAAAGATTACGAGGTACAAAATATACATTAGATATTGATGAAGAAAAAATTTTAGAAGTTGAAAAATTATTTATCGAAAAGATGGAAAAATATTACCTCCCTCCTGAAGCTAATACAGTAAATCCAATAATACCTTTTTCTCCAATGCCAGGTGGAGCTCTTACTGCAAACACACAAATGATGAGAGATAATAATTCTCTTAAATTATTTAATAAGGTGATAGAAAACATGAGAGAAGTCGTAGCTAAAGGTGGCTTTGGGACATCAGTTACTCCTGTTTCACAATTTTATTTTCAACAAGCATTAACAAACACAGTACAAGACAAATGGTCCAAAATATCTGAAAATTATGGAAAAATGATACTTGGTTATTTTGGAAAAACACCTACAGACCCTGATCCTAAAATAGTTCAAATTGCATCAGATCAATTAAAACTAGAACCTACCAAAGATGACATTCATGATCTCAATGATGACAACCCAAAAATCGGTATAAATTATAATAAGCAATTACTCAAAGAAAAAAATATCAAAATAACTGATGAGAATATTTTTATTTCGGCTACTTGTGGGGCTAAAGGAATCGCATTTCTAGAGGGTAAAGGTGAGCTAGGTATCAGATTTAATGAAGATATTAATCAAAGCTTAAATTCTTCTGATTATCATGTAAGTGTTAATGGTAAAGATTACGGTATAACAATACATTCTAAATAAAAAATTAAATGCCTTTTATAAATAAAATTAATCCAAATAAAACTAATCCTTGGTTTGTTTTTTGGGCACTTGCATTTGCAAATTTTCTTTCCTCATTTGATATGTTTTTTGCGAATGTTGCTTTACCAACAATAGCAAGTGACTATAACCTTCCTATATCTAGAGCAGCTTGGATACCTCTTGCAGGAACATTAACAATTGGTGCATTTTTACTACCAACCGGAAGTCTTTCAGACCTATTTGGAAGAAAACGCATGCAACTTATCGCAATAGTTTTGATGTTTCTAGGATCATTAATTGCTGCAATGGCACCAACACCACTAATATTTATCACTAGTCGCATCCTATCTGGTGCTGGTATCGCCATTATTCATACACAGAATATATCAATTCTAGCCGCTATTTTTCCTGATGCCAAAAGAGGAAAAGCTATTGGATCTACAATAGCAGTAGCATCAGCAGGATTCCTTATAAGTCCTTTAGCCGGAGGATACTTGATTAATTTTATCGGTTGGCAGTCCGCTTATTGGATAATAGCATCCCTGACAATACCAGCTTTTATATTTACTATATTAATTATGAAAGAATCTCAAGTCAGTACCCGAAAAATCGGAAAAAAACTGAACTTTGATTGGATTGGGGCCTTACTAATCGCCATTGGAATCTCTTTAGCGGTTATTACTCTTAACGAAAGTAATGATCAGGGATGGTTATCTCCTATTATTTTGTTAATGATTATGGGAAGTTTTTTTTGTATAGTCGCATTTATTTTCTGGGAATTAAATAACCATCATCCCCTGTTTGAATTTCGACATTTTGCGAATAAATTATTTACATACTCTCTTATAGTTCGATTCTTTAGTTTTTTTGGATATGGGGCAGCTTTTTTTATTCTCCCTTTCTACATTCAAGACGTTAAAGAATATGGAGCAGATATTGTAGGTATTGTCCTTTTTACTGCTCCAGTTGGTATGGGAATGGGTTCTTTCATTGCAGGGAGAATTAAGGGGAAACGAATACCTTTGATTTTATTAGGTGTAACCCTAGCTGCTATAGCTAATATTTTATTTGTTTTAGCTTTATGGATGGATGTAAGCCCACTTATATTTGCTGGAATAAATTTAATTGCTGGGCTTGGTTTTGGAATATGGCTTACTCCTTTATGGGAGGTAGCAATGGCATCAACTGATAAATCATCTTTCAGTTTAGCCGCAGCTATCCAAAATCTTGTAAGAAATACATCTCAGCTATTTTCTATTGCTGCAGGAACAGCAATTATAACCTCTATAATGATTGCGAAAGGAGCTATTGGTGATCTAACTGAAATAGCGATTGATCCAACTGGTAATACTGCAAGATCATTCGTTTTAGGAGCACAGATTGTGTTTGGTCTTTCTGCTTTTTTTGCAATAGGAACAATGTTTGCCACAATTTTAGTACGTAAATCATAAAACACATAAAATTACTTATTAGAAGATAGATATTAAGATATTTGTTTTGTTATAGAATGATCAACATTAACAAAAAATTTTATATCCAGATTAGGAGCATGATATGAATTCCAGAGTTATTGGAGTTATGTTAATTATTGGACCCATATTAACTATGGGTACATGGTTGTTTTATAATGTTGAAACTTCAGAGATGAACGTTTCTGAAACACTAAACGCCCTCTTAGCAGAAGAAAACAAAGCACAAATGGGTGCAATGATAAGAATGTTTGGACTCACCTCTATGTTTATGGGTCTATATTTTCTAGCACGTTCATTGAAAAGTGACAATTCGATAAGTAACGTATGTTCTGAAATAGGAGGATTACTTCTTTTGCTAGCTGTACCAATATGGGTAATCTTACAAGGATCAGATATAGGAGCAATAAGCAGTGCAAAAGAATTTGGAAACAATGAAGGTGAAGCAATATTAGCTGCTGGTAAGATGACAAGGATGGTTTTTTTCTTGTTTACAACAGGAATATTTATTCTTGGTATTGCTCTTTCAGTGGTAAAAAGATATGAAGGGATTGTTGGTTTAATATTTAGAATTGTTGGTGGTTTATTTATCATTACATCTCTTATAGGGATCCTACAAATTAATGATGGAATTGCTTGGTTGGGGATGTTCGCTTTAACTTTAGTAAGCGGTATATTGACATTGCTGAAAAAAGATAGCTAAAGCATAGAATTAAAATGAAAGATCTAAAAAAGCAAATAGCAAATGGTGAACAATTAATCGGGGGCTTAATTAATTATGGTTCCAAAAAGGAAGATATAGAAAAACTTTTAGATTACTATGACTATGACTTTATATGTGTTGATAGTCAACATTCACCAACTAATGAAGATTACTTGATGAAAATATGTGAAGCTGCATATGAACTAGATAAACCAATTCAGTACAGAATTGACCATAGCAGGCATTCGTACTTAATTGGGAATTATTTAGATCATGGCCCAACTATAATTGAAGTTCCTCAATCTGAGAATTTTAACTTGGTAAGAGACGCAAGAGATAATTTTTATTATAGACCTGAAGGTGTCAGAAGTTGGGGTGGAGCAGGTAGACCTTCAGGAAAAAATGACATTGATCAAGATATGCTTGCTTATCCTAAATGGTGGAATAAAACAGGAGTATTAATGATTCAACTTGAATCATTAAATGCAATTAATAACATTCCTATTTTTTCATTAGAAGGAATAGATTGTTTTTCTTGGGGTCCGGGAGACCTAGGGGTGGACCGAAGTTTTCATCCCGAACATCCTTTTGGAAAAACTAACGATACAGCTATAGAACATGCTGTTAAACTTTGTAAAGACAACAGAAAAAAACTATGCGTACGACATTACGATAAAACTTTAAGAAATAAATTCTTCGATTTAGGAGCAACAGTACTTATGGAAATTCCAGAAATGGAAGGTAAACTTGATCCTAAATTACCTTTTTATTAGAAAAAATCCTAAATTATATTAAAATGTTTACTGATTTAATATTGATAAGGAATAAGGTTCAATATCGAAAGATATCATTCACGATACAGTAACAGAACCAAGTCGCCGGCTGGAAGCGATTAGGTAGAGAATATCTTTGTTAAGAATACTTAAGATATTTAGTTGTTTCGTAATACACCGAATTAACATAGTAGATGCTGTATGGTGGACGGATTAGAATTTCATATTGGAAAATCTAACCCACATTCAACATCTACCTGTTTCATTATACAGAATTTAGGAATATCAATGTATTTTTCTTCATTTACCCCAATTGTTTCCAATTATCATTTACTTGATCCCATATCCCATAAATTAATTCTAAATCTTCAGTTTTATCTTCCGATAAGGTTGTAACAAATTTTGCGTTGGATATCACATGATCGGGTCGTTGGGATCCGACAATGGCAACATTAACGATTTTATGAGATAGAGTAAAACACAAAGCCAATTCAACTCCGTTTCCTCCAGCTTGAAGTTTTTTGTCGGATTGATCAATCATTAATTGGGCTCTTTTAAAATATTCTTTTGTGTAATCAGGTATCTTTTCGTAAGGCCTAGGGTCTGATTTTCTACCCCAAACTCCGTTACCTATTGGTCTTTTAATAATTAATCCTATACCCCTGTTTAGTACTTCAGGAAAAATATTTATCCTAGCTGATTGATCGACAATAGAAAAACTCGTCTGAAGAGTATCGAATAATCCACTTGTAACTGCCCAAACAGCATTTTCATTGTCGCCGCTATATCCAATGAAACGCACCTTCCCAGCAGCTTTAGCATCTAGTAACGAACGAATCACTTCGCCTCTTTCCAATACCGAAATATCACAGGAGTGTAATTGTACTAAATCTAAATAATCGGTTTTTAATCTAAGTAAAGATCTTTCGATGCTTTTTGTAACTAATTCATAAGTCCAATCTTCACCTTCCCCTCTAGGTAAGTAATGACCAGCTTTAGTGGCGAGTATATAATCATTTCTTCTATATGAAACAGCTGAACCAATTGTTTCTTCACTAATATCATAACAGGCTGCAGTGTCTAGAAAGTTAATACCTTCATCTAAAGCTACATTGAGAACTTTTTCAGCAACTGAAAAGTCATTACTAGTAAAATTAAAGCCGATTTCAGATAAACCTATACCCAGTCTACTTACTTCTAATCCAGTTTTACCTAATATGTTTTTTTTCATATATCCTCCAAAAGAACTAATATGACCGATAAATGTATTATATTTTACTACTTATCTTAAGAGGTGATATTTGTCAGAAAAATGTTCTATTTATATTTTTTCGATAGCAGAGTAATGTAATAAAATAAAAAATATAAATAACTACTAATACCAACCAAATGTTAGGCTTATTAATCCGATAACTAGGCTTATAAAGGCAATAATTGAGAGCACGACAGAAATATTTTTTTTCATAATTTTTCGATTATAATATATAGGATAACCAAGGGCTAATGAGTGTTTTTAAGTATTAAGCGTACAACTTAATACCTCTTGGTTATCACTAAAAAATATTAAAATATTTTTTCTAATACTACGGAATTGTCCATTTGCATTATAGGTACTTGCCAATATCTTTCAAGCAATCGATTTGTCTGTTCTCTTGTATGAAGAACAAAATCATTTTTTATGTAAAATCTAATTGCCCAAGTTGCATCTTCCCATGTGCCAACAAGCATACTAGAGCTCCTATTAATCTTAAATAAATATTGCAATAATGATTTTCCTATACCTATTCCTTGATAATCGGATAATGTATACGCATGCCTTATTAATGTAACATCTTGTACTTCTTGAATTCCCATTACTCCAACCAGAATGTTGTTTTTTTTATACCCGAATATACGAACGGCATTATCAAATTCCTTGAGTAGCTCTTGTTTCGGCATGTAAGGTTCTTCCCAACAACTGTCAGGAATGACTCCTTTATATTTTAAAGCTGCATCGTTAATTACATT
>Ga0310344_10002618_pt1 | contig 13513 bp, 13 predicted proteins | sample HC15DNA20200_MG_FD_203801 | JGI IMG/M metagenome (GOLD analysis project Ga0310344, IMG submission 203801) | Marine microbial communities from station ALOHA, North Pacific Subtropical Gyre - HC15-DNA-20-200_MG | ecosystem: Environmental > Aquatic > Marine > Oceanic | place: Pacific Ocean: North... | reverse complement strand
CATGGCTAGAAGTCATGTTAAGAGGATATTGCCTGAGTTTAAAAATACTGAAATTTCTGTTGTATGTGATCCTTCTGAAGAATCTTTTCTTGAAATGTCTAAAATATTTGAAGAAAATGGTCGTCCTGTTCCTCATAATGAGCCTGATTTAAATAAGATATTATTAGAGTTTAAAGATAGATTAGATGTGGCCTTTGTTGTAACACCTCATGCAATGCATTTTCAACAAGTTAAAGATTGTATGGAAGCTGGACTTGATGTGATTGTAGAAAAACCTATGGTTATGAATGCTAAGGAGGCAAAAGATTTAATTGCAACTAGAGATTCTACAGGGAGGTTATTAGTAGTAGCTTTCCAGGGAAGTTTGTCACCTGAGGTTAGAACAGCTGTGGAGATGTTGAATTCTGGAGAATTAGGTGAAATAAGAAATATTTCAGGATTGATCTGGCAAAATTGGAAAGTTAGCCAAGAAGGTAAATGGAGAGAAAATCCTACTGTTTCTGGAGGTGGTTTTTTGTTTGATTCAGGAGCTCATATGTTAAATACTATTTCTGATTTAGCGGGTGAAGAATTTTCTCATATTTCAGCATTTTTTAATAATTTGGGTCGACCTGTTGAGATTTCAGCTGCGATCTTAGGCAAACTTAAATCTGGAGCTTTGGTTTCTCTTAACGGTTGCGGAGATACTATCGAAGCTTGTGATTCCGATTTAAGAGTATATTGTACTAAAGGTGTTTTAAAAGTTGATGCTTGGGGAAAGTTTTTGTATTTGCAAAAAACACAATCAGAAGGTTGGCAAGCAGTCAAAGTACCTGTTTCTAAAGGAGTTTGGGAACAATTTTTATTAGTTAGAAACGGGGATATTAAAAATCCATCTCCACCTGAACTAGGATTACGTATGGCTAATCTCTGGGATGCTATAAAATCTTCAGCTTCAAATAACGGAATGTTAGTTGAGATTAGTGATTGAATTTATTACGGAACAAAAATTTATTGAATAAAAGTTAAATGAAGGATTTGCATATAATGAAAGTTACAGTTTGGAATGAATTTATACAAGAGAAAACAGATGAACCAGTAGCTGCTGTTTACCCTGATGGTATTCATACTGTTATCTCAGAATTCTTAAAGTCTGATGGTTTTGATGTTAAAACTGCTACTTTAGAAGAAAAAGATCATGGATTAACTGAACAAATTTTAGAACAAACAGATGTTTTGATTTGGTGGGGTCATAAAGCGCATGGAGATGTCGATGAGAAGATTGTTGATAGAATTCAGAATCGGATTTTAAATGGAATGGGTTTAATTGCTTTACATTCTGCTCATCATTCAAAGATTTTCAAAAGGATGATGGGGACAACTTGTGATTTAGGTTCTTGGCGAGAAGACGGTAAAACAGAACGTGTTTGGGTTATAGATCCTACTCATCCTATATCTGAAGGCATTGATAAATATTTTGATATTCCAAAAACTGAAATGTATGGGGAAAGATTTGATGTTCCTGAGCCTGACCATTTGGTTTTTATTAGTTCTTTTGAGGAAGGAGAAGTCTTTAGAAGTGGTTGTTGTTATCAACGAGGTTTAGGAAAAGTGTTTTATTTCCGGCCTGGACATGAAACTTATCCAATTTTTTCTCAATCTGAAGTTCAAAAAGTTATTAAAAATGCGATTAAATGGGCCGCTTCATAACAAAATATCCAACTTCAAAATAAGAATTGGAGGAACCAATGGAAAGAAAATTGAGGATGGGGATGGTAGGAGGAGGTATAGGATCTTTTATAGGTCCAGTTCATAGAATTGCAGCATCAATTGATAATAAAATTGAACTTGTTAGTGGTGCATTTAGTAGTACTAAAGATAAATCGTTATTAAGCGGAAAAAATTTATTTTTGGACCAAGATAGAATTTATGGAAATTTTCAAGAAATGTTTCAGAAAGAAAAAGCTCTTTCTTCTGACACTAGAATTGATTTTGTTTCGATTGTAACTCCTAATAATTCTCATTATGAAATTATTATGGAAGCATTAGATTCTGGATTTCATGTTGTATGTGATAAGCCAATTACAATTAATTCTCAGCAAGCCATCGAAGTTGAAAAAAAAGTACTTGAAACAAAAAAGCTATTTTGCTTGACTCACAATTACACTGGTTATCCTATGGTAAAAGAAGCTAAAGATATGATATATGATAATCATTTGGGGAATATCAGAAAAATTGTAGTTGAATATCCACAAGGTTGGTTAGCCACAAGAATTGAAGGAGATACTCCAGTTTGGAGGACTAATCCTAAGATAGCTGGCATATCATCTTGTATGGGAGATATAGGTACTCATTGTGAAAATCTTGTTCAATATATTACGGGATTAGAAATTGTTGAATTATGTTCTGATCTATCTAGTTTTGTTGAAAACAGAGAACTCGATGATGATGGAAGTGTTTTAATAAGGTTTAATAATGGTGCTAAAGGAATTTTGTGGGCTAGCCAGATTGCAGTTGGACAAGAAAATGGTTTGAATATAAGAATTTTTGGAGAAAAAGGATCAATCGCATGGCGACAAGAGAATCCTAATGTTTTACAGGTTGATTGGTTAGAAAAACCTCGTGAAATACGAACTACAGCATCAAATTTTGTTGGAGAATCATCACTTGCTAATACAAGAATTCCAGCTGGACATCCTGAAGGATTTTTAGAGGCATTTGCAAATATTTATAATAATTTTGCAAATGAATTATCAGATTTGATATCTGGGAAAGAAGTTATAGGTCATAAAGAGTATGATTATCCAAAAGTTCAAGATGGCGTTAGAGGGATGAAGTTTTTAGAAGCTGTGGTTAAAAGTTCTGAAAATAGAAATCAGTGGGTAAAAATTTCATAAAAATTTGAATGGAGTTAAAATGTATCGACCAATTACATTGTTTACAGGACAATTTGCAGATATTCCCATTAACGAACTAGCTACAAAAGCAAAAAGTTGGGGATATGATGGTTTAGAGTTGGCATGTTGGGGAGATCATTTAGATGTTGATCGTGCTGCTACAGACATGAAATATGTTGATGGAAAACTTGAATTATTAGCAAAAAATGAATTGAAATTGTTTTCTATAAGTAATCATTTAGCTGGTCAATTAGTTTGTGATCCAAATGATGATTCTAGGTCAGATTTTTTTGCTCCAAAAGATTTTTCTGGTAATCCTGAGGGTAAACGAAAATGGGCAGTAAACTCTATGATTAATTCTGCTAGAGCTGCTAAAAATTTAGGTATTGAAATAGTAAATGGATTTACTGGTTCTTCAATTTGGCACATGATATATAGTTTTCCACCTGTAAGCGAAGAAACTATTGAAGAAGGGTTTAAATATTTTGCAGAGATGTGGAATCCTATCTTCGATGAATTTGATAGATGTGGTGTTAAATTTGCATTAGAAGTCCATCCTACTGAAATTGCGTTTGATATTGTAACAGCAAAAAGAGCTCTTGAAGCTGTAGATAATCGGTCAACTTTTGGATTTAATTTTGACCCAAGTCATTTATTTTGGCAAATGATTGATTTGCCAAAGTTTTTAAAGATTTTTTCTGATAGGATCTATCACACTCATATGAAGGATGCTGTCTTAACTCTTGATGGAGAATCAGGTATTTTGTCATCCCATTTGAATTTTGGTTCTAAAGGAAGAGGTTGGGATTTCAGAACATTGGGACGTGGAGGAATTAATTTTGAAGAGATCATAAGAACATTGAATTTTATTGATTACAAAGGACCGTTATCTGTTGAATGGGAAGATGCTGCAATGGATAGAGAATTTGGCGCAGAAGAGGGGTGTAAATTTTTAAAAAAACTACAATTTCCATCTTCCAATCGAATATTTGATGAAGCTTTTGGAGAATAAAAAATGATTTTAACTTTTTTTGAATTCATTTAATTAATTTCAAAGGAGATTTTCATGTTTCACAGAAGTAATTTAGTGTTTTTAACAGGTATTTTATTCGTATTTTTTTTAGTTGCTTGTGGTGGTGATTCAAATAAAATACAGAACGCTACTTTAGAATCAACCACTATAATACAGAATCCTACAAGAGGTGTGGGATTCCAAGCTCAAGCTACAAGCAAATTTTCTCATATGGACAAAGAATTTCAGTTGCCAGAATTATTATGGCCTACTTTCGAATATCGTATGATAGCTGCTGGACCAAGACATGCTCAGGTTAAAGCAGAGTTTTGCGTGATTGATGAAGCTCAAGGAATCCCTTTCACACCAGGTGAAAAAGTTGAGGTAATTGAAGAAGCTAGATGTATGAATGTTTATCATATGATCCCAGATTCTTCTCCAATTAGACACGTTATGGGATTTACAAAAGTCAGAGTAATTTCTACAGGACAAGAGGGTTGGACTTTTTCTAAAGTTGTTCGGATAACTGAATAGGTTAATTTTTCTTTTTATTCCCGGGAGTTTTGATTTCTGGATTTTTAGATATGTAATCTTTAAGCCTCATGACGATGTTTTCTTGGAGTTGTATTGATAACCCTCCATCAACTGTTAACGTGGTGCCAGTTATAAAAGAAGCCTCATCTGAGCATAAAAATGATACTGATGATGCTATATCTTCAGGTGTGCCTGTTCTTCTTACAGGGTATTGTAATTCAAATAGATGAAATCCTTTTTTATCTCCAGATTTTTCCCAAGCTTTTTGACCTCTTTCAGTAACTATATGACCTGGAGCGATTGCATTTACTGTAATTCCAAGTTCTCCAAAATCAATTGCCATTTGTCGTGTTAAACCAATCACTGCTGCTTTTCCTGATGCATATACCAGAGATTTAGGAGCCTGTACTATTCCATGCACAGATGAAATATTTATAATTCTCCCTATGTTTTGTTTGGGTGGTTCACCGTTTCTTAATCCAAATCCTGACCATTCTGTGTTTATTCCAGTGACGTTTCCTGATTCAGTCATTGCTGGTACAGAATATTTTGCACCAAAAAATAATGCCTTAGTTAATAAGCCAATTCCGGTATCCCATTCATCACTAGTAGTTTCTATTGCACTGCCAGAGTCTGATGTATGCGAATAAGCATTTTGTATTAAGAAATCAAGTCTGCCGGTCATATCAATTGCTTTATCCACCATTTGTTTTGATACATTTTCTTCTGAAACATCTCCTATAAGATATTCAGCTGATCCACCATTTTCAAGAATGTATTCAACAGTTTTTTTTGCAGTAGCTTCGTTAATGTCAACTATTAGTACTGTAGTTCCTTCAGATGCTAGTTTTTTTGCACATCCACCCCCAATTCCACTAGCTCCACCAGTCACTATAGCTGTTCTTTTGCTAAATTTTTTCATCGATTTTCCCAAAATCACCTTCATATTTGTTTTCAACAATAGTACTATGAATTTAAATTATTTTGAATACGGTCAGCAGTAAATTTGGGAGGAATCTTCATGTTATTCAATATTTATTTTAGGAGAATTGAATGTCTCAATTAGGAATTTCTATGTGTGGTACTAAACATTCTCATTCTGCTGGTATTTTAATGTCTGTTTTGAAAGATGACCGTGTGAATTTTAAAGGTGTTTATGAACCTGACAATTCAAGGAAAGAATATTTGAAAGATCTAGATACGAATCCTTGGAATCAAGTTACTTGGATAGATAGCGAAGATGATTTACTTTTTGATAATCAAACTCAAGCAGTAATCGTTGAAGCAGGTAATCATGAAAGTTTAGATTTTGTAGATAAATTAATTCGTTCAGGCAAACATGTGTTTAGTGATAAACCAGCTGGTGAAGATTATGAAAAATTTGTAAAAATAATTGATATAGCAAAAAAAAATCATTTATTTTTACAACTTGGCTATATGTTTAGATATCACAATGGATTTTCATTAATAGCTGATTGGGCTCGGACTGGAATGCTTGGGCAGATTTTTTCTATTAGAGCACATATGTCGACTAATCATAGATCAAATTTACCGTCAGCAGAAAGAATTTCTAAACATCATGTTGGTGGTGTTTATTTCGATTTGTCGGGCCATATGATTGACCAGATAGTTTGGATACTGGGGCGTCCAGAAAAAATAACTTCATTTTTAAGAGATGACACTTCTATTTTAAAAGGATTTGTAGATAACACACTTAGTGTTTTTGAATTTCATTCAAGTATCGCTACGATAGATATTTCTGCATCTGAAACTGTTCCTACAGCTCGTAGATTTGAAGTGTATGGTACTAATGGATCTGCGATTATGGAGCCGATGGAACCACCTGGAAAAATTCGTTTATGTTTAGATAAAAAGTTTGAAGGATTTCACTCAGGGGAAAATTTTATTCAAGTTGCTAATATTCCTAGATATGATGCTATGATGTCAGCGTTTTTAGACGATGTGATTGGAGAAAAATCTCCTGATCGTTCTCTTGATCATGAACTACTTGTACAGGAAACTTTATTAAGATCTACTGGCGTGATTTAGGAAAGGGATTTATGAAAGTTGCATTGCATAATGGAGTTAATGGGATGGAAATTATTAACAAACCTATGCCAAAGTTAAAAAAAGATGAAGTTCTTGTTAAAGTTAAGGCGACAGGTATTTGTGGGTCAGACTTATTACATTATAAAAAAAATTCTCATTTTGAAAAAAAACCAGGAGGACATGAAGTTTCTGGTGAAATCGTAGACTTAGGAGAAGGATCACCCAAAGAACTTTTTGGCTTAAATGTTGCAGTCGACTTAATATGTTCTGGTGGAGCATGTTTTAAATGTTGGTTTTGTTTAAGAGGCCAATATAATTGTTGTGAAAATTCTCAAAAAGGATATGGAGGCGGATTTTCTGAGTTTCTGGTATCAAAGTATCAAGGTTGCTATAAATTATCAGATGGGATGTCATTTTCTGAGGGTGCTTTAGTTGAACCTTTGGCAGTGTCTATTCACGCTATTAGAAGGTCTAAGATGTCTATAGGAGATTCAGTTGCAGTAATAGGTACCGGAAATATTGGTTTGACAAGTATAATTGCTGCTAAGTCACTTGGTTGTGGAAAAATATTTGCTACCTCTAAGCATAAACAGCAAGCTGAATTGGCAAAATATTTAGGAGCTGAAATATTTGATCCTTCAGATGAAAATTTTAAAGAAAAGATTTTAGAATTTACATCAGGTAAAGGAGTAGATGTTTCAATAGAGACTGTTGGTGGTGAAAGTCCTTCAACTCTCGAACAGGCAATTGAAGTTACAAGAAATCAGGGTAAAGTTGTTGTTTTAGGAGGTTTTTTGGCACCAATAACTACTGATTGGATTCAGCCTTTGGTTAAAGAACAGGAAATAATTTTTTCACATTGTTACAGCTTAATTGAAGAAGAACATGATTTTGATTTAGCAATAGATTTGATTTCTAAGGAAAAGGATCTATTTTCAAGATTTGTAACTGATGAATTTCCCCTAGACGAAATTAATCAAGCATTCTCTACAGCTTATGATAAGACAAATGGTTCGATTAAAGTGCAAATTTTGGATCGTTGAATGAATAAGATTATTTTGAAGATGTTACAAGTGATTCTAAAACCCATCCTTGTTTACCGGTTGATAGAATTCTGATTTTAAGTAACTTTCCTTTAAAATCTTGATCAACTCCTGTTAACTTTGTTCCGTCATGGCCTTTGATTAAGAAGTATTCGCAAATAGCTTCGGAAATTATTTTTATTTTTTCCCCATTTATGATCGATTCCCCTTCATTTTCATGAACGACACAAAACGGAAGTTGTCCTCTAGCGCCTCTATTACCTGTAGTTTGAGGTGGAGCCATTCTTCTATACTTGTATGCTGGGAAAATCATATTTGATTGATTATTTTCTTGTGAAATTTGAATGATACCTTCAGAATTTTTTGTTTTTTTTGAGCTGCATCCAGAGAATATCAATAAAGGTATCAATAAAAATATCAATAAGTATGAAAATTTTATAATCATTTATATGTTTATTTTTGTAAAATTTCACCTAATCGTTTTGCAATTGTATGTTCTTCACCATCATATAGTGTATATACAAACAAACGAATAGTTTCAGCGTCTGGAGCTTGAATCAGAATCGAAGGTTCACCTTCAAATAGTTCATCTTTAATTGTTGTTGCTTTTTTTCCAAAATATTCGGTATCAATTTTACCTATCAAATATGAACCGTGAAAAGAATTGTCTTCCCATTGAACTTTTGCATCTACACCTTTCAAATCTTTTATAGATTCATAGATAACAGAAATTTTTTCATCATAGTCTGAAATTCTTTTTGTGTGATCCATTGAAAACCATTCGTCAACGGCAACTACTATTGCTACTATTTGTTGCCTGTCTAATTTCATTGATCTTCCAACACCTAGTGCTCCAGCTGTTGGTATAAAGCTTTGTGCTGAAACAGCTTTGATTAAATCAGAAGTTCCTGCAATTATTCCAGTTGCATTCGGACCACCAAAGTATTTTCCTCCAAAACATACTAAGTCTCCAGATTGGGCTACTTTTTTTATATGATCTAAAGGGAAAATTTCTGCACCTCCATCAACTATGACAGGGATGTTATATTTTTTAGCAATAGATTTTGCTTCATCAGGTGAAAGTATATTAGGATCTCCTGGAGGTGGTGGCCAATTGTACATACCTAATGGTAGTGCACCATAAGGAGGCCAAGAATAGTAGATTGCAGCAGTATTTGAATTGATTGCAGATTCCAGATCTTCAACTGTGACTGCAGATTCACTTCCGAATTCAACCAATTTTGCTCCAGATGCAGTAATTGTTCTATCGTATCCTTTGACTTCATCCATTCTTTTTTTAGGGACAAGTATTTCTGATTTTATTCCATTAGTATCTGGTAATTGCGTTATTTTTATTGGATCTATACCTGCCATAGAAGCAGCTGCGCTTAATGTCAAAGCAGCTGCACCACCAGAACTAATATATACAGCCTCTGTACCGAAAAGTTTTGCTAGATATTCTCCAGATTTTTCAAGTAGTTGCTTCATATCTACGAAACCAAGACTGGATTCTTCCATTTTACTTCTTACAAATTCTGGAGGACCCGCTCCTCCTACAGCTGTTCCTGTTCCAACAGCGTTGATCGATTGCTGGACTCCTAAAGCTTGATAAACATTTTTGTTTCTGAAATTGCCCATTATTTTTATCCTTTGAAGAAATAATTTTGAAAAATTTGACTAAAAAGTTAATATTTGTTTGATAATATATATTTTTCGTGATGAATTCAAAATTTTTACCTGCAATTAGTAGTGTTTATTTATTAATTTTAATGAATAATACTTTCATTGCTGGATTTTTTAAAGGAGTTTGTAATGATTAGGTACTTTTTAATAATGTTAATGTTTTTATTTATAGTTTCTTGCTCTGATAATCAAGATCCTGCTGGAGAATCTTCACTTCAAGCTGGAGTTGCTGGTACAAAAACTGAGATGCAGCAACCTACGGTGCAAGTAGGTCCCACTTTGAATATTACTGTAAAAATTCCTGCTGCAATGTGGGTAGATGGTTTTGTTGAAAATCAAATAACTGTCCCATTCGGGTTACATGAAGATCAGGCATATACAAAAGTTATGACATGCCAAGTTGAAGGTGAAGGTAAACCTATCGCTATAGGTGAACCGATAGAAATTATTCAAGAGGAAACTTGTACACACGCATCCTTTACTAATAAGAGTGGGTTATTGAAACATTATAATGTAGGAATGTTTAAAATTAGGGTTATTTCTACAGGTGAAGAAGGATGGGTATTTGGTGCATCTATTCCTGAATCTGCTAGAGGTTCAGATGAGTAAGAATTATTAATATGGGAAAATCTTTGGATTTTAATTACAATTCAGATACAAAAAACTGGGATTTTGAAACTGATGACATAAAATGTTCTTTCCAACCTGACGGTGAGAAAAATGGGTTAAAAAGTTTGATTCATAAATCTACTGGTTTTGATGTTGTACATAGTAAGTATAATTGGTCTTTGAACCTTTTCATGTTGTTTGCTAACAATTTGTGTATGGGACAAGCTAGATTAATAGATAGAACCTTTCAAATAGAAGGAGACAAGATTTCAATATCTTATTCCCCTGTAGATAATTCTTCATCACAAGATTCAAATTTATTTACGGTTAATCATAAGGTGTCTTTGAATGTAATTTATCAGGTTAAAAGTCCAAATATCATAGACCTTGAAATCACTGCAGATTTTAAATGGCCGTATCCTGGATATGAAGTTTTTTTATCTAATTATTTTAATCCAGAAATGTCTCCTTTTGTTTATGTTTCAGGTAGCCCTTTTGCTGAACCACCAGATCAACCTAAATGGATATCTCCAGATTCGAATGATGTTTTTCTTGGTACCGGTTTAGTGTTTTCTAGGGATCAACATGCAGCTAGAAAGTCTATAGATGGCAGATGGGATCGAATTTGGGGATTATATCAATGGAACCCTCAAAGATATTATGCTCTACCTATGATAGCCCAAGTAAATATGAAACATAATTTGGCTACTATAATTATGTCACATCCGACGGATTGTTTTTCTGTCACAAGTGGGTATTCCAGCCCTAACCCTAAAGATCCATTTCGTGATCAAAATCCCATGTACATGTCTTTTTTTGGTGATGATATGTTACCTGGAGATGTTAAGACGGTAAAAGCTAGAATGATAGTAGATACAATAAATACATCTTTAGATGATTTGGCTAAGGAAGCATATAAAGATTTTTTAGATGAATATTATCCAGGCCATGGTGGTGTTGAAAGCTATATTAGAAGTACGGCTATAGGCAAAAAGTAATTTTTCACGGGGTAAATTAATGTCTGTTTTGAATATTGCTGTTGTAGGACTTGGATCTAAAAATACTTCTAGAGCCAGAGATTACTTAGCAACTATAAATAAACTAACTCACATGTATAAGATTGTTTCTTTATGTGACCAAAATCAAGATGTCTTGAATGAAATAGGAGCTAAATATGCGGTCAAATATTTATATCAAGATGTAGAAAAAATGTTAGATGAGATAAAACCTGATGTTTTATTTATTTTAGTTCCTACTGATGGCCAACTTCCATTAGCAATGGTTGCTTCTCAAAAAGGTTGTAATATAATCACTGAGATACCTTATTCAGTTACACTTGCGTATGGTGATGCTATAGCAAAAAGCTGTGAGGAAAATAATGTTAAGTGGGAAATCGCTGAAAACGCCTGGCTGTGGCCTCACGAAATTTTAAAACAAAAAATGATTCAGGAGGATGTAATAGGGGCAATCAATAATGCACGGCTTTGGTATACATCGGGTAGTTATCACGGCTTAAGCGCTATTAGAGAATCAATAAATTCTATTCCTAAGCGTGTATTAGGATATGCAAAAGAAATTCCAGTAGAAACTATTTTAGAGATGGATTCTATGGAATTTGATGGCGATAATCATCGTTGGTGGGAGACTGCTTTGATTGAATTTCAAAATGGAGTTTTTGCTTCATATGAAATGTCTTTTCAACCTGGAGCTCGACCAAACCATTGGGAAATTGAAGGAACCAAAGGGTATGTGTATGGGAATGGAATCAATACCGATAAATTAGTCTTATATGAAGGCTCCAAACAAATTGAGATGCCATTTGTTGATTCTTTTAAAAAAATATCTGGTGAAGATGTACTATTTAAATCAGAGACAGAATCTTTACCAAAACACACTTGGTTCAATCCATTTTTTGAATTTGGAATTTCGTATCCAGACGATATTGCTAAAGGATATATTTTAAGCAGTATGTATTCATCACTTGTATCTGGGGAACCTATAAAATATGGTGCTTCAAAAGCACGTATGGATCTTGGTTTGTGTTTTAATTTGAGACATAGCCAAAATATAGGGAACGCTTGGACAGATTATCCTTTGCCGAAAATTTCAGATTTAGAGAAAAATATAAATGATTTATATGTTCGTAAATACGGTGCTGATCCAATTAATGATCCATTTGCTTTGTTAGGCAGTACTTTTGATAGATCGAGTGTGATTTGGATTGCAGCTGGCTGGATGTAAATTATGGAGGAAAAATATGACTGAACCAATTAAAGCTGTATTGATGGGTGCTGGTGGAAGAGGGTTTTTTGCTTTTGGTGGTTATGCGACAAAAAATCCAGAAGATTTGAAATTTATTGCTGTTGCTGAACCGGATGAATACAGACGTAATCGTTTTGGTGATGCACATAATATTTCTTCTGAAAACAGATTTAATACTTGGGAAGATTTGTTAAAAGTACCTAAGCTAGCTTCTGTGTTGTTTAATGCAACAGGAGATGATACACATTATTTGTCTTCAATGTCTGCTATGGATAAAGGGTATGATGTTGTTTTAGAAAAACCAATGGCTTCTACGTCTGAAGAATGCTCTGCTCTTGTGGAAAAATCAGACAAATTGAAGAAAAAACTTATTATTTTTCACGAATTGAGATATACAAGTTTTTTCCAGAAAGTTTATGAAATTGTTAACTCGGGTAAGCTTGGAGATATAATTACTGTGGAGCACAGAGAAAATGTTGTTTATTGGCATTATGCACATAGTTTTGTAAGAGGTACATGGAGAAATACCAGAGATTCTGCTCCATTTATTTTAGCTAAATGTTGTCATGATTTAGATTTATTGTTTTGGATAATTGGTAAAAAAGTTAAGAAGTTGTCTTCGTTTGGCAGTTTGAAGCATTTCAAGTTGGATCAAGCACCAAATTCTAATGTTCCTGATCGATGTACTGATGGTTGTCCTGTGGAAGATTCCTGTATTTACTATGCCCCCAGATTGTATTCTGGATTTGCTAAAGGTTACCAAAGAATATTTGAATTAGATGAAGTTACTTCAGGAAAATCTCTTAATGAAATTTTAAGTATAAGTAATTATGGCAGATGTGTATATAAATCTGATAATAATGTTGTGGATAATCAGACAGTAAACTTGGAGTTCGAAAATGGAGTTTTAGCTAGTTTTATTACTACTGCACATACAAACAAAGGGAGTAGATTTGTGCGATTTGATGGAACTAAAGGGACTCTTATAGGTGAATTTTCTAGTTTTGGATCGGAAATTAAAATCACTGACCATCTTTCATCTGAAGAAGAATCAGTAAATCTTGGTTCAACTTATGACGATAAAAATCATGGAGGAGGTGATGAAAATATGTTAAAAGATATTGTGCAAAATTTGAAAAACGATTTAACTGCTACTCAAAATTCTGTACATGATGCCTTTGAGAGTCATTTGATGGCATTGGCTGCTGAAGAGTCTAGGGAAAATAATGGATCAATGATTGAGATGGATGAGTATAGAGCACGTTTTATTTAGTTAGAATTTTTTTATATTATCCATGAATCCATTTCTGATTTGTCAGAAACACTCAAATTAATTTGAGTAGCTTTGATTGAATTATCTATATGCTCTGTTGTTCTAGCTCCAATTAAAACTGAACTTATTTCAGAATGGTTGATTGCCCAAGAAATAGCTAGTTGAATTGGAG
>Ga0310344_10002617_pt1 | contig 13515 bp, 15 predicted proteins | sample HC15DNA20200_MG_FD_203801 | JGI IMG/M metagenome (GOLD analysis project Ga0310344, IMG submission 203801) | Marine microbial communities from station ALOHA, North Pacific Subtropical Gyre - HC15-DNA-20-200_MG | ecosystem: Environmental > Aquatic > Marine > Oceanic | place: Pacific Ocean: North... | reverse complement strand
CCTGTAGAAAATAGCTTGCTGCAAGTTTATCAATAACTTTTTTTCTTTTTTTTCTACTTAAATCTTTATCTATAAGAATCCTCTCTTGGGCTTTGGTTGAGAGTCTTTCGTCCCAAAAAATGATATTAATATCAATAAATTCTAGTAATTTATTAGCAAAATTCTTAACAGTTTCACATTTTTCTCCTTCAGAACCATCCATATTATAAGGCATTCCTATTAATACAGCTTGGGTATTATTTTTTTCAATGAATTCTTTAATATATAAAAGATCTTTATTAGTTTTATTTCTTGAATAAACTTCGCTAGGAAGAGCTATTGAACAATTGGCATCAGAAATAGCAATACCAATTTTACTGTCTCCATAATCAAGAGATAAAATTGGTCTATTTAATTCTTTTTTTATTTTAAAATCTTCTTTGTTTATTATTGTCATTTGAAATATAAAATAACTAATATAATTATATTCTATGGATATAGACAAAAAATTAGTAAAAAAAATAGCAACCTTATCTAGAGTAAAGATTGAAGAAAAAGAGGTTGAAAGAATTTCAAAAGATCTCTCAAAAATAATTACTTGGGTTGAAAAATTAAATGAAGTTGACACTAAAGATGTCACACCAGTTGCAAATCCTAGTGATATAAAAATCCCATTTCGTAAAGATGAAATTAATGATGGAAAAATAGAGGATAAAATTTTAAAAAATGCACCAGAAAAGAAAGCTGGTTATTTTGTTGTACCTAAAGTTGTGGAGTAAAAGTTTATGGATTTAAAAAATATAAGTTTGGAAGAATGTTTAAAACTTCTTAAAGAAAAAAAAATAAGTTCAAAAGAATTAACTACTTTTTATCTAAAAGAAGCTGAAGCAAATAAAGATCTAAATGCATATATTTCACTAAATTCTGTTAATGCTATTAAATCAGCAGAAGAGTCTGACAAAAGAATCTCAGCCAACACTTCAAGACCATTAGAAGGCATACCAATTGCAATAAAAGATTTATTCTGTACTAAAGATGTTTCAACCACAGCAGCTTCTAAGATGTTAAATAATTTTAAACCTACCTACGAGTCAACTGTTACACAAAATCTTTGGGATGCAGGAGCTATTCTTTTGGGAAAAACAAATCTAGATGAATTTGCAATGGGCTCTTCAAATGAAACAAGTTTTTTTGGCGCATCCATTAATCCTTGGTCAAAAAGTAATAAGAAGTATGTACCAGGTGGTTCATCAGGTGGTTCAGCAGCAGCAGTGTCAGGAAATATTGCAATTGCTGCTACAGGCACTGATACTGGAGGCTCAATTAGACAACCAGCATCTTATTGTGGAATTGTTGGTTTAAAGCCAACATATGGCAGATGTTCTAGATGGGGAATAGTTTCTTTTGCTTCATCATTAGACCAAGCAGGGCCAATGACTAAAACTGTTAATGACGCAGCATTGATGTTAGATGTCATGGCTGGATATGATAAAAAAGATTCGACCTCAGCAAATTTAGAAAAAACAAATTTTTATAAAAATTTAAAAGATAAAAAAAAATTAAGAATTGGAATTCCAAAACAATATAAAAACGATCAATTAAACGATGAAATTATTAAATTATGGGATTTGGGAATAGAATATTTTAAGAAAAATAATTGTGAAGTAGTAGAAATTGATTTACCTCATACAGAATATGCATTAGCAACTTACTATATTATTTCATCTGCAGAAGCATCCAGCAATTTAGCTAGATATGATGGTATAAGATATGGATTAAGAAATAATTCAGAAAATATTAACGATCTATATGAAAATACAAGATCAGAAGGTTTCGGAGAAGAAGTAAAAAGAAGAATTATGATTGGCACTTATGTTCTTTCAGCCGGTTATTACGATGCTTATTATTTAAAAGCTCAAAAAGTAAGATCAAAAATTATAAATGATTTTAAAAAAGCATTTGAAAAAGTTGATATAATTTTTACTCCAACTGCACCATCGGATGCTTTTGAACAAGGATCAAAAATAGACGATCCAATTCAAATGTATTTAAATGATGTTTTTACAGTACCGGTAAGTTTGGCAGGACTTCCTGCAATATCTATTCCAATGGGTTTATCAAGCAATAATTTACCTTTGGGTTTTCAAATAATTGGAAAAAGTTTTAATGAAGACAGTGTTTTCAAAGCAGCTAAAATTATCGAAGAAAATTCTAATTTTAAAAAAGAGGATAAAAAGTAATGAAAAGTTCAAATAATTGGGAAACTATAATAGGTTTAGAAGTACATGCTCAAATTATTTCTGAATCAAAACTTTTTTCTGGCGCATCAACCAACTTTGGCTCTGAACCAAATACACAAGTTTCTTTAGTAGATGCAGCAATGCCTGGAATGTTACCAGTTATTAATAAAGATTGCGTTGAACAAGCAATTAAAACTGGATTGGGTTTAAATGCGCAAATAAACAAAAGATCTATATTTGATAGAAAAAATTATTTCTATCCTGACTTGCCACAAGGATATCAAATTTCACAATTTACTCAGCCAATAGTTGGAAAAGGATCAATTCAGATTGATTTAAAAGACGGAACTTCAAAAAAAATTGGTATCACCAGATTACACCTTGAGCAGGATGCAGGTAAAAGTGTTCATGATGTCGAGCCAAGTAAAAGTTATATTGATCTTAACAGATCTGGCATTGCTTTAATGGAAATAGTTTCAGAACCTGATATCAGATCAGCAGAAGAAGCTCAAGAATATGTAAAAAAACTAAGATCAATTCTAAGGTATATTGGAACATGCGATGGAAATATGGAAGAGGGGTCATTACGTTGCGATGTTAATATTTCTGTTAGAAAAAAAGACGAAGAACTAGGAACACGAGCAGAAATCAAAAATGTAAACTCCATAAAATCTATAGGACAAGCAATAGATTATGAATTTAAAAGACAAACAGAAATTATAAATTCAGGTGGCAAAATTGATCAAGAAACAAGATTGTTTGATGAAAAAAAGGGAGAAACAAGATCGATGAGATCAAAAGAAGAAGCACATGACTATAGATATTTTCCAGATCCTGATTTACCACCATTAGAAATAGAAGATGAATGGATAAAAAAAATTAAAAAGAATTTACCTGAGCTACCTGATGTAAAAAAGGAGAACCTAATGAATCAGTATAAAATTTCTTCTTACGATGCCGCTATCCTTGTCTCCGATAAAAATAACGCTGAATTTTTTGATAAAATTATTGCAAAAAATAAAAAACGAAATCCAAAAAATGTAGCTAATTGGATAATCGGAGAATTATTCGCATTGTTAAATAAAAATAATTTAGAAATTAAATCTTCTCCTATTAAAGCTGAAGATTTGGGAGAGTTAATAGATTACATTGAGGATCAAACTATATCTGGAAAAATTGCAAAAAATGTTTTTGAAGAAATGTTCAAAACAAAAAAAAAGGCAAAAGATATTATTGAAAAACAAGGATTAAAACAAATAACTGACACCGGCGCAATCGAAACTTTAATAGATAAAGTTTTAGAAAATAATAAAGACAAAGTTGATGAATATAAATCAGGAAAAGAAAAATTATTTGGTTATTTTGTGGGCCAAGTCATGCAAGAGACAAAAGGGACTGCTAATCCTGGCATAGTTAATGATATCTTAAAAAAAAAACTTGCAAAATAAGTCAATAGTATCTTAATTAGAATATAAATACAGGTGAGGTGGCAGAGAGGCTGAATGCGGCGGGTTGCTAACTCGTTATACAACCTTGTGTTGTATCGAGGGTTCGAATCCCTCCCTCACCGCCATTAAAAATTTAAAGTAATGAAAAAGTTGAAATTATTTTTTTTTTTAGTATTTTGTTCCTTAAAATATGAAAAAAAATTTTTTATCATTTCTTATTTTAAGCTTTCTTAGCTTACAAACCTTTTCTTTTTTACATAATGCAGAATTTGGTTTTGAAGAACATGACCATGGTCATGAGCATGAACATGAAGATGAGCATGATAAAGATATTTGTGAAATTTATTTATATTGTGAGCAGACAAAAGATAATAACTCCGATCTTGCTAAATCACTGGAAGTATCTGAATATTTTATTTTTGTATTTGTTTTAGATAGAAATTTTGATTTTTATTCAAAAAAACACAAATTAATTTCGACCCGCGCCCCACCACAATTCTCCTAAAACACATTTTAAAATTTTATTAACTTAGTATATTGCTCTGTATTTTACAGGTCGATGTACATTTTTTTTTGGAGATATAAAAAAAATGCTTAAAACTAAACTAGCAGCATCTGCTGCAATAATGTCGTTATTTTTTGGCAATTCTGTATTAGCAGAATCCAATAAAGATATTGATGTACTAAGAGCTGAAATCCAAAATATGAAGCAGGTCTATGAGAAACGTATTGCTGATATGGAAGCCAAACTTGGAAAAGTTGAAAAAAAACGTAATCAGACTCCTGTTTCAACTGGAAAGAAAGCTCCTACAAAATCTAGCCGTAGAATACTTTCTAATAGTTTCAATCCATCTGTTGGGTTGATACTAAATGGTACGTATTCAAATTTTTCATCAGGAAGTTCTGAAATACCAGGTTTTGGAATGGGTGAAGAAGGAGAGCGTGGAAAGGAAGGACCTGCAATTGGAGAATCCGAAATGAATTTTTCAGCTAGTGTAGATGATAAATTCTACGGAAGTTTAACTTCTGCAATTGTACGAGAGGATGGTGCAGACAAAATAGAGCTAGAAGAAGCTTATTTGCAATCCTTACCAGGTTTAGGCTTGCCTACTGGTTTGAGTCTAAAAGCAGGACGAGCTTTATGGACACTCGGTTATCTTAATGAACATCATGCCCATACTGATGACTTCGCAGATCGTCCCCTACCTTATCGTGCATACTTAAATAAAGCATATAATGACGATGGTTTAGCCACATCATATGTTTTGCCAACAAATTTCTATTCAGAAATTGGAGGAGGAGTGTATCGTGCAGATGATTTTCCATTTGGTACTGGTGATGGAGAAAATACAGCATGGTCTGCTTATACTCGTATCGGTGGCGATATAGGAAATAATCAAAGCTGGCGTTTAGGAGGTTATTTGCTATCTGGTGACTCTAAAACCACTGGTCGAAAAAGTAATGAGGATGCAGTTATATTCTTAGGAGACTCTGATCTTTATGTGACTGATCTGCGTTACGTTTGGGCTCCAACTGGAAATGCGCGTAATAAAGAAGTTATATTCCAAACTGAATATTTCTACCGTAGTGAAGATGGAACATATCAAGATACTGAAAATTCAACTGGTATTGTTGATTTTGATGATTCATCTAGCGGTCTTTATGTCCAAGGTGTCTACAAGTTTGCTCCTAGATGGCGCGTTGGTGTTCGTTACAGTAAATTATTTCCAGCTGATGTTCCTACAGGATTAGTTGGTAGTAATTTGGATTCTAAAAATCATGATCCAAGAGCATATGCGACAATGATGGATTGGACAAATAGCGAGTTCAGTCGCGTTCGTTTACAATATAACCATGAAAAGCTTAAGGACGGACAAACTGATAAACAATTCATGATGCAATACGTTATAAGTATTGGTGCTCATGGTGCACACAAATATTAAAAGCATGATGATGAGATTGTTTAAAATAATATTGGTTGGATTGTTTTGCGCTACATCAAATGTAGCGCATTCAATGGTTAATATTTTTGCTTGTGAACCCGAGTGGGAATCTCTTGCAAAAGAAATTGGTGGTGGAAAAGTAAAAACCTTTTCTGCCACCCATGCAATGCAAAATCCCCATTACATTCGTGCTCGTCCTAGTCTTATTAACAAAGCTGTGAAAGCCGATATTATTTTTTGTTCTGGTGCTGATTTGGAAGTTGGATGGTTACCTTTATTATTACAAAAAGCTAGTGGGAGCGTTCAACCAGGAACAGAGGGGTATTTAATGGCATCTGAGCATGTAAAAGTATTAGAAAAAACAATGGTGGCTGATCGTACAATGGGAGATGTTCATCCAGAAGGAAATCCACATGTACATCTTAATCCTCATAATATTTCTTTAATAGCAAAGGAGTTAACAAAAAGATTGGAGTTGATTGACTCAACTAATCAATCTTTTTATCGTAGTCGTTTCAATAATTTTACTTTGCGTTGGAAAGAAGCTATTAATCGATGGGAAAAGAATTCTTCTGATCTTAAAGGAATGCAAGTTGTTATTCATCACAAAACATTTAGCTATTTAATAGACTGGTTAGAACTTACAGAAGTAGGGTCTTTAGAAGTAAAGCCTGGTATCCCTCCTACTGCATCGCATCTAGAAGGATTATTGCAACAATTTAAAACAAAGTCTCCTGATGTAATTATTCGAACGCCTTTTGATCCAGAAGATGGTAGCATATGGTTGTCAGAAAAAATTAGTACGCCAGCAATTATAATGCCCTATACAATAAATGGTAATGATAATAGCACTGATCTTTTTGCATTATTTGAAAATTCAATTAATTTATTAAAAGGAGCAATGAATGATCAGTAATGAAATGATCTATGTTATAGGGCCGGCATTATTAATTTGTTCTATGATTGTCTTAACCCACGTTCCTCTTGGTATTGAAGTTTTAAAAAGAGGAATTATTTTTATTGATTTAGCGGTAGCCCAAGTTGCTGGCTTAGGATTAATAGCAACAAATTTTTTTTTCTATGAACCTCATCCCTTGTTACCACAATTAGTAGCATTGACTTGTGCAATTCTTGCTGGACTATTTTTTCATAAAGTTGAAATAAAGATACCGAAACAGCAAGAAGCAATTATCGGAGTAACTTTTATACTTGCAGCATCTTTAGCTATTTTACTATTAGCTAATCATCCTAGCGGAGGAGAGGAAATTCGACATTTACTTTCAGGTCAGATTTTATTTGTTACATGGCAAGATGTAGGAAAACATACCCCGATTTATGTTTTAATTCTTGCAGTATGGTTTTTTAAAAAGGAATATCGAAATAATATTGTTTTCTACTTGCTATTTGCACTAGCTGTTACCTCATCCGTACAGTTAGTAGGGATATACGTTGTATTTGCTAGTCTTATTTTACCTGCATTAGCAGTAATAAATATTCGTAATCCATATAAGTTAGGATGGCTTTGTGGATTTATTTCAGTAATAGCAGGTATTTTCTTAGCAATTCTTTTTGATGCTCCTGCTGGACCAGTAATTGTTATAAGTTATGTTCTTACAAGTATAATTTTTGTAATTATAACCAAGACGAAAAGATTCACTAAAATATAATGAATAAAAAGAGTTATACTATATAACTGATTATAAATGAGTAATGATATTAAAAAATTCAATTTAAAGGATGGTACTTTCATCAGATATAAGAAAACTGGTAAAGGTTATCCCTTGTTACTTTTACATACAATAAGAAATAGGCTTGAATATTCTGAGAATATTGTCCAATTATTAAAAAAAAAGTTTACTATTTATAGTATAGACCTACCTGGATTTGGAGAATCTCCAATAAATACTAAAACAAATTATGATCAGACTTTTTTTACTAGTTGTATTATCGATTTTATAGAAAAAAAAAAATTATTTAAATTAACATTGGCAGGAGAGTCGATTGGAGGAGTTTTACCATTTTCAGTTTCTCAAAAAATATCAAAAAGGATAAAGAAGATTTTCTCATTTAATCCATATGATTATGATAAAAAATTTGGAGATGGTATTGGGAGAGGAAACTTTTTTGCAAGATTTATAATGTTTCACGTAAGTCTCCCAATTTTGGGAAGTTTATTTGCTAGGTTAGAAAATAAAATAGTACTAAAAAACATTTTTAACGGGGGGTTTTTTGACAAAAATAAATTACCAGAAGATTATTTAAATTTACTCTGTAAATCATATAAACATCCTGGCTATTATTATCATTTTAGAAATGTTCTTTCAAATTATCAAAGTTGGACAAATGCAAAAGATATTTATCCTGATATTAATCTTCCAATAGAACTAATTTATGGAGATAATGACTGGTCAGACAATGCAGAGCGTAATGAAACAAAAAACTTACTTGGTGTTCATAATTTTAAAATTATAAAAGATTGTGGCCATTTTTCTTTTTTAGAAAAACCAGATGAAGTTGCAAAAATTCTTTTAAAATAAATTTTTTATTGATAATGAATGTTGAATTAACACAATATGATTACGTTCATCTAGTTTATTTGATAGCCCTTCTTATACTTATATTTTATTTTAGAGGTTTTAAATAATGCGAAAAGGTATTTTACTTTGTTGTCATGGAAGCAGAAGCAATGAGGGAATTAGAGATACTAATAAATTATTAAGAATTTTAAAGAAAACAAATAAAAATTATACTGTTAAAATCGGATATTTAGAGATCAAAAAACCAACAATTAAAAATCAATTAGAATTTTTCTTAAAAAAAAAATTTAATAATTTGTTAATAGTTCCAGGTATGATTTTTTCTGGAAACCATGTTACTAAAGATATACCTAAAATTATAAATGCTTCTAAAAAAAAGTTTAAAAAACTACCAAAGATAAAATTTACTCCTCCTTTGATAAAATCAAAAAATTTTTTCGATATTGTTCAAAATAATTTGATGAAAAATTTAAAAAAAATAAAAAATAAAAAGAAAACAAAGATAATTATTGTTGCTAGCAATACAGTAAATACTTACGCTAAGTCACAAATAAATTTTTTAGCAAAAAAGATTGTAAAAAAAAATAAACTTAATTCCTATAAAACTCTTCTTATTACTTTAAATAAAGATAATATTAAGAAAATTTTAAACAAATCACTTTCAAATTATAAAACTTTAATTTTGCCAATTTTTCTCTTTAGAGGAAATTTATTAGAAAATTTAAAATCAGTTCTTAAAAGTAACATGAAAGCTAATCAAAATAACTTCATTTTATCTAATCATATCAATAATTACAAAAAGGTAGTATCGCTTATGAACGATATGATAAAAAAGTAATATTACATAAAAAATATGTAAATATATCTAATTCACAAAAAAAAAGTTGATTTAACAGTATTAATTGATAAGTTGCTATATATGCAACTTTTTGATTTTAATTTTAATAAAGGAAGTGTTTGGTTAGTTGGAGCAGGACCAGGAGATCCTGGTTTGCTAACAATATTAGCTTATAAATCAATTAAAAAAGCTGACATCATATTTTATGACGCTTTATTAAATGAAGAAATTTTATCTTTAGCTAAACCTAAAACCGAGTTAATTTATGTAGGTAAAAGAGGGAATAAAAAGTCAATAAATCAGTTAGAAATTAATAAATTATTAGTAAATGAAGCAAAAAAAAATAAAAGAGTTCTAAGGTTAAAAGGCGGAGACCCTTTTATATTTGGTAGAGGTGGAGAAGAAGCATTAACTTTAAAATTAAATAACATTCCTTATAAAATAGTTCCTGGGACAACTGCAGGAATAGCTGGACTTGCTTACGCAGGTATTCCAGCTACACATAGAGAATTTAACACTTCAATTACATTTATTTCTGCGTACGGAGCAGGAGGAGAAAAACCTGATACTATCGATTGGTCTAGTTTTTCTAAAACATCTCAACTGATAGTAATTTATATGGGTTTGGAAAGAATAAATTGGGTATGTTCTGAACTGATAAAAAGAGGTAGAGATAAAAATGAAAATATTGCGATTATATCAAATGCCACAAAACAAAATCAAAAAACATTAATCAGCACGCTAGTAAATTGTTCTAAAGATTTTGATAAAGGAATTATTGATAGCCCTGCATTACTTGTTATAGGAAAAAATGTTTTGTTAAGCCCAATATTAGATTGGTATGTGGAAGATAAGAAAAATATAAATTTTTTGAAAAAAAATTATGAACAGCACAATTTTATCTAAAGTTGAACAAATTAAAAGTGATAGCGATTATTTAGCTGGAGAAATAGCATCGCAATTAAAAAATTCAAATTCTTTTTTTGAAGAAAGCGAGATTCAATTACTTAAGTTTCACGGTACATACCAACAATTCGATAGAGATACTGCTACAAAGTTAAAAAAAATAGGCCGTGAGAAAGAATTTAGTTTTATGATTAGAACTAAAATACCTGGTGGTATTTTAAGTTGGAAACAATATATCGATTTAGATAATTTATCAAACGAATTCGCTGATAGTAGTTTAAGGATTACAACAAGACAAACTTTTCAATTTCATGGCGTATTAAAAGAAAATTTAAAAAAAACTATAAGTAATATTTCAAAAATGCTTATAACAACATATGGCGCATGCGGAGATGTAGTAAGGAATGTTACAACAATAGCAGCACCTATCAAAGATGCTATTCACAACCAGCTAAGAAAAGATGCGTTAAAAATTTCATCATACTTTATTCCTTCAAGCACTAGCTACGGTCAGATTTGGATTAATGGTGAAAAATATGAGTATCAAAAAAAAGAAAAAGAAGAACCAATATATGGCAAAACATATTTACCAAGGAAGTTTAAAATAGGTATTACTATACCAGAGGATAATTCTGTTGATGCTTTGACAAATGATATAGGTATTTTTTTAATTCATAAAAATAATAGAGTTTTAGGATACAACATTGCGATAGGAGGCGGTCTTGGAATGACTCATAATAAGCCAGAGACTTTCCCATATTTGGCAAAATTTGTATTATTTTGTGAATCTGAATACTTATTAAGTGTTCTTGAAGAAATAATAAAAATACAAAGAGATTACGGAGATAGAACAAATAGAAAGCACGCTCGTTTAAAATACTTAGTAGCTGAAAAAGGGACTGATTGGTTTAAAAATGAAATCGAGAAAAAATTAAATATAATTTTTAATAAACCAAAAAAAATTATCAATTTAAAAGTCGTAGATCATTTAGGTTGGCACAAACAAGAAAATGGAAAGTGGTATATAGGAATTTTTATACCTTCCGGCCGAATAAAAGACCAAAATAATATAAAAATTAAATCTGGATTGAGAGACATTATTAAAACTTTTAAAACATCAGTCATATTATCGACTGATCAAAATATTTTTTTAGGTGATATTTTAGATAAAGATAAAGATTTAATAGATAAGATTTTAGAAAAAAATTTAATTACTAAGAAAATATCAAAAATCAATCGTTGGTTTCTTGCTTGTCCAGCATTACCCACTTGTGGGCTTGCTTTAGCTGAAGCTGAGAGAGTTAGAGACGATTTAGTAAATAGAATAGATAAAATTTTATTAAAACATAATTTAATCAATGAAAAAATAAGTATAAGAATAACAGGTTGTCCAAATGGTTGCGCTAGACCTTATGCTGGCGATATAGGTATAGTTGGAAGAACACCAAATCATTATGCTTTATTTACTGGGGGAGATTTTGAGGGAACAAGATTAAATTCAAAGATACTTGATAAAGTTTCATACAAAGATTTAACCGTTGCTTTAGAACAAATATTTTTATTATTTAAAGATCAAAAGAATAAAAATGAAACATTAGGAGATTTTTGCAACAGAATTGGGAAAGATATCCAATTTAAGAAAATAGAAGAGGTTTTAGATGAAAAAGTACAATAATTATGATTTTCAAAAATTTTCCGAGAAGTTTTCTAAATTAAAAGCTATTGATCTTTTAAAAGTAATGATCAAAAAGATTTTCTTAAAAAAAATTGTTGTAACATCGTCTTTTGGAGCAGAAAGCGTGGTTATCCTACATTTAGTGTCAAAAATTGATAGAAATATTCCAATTATTTTTTTAGATACTGGAAAGTTATTTCCTGAAACATTAATTTATTTAAAGAAAGTAAAAAGAATCTTAAATTTAAAGAATATTAAAATTCAAAAACCAAATTTGGAAGATTTAAAAATTAACGATTCAAATGGGCTGCTTTATAAATCTGATCCAGGATTATGTTGTAAAATACGAAAAGTTCTACCATTAGAAAAAGCAATAGCTCCTTATGATGGATGGATAAATGGCAGAAAACGTTTTCATGGATTGGAAAGATCTAATATTAAAAAAATTGAGAAACTAAATAATATTATAAAAATAAACCCTTTAGCCGATTGGACTTTTGAAAAAATTACTAAATACATTAATAAATATAAATTACCAGAACATCCTCTTGTAAAAAAAGGATATAAATCTATAGGTTGTTTACCATGTAGCAGTAAAATTGCAGATGATGAACCTAGTAGATCAGGAAGATGGAAAAGTTCGGATAAAACTGAATGCGGTATACATACTTTTAACCCTTCAATATAGGAAATTAAATGATATATAGTGTTTCTAGAAAAAGATCTTTATTAAAATCCATAACTTGGAGAGTAATTGCAAGTCTGGATACTTTTATTATTGCATGGTTTATAACAGGTAAATTATCTTGGGCAGGATCAATAGCAAGTTTAGAAATTTTGACCAAAACATTTTTGTATTATTTTCATGAAAGAGGTTGGAATTATATTTTCTGGGGAAAATATGCAAATGGAAATAAAGGAATTAAAAAAATAAAAAAGTTTTTTACTTTTAAATAAAAATAAATATTCTTCAGTTATGATTATTTTAGAAAATGAAAAAAGTTTTATAACTACTAAAATTGAGAAAAGAAGTTTGATTCAAAATAAAGAAATCAGTTCTTTTCCTAAAAAATTATTAGTTATGGGACTCCCAGGCTCTGGAAAAACTTTTTTATCTAAAGAATTAAAAAAGATTATACCAATAATACATTTAAATGCAGACGAGATAAGAAAGCATTTTAACGACTGGGATTTTTCTAAAGAAGGTAGATTAAGACAAGCTGATAGAATGAAAAGATTTTCTGATTATATTTATTTACAAAAAATTAGCCCACTTGCAGATTTTGTTTGCCCTTTAGATGAAACAAGAAATATTTTAAATCCTGATATTATTATTTGGATGGATACAGAAAAAAAAGGTAGATTTGAGAATACAAATAAAATTTTTCAAAAACCTAAGAAATTTCACTTTAGGATTACAACAAAAAATGCTAAGTATTGGTCTAATTTTATTAAAGAAAGGATAATTAATAATGACTATTAACTGGAAAAAACCCACTGCACAAATGCTAGGCAGATTCCAACCTTTTCATGACGGACATAAAGCTTTGTTTAAAGAAATTTTAAAAAAAACAGGACAAGTTATTATAATGATAAGAGATACAAGCGGAACAGATGATTCAAATCCTTTTGACTTTGATATTGTAAAAAAAAATATTGAAAATAATTTAACCGAGTATGAAGGAAAATTTGAAGTTATTAAAGTACCAAATATTACAAATATTTGTTATGGAAGAGGAGTTGGTTACGAAATAGAGCAAATTTCTTTGTCTAAAGAAATAGAAGATATATCTGCGACAAAAATTAGAAAAAAAATGAAAATTTAATATTTTTTACTTAATCAATGTATTTATTTCATTAATATTTTCTTTTTCTTCCAGAGTATTTTTTTTTTCTATTTTTTTTGTATTTGTCTTTACTTTTATTTCTTTTTCTTTTTTATTATCTTT
>Ga0310344_10002616_pt1 | contig 13515 bp, 15 predicted proteins | sample HC15DNA20200_MG_FD_203801 | JGI IMG/M metagenome (GOLD analysis project Ga0310344, IMG submission 203801) | Marine microbial communities from station ALOHA, North Pacific Subtropical Gyre - HC15-DNA-20-200_MG | ecosystem: Environmental > Aquatic > Marine > Oceanic | place: Pacific Ocean: North... | reverse complement strand
GACATCCATGTCGCCTACGGTCCCGAACAGGCTTCGCCCCCGCAGGCGATGCACAACCCGGGAATAGCCGACCTGCCTCGAAGGCCAACACACCCACGCCCATCGCAAAGCCCCAAAAAAAAGCGGCCACCGGCCGCCACAAAAAAAACCCCACCCCTCTCACTTCCGCGCCAAGAGCACCAGCAAGGCCCCCGTCCCCCCCTGCGCAGCAGGCGCGGAGTGAAACGCGAGCACATCGTTGCGTTGCCGCAGCAGCCGGTCCACGAGGTTCTTGAGCACCGGCACCCCGCCATCGGACTGAATGCCTTTGCCGTGGATGATCCGCACGCACCCGAACTCGTGCGCGTGTGCCTCCAGCAGGAACTGCCGCAGCATCGCCTCGGCCTGCGCCGTGCTGGCTCCATGCAGGTCCAGCTCGTCCTGGACCGAGAATTGCCCCTTGCGCAGGCGCTGGAACACTCGCGCCGGCAACTGCTCGCGCCGGTAGCTGGCCGTGTCCCCGGCCTCCAGCGGCGCGCTGTCGCGCAGCAGCCGCGCGAACTCGCCATGCGCCAGCTCCTCGTCGTGCTCGGCCATCCGCGCGCGGGGCCGTGGCCGCGGCTTTTGCGGCGCCGCCGCCTGTGGCTGGCGGATCGGCTTCACCTCGCCGATCGCCGCGCGGAACAGTGCCGCGTCGTCCTGGTCTTCGTCTTCGGAATGCGACATGCGCACAGCGTAGCCTGCGCAGGCGTTCGCGCAAATGCCGGCGGGTGGGGGGCAAGCATGCGGACGCATCCGGTATCATGGGGCGGCTTTCGAGGAGTCCCATGCGCGTATTGGTTAGCAACGACGACGGTGTCGACGCCCCCGGCATCAAGATTCTCGCCGAGCATCTGCGCGGCGCAGGCCACGAGGTGATGGTGGTCGCGCCAGATCGCGACCGCTCCGGCGCCAGCAATTCATTGACGCTCGACCTGCCGATCCGCACCAAGCGCATCGACCATTACACCTGCAGCGTCGCCGGCACGCCCACCGACTGCGTGCACCTGGCGCTGACGGGCATGTTGGACTACGAGCCGGACATCGTCGTCTCCGGCATCAACAATTCCGCCAACCTGGGTGATGATGTCATCTACTCCGGCACGGTCTCGGCCGCCATGGAAGGCCGCTTCCTCGGCCTGCCCGCGGTGGCCGTCTCGCTGGTCACCCACAAGCACGCCGCCCGCCACTACGAGACCGCCGCGCGCGCCGCCGTGCAGATCGTCGCGCGGCTGGCCGCCGACCCGTTGCCGGCCGACACCATCCTCAACGTCAACGTGCCTGACCTGGCGTGGGAGGAAGTGCGCGGTTTCGAGACCACCCGCCTGGGCAACCGCCACCGCTCCGAATCGTGCCTGCCGCAGACCGACCCGCGCGGCAACACCGTCTACTGGATCGGCCCGGCCGGTCCCGAGCAGGATGCCGGCCCCGGCACCGATTTCCACGCCGTGCGCACCGGCCACATTTCCATCACCCCGATCCACGTCGATCTCACGCGCTACCAGGCGCTGGAGAAGGTTGCCGGCTGGGTCGGCGGGCTGACCGCCGCCATGGACGAGGCCGGCGAGGGGACGGCATGACCCCGCGCCTGCGCCTGCAGCCGGAGGCGGTCGGGATCGGCATGACCTCCCAGCGCGTGCGCGACCGACTGGTCGACCGCCTGCGCGAGGCCGGCATCGCCGACGAACGCGTGCTCAATGCCATCCGTACCGTGCCGCGCCACTTGTTCATGGACGAGGCACTGGCCTCGCGTGCCTACGAGGACACCGCGTTGCCGATCGGCCACGGCCAGACCATCTCCCAGCCGTGGGTGGTGGCGCGCATGACCGAGGCGATCCTGCAGGTCGAGCCGAAGAAGGTGCTCGAAGTGGGCACCGGCTCGGGCTACCAGGGCGCGATCCTCGCCGCGCTGGGGCTGGAGGTGCATACCGTCGAGCGCATCGGCGACCTGCTGCGCCAGGCGCGCAAGCGCTTCCGCCAGCTCGGGATGAACGTGCGCAGCAAGCACGACGATGGCCGCATCGGCTGGCCCGAGCATGGCCCCTACGACGCGATCGTCGTCACCGCCGCCGCGCCCGCGCTGGTGGACGCGCTGATCGATCAACTCGCCCCGGGCGGGCGCCTGGTCGCCCCGGTGGGCGGGCCGTCCTCGCAGTCGCTGGTGCAGCTCACCCGCGATGCGCAGGGCGGGATCGCGCAGGAGGTTCTGGCGCCGGTCACGTTCGTGCCGTTGCTGTCGGGCATGCTGGACTGAATCCCACGGACGAGACGCGATGAAGATATTCGGGCCCCTCTATGACCTGGCGATCCGCTGGTCGCGTCACCGCCGGGCCCCGGGCCTGCTGACCGGGCTGAGTTTCCTGGAAGGCTTCATCTTCCCCGTGCCGCCGGAGGTGATGCTGGCGCCGATGTCGCTGGCGCAGCCGCGCCGCGCGATGTGGTTCGCCACGCTGAGCCTGCTCGGCTCGCTCGGCGGCGCGATGGTCGGCTACCTGCTCGGGCACTTCGCCTTTGCCGCGCTGCATCCGCTGATCGAGTGGCTGGGCTGGAGCGAGAAGATCGACGCGGAGGTCGCGCACCTGCGCGAAGTGGTGGCCCAGTCGCCGTGGCGCGCGTTCTGGTTGCTCGTGCTCGCCGGCTTCACCCCCATTCCGTTGAAAATCTTTACCTGGGCCTCGGGTGTGGTCGGCGTGCCGATCGCGCCGTTCCTGGCGAGCATGGCCGTCGGGCGCGGCAAGCGGGTCTACCTGGTGGCCGGCGCGATCCGCTTGGGCGGCGCGCGTGCCGAAGCAGCATTGCATCGCTGGATCGAGCCGGTAGGCTGGCTCGCCAGCCTCGTCCTGGTCGGCCTGGCCGGTTGGGTGATATGGAGAGCGAAATTCGGATGAGCATGAACCGCATGGGGACGATGGCACGTCCGGTCGTGGTGGCATTGGCCGCGCTGGCGCTGGGCGCCTGCGGCACCGCCACGGTGGTCAAGAAGAATGGTTCGGGTGGCGGCACGGCGTCGGTGCCCCGCAGCTCGGTCGCGCGCCCCGGCGCCACGGTGACCGTGCGCCAGGGCGACACGCTGTACGCGATTTCCCGCCGCACCAACGTCAGTCCGCTGGACCTGGCGTCCTGGAACAACCTGTCCTCGCCGGACACGATTTATCCGGGCCAGACACTGAAACTGTATCCAGGCGGCGGCACGGTGGCCTCGCGCCCGGCACCCACCTCCGGCAGCGCCACGTCGTCGGGCGGCAGTGCGTCCCCGGCCCCGCGCCCGGTCGCTCCGGCGCCCGTGGCGACCCCGGTGGCCAGCGGTTTCAGCTGGCGCTGGCCGGCCGATGGCGTGGTCGTGGGCAACTTCGTGCCAGGCGAGACCACCAAGCAGGGCGTGGACATCGCCGGCACCAACGGCCAGGCGGTGAAGGCCGCGGCCGATGGCGTGGTGGTGTACTCCGGCTCGGGCCTGGTCGGTTACGGCGAGCTGATCATCATCAAGCACAACGAGCAGTGGCTGTCGGCGTATGGCCACAACCGCAAGCGGTTGGTCAACGAGGGCCAGGTGGTCAAGGCGGGCCAGCAGATCGCCGAAATGGGCCGCAGCGGTGCCACGCGGGACATGCTGCACTTCGAGATTCGCTACAACGGCAAGCCGGTCGATCCGCTGACGTACCTGCCGAAGAAGTAAGGCGGGGCCAGCCGCGCTCGCGGAAAGCCGGCGCGTCGTGCGTGCCGGCCGTGGCGAGGGCGTCATTCCCATCCGGTGGCGGAAGGATCTAGGGAGCGCGCTCCAGGATCATCGCCAGCACGACCTTGCGACCTTCCGCGGCCAGCACGTTGTACGTGCGCGCGGCGGCATCGTTGCCCATCGCCTCCAGGCCGATCCCGCGGGTCAGGCAGGCCGCCAGCACCGCCGGCTCCGGGAAGCCCTGTCGCCCGCCGGTGCCCAGCAGTACCAAGGCCGGGGAGAGGGCCAGCACGGCGTCCATGTCGGCAGGCTGCAGGCAGGCCAGGTCCGCCACCGGCCAATCCTCGACCAGCCGGTCCGGGGCCAGGATGAAGCTGCGCGACAGCACGCGGTCGTTGACCTTGGCGTGGCGGCCATCGGCCGCGCGCAGGGCGAATTCGTAATCGGGGCGGTCTTCGCTCAGCTGCATGCCGGCAGGTCTCAGCCGCGCGGCAGCACGATCTGGCGCTTGTCCTTGCTCGGCCGGTACAGCACGGCGACATGGCCGATGCGCTGCACCAGTGCCGCGCCGGTCTGCGCGGTGATGTCCTCGATCATCGCGTCGCGGGTCTCGCGATCCTCGGCGGCGACCTTCACCTTGACCAGCTCATGGCGCTCCAGCACCTCGTCCAGTTCGGCGACGAACGCCGGGGTGATCCCCTTGCCTCCGGTCTGCAGCAGGGCCTTGAGGTCATGGGCCATGCCACGCAGGAAACGGTTCTGGGCGGAGGTAAGGGCGGTAGACATGCAGGTCGAACGGGAAGCCAAGGGGGTTCAGGGTATCATGGCCGACCCCCCGGACCTTCCAGACCATGGCCTCCCGCAGCAAGAGCAGCCAACGTTGGCTCAAGGAGCATTTTTCCGATCCGTTCGTGAAAAAGGCCCAATCCGAGGGCATGCGTTCGCGCGCGGCCTACAAGCTCGAGGAGCTGCTGGCCCGCGACCGCCTGCTCAAGCCGGACATGGTGGTGGTGGACCTGGGCGCCGCACCCGGCGGCTGGTCGCAGCAGGTCCGCAAGCAGATGGGCGACCGGGGCCGGGTGTTGGCCTTGGACATCCTGGAGATGCCGCCGCTGGCCGGGGTCGAGTTCCTTCATGGTGACTTCAGGGAGCAAACCGTCCTATCGCAGTTCGAGGCGATGTTGGGCGACCAGCCGGTGGACCTTGTACTGTCGGATATGGCCCCCAATAAAAGCGGCATGGACGCGGTGGACCAACCGCGGATGATGCATCTGGCCGAGTTGGCGATGGATTTCGCCGACCACCACCTCAAGCCGGGCGGCGCGTTCCTGATCAAGCTGTTCCAGGGCGTGGGTTTCGATGAATACGTCCGGGAGTTGCGCCGTCGTTACGACAAGGTGTCCATCCGCAAGCCCGAGGCCTCGCGCAAGCGTTCGCCGGAGGTGTACGCCCTCGGGCAGGGCAAGCGGGCCCAGATCAAGTAAGCTGCCCCAGACAATCGCGATCCGCCGTACATAGAGAAGCCAGAGAGGGACACCGGAGCCAATGAGGATGAACGACTTGACCAAGAATCTGCTGTTGTGGGTGGTGGTCGCCGTCGTGCTGATGGTGGTGTTCCAGAGCTTCTCGCCGCGTACTGCGGGGGGCGCGGGTGAGAGCATCAGCTACACCCAGTTCCTGCAGGACGTGGACAACGGCCGCATCAAGCTGGTGGAAATCACCGACGACACCACGCTGACCGCCAACTCGATCCGCTACACCCGCACCGACGGCACCCAGGGCACCCTGTTCGGGCCGGCCGACGACAAGCTGGTGGACGTGCTGTACGCCAAGAAGATCGAGCTCAAGCGCGACAAGCCGAGCAACGGCATCAGCTGGGCCGCGATCCTGTTCAATTTCCTCCCGGTGATCCTGATCATCGGCTTCTGGCTGTTCATCATGCGCCAGATGCAGGGCGGCGGCGGCGGGGCCAAGGGCGCCATGTCCTTCGGCAAGTCGCGCGCCAAGCTGCAGGGCGAGGACCAGGTCAAGGTCACCTTCGCCGACGTGGCCGGCTGCGACGAGGCCAAGGAAGAGGTCGGCGAACTGGTCGACTTCCTGCGCGATCCCTCCAAGTTCACCAAGCTCGGCGGCAAGATCCCGCGCGGCGTGCTGATGGTCGGTCCGCCCGGCACCGGCAAGACGCTGCTGGCCAAGGCGATCGCCGGCGAGGCCAAGGTGCCGTTCTTCTCGATTTCCGGTTCGGATTTCGTGGAGATGTTCGTCGGCGTCGGCGCCAGCCGCGTGCGCGACATGTTCGAGCAGGCCAAGAAGCACGCGCCGTGCATCATCTTCATCGACGAGATCGACGCGGTCGGCCGCCATCGCGGCGCCGGCCTGGGCGGCGGTCACGACGAGCGCGAGCAGACCTTGAACCAGCTGCTGGTGGAGATGGACGGTTTCGAAGGTGGTGAGGGCGTGATCGTCATCGCCGCGACCAACCGCCCGGACGTGCTGGACCCGGCGCTGCTGCGCCCGGGCCGCTTCGACCGCCAGGTCGTGGTCGGCCTGCCGGACGTGAAGGGCCGCGAGCAGATCCTCAAGGTGCACATGCGCAAGCTGCCGCTGGCCGACGACGTCGAGCCGATGGTCATTGCTCGTGGCACCCCGGGGTTCTCCGGTGCCGACCTGGCCAACCTCGCCAACGAGGCGGCGCTGTTCGCCGCGCGCGAGAACGCCAAGGAAGTGCGCATGGACCACTTCGACCGCGCGCGCGACAAGATCCTGATGGGCGCCGAGCGCCGCTCGATGGCCATGAGCGAGGACGAGAAGACGCTGACCGCCTACCACGAGGCCGGCCACGCCATCGTCGGCCGCCTGGTGCCCGAGCACGACCCGGTCTACAAGGTCACCATCATTCCGCGTGGCCGCGCCCTGGGCGTGACGATGTACCTGCCGGAAGGCGACAAGTACTCGATGAATCGCGTGGCGATCGAGTCCCAGCTGTGCTCGCTGTACGGCGGGCGCGTGGCCGAGGAGCTGATCTTCGGCGAGGACAAGGTCACCACCGGCGCCTCCAACGACATCGAGCGTGCCACCAAGATGGCCCGCAACATGGTCACCAAGTGGGGCCTGTCCGACGAACTTGGCCCGGTGGCCTACGGGGAGGAGGAGGACGAGGTGTTCCTGGGCCGTTCGGTCACCCAGCACAAGAACGTCTCCGACGAGACCGCGCGCAAGATCGACGAGGTCGTGCGCTCGATCCTGGACAAGGCCTACGGCAAGACCCGCCAGATCCTCACCGACAACCTCGACAAGCTGCATGCGATGTCGCAGTTGCTGCTGCAGTACGAGACCATCGACGCGCCGCAGATCGACGCGATCATGGAGGGCCGCGATCCGCCGCCGCCGGCGGGTTGGGGCAAGTCGGGCAAGGACGGCAACGACAAGAACTCCTCGCGGCCGCTGCCGCCGATCGCCGGGCCAGCCGAGCAGGTCTGATCCGGCCACCGCGGGTTCAAATGGAACGCGTCCTTCGGGGCGCGTTTTTTTTTGGGGTGCGCAGCAAGGCGATGTGCTGACGCTGGAAGATCACCGACGCGGTCACCGACGGCAACGCGTGGTCCGGCCACCACAAGCCGGCGCCCGCCCACGGCGCCGGCCGTCCGGTAGGCACGGCCGCGCACCGTGCGCGACAATGGCGGCCGCTTGCACAGAGGTCGCCCCATGCCGCTTTCCGCCGATCTTCCGATTCCCGCGATGCCGCGCCTTTCGCGCGCCCGGAGCGCCTGATGTTCGATACCGCCCTGGTGCTGGACTGCAACGGCCGCGCGCTGCGACTCGACCGCCCGCGGGTGATGGGCATCGTCAACGTCACCCCGGATTCGTTCTCCGACGGCGGCGCGCACGACACGGTGGAAGCCGCGGTCGCCCACGGCCTGAAGCTGGCCGAAGAAGGCGCCGACGTGCTGGACATCGGCGGCGAATCCACGCGTCCGGGCGCCGAGCCGGTATCGCTGGAGGAGGAACTGCGCCGCGTCGTGCCGGTGATCGAACAACTGGCCGCACGCACCGCGTTGCCGATCAGCATCGACACCTTCAAGCCGGAGGTGATGCGTGCGGCGGTGTCCGCCGGCGCGGGCCTCATCAACGACATCTACGGCTTGCGCGCACCGGGCGCGCTGGAAGCAGCCGCCGAGCTGCGGGTTCCGGTCGTGCTGATGCACATGCTCGGCGAGCCGCGCTCGATGCAGGACAACCCGGTCTACGACGACGTCGTGGCCGACGTGCACCGCTTCCTGGCCGAGCGCGTGTTCGCCGCGGAGATGGCGGGCATCGACAAGCGCCGGCTCATCCTCGACCCCGGCTTCGGCTTCGGCAAGACCACCGCGCATAACCTGCAGCTGCTGGCCGGGCTGGAGCGCTTCGTCGAGTTCGGCTTGCCGCTGCTGGCCGGGCTGTCGCGCAAGCGCAGCATCGGCGAAATCACCGGCCGTAGCGTGCCCGGCGAGCGGGTGGCCGGTTCGGTCGCCGCGCACCTGGTGGCCGCGCAGCGCGGTGCCTTGCTGCTGCGCGTGCACGATGTGGCGCCCACCGTGGACGCATTGAAGGTGTGGGCGGCAATCGACGCGGTCCCGGTGCCGCGCCGGGAGCGCGCCGCCGCCGCGCCGACGATCCGCTGGCCGGACGAAGACTGATGCCGGCGGATCGCCGTCCGCGGGCGATCGCGCTGATGGGCCCGACCGCCAGCGGCAAGACTGCGCTGGCGATCGAATGGGCGCAGCGGCTGGGCGGGGAGATCGTCAGTGTCGACTCGGCGCTGGTCTACCGCGGGCTGGATATCGGCGCGGCCAAGCCGGACGCGGCACTGCAGGCGGCCGTGCCGCACCACCTGCTCGATGTGCGCGACCCCTGGCAGACGTATTCGGCCGCCGAGTTCGCGGTGGATGCGCGTGCGGCCATCGAACAGATCGTTGCCCGCGGGCGCGTGCCGATCCTGGCCGGCGGGACCGGCCTGTACTTCAGCGCACTGCTCGAGGGCTTGGCCGAGATGCCACCGGCCGATGCGTCCGTGCGCGCCCGCCTCGCCGCCGAGGCGGAGGCCAGCGGTTGGCCGGCGCTGCACAGGCAGCTCGCCGAAGTGGATCCCCCGGCCGCCGCGCGCATCCATGCCACCGACCCGCAGCGCATCCAGCGTGCGTTGGAGGTCTACCGGCTCAGCGGCAAGCCGATCAGCTGGTGGCAGTCGCAGCCGGCCGGGCCGCGCCTGCCCCTGCGCGTGCTCAAGCTGGTGCTTGCGCCGGCTGAGCGTGCCGTCCTGCACGATCGCATCGCGCGCCGCTTCGACGCCATGCTGGCCGACGGATTCCTGGACGAAGTGCGCCAGCTGCGCGCGCTGCCCGGTATGCAGGCGGTCGCCGCGCCGCTGGACCTGCCGGCCGTGCGGGCGGTGGGTTACCGGCAGGCCTGGGAGTTCCTCGACGGCGCCACCGACGCCGCCGCCTTCCGCGACAAGGCCATTCAGGCGACCCGCCAGCTGGCCAAGCGGCAGCTGACGTGGCTGCGCGGGGAACTGGATGCGCGCTGGTTCGACCCGGAGCGTGACCGCCGTCAGCTTGAACAGGCATCGGCTGCCTTCTTCGCCACAAAGGGTGCTGGCGGGCCGGCAACAGGCGTGTAACATCACCGTTCCGGAACCGGCTGGGGAAAGCGGGTCGACCGGCAACATAAGAACAATAACGGAGCGTGTGTGATGTCCAAGGGGCAATCCTTGCAGGACCCTTTTCTGAACGCCCTGCGTCGGGAGCGGGTGCCGGTCTCGGTCTATCTGGTCAACGGGATCAAGCTGCAGGGGACGATCGAGTCCTTCGACCAGTTCGTGGTGCTGCTGCGTAATACCGTCAGCCAGATGGTCTACAAGCACGCCATTTCCACCGTCGTGCCGGCGCGCAATGTCCGCGTGGGGCCGGGCGGTGGCTACGTGCAGTCCAATGATGGTTCCCAGGCGGAAGATGAAGTCGAGTAATACCGGAGTCCTGCGTGTTTGACCGCTCCAAGCGAGGCGAACACGCGCTGTTGATCCAGACCCACGCCGGTGGGCCTGCCGAGGAGGATGTGCTCGAGGAGTTCGTGGACCTGGCCAAGTCGGCCGGTGCCACCGTGGCCGCGACGCTGACCGCGCGCATCGACCGCCCCAGCCCGTCCACGCTGATCGGCAGCGGCAAGCTGGAAGAGGTCAAGGCGGCGGCCGATGCGACCGGCGCCGACCTGGTGCTGGTCAACCACTCGCTCTCGCCCGTGCAGGAGCGCAACCTGGAACGGGCCCTGCAGCGGCGGGTGATCGACCGCACCGGCCTGATCCTGGATATCTTCGCCCAGCGGGCGCACAGCCACGAAGGCAAGTTGCAGGTCGAGCTGGCGCAGTTGCGCCACCTGGCCACGCGGCTGGTGCGCGGCTGGACCCACCTGGAGCGCCAGCGCGGCGGTTCGATCGGCCTGCGCGGCCCGGGTGAAACACAGTTGGAAACCGACCGCCGCCTGCTGCAGAAGCGGGTGGAACAGCTGCAGAAGCGGCTGGAGAAGGTGGAGGTACAGCGCACGCAGATGCGCCGCGCGCGCGTGCGCAGCGAGCTGCCGCGCGTCGCGCTCGTCGGCTATACCAACGCCGGCAAGTCCACCCTGTTCAATGCGTTGACCGGCGCCGAGGCCTACGCCGCCGACCAACTGTTCGCCACGCTGGACCCCACCGTGCGCCGCATCGCGCTGCCGGGCGGCAACGTGATCCTGGCCGACACCGTGGGCTTCGTGCGCGACCTGCCGCACGAACTCGTCGCCGCGTTCCGTTCGACCTTGTCCGAAGCGCGCGAGGCCGACTTGCTGCTGCATGTGGTGGATGCCGCCGATCCGCTGCGCGAGGACCGCATCCGCCAGGTGGACGAAGTACTGCAGGCCGTCGGCGCGGGCGACTTGCCGCAGCTGCTGGTGTTCAACAAGATCGACCGCATCGAGGGCGCCGAGGTGCGTCACGACGCGCAAGATGGCGTGCCCGACCAGGCGCGGCGCGAACGAGTGTGGATTTCCGCGCGGGACGGGCGCGGGTTGGAACTGCTGCAGCGCGTGCTCGGCCAGCGCCTGGGCCTGCAACACGTCACCGGTTCGCTGCGGCTGCCGCCGTCGGCCGGACGCCTGCGTTCGCGCCTGCATGCGCTGGAAGTGGTACAGGGCGAGCAGGCCGACGAAGACGGCTGGCTGCTGGAAGTCGATATTCCCATCGCCGAAGCCGAGCGCCTGGCCGCCAGCCAAGATGGTGCGCCGATCCGCGCGTTGCTGCCGGAACCGCCCGCCGAGGAATGGTGACCGCGGCGGTCGGGGCGACAGCGCTGCCGGATTGGGCTAAAAAGGCAGCCATCCCCCGAACCGATCCGCCATGAGTCCGACCGACGCCGAACTGCGGCAGCTCGCCGAGCTGCTGGGACATCAACTGCAGGGTGCGCGCGAGCGCCTGGTCACCGCCGAGAGCTGCACCGGCGGCTGGATCGCCAAGGCGGTGACCGATGTTGCCGGTTCCTCGGCGTGGTTCGATTGCGGCATGGCCGCCTACAGTTACGAGGCCAAGCAGGCCTTGCTCGGCGTGCGCCCGCAGACGCTGGAAGTGCATGGCGCGGTGAGCCGCGAGACGGTGATCGAGATGGTGTCCGGCGCGCTGGTCAACTCCGGCGCGAGCATCGCCGTGGCGGTGACCGGCATCGCCGGGCCCGGGGGTGGCAGCGACGACAAGCCGGTCGGCACGGTGTGGATCGGCTGGAAGCGCCGAGGGGGCTACGCCAAGGCCGAGGTGTTCCATTTCGACGGCGACCGCGACGCGGTGCGTCGCCAGACGGTGGCCTCCGCGCTGCGTGGGTTGGGTACGCTGCTGTGAAGGGCACGGCGCCCCGGGCCGGTGAGGGGAGGGTGCGCTGATGTGGGAGGCGCTGGGCACGGTACGCGACCTGGGGCGGATGCAGGAAATTGCCTCGGTGCTGATCCGCTACGGTTTCGGCGACATCGTGCGTCGCATCGGCCTGGCGCAATGGCTGGAGCGCGCTGGCCGCCTGCTGCATTGGCACAACGCTGACGAGATGCTGCGCATGTCCGCTGCCACGCGGGTGCGCCGTGCGATGGAGGACCTCGGCCCGACCTTCGTCAAGCTGGGCCAGGTGATGGCCACGCGCGTGGACCTGCTGCCTCCGGAGTGGATCGCCGAGCTGAGCGAATTGCAGAACGCGGTGCCGGCGCTGCCGTTCGAACAGGTGCGTCCGCAACTGGTGGCCGATCTGGGCGCCGCACCGGAAGACATTTTCGCGCGTCTGGACGAACAGCCGCTGGCCGCGGCCTCCCTGGCGCAGACCCATCGTGCGTGGCTGGATGACGGGCGCGCCGTGGTGCTCAAGATTCGGCGACCAGGTATCGGCGAGGTGATCGAGGCGGACCTGCGCCTGCTCGCGCGCCTGGCCGAAGTGATCGAGGCACAGCTGCCGGACCTGCGCCGCTACCGGCCGGCGGAGGTGGTGCGGCAATTCACCGTGTCGCTGCGGCGGGAACTGGATTTCGCCGCCGAGTGCCGGCATGCCGAGAAGATCGCCGGTCATTTCGCCGGACACCCGGAGATATTCATTCCGGCCGTGCATTGGGAGTGGACCTGCGCGTCGCTCAACGTGCAGGACTTCGTGGACGGCATCCCGGGGCGCGACCTGGCGGCAGTGGATGCAGCGGGCCTGGACCGCGTCGAGCTGGCGCGACGGGGCGCGGGCATCGTGTTGAAGATGGTGCTGGAGGATGGCTATTTCCATGCCGATCCCCATCCCGGAAACATCTTCTATCTGCGCGATGGTCGCATCGGGGTGATCGACTTCGGCATGGTCGGCCGGCTCACCGAGGAGCGTCGTTTCCAGATCGCGCGGCTGTTGCACGGCGCGGTGGAGCACGATGCCGAGGCGGTGACCGACGTGCTGCTGGGCTGGGCCGACGGCGGGCTGGAGGTGGACGAGGGGCGGTTGCAGACGGACGTGGCGCTGTTCGTGGAGCAGTATCGCGGGGTGCCGCTGAAGGAGCTGCGCATCGGGCAGATGCTGGCCGACATCACCGGGATCCTGCGCGACCATTCCCTGGTGCTGCCTTCGGACCTGGCGCTGATGATCAAGGCGTTCCTGACGCTGGAGGGGATGGGGCGCCAGCTCGATCCGGATTTCGACATGGCCAGCGAGGCGCGGCCCTACCTGCAGCGGGTGATGCTGCAGCGCTTCGGACCGGCGCAGCTGTGGCAGCGCGGGCGGCGCGGCGTGGGCGGGTTGCTCGAACTGGCCGGCGATCTGCCGCGCGACCTGCGCCGGCTGCTGCAGGCGGCCAAGCGCGGGCGCCTGCAGTTGCGGGTGGAGACCGAGGCGCTCAAGGGGTTCGGTGACCAGGTCAATCGCGCAGCCAATCGCCTGACGATGGGAATCGTGACGGCGGCGCTGATCATCGGCTCTTCCATCGTGATGAACAGTATCGGCGGGGTGTCCAGCCGGTGGCTGCTGGCCATGGGGGTGACCGGGTTCGTCGGTGCCGGGTTGTGCGGGTTGTGGATTCTTTATGCGATCTGGCGGAGTCGGTAGGGATGGGGGGTCTTGGGCGGCCATGGGCCGCCGATTCTGGGTTCCGGTTGCGGTGATTTGATTTGGCCTTCGAGGTTGATCGGCTGGCTTGTTTTTGTGCACGGCCTGCGGGGGCTGGGCCCTTTCGGGACACGCCGTGAACCCATCCATGGGGGCTCGTAGGCGACATCCATGTCGCCTACGGTCCCGAAAGGGCCCAGCCCCCGCAGA
>Ga0310344_10002615_pt1 | contig 13519 bp, 13 predicted proteins | sample HC15DNA20200_MG_FD_203801 | JGI IMG/M metagenome (GOLD analysis project Ga0310344, IMG submission 203801) | Marine microbial communities from station ALOHA, North Pacific Subtropical Gyre - HC15-DNA-20-200_MG | ecosystem: Environmental > Aquatic > Marine > Oceanic | place: Pacific Ocean: North... | reverse complement strand
ACTGACTCCTAGCTCGCATCCTCCAGGGCAAGCTGGAATCAAGTCAGGCATCATCTGAGAAAATGCTCCAAATACCGTTTGGGCTACTCGGAAATATCCTAAAGTTCTGGCAGCAACTGGTGCTGGAGGCAATGGATTCACGAACGTACCTTCAGGCGCAGTAACGTGCATCGGTCTAAAATATCCTGCTGTATTAGGCACATCGACACCCATAGCTCCCATTACACATTTCAAAACAGCAAAGCTAATAGACCGTGTAGTCGCCATGACGGGCTGAATAGCCCCCTTGCACTGCGGCGAGGTTCCATCAAAATCGAGATACAATTGGTCTCCAGATTTTTTCAAAGTAGCAGTAATAGCTATTGGTTTGTGCTCTATGCCGTCACTATCAATATGGTCAGTAAAAGTCCACTCACCATCAGGCATAGTTTGAATAGTCTTGCGTGTAAGTGTCTCAGTATAATCGAGCAGTTCCTCAACATAACCTTCTAGCTGCTCAAGACCATGTCGTTTTACAAGTAAGCCGTATTCTTTTTCTCCATAATGTAATGATGCAATATTGCCAGTAAGGTCTCCTAGAACCTTATCAGGAACCCTAACTGCTTTTTCCAAGAGACGGAATAAGGTATCGTTAGCTACACCTCTTTCGTAAAGTTTCAAAGGAGGAATACGAAGGCCTTCCTGATAAATCTCTGTGCTGTCACATGCGTTGCCACCCGCCACTCGACCACCGATATCAGTATGGTGGCTCATTGCACAGGTATAACCCAGTAATCTACCATCCATATACATCGGTTTATATAAGAAAATATCCGGAAGGTGACTACCACCTTCGTATGGGTCATTAGAACACAAGATGTCCCCTTCGAAAATCCTGCCTTCATAACGTTCTAAACAAGCATGTAAGGCAGGCATCATTCCTCCTAGATGGACCGGTTGGCACATTCCTTGGCCAATAAGCTCACCATTAGCAGAAAGTAATGCTGTTGAAAAATCCAGACCCGTTCTGACCACTGAAGATCTAGAAGTCCGTATTACTGTTAAAGCCATCCCATCAGCAATACCGTCAAGGGCATTCTTTAAAACTTCTAATCTAGTAAGGTCGGTTGATTTTGACATTCCATCCCCCTTGCAAATACTCTGAATAGGCAGGCAGTTGACCCAATCTTAACACTTTATAAGAACCAGGTATATGTACCACACTGGAGTATACTCTACACCACGAATCTATTATGATGGGGAAACAAGTATTTGCAGGAGGTCACTATGTCAGACATATATGACGAGATAGGAGTACGTAAAATCATCAATGCTAGGGGTGCCTCCACAAATTTAGGCGGAGTGCTCCTTAATGACAAAGTAATGGAAGCTATGAACATAGCGAACCAAAACAATGTCGATATGGACGAACTTTTCCATAAATCTGGCCAAGCAATTGCTAGGTTAATTGGAGCTGAATCCGCTTTCGTAACTTCAGGATGTTTCGCAGGACTAGTTCAAGGGGCAGCAAGTATCATGAGCGGAACCAATCCAAAGTTCATCCGGCAAATACCTGATACAACCGGTATGAAAAACGAATTCTTGATCCAAAAACAGATGAGATATCTGTATGATCACTGTATTCAACTGGCTGGAGGTAAGCTGATAGAAGTTGGTTCAAGTGATGGAGCAACGATTGAAGAGTTGAGCAAAGCAATCGGTCCACAAACTGCAGGTATTCTTCATCCAGTTCATATGGAAAACGTTCCAGGAACAATCCCATTGGATCAAATTGTTGCATTGGGCAAAACTAACGATATAGCGGTCCTTGTAGATGCTGCATTCCAATATTACCCTTCCAGCCATTTTGAATCGATTATCAAAAGCGGAGCAGACTTGATCGGGTTTAGCGCTAAATATATGGGAGGAGCAAATTCAGCGGGCTTCGTTTGTGGTAAAAAAGATAGAATAGAAGCCTTAGCTCTTCATAGTTTCGTTGAAAATGAGTGGGTTGGAATACCACCGCGAACGACAGGAGTACAAACATTCGGCAGAGGCTACAAACTAGACAGACACGACATTGTAGGCATGGTAGTAACAGTAAAAGAATGGTTAAGGACTGATCAAGAAGAACGACTTGCCGATATGGAAGCGAAAGTCACAACGATCAAACAGTCCCTTGATAACATACCGAACATAACACTAGAAGAGAAACCTGCTATAGCAGGAAACCCACCGTGGGTCGAACTATGGATCAATATAGACGAGCAAAACCTCGGCCGTACAGCTCGTGACATAGAGTACGCATTGATCCAAGGTGATCCCCCTATATGGGTTACCGCAAGATATTTACTGCATTACTCAGGAATGGATTCCAGTAAAGAAAATTTCGGGACTATCATCATACGACCAATAACCATCAAATCAGGAGAGGAACATGTGGTAGCGGAAAGACTCCGTGAACTACTTCAATCATAATTATGAACAGGAGATAGTGTATGACTGCGAAAGATGAAAGTGTCTATAGCGAGCTCGGCGTACGAACAATTATAAATGCAAGAGGAACAAACACCGTCCTCGGAGGATCCCGGTTTTCTGAAAAGGTGCTTGCCGCAATGCAAGAAGCAAACACAGCGCATGTTGATATGGAAGATTTACTCGTAAAGTCAGGGGAGAAGATAGCCCGACTAGTAGGCGCTGAAGCTGCTTTTCCAACATCGGGGGCGTTCGCAGGACTAGTAGTCAGCGCTGCTGGTATTATGACGGGCACTGACAGGGAAAAAATCATGAACCTTCCGAGAACTAAGGGTATGAAAAATGAATTTCTTCTGCAGAAAAATATGCGCTATATGTTTGATCGATGTATAGAAGTACCTGGAGCCAAGCTCAAACTAATCGGTGATCAACACGGTGCTTCTAGTCAAACACTATCTGATTCGATAGGACCCAAAACCGCAGGCCTTCTTTATCCAGTGCATTTAGCCAGTAATGAAGGTGCGATACCTTTAGCTTCAGCCCTATCAATAGCACATGAAAAAGGCATTGCTGTTTTAGTAGACTCAGCATTTCAACTGTATCCATTGGATCACTTTAGAAGCCTCATCACCAGTGGGGCTGACCTTTTAGCCTTTAGCTCAAAGTATATGGGTGGACCGAACTCAGTAGGGTTTATATGCGGGAAAAAAGAATATGTTGAGGCTGCTGCATCAAACAGTTTTCTGGCATATGAAAGGCCAGGTACATTCTCTGTAGGCAGAGGCTATAAACTAGACCGCCATGAAATTACCGCACTTATCGCTGTAATAGAAGAATGGCTTGATATGGACCATGACAATCGCATAAAAACAATGGAAATGCACTTACAAGTAATAGCTGAACGAGTGAGTGACCTTCCCAACGTCACCATAGAAGAAGTAGCAGCTGCCCCAGGCAAACCTCCTTGGCCACAACTCCTCGTTCATATAGACGAAAATAAGCTAGGAAAAACGGCAAAACAAATTGAACAAGCCCTCATAGATGGTGAGCCGAGTATCTGGATAAATGGGGGAGGTACTGCTACCAATCTCAACAAGAACTCTCTTATTATTCGGGCAATAGATTTTGCAGAAGGCGACGACCAGATTGTAGCGGAACGTCTAAGACGTGAACTAACTTAATAATTCCATGTACCCCTGAAAACAGATATTCACGGTCCTCTTAATTAGCTTGTGCGCAACAGAGGGATATTAAATCCCAATAGCGTAGCCGTCTCTGCGAGGATCTGCCCCGCCCATTAAAACACCGGTGTCTGGGTCATGGGCTATTGCATGCCCTCCGCCAACTTCGGTGCTCCATTGTCCATATGAGCCCACCTCATGACCTCGGGCGATAAGACCCTGACGCACATCTACCGGAACACGATCCTCCATATTGATCCGCCTATCTCCCAAAACTCGAAATCGAGGAGCTTCGAGCGCCTCTTGTATAGTCATACCAAATTCCAAGTAGTTTAAAATCATCTGTGTGGTCGTCTGGGGAATACCGTAACTCCCAGGAGTCCCTATAGAAAGAATAAACTTTCCGTCTTTGAAAATCTGTATGGGAGCCATATTACTTCCAGGTCTCTTCCCTGGAGCTACCAGCAAGTTACTATCGCTACCAGGAATAATATCCATGAGAAATATATTATTATTCAATAAAAATCCTGTTTTACCGGCAACCACCGCGCAACCAAAAGCATCACCCAAGGTATGGGTTATGCTGAAGACATTGCCAACTGAATCTGCGGCCGCAAAATGCGTGGTCTCACCACTTAGATAGGTAGCTGGGAATCCTGCTTCCATCGATCCCTCTGGCGGAGTATCAGTATATCTCTCTCCCATAACCGTTGATGCATGATAATGATTAATTCTAGACCTTTGTGCAGCAGCATAGGATTTGGAAATAAGGCCTTCTACAGGAACATCCATAAAATTAGGATCACCACCAAACATTATTCGATCCGTGGCAGCAAGTTTTATTGCCTCAGAAAGAAGATGGATATAGTTTGATGTATTATGTCCCAAGCTCTTTACATCAAAACCTTCTAAAATATTCAATGTTTCTAATACCTGGAACGCATTACAATTGGGAGCAGGTGTGATGATATCGTAACCGCGATACTTCGTGGATATGGGTTCTTCCCATCTAGGCTTATAGGAATCCAAGTCGTTAAGAGTAAGCAGTCCTTGCTCCTCTTTCATAAACCGAACCATTTCCTCTGCTATTTCACCTCTGTAGAAACCATCAGCCCCGTGTTCGGCTAATACCTTATAACTTCGAGCTAAATCCGGCTGCCGTAAGATTTCACCAGCCTTCATGGGCTTGCCATCTGGCATAAATGTTTTCTTAGAAGTTGGAAAACGGCTTAACCTATCTTCATTCGCCTCAAAAAACCGTTCGTCCAACTCAGAAACAATATACCCATGTTCCGCTAATTCGATAGCTGGTCCAAACACTTTCTCTTTTGGTAAAGATCCATACTTTTCCAGTATTTCCAACCAGCCAGCAGGGTTTCCTGGAATTAAAGGGCATCTTGTCCCGATAGTATGCGTCTCTGGAGAAAACGCCTCCGGTACAGCTTTTTCAGGAACTAACCCGGAAAAATTCAAAACTTTTCTTTCTTGTCCGTAACTACTGCTCATAACAAGAAATCCAATACCACCCAATCCTGACATATAAGGTTCCACTACATTAAGAGCCGCAGCTGTAGCTATCACTGCATCTGCTGCATTCCCTCCCTGAAGAAGCATTCGAGCTCCAGCCATACTGGATGCGTCATGAGCAGACGTAACCATGCCTTTTAAACTGGCTACCACTGGCCTGTGGGCTGTTAGATCAAACCCTTCCTTAAGATAGGTAGTTTCCTGGAAATCTTTCATTTTTGATGTCCTTTCTAGACTTGTTCAAGCATCAATCACGTTTTGCAACGACTTAGAAAATCCTTGGCACCGTTTTCCAACCACGGAGCTACTGCTGTTGTCACAAACTTAACTCCTTTTTCAAGGTAGTGTTGAACATTGCCACTGTTTACCAGAGTTCCAGCTATTTTCCCCGCACCTGTAATACGATCAATAGCCTCATCAACTTTCACAAGAACATCGGGGTGACCTGCCTGTCCAAGTAATCCCATACTTTGTGCAAGATCCCCAGGTGCTACAAAAAATACATCAATATGTTCCACAGTAAGAATTTCGTCTAGATTCTTAATTGCCAGAATGTCCTCGATTAAAACAATAACCATGGTTTCGTCATTTGCCTTTTGCGCAAAATTCTCCACCCCAATACCTTGCCTACTTGTATAATTACCTCGTGAACCTAACGGGTGAAACTTGGCTGCTTTCACAACCCGTTCTGCGTCTGCTTTGGTGTCAACATGGGGAACTACAATTGCCTGAGCCCCAACATCAAGAGTCCTATACACTACCCCAGGCAGATTTAAATTAACCCTCACAACAGATGTCATATTCCACAAATCCGCAGCTCGGGTCATATCCGGTATCTCAGCAAAATCAATAGCCGCATGTTCAGTTTCAATCCAAACACCATCAAAGCCATAGGGCCCCATGTATTCGATTAAATCAGCTGTAATCGGAAATGGAGTCATTACAACAGTAGCCAATTCTCCTGCTATCAATTTATGCTTTATTATATTTTTCCTGATTTCCATTGGATTCCTCCCTCTTTAAACATGATACTAAAAGGTTTCTAGGTTCATTTAAACCCACCGTTATCTTACGCTAAGACATTTTCAGTAACAATCCCAAGTATATAACTGCGTAGAAATCATGAATCCCCTTGGATTTCCATAAAATATGTATTATTTTACATATATGAAAACAAGACTATTCATCTTGACCTTTACCATTATTTCATACACAGTGATTTTCCCGGCGATAGGAGCCGCAGTTCTTTTTGCTCTAGATACATCTGCCTTCGCGAACACCACCGTCACGTTGATAAATATCTTACGTGGCTTTTGTGTTTTCTGTACGATTGCTGGATTGGCTTCGAGTAAATTCATCTATTCAGCTCTGAAGAAGAAATTACTTAAATAACCCCGCACAATTGTTCACTTGGGATCCACATTGGTGCCACCCATAAGGAAATCGGATCTTATGCCTAATTGCTCTTCAAGCCATAGACCCTTATAATAGGGTCTATATAATATTTTCATAGGGTCTTTATACTACTTTACTAAGGCGTTCATGGTTACTCGTACTCAACTTAAATTACGGGCTCTAGGTCTCAGAGCATCAGAAGGAAAATTAATAGCAATTTATGACCGATTACGCAGAAATAATAGTTTATACTCCATCTACTCAGGGCAACATAAGCTCCCCACTGTTTCCAAAGGTCTCGTAACCAAAGTCTCTCAACTGTACTCAAGTGGCAAACTTGACTTCTTACGGTATGAATATCAGTTCAGTTCATCTAGCCATCAACTAGATGATCACTTCGCCAAACAACGGTATACCATTGTTCAGGAAGCTGAAACACTTGCCCCTGCATCCCTTTTCACCGTCCAAAACATTATGTCCCTAAGTAACGGCACGCGATATGATGATATTTACGCCTGTACTCTACTTAATGACTATGACCTTCAAGTATCGTATAGAAACAAGATTATGACCCAGGATTGCCAAGAATCTGAATCCATCCCTCATTTCCCACAGTTAGAAGGCTATCTCCAAATCCTCTACAGAATGTATTATGAAAGCCAGTTCCCTCACTCCCCTATACCTCTCTTGAGAGAAGCCGTTGGACTCGTTGTAGCGGGTAAATTAACGGCCAATGCCATCACATATGCTATAGGGAACAATCTGATCCGTTATGCAGTCTGGAAAAGCCCTCTCAACCGTACAGCCTACGTCCAATCATTAAGAACTCTTATACGAAATAAATCCTCACTTATAAAAACAGTAGGTGAAATCTCGCAATTGATCCGCATTCCATTGAAGGTCACTCAAGATCATGAATAGCAGAGTTCTTATCAATTGGCAGAGAAACAAACCTAACGTACAATATCCGCAGTAACTGGATTAATTTTCGGAATGCCCGGCAAACCATCTGAGAAATATCTAGGGCATAAGGAGGTCGTAATGGCCGAATACCTTATATGGCTTAACGGCAAGTACATACCCCGCAATCAAGCAACAATCAGCATGTTAGACAGAGGATTCCGGTTAGGAGATGTGGTATTTGACACTGAGCGAACTTTCAATGGGAAAGTTTTTAAGCTTCGTGACCATTTGGAGAGGCTGTACCACTCTCTGCAATATATGCGTATCGATCCAGGAATGACTATAGATGACATGGAGCAGCTAACGTTGGACGTTGTCCAAAACAATGAACCAAACCGACCCCCTGGAGATGATTATATGATTACCCAGATCGTAACTCGAGGCCAGGCCGACAGCCTTGCTCCGAGCCCTGGAGGTGCTAAAGTGACACCGGATTTAAAGGCGAATGTTTCTATCTGGATAGATCCCATTGACTTCGCTGGCCACTCACGTTTATACAAAGATGGAGGTCACGTAGTAATCCCAAAGACTCGAGCACTCTCCTCCGATCAAGTAGATGCTAAGGTTAAACATTTTAACCGACTCCATTTTGTTTTGGCACAAATGGAAGTGGCAGATGTTGATCCTGATGCTTTTCCAGTACTCCTTGATACAGATGGGAACCTTAGCGAAAGTACCGGATTTAACTTCTTTATCATAAAAGACGGAAAACTCAGAACGCCAGGAGACCAGAATATTCTCCAAGGGATAACACGTACAACTGTCCTAGAAATCGCCACTCAACTAGCCATTCCGTTCACTTGTGAAAATAATCTGCAACCTTATGATGCATACACTGCAGATGAAGCTTTTCTTTGCAATACCCCTTCCTGTATCCTGCCAATAGTTAAGATCGATAATAGAATACTCGGGGACGGTTCACCAGGCCCAATTACAAAGCAACTGATGGCAGCATGCGAAGAAATTGTTGGTCTTAATTTTGTAGATCAAGCAGACCGCCGATCGCAAGACGCTCACTGAATCAGCATGTTAACTGTATCGAACCTTAGTAAGAGCTACGGGGAAAGAAACTTGTTCAGTGACCTCTCTTTCTCGGTGACTGCCAAAACACGTATAGCACTAATAGGACCAAATGGCTGTGGTAAAACGACCCTCCTGGATATTTTGTCAGGAAGATCGATTCCAGATACTGGCAAGATCATACCTAAACGCAATACCACTATTGGGTATTTAAAACAAGAACTGCCCACATTATCTGATCATTCCTTACTCCAAGCAGTAATAGACCAACCTTCATCAATAACCGAGCTCCAAAACAAAATTAGTGACTTGGAGAATAGCACAAAGTCACATTTAAACCTTTCTGAAAGAGATGACAACTTACTACTTATTGGACAACTTGAGCAGGATTTACAACAGCAACAAAAGGATCTCCGTGAACATGAAGCAAAAGCCATTTTGTCCGGGCTGGGGTTCCTAAATAAAGATTTTTCAAAATCCCTGAATCAATTCAGTGGTGGTTGGATCATGAGAGCAGTACTGGCCAAGTTACTATTCAAACAACCGGACATACTTCTACTCGATGAACCAACTAACCATCTGGACCTCGAAGCAAACCTGTGGTTTGAAAAATACCTATTATCTTTTCCAGGCATAGTTATCATTGCGTCCCATGACCGCATATTCCTGAATAATATCGCTACATCTGTCCTTGCTATAGATAGCAGTAATGTTCTACTTATAAAAGGTAACTATGATGACTATCTGCGGAAACAAACCCACTTTCTCCAAGCACAAACAACCGCTGCTGTCCGACAAAAACGCGAGAGAGACAAACAAATGCAGTTCGTAGAACGCTTCAGATCAAAAGCCCGGAAAGCCAGTCAGGTACAAAGCAGACTAAAACAGCTTCAAAGACTCACCGATATAGAAGTACCCCGAGCTACAAAACGAGTACATTATAAATTCCCCGAACCTAAAAGGAGCGGTACGGATGTCATCACACTGAAAAACATAGTCAAATCATACGGTGAACATCTAGTGTATGAAAACCTGAATCTAACTCTGCAACGTGGAGACAAAGTAGCACTTGTAGGACCTAATGGAGCTGGTAAAACGACCTTACTGAAGATCCTCGCTGGAGCTTTACCGTTCGAAAACGGTACAAGAAAGCTTGGTCATAACGTATCGCCATCCTACTACGCCCAACATCTCCTTGAACTCCTATCACCTGGTAATACCCTGCTGGAAGAACTCCGTGACACTGCACCTAGTGAAGATCATCAAAGCCTGAGAAACATCCTTGGCGGATTCCTATTTACCGGTGACGCCGTTTCGAAACAAATATCAGTATTATCAGGTGGAGAAAAGGCTAGAATCGCACTCGCAAAACTCTTGGTTCAACCAAGTAATCTGCTGTTTATGGATGAACCTACCAACCATCTGGACATCGTTTCACGTGAAATACTGATTGATGCTCTTACCGACTACAAAGGAACTGTGTGTTTTATCACCCATGATAGATCTTTAATCCACCAAGTAGCCAATAAAATCATCTCAATAGATCAAGGAATCATCTATGAACATCCAGGTAACTATGCTAGTTATCTCCTCAGTAAACAACAAAGAGATTCAAATACCCTTACGATAGAGAACACAGCAACGACAGAGACAGGGAATTCTCAAAGCCAAAAACCTTCCAATGAACACTACTACCAACGAAAAGATTTACAAAGGAAACTACGTTCACTGGAAACGAAAGTAAAGAACATCGAAGAGATTCTCGAAATTCACGAAACCAATCTGAAGGATTTGGAAACACAATTATCTAATGCAACCTTACAGAACAATCTCGAGGAACTTGCTTTACTTGGTAAAAACCACAAGGAAAGTCAAATACAGCTTGATACGTTATGGCAAGAGTGGGAAAAACTATCCTTTCAGGTAAAAGAAGTCCAAGATCAATTAATTATTGATGAGTCCTGAAGGTTGTTCGTTGCTACAGGTTGGCATAAGATACCTTGGAACAAGAATACCATTAAAGGAGAGGAAAATTGGCAACTTACCATATTATCCACAGCCATACCGCAGAAACTTGTTACGGTCCTCCAAACGAGGATCCTAAGATAATGGCCCTATGGAAGCAAGTTGGGACAAATGCGAAAGAACATAACGTAGACATAAAATACTTTAAGATCAATCCTACAGAACATACTTTTTTCATTTTGGTAGAGGCAGAAGACTATGCCGATGTAGAAAAAACCATTGGACAATGTAAGAAAACAGGTGAATTCACAATTACACCTGTAGTTGAACAAATCTTTTTCTAGTAATACAAATAACAGGTTGTGGCGATTAATCACTCTCGTGAAAAAGTACCGTCCTATTATGGATGGGTTATAACCGGTCTCTTTGCGGTAACATTTGGAATCGCTTGGAGTACCTTGAGCTCATTTGGCATTTTCTTCAAGCCATTGAGCACTGAACTAGAACTTTCACGGACTTTGGCATCGCTCGCTCCCAGCTTTACATGGATAGCCATTAATTTCTCTGCACCGCTTTGGGGTATTGTGGCAGATAGATGGAATGCAAGGCTTGTAACTATAATTTGTGGTGTACTTATTGGAACTGGATGGTTCCTGAGTAGTACTATTACATCCGGTTGGCAACTATACCTGTTTTTCGGGTGTTTTCTTGGAATCGGTATGGGAGGAATTGGACCTCCACTGGTAGGACTAACCTCGCGGTGGTTCACCCATAATCGAGGTTTTGCTCTCGGAATCGGGTTTGCAGGGCTCGGTATAGCCATCACCTTTATGTCACCGCTGGCACGCTGGCTTGTCGAAACTTACGGATGGCGGACTGGTATGCAGGATTTTGCCTTCATTACATGGGCTGTCATCATTGTAGGAGCATTATTTTTAAAACAACCCCCGGAATCCAATCTACTCAGCACTTCACAGGCAGATTCTTCACATGCGGGAGCACAACCAATAGACACACCTAAAACAGAACGAAGCGCGATGCAATCAATTTGGAGCATCTCCTTTCTTTTACTCTCATTCATGTGGTTTGCATCCACGCTGGCCATATCCCAGGTAGTTGTGCACTTCGTTCCTCGAGCAACAGACGTGGGATTAACTGCAGCGCAAGCTGCACTCATTCTCAGTATCGTAGGAATTGTGAGCAGTATCGGAAAGGCAGGTGGCGGAATATTGGGAGATAAAATTGGACCCGAGATGGCCTTCTGCATCTCAATGTTATTAAAGGCTGCTGCTCTTATATGGCTTTTATTCGCAACATCACTCTGGATGTTCTTCATATTCGGTGTGGCCTTTGGGCTCGCATGGGGTGGATTCACACCGCAAGTAGCCAACATAATGGGTCGCATTTTTGATCTTCGGCATATGTCTACTCTCTACGGTGCACTCTGGCTGGGAGGCGGTATGGGATCTGTTGTGGGACCATTGCTGGCAGGATGGGCGTTTGACGTTAGTGGCAGCTATATCTTCTCATTCAGTGCCAATGCAGTAGTATGTATATTAGTAGCTGGATTACCTTTCCTTATACGCAAAGCCAATTGACAAACTTGTCTATTTGTCCTAGAGTCGCACCATAATTACATATTCGTATCGAGTGGTAGGCGAGGCCCTCAGGCCATTGACCCTGCCCGGCAACCTTACCTTTGAAGGTGCCCTGAGGAAACGACGAGGTTCTGAAAGAACAAATGGGTACGGCTCTCCGTACTCGGAGAGCTTTTTTATTGCCTCCTCTCCAATCGCTCTGAATCGAATATGACAAGGAGGATAGTCATGAAAAAGCTGACATACGAGGAATTCTTCAAGAAGGTAATGGGGACATCGTTACTATTGCCTCTCGGCGATGAGGCCGAGGAAACACCAGATTCCACTAAGCAAGAGGAGGACAAATAATATAATCAAGGACTACAAGAAAGCCGTAACGTTTAAGCCTCGACACAAAAATGCTAGTAATAAAAAACGAATTATTAGCCAAAATGAATAAATAAATAACTCCACACAGGCTAGGATTGTCCCTTCTTATCACTTCGCGTAAGATAGTCTAGTCGTAAATCACTTGAAAGGTAGTCCGCAATGACAGACCAAAACAAAGTGCAATGGGTGTATGCAGCTAGTGATAATAATGAACTCGCAAAACGATACGACCAATGGGCAAACACTTACGATCAGGACCTTGAACAGGATTTCGACTGGATAGGTCATCTACGTGCAGTTCAGGTGTTTATAAACTTCGTAACTCCTAACTCCTCCGTCATTGACGTTGGATGCGGAACAGGATTAGCTGGCTCAGAATTAAAGGCTCAGGGATATACACATATAGACGGTTTCGACATGTCTCAAGGAATGCTGCAAAAGGCGCAACTACTAAATATATACGGAGACCTGAAGATAAATATATTAGGTGAAACCCTAGCCTACCCCACTGCGTCTTATGATGCTGCCATAGCTACGGGAGTATTCAGTGTTGGCCATGCACCAGCCAGTGGTTGGGATGAAGTGGCCCGTATCGTGAAACCTAGGGGTTACTTTGTGCTCACAATGCGACCGGATATCTTTGAATCAAGCGGATTCCAATCCAAAGAATCTGCATTGGTAGATTCCGGCAAATGGCAATTGATGCACACTACGGAACCGGCGCAATTCCTTGCCAAAGGTGAACCTAGTCTATTGCACGAAATACGAGTGTACCAAATTTTAAAATAGTGAGAACCTGATGAAACTTGAAGAATTATCTATATGGCACAGCGAATATGAACGTCAGCATCCTCGTGTTTCTGGCTTGATTAACATTGCTTTAGGCCTTGTGACTGGAATTGTACTTGGTCAAGTAATTTGCAAATTACTCTAACTGTTTGTACCAAGGGAATTTAATGATCACAGTCATAAGTCGACATTACTGCACCCCACAGAATCTGGATACATCCATACGTTTGCTCCATGATGCTGCGGAAATCCAAAGCA
>Ga0310344_10002613_pt1 | contig 13524 bp, 11 predicted proteins | sample HC15DNA20200_MG_FD_203801 | JGI IMG/M metagenome (GOLD analysis project Ga0310344, IMG submission 203801) | Marine microbial communities from station ALOHA, North Pacific Subtropical Gyre - HC15-DNA-20-200_MG | ecosystem: Environmental > Aquatic > Marine > Oceanic | place: Pacific Ocean: North... | reverse complement strand
TTTGTTAAAGGGAGGATAATTGATCTCTCTAAAAAATCCGCTCGAGAGATTAAGATGCTTGGTCCGGGCACAGCAAGAGTCCGGCTGTACTTCCTAGGGTCCAAATCCCCTCCTCCTCCTAAGGAATCCGGGCAAGGTTACACAGTCCAGGTAGGGGCCTTTCGCACCTCTCGGCTAGCGGAAAATTTACGGAAAAAATTGGCGAAATCTTATGAGGGCGTCGTCATAAAGAAAGTTGAATCCCGTCGAGGAGCACTGTATTTAGTTCGATTGCAAATCTTCTCATCCCGGACAGATGCCCGAAAACTAGCTCGTCTGCTGCTGCAAAAAAGAATAGTTACGGAGGCTATAGTTGTTAAACAGTAGCCGATAGCAATGATCCCTTCATACCGAAGGAACGACCATATCGCTCGTCAAGGACTATGAGATGTGCAAACTTTCCATTCCCACCAAATCAACATCACTCCTCACTCATCTTTTCTACTCACTTGAAAATGATGAGTCCAGGACATGAGGCAAAGAAATATATGAAGTTGGCGAGCAATTACCCCTTCCCAATACTAACCTTGCACAGTAGACTTCTAGTCTCATCTGGAAGTTCTGATTAGAGGTTGTCACACCCCTTCTAGAGAATTGGAAAAGCTACGCATGTTGTACGGTCCAGGAGGTCATATAGTTGGGTAAAAAATACATATTCGTCACCGGAGGAGTCTTGAGTTCCTTGGGTAAAGGGCTCGCCTCAGCTTCAGTCGGAGGGTTGTTAGAAGCAAGAGGGTTTCGAGTTACCCTGCTCAAGCTGGATCCTTATCTAAATGTAGATCCGGGCACTATGAGTCCCTTCCAGCACGGGGAAGTATTTGTTACGGATGATGGAGCGGAGACAGACCTCGACCTGGGCCACTATGAACGATATACATCAGCGCGATTAACAAAGGCTAATAATTCCACCACAGGAAAGATCTACCAAACCGTCATTGAAAAGGAACGACGTGGAGATTATCTCGGAAAAACCGTCCAAGTCATCCCTCACATTACGAATGAGATCAAAGCAACGATCAAACGCTTAGGCGAAGAGGACGTCGACGTTGTAATCGTTGAAATAGGCGGGACCGTCGGTGACATCGAAAGTCTTCCTTTCCTGGAAGCCATTCGACAACTAAGAAACGATGTCGGTCGTGAAAACGCCATGTTTCTTCACCTGACACTGGTGCCCTATATGGAAACGTCTGGTGAACTGAAAACTAAACCAACCCAACATTCCGTAAAGGAACTACGTGAGATAGGCATTCAGGCCGATGTCGTGCTTTGTAGGACAGACAGGATTCTCCCCAAAGAAATCAAAGAGAAAATTGCTCTTTTCTGTAATGTCCCTCCCCAAGCTGTAGTAACCGCTCGGGACGTAGGAAACATCTACGAAGTCCCTAGAGCTCTTCACGCGGAAGGCCTGGACACCCTTATTTGCGAAGCCCTGAACCTACCGATTTCCGAATGCAACGTAAAAGATTGGGAGCGATTGAATGAGAACATTCAAAATCCTCAGAAAGAAGTCACTATTGGCATTGTAGGTAAATATGTGGAATTAGAGGATTCTTATAAAAGTTTAAATGAAGCTCTTCTGCACGGAGGACTCCCTCATCGAGCTCGTGTAAACCTGAAATGGATCGAATCTGAAGGACTTGTGGGGGAAACATGGCAGGATAAACTCAACGGATGCGATGGTATTCTGGTACCGGGAGGATTCGGGCCGCGCGGCATTGAGGGGATGCTGGACGCGATAACCCATGCACGTGTTAACCAAATCCCTTACTTCGGTATTTGCCTGGGGATGCAATGTGCAGTTATAGAGTTCGCTAGAAGAGTGTGTGAAATCGATGCTAATAGTTCAGAGTTCGACTCTTCGACCCAGCATCGTGTCATTTATAAACTGCGTGAGCTGCTGGACGTAAAGGAAATGGGAGGAACTATGCGGCTCGGGGCCTATCCATGTGAATTAGACCCCGACTCCCTTGCCTTTAGATGTTATGCCTCTCGAGAAATCTCAGAACGACATCGGCATCGATACGAGTTTAATCGAGAATACGAAGAGCTGCTCACCAGCTATGGATTGAAAATTTCAGGGAATTCTCCCGACCGAAATTTCGTTGAGATCATCGAGATCCCAGAACATCCTTGGTTTCTAGGATGTCAATTCCATCCGGAATTCAAATCTAAACCCCTTAGGCCACATCCCCTATTTGTTGGGTTTGTTGAAGCAGCCCTGAATTACAAGCAACAACAAGAGGATGCAACAGATCTCTCCAAAGCCCTCGAAAAACATTCAGTTGAAGATACTGTTTCGTGAAACGACTTCGACAAACTCCCACTGAACTCTCAATGTCCTAGCCCTAAGCCTCTCCAGGAGAAGCAATGGCTAGCCAGAAAACCTAATCTATATCCTGAAAACACAATTTTCATCCCTCAGCCCGATAAAGGTAGAATTGATCCAATTATAATTTTGTGTCAATCTCCAGGCCTGGTTAATCATCGATAAACCCTACTCGGACCTGACAGGAAGCAAAACAAGATGTACAGAGAACTCAGACGTGACATACGTACACTAACGACCTGGTTAGGAGAGGCTATCCACGAAAACTCAGGCCCGAAAATATTCGACTTGATAGAAGACCTTCGTAAGCTCAGCAAAAGATTACGCAGTCGTACAAATAAAAGAGCTCTGAAACGTAAAAATACTTTAATCGAATCATTAAGATCTGTAGATGCCGAACATGCCTCACGGGCATTCGCCCTCTACTTTCAGCTTGTCAACCTAGCCGAGGAAAAACAGCGGTTACGTCGCCTTGCGTTGCACGATCATAATCCCATCTCTTATCGCGGGACCGTAGCTCATGCTTTCAGTCAAGTTGAATCAGATCTCAATTCAAAAGAGGAGGCGCTGAAAAAATTAAACAGGCTACGACTTCAACCTGTCCTAACAGCCCATCCCACAGAAGCACGCAGAAGAGTCGTAACAGAACAGTTACAAAAGATCTCAATTCTTTATGACGAGTGGCTCGTTAAATCAAGGCCCAGTATCGAGCGTCATAGGATTGAAACGGAACTACGCCGTTACATCGAAACTCTATGGCTCACGCAACAAGCCCGCTCTCGAAAACCTACCGTCTCTGAGGAAATAGACAGAACTCTCTTTTTTTTCAAGCATTCGATAATAGATGTGCTACCACTTTTTCACCGCCGCCTCGCTCAGCTCACCTTAAAAGAAGCCCCTCCAACCTTGAGTTTTGGGAATTGGGTCGGAGCCGACCGTGACGGAAACCCTTGGGTGAAACCCTCTACCAGCCTTAGTGTTGCATCCAAGCAACGTCTACTGATCTTGCGACACTACATGGAACAAGTCCAAATTCTGGGGCATCAACTGACACACTCAGAACTTTTGAGCCCCGTTGATGAAACAGTAAAAAACACTGTCTCGGAATGGGAAAATTCCTGGGGCGATATTGAATCTGAAGCCCCTAAACCGGAACATCATGAAATTTATCGTCGTTACCTGCAGTTGCTTCACACCCGTCTGAGATCAACTCTCCAAGGAAAACGAGGGGCCTTCACCAATCCTGAAGAATTTCTCATTAGCTTAAAATCCTTACAGTCGAGCCTACTATCTGCCGGAGCGGAACGATCTGCTCAAGGGGCCTTGCAAGATCTTATCTATCAGGTCAAGAGTTTTGGATTTCATCTCGCAACACTCGACTTTCGAGATCATACAAACAAACTTACCGAAGCTCTTTTCAACCTCAAAGTTGCTAAGCCTGGTGACAAGAATAGAAAACTCATAGCCCTCCTTAAAAAAAGTATAGGAAAACTACCTGGCGGTGACATGCCCAGCTACCAGGAACAACCAGAACACGAGGTCATCAAGCAATTCGAAGCCATACGTAAGATACAAAAAAAGAACGGAAAGATCGGATGCGCTAGATACATCCTGAGTATGACGCAGTCGTCTGCAGATCTTTGGAAATCTATTTATTTCGCCTCAGTAACCGGACTTGTCAAGAAGAGAGGCGATGGAGTCCAAAGTGGATTAAATTTCGTTCCGCTCTTTGAGACTGTAACTGATTTGAGGAAAAGCCCTCAAATATTGGAATCCTGGTTCAAAGATCCTTTCTATAGAAAGCTTTTATCTGACAGAAATAACGTGCAGGAGATAATGCTCGGCTACTCTGACTCCAATAAAGACGGGGGGTACCTTTCAGCTAGTTGGGAGCTTTTTTGTGCACAACAGGCCTTAGTCCAAAAAGGAGTCGAGCACGGTGTCAAAATCCGTCTCTTTCATGGCAAAGGCGGCCCCATCGACCGAGGTGGTGGTATGAGCTATGAGACAATCATGGCAGAACCTTCCTCCGCAATTGGTGGGAGCATCCGTATTACCGAGCAAGGCGAAGTAATCCATGCAAAGTATTCTAATCCACTTATCGCACTGCGCAATTTGGAACAGCTGGCTAGTTCAGTATTACTAGCTTCGTCTATCCATAAAAAAAGACAAGAAACTGTCAGCACTAAGTGGACCGATTCCCTCTCAGAACTGGCCGAACAATCACTCAAGAAATATAGAGATCTAGTTTGGAAAGACCCTGACTTTCCAAGCTTCTTCTTCCAAGCCACGCCCATAGACATTGTTTCTGAGCTTTCTCTTGGCTCTCGTCCGTCTCGCCGTCCTTCAGGCCAAGGCTTGAAGGATCTAAGAGCCATTCCTTGGGTGTTTTCATGGACCCAATCCCGCTTCATATTGCCAGCCTGGTTCGGCCTTGGATCCGCGCTTGCAGGTTTTAAGGATCGAGCTGCTCTGTCCTTAATGTATGAAAAGTGGCCTTATTTCCGAACATTGATAGACAATGCTCAAATGTCTCTAGCTAAGGCCGATCTTTACATTGCGGAATTGTATTGCGAGCTAGTCGAAGACGAGATTATACGGAATCGAATTTTCGACTGTATTAGAGAAGAGTACAATCAAACTTCTAGCCAAATACTGGCAATGACAGGTCAAGAGATTCTCCTAGAACAGCACCCTGTTTTGAGAGAATCCATCGCCCTAAGAAATCCTTATGTAGACCCATTGAATTTCATTCAAGTACGATTTCTTCGCGAGTGGCGAAAGACTAAATCGCCAAAGATCTTAGACTTGCTCAGATTGACAGTCCATGGGATCGCTTCAGGAATGAAAAGTACCGGTTAGTCTTAAGAGCATCAGGCGGCAAGAAATGGCTTTATTTGGGGCACAGGGGATCAGGGACTCTTTAATTAAAACTTACAAAAAACATCTACGGCTTTTTCAAGGCACCCCCCCGGAGAACGATCTCCCCTTACACCATAGTGCACTCCACGGAGCCTTGGCCTTACGTTACGCTGCCTCCTACCGCGCCATACCTGATAACGTGGTTTGGTTAGAGGTAGCCCCCTTCCTAGCATTACCATCAAAGGAATCAGTTCTTGCCCTGGCTGAATATGTGGTCTTTAAGGAACGACCTCACAAAGCGAATCGAAAATTCGTGGAAAAATCAGTTAAAAGAGGCCTAGAACTAATGTCTGCCGAAGATCAGGAACTATTTATAGGATCTGCGCGTGAGTACGGTTTTGCTTGGCTTACATTTACAAATCCTTCCCAGAATGAGTAGCAGAAGGTCTTTCTACCTCAAATGGTATTCTATAAATCAATATTGCAATCACGTAACGTCACGAGACAAAAAAATCCCGAAATTGAACCTGTCCGAGTATAGTGAGCTCTAATAAGGAAAGTGAATGAAAAAACTCCTCTTGTTTTTCTTCCTTGCGATTAGCAGCATTTACGAAAGCGAGGCAGCTTGCGTACTCGAAGGGCTTAATCTTCCTGTCCGAGTGAAAGCAACTGGCAAACCTAAAGTCGCTAAGTGGGGCAAAGTGAACAAAACATTAGCGGCCGTATCAGAAGTTCTCGAAGGCCAAGATTGTGTGCTCAAGTTTGAAGAAATATTTACGCCATCCCAACAGGACAGTTATTTCCCGGCAATAACCAACCTGATCCGAATAGCGCCGGAAGAAAGCCTGAAAGGTATTTCAATCTACAATCGAGACGGGCATTTGCTAGGAACCTTTCAAAACCCTGTAAATTTCTCCAAAAAAGGAACCTACACTTACAACTACGCCTATTTCCAGTTCAGAGATCCTCAGGGAAAATTACAATCAACTGGCAAACAATTAATCGATATGGGGTCTGGGGAGCCTAAGTTTATTTTGAAATGGAAAGAAATACATAGGCAAGTGCTTTTCCCTGGCAAAAAATCTCTAAAATGAAACTGTCTACCCCCATCGGATTATCTGTCTCTAGTTTCTTAGTAATACCCGTCCTGGCTTCTTTTATAGTCTCTTCTCTCGGGCAAGACAGGTTCCAAAATGCAGTAGAAACCTACCGCGATTCCTACGATTATGGCTATCAGGATGGAGCCAACATTGGAGTCGAGGCAAAACAGCAGAACCGAGCACCTGATTTACTTAAACATAAGGAGTATCAATCTGGACTTCGTGGCTTTGACCCAGACGTACATGAAAAAGAGATTTTCTTAGTGGGGTACAGGCGTGGCTTTGAAGATGGTTATAAACAAGGCTATGAACTCACCTCCAAGGGGACGGTCAATTCCTCTAGGGAAACAATGTCTCAAGGCACTACCAACAAAAGTCACAGTGAACCTAACCCTGCAACTGAAATCATACAAACTCTACCGACTGGCACTGATATTCATATAGAACTTCTCGATAGATTGAGCACCCGATTAAACCGGCAAGGCGATGTTTTCAGGGCTAGGGTCGCTCGAGAAGTGACCTTCCTAAAGCAGTTATTAATTCCAAGAGGAACTCAAATCAAGGGGAAAATCAGCCACCTCAAAAGAGCTGGCAGGGTTCGTGGACGAGCCCAGATCGGGCTACGCTTCGAAGAACTCAGATTCCTGGATGGAAGAATACTTCCTTTCGAAGCGACTATAGTGGCCCTTCAAAATCCTCAAGATCTCAACGTAAAAACAGCTGAAGGAATAGTTGAAGCTAACAGTAATAAAAAAAGAGACCTAGGCACAGTAATGAAAAGTACAACATTGGTTACGCTCATTGGCCTGGGAAGGGGAGGCAAAAAGGGAGCAGGTCGTGGGGCTGCTGGTGGAGCTCTTGGTGGGTTAGGCCAAGTCCTCTGGACTCGCGGTAAGGATGCACACCTAGAACCAAGGTCAAAAATACAGATCCGGTTAACTGAAGACCTGGAATTAATTCACTAAGCTATCCATGCCAAACTTTCTCGAAAAATGTCTCTGCTCTAAAATCAAACAGAGCCTGACTACTATTGGATGGCAAAGTGGGAATAACCCTGTTTAACAACTCCTACCTTGGGCAAGCACTTCTTGTTGGACTCGGTGGTTTTTTAGGAAGTATCTCCCGTTTTCTGATATCCGGCATCATTGACAAAAACATCCCCTGGAACACTCTTCCTTACGGCACATTAACAGTCAATGCGATTGGATGCTTTGCTATAGGCATTCTAGGAGGATTGATCGAATCTCGAGATATCCTAAGCCCTGAACAAAGAATCTTTCTTTTGATAGGACTACTGGGAGGCTTCACAACCTTCTCGACATTCGCTTATCAAACTCTTGCTCTCTTTAATCAATCGGATCTAATACGAGCAGGATTAAATGCGATTCTTCACGTTGTGATATGCCTCATCTTCGTATGGATCGGACACCAGATCGTACGTTATTTGTAGATTTTGATTCTTGACAAGAAAATCAAAGTATCAATCGAAATTCTTGGAAACCTCAGTCTGTGTTATTTTGATCGATAATGTCTCTTCGTGATCAAATCGACATCGACATCAAAACTTCAATGAAAAATGGAGATGATGCCAAACGTGACACTCTCCGAATGGTCAAATCCAAGGTTTTGGAGGCAGAAGTCTCTTCCCGTTCTAAAAAAGGACGAGACTACCGACTCAGTAATTCCGAAGTGCAACAAATAATTAACAGTTATGTCAAGAAACTGCATCAAGCGGCAGAAGCATATCAAACGGGCGGTCGGGCAGATCTTTCTAGTAAAGAGTTGTCCGAGATAGAAATACTGCGGCCCTATCTACCCGAGCAGCTACCTGAGGAGCACCTCAGAAAACTCATCGGCGAGATCATCACAGAAACTGGAGCATCCTCAACTCAAGATATAGGCCTGGTGATGAAAACTGTGATGGGCCGACTAAAGGGACAAGCAGATGGACGCCTGGTCAGCCAGATCGCGCAGGAACTCCTTGCGTAGAACTAAATGACTTCCGGAAAGAGCACTTTCCAACGCAACCTGATTCCATCAATTCTACTAGTCTGGTTTTTAGAATTGAATGTGGCAGGCGCGACTCCTTTTAGCCGCTGGGAATTCAAAGAACCTCACATGGGGACTCTTTTTCGCATAATTCTTTTTGCAGAAAATTTCAAGGCAGCTAGTAACGCTGCCCAAAAAGCTTTTAAAAGAATCCAAGAAATAGAATCCTCACTGACTGATTATCAGGACAATAGTGAGTTAAATCAACTCTGCAGCAACGCCTATGAATCACCTCAAGTCGTGAGTCAAGACCTATTTGATGTATTACAGGAATCGCATCACTTGTCTGAAGTCTCCGGTGGGGCTTTTGATGTTACCATCAAACCACTTATCAATTTGTGGAAGGATCATGCTCGGAAGGATAAGCTCCCTACCCCCCATCAACTAAACCAAGCCCGGGGAATGGTTGATTATCGCCAAATTTCATACAATCCTACTATTCGATCAGTGCGATTAACCCGCAAAAATATCAGTATAGATTTGGGAGCTATAGGCAAAGGCTACGCTGCCGATGCTGCTCTCGATGTACTGAAAGATAATGGGATCCTATCAGTCATAATCGATGCAGGAGGCGACTTGCGTTTAGGGGATCCGCCTCCCGGTCAAAAATTTTGGGCAGTTTCGGTTAGCCCAAGCCCTCAAAGAATCCCCCCTATGCTCTTGCATCTTTCCAACTGCGGAATAGCTACATCAAGTGATGGGTTGAACTTTTTCAAAATTAATAACAAACGATACTCTCACATTATTAACCCAAACACTGGATTGAGTGTGGAGCATTCTCAACTTGTAACAGTGATAGCTTCAAAAGCATCAATTGCCGACGCTCTAGCAACGGCTCTAAACGTAATGGGTTCTGAACCTGGGACAAGGCTCGCAGAAAAACTGAACAACGTTGAAGCCTGCTTCTTCGAGGCAACTAAGCAAACTCTCTCAGTGGTTCGGAAGACTAGTGGATTTGACACCAGTACACCCAGCACACAATGAATTCCGAACCTCTCTAATAGTACCAACAATGCCAACCACGAAGTTTGACGGATCGGAGCTGTTCCGTTTACCATCGTTTTCTACGGGGTATAAAAGACGTACCTCGTAATGGTAGTGGACAACTCGTTTCCCTGGAGCTAATAAGCCACTATCAACAACTTGGGCAACGATCCCATCTATGAGATATCGTCATCCATTCAAGACTGCTACCAGAATATTTTTCGGGGGGATATTAATCTCACTAACTACCCTTTTTCTGCTCCAGGCCGGGATGACCTATACCTCAACTGATAGTTACTGCTCTAGTTGTCACGTCCATCCCCAAGCTACTACTTCCTGGAAAATTGGACCGCACTCCAGCAAAAAGACCGGCATGAAAACCCACTGCGTGGATTGTCATCTTCCACCTAGAGGAATCAAACATTTTTCAGAAAAGATCAAAGCTGGATCACGTGACCTCTATGGATATTACTTCAAAGACCTAAGTCAGATTGATTGGGAGGAGCGCTCTTCCCATGAAAACGCACTGAAATTCACCTTTGATGAAGCTTGCTCTAATTGTCACTCTCATTTATTCCCAGAGGGAGTATCAGATAAGGCAGTGGACGCCCACCTCCATTACGAAAATAACCGTAATTCGCTGAGATGTATTACTTGCCACCTGCAGGTCGGACACTATCACGAACAACCCGAAAAAGAATGGACACTTCCCACACCAAAAAAGGATTCCAAGAACCGTGAATTTGCGCCTGAGATAGGGACTCTCCCTCCTGGAGAATTCGAAGACTACACCGAAATCATTCCAAACCTGAACGTGCCCTTTGAGATGGTTGCAATACCGGGAGGATCCTTCTTGATGGGTAGCCCTGATTCCGAAAAATCAAGAAAACCCGATGAAGGCCCACAAACCAATGTAACGGTAAACCCATTTTGGATGGGTCGGATAGAAGTAACTTGGGACGAATACCTCGCTTTCTATTCAATGACAGTTACTGGGCGCAAGAATTCAGAGGGAGATTTTGTCGATGCTGTAACGGGCCCGACCCCCCCCTATGGCACCCCGGACCAGGGCTGGGGACGAGGAACCCGACCGGCGATTACGATGACTCATTATGCTGCAGTTAAATACTGTGAGTGGCTAACATCGGTAACAGGAAGGCATTACAGATTGCCCACAGAAGCGGAGTGGGAATACGCCTGTAGAGGAGGTACGACAGGAGCCTATTTCTTCTCCGATCCCGAAAATGTATCTTGGCTGGAATCCCTCTTCGGTTCCGGGGAACCCGATCCAGAAGACCTCTCTCAATATGCTTGGTACGCAAGCAATAGCCGCTCTCAGAGTCATCCAGCTTATACCAAAAAACCAAATCCTTTTGGGCTATTGAATATGCTCGGAAATGTCCGTGAATTTTGTATAGATTGGTACGATCCTCAAGGTTATGTCCTGGCCAATGAAAGTCCTACCCAAGGTCGAGAGTACGTCATACGAGGCGGATCAATGAAGAGTGTTCCTGCTCAACTACGCTCGGCTGCAAGGGATCAAACTCGTCACGATGCTTGGATGAGGACTGATCCACAGATACCCAAAAGCTTGTGGTGGTACTCCGATTCAATTGATGTAGGGTTTCGCATTGTGCGAGAATACGAACCCTAGTGATATTAGAAATCCAAAAACACTGGAGAATAGCATGCCGAAGAAACAAGACACACCAGAGGGAATACCGAACCAGTCTGAGTCTGAAAATCTAGAACGAAGAGCATTCCTTGGCACAGTCGCCTTGACTGGTGTTGCCACTCTTGCAGCATGCACCGAGAACCAATCTAATGACGCAACAAGCACCATAAATCTCATAGAGCCGGGTCCGGACACGGCTATAGAAGGTAGGCACATTAAGGCCGGCGTAGTTGGCTGCGGTAGTCGCGGTACCGGAGCAGCAATCAATTTTCTACAAGCTGGTTCAGGCTTGAGCGTAGTGGCTCTTGCGGACGTTTTCGAAGATAAAATAGCCAATTGTCGTCAACGTCTTAAGGAGAAAGGCTACCCCGAAATATCTGATGATAAGTGCTTCGTTGGGTTCGATGCCTACAAACAGCTTCTAGATATAGAAGAGCTCGATCTAGTAATCCTGGCCACACCACCTCATTTTCGTCCTGAACACTTTGAAGCAACAACCAGTGCCCGAAAACACGTCTTCATGGAAAAACCTCTGGGAGTAGACCCTATAGGCGTCAAATCCATCCTGCAAACAGCAGAAAAAGCGGATGCCTTGGAACTCTGTGTGGTAACTGGTACTCAGAGACGTCACCAACGTCAGTACATCGAGACCTACAATCAGATAGTCAAAGGTGCTATAGGAGAAATAGTGTCCGCCCGATGCTACTGGAATCAAGGCCAACTTTGGCACCAAAAGAGAAAGCCTGAATGGTCAGATATGGAATTCATGCTTCGGGACTGGGCAAATTGGCAATGGCTATCTGGAGACCATATCGTTGAACAGCACATCCATAATATAGATGTAATTAATTGGTTCACCGGAACTCATCCAGTAAAAGCCCTTGGCATGGGAGGTCGGATGCGCCGTGTCACAGGAGACCAGTTTGACTTCTTTGATGTCGATTTCGAATTCGATAACAGCCTACATTTACACAGTATGTGTAGACAGATAGATGGTTGTGATGGAAATGTCTCTGAGTTTATTGTTGGCACCCAGGGATCAAGCAACTGCCAAGATTCAATCTACGACCTCGAAGGGAATGTCATCTGGGCCTACGAAAGCCCTAATAAAGGGAAAGAAAAGGATGACTCTTGGAACATCCACTATGCTAAGTATCATGGAGACATCACCCCCTACGTGCAAGAGCATATCGATCTAGTAACAGCCATTCGCTCTGGGACTCATATCAACGAAGCTCATCAAACTGCCATTTCAACAATGGTCTCCATTATGGGGAGAATCTCAGCATACTCTGGTAAGGAAGTTACCTGGGAAGAGCTAATGCAATCTGATCTGCGGCTAGGCCCGGAAACTTATGCCATGGGAAAAGTTGATATTCCAACCTCCGTCCCAGTTGCCGGACAGCCCAAGACCAGCTAATCAATATCCAGAAGCCTGTAGAGAGTTCACTTGAAATGAGGTTGCGTTGATGGACTCCCCAGAGTTATTTGCCGAGTTTAAATCCTTACTGACCCAATTGGATATAGACCTCCGAGTCGAAAAAGGAAACTTTAAAGGGGGAATGTGCCGAGTGGGGGACAGCTGGATCTGCCTCCTGAATGGGAATACTTCCCTTCCCGCTCGCCTCAAGCTTCTAGGTGAAGTACTTGCCGAGATGGACCTCTCGTCACTTTTTGTCCTTCCCGCTGTCAGGAATCGCATAGGACAAAAAACAATGGAAGAATGCCCTGACCTAACAGGATGAAATCTGGCCAGTTTTAGAAATTCTCAGAATTTGTGCAAATGCACACCCATGGTCAGCGAACGTCCTCGAGCAGGAGCAAATTGGAACTGTTCTCTATAGAATTTGTTACTCAAGTTCTCTAGTGCAAATGAGAGCCCCCAACGGTAAGATTCTCGATTCCAGTTCACTCCCCACCCCAATCGATGAACAGTGAAGCCATACAAGGAAAAAAGATCCTGTGCAATTAGAAAAGGCGATGTACTGAGAGTTCTAGCAACACGCGACACTTTAGTCTGTATCCTATTAGAATAATCCATCCAGTAACGCTGCTTACTATCCATTACCCGGAATCCACTCATCATTTTGAAAGGTGTAATATTGTCTTGTGGGGTTCCATCTAAGGCTTCTCCACTCAAAGGGTTCGTACCTTCTAATATCTGTCCTTGATGGAAAGAGAAGTTGGCCCAGGGGGTAACCACTAATCTTCCCAATTGCAAAGGGCGTTCTAGGAAACCTTCAAACCCCTGAATTCTAACTCTCGAAAAATTTATTGCCTGAGAGATCGAATCTTGACCTCCATGGCCGGAAACAAAAGCGACGATCTCAGTCGAGATAAAACCCTTATAGGCATTATTGAAATAAGTAAAGTGAGCTGTCCCTTTCTCCGTGTGAATCCTGAGACCAAAATCAAAATTATCTCCAGTTTCTGGGCCCACTAATATATTCGGAACTATACTACCTACTGTTGCCTCTCCTGCGAATAGC
>Ga0310344_10002612_pt1 | contig 13530 bp, 18 predicted proteins | sample HC15DNA20200_MG_FD_203801 | JGI IMG/M metagenome (GOLD analysis project Ga0310344, IMG submission 203801) | Marine microbial communities from station ALOHA, North Pacific Subtropical Gyre - HC15-DNA-20-200_MG | ecosystem: Environmental > Aquatic > Marine > Oceanic | place: Pacific Ocean: North... | reverse complement strand
ACAAAAACTCTGCCAGTTGTTAGATGGTTTTGTAATTGTTACTGTAGTTGCCATTTAAAAAATGCCAGGAATAATTTGTCCAGTTATTATGTATGAACCAAGGGCAGCCACAAAACCTAGCATAGCTAGTTGACCGTTTACACGCTCAGCGTTATCAAAATAGTCTGATTCGATTACCTGTACTTGTGGTTCAGTAGCGAATCTGTTTTGTCTGTTGCCTGGTTCAGTTGTAGTTGTCATTAATAGATAAGAATAAAAGTACATTGGGCCGAGGACGATCTTTCGGGTCAGCCGCTTTAACTCATGCTCTATATTTATCTAAACCTTGTATTAATAATTGTTTTCTAAGGTCATCAGGTACACCTTTTAAGGAACCGCCTTGTGAATCATACTCTTTTGTACCCTGTGTAAAGGGTTTTAGATGATCTCTTAGGTTTCTAGAATCTGCTAAGTCAGGATGTGGTTGATTCCTATCATACTTTTCTCGATGTTGTTCATATTCAATTCTTTCTATACCTTGTTCATCAGTTTCAGGTATGTATTTACCATCCTTTGTAGGATATAACCATGATCCATCAGGTAACTGTACACCACCTGAATAATCTGCCCAGTTACTAGATGTATCTTCCCAAGGACCATGCGCTATCTGCATTTCATTATTCTGTCCTTGGGCTTGACGCCAAACATCATCACCTATTCTATAAAGAGGCTTACCATGTTTATCTAATTTATTTCTATTTTGCCAAGCAGGTGTATTACCTATTCTATCGGCATGATGTAATGTACCTAGTGTAGCTACTTTCTTATCAGCAGCTTCAAGGATTTCATCAGTCTTAACACTGTTCTGAGCTTTCTTAAATTCATCATGAGATAAACCATAAGTACTTCTCATTATTAATACCCCCTAATTTTCATTGGGTTTTTCTTTTTCTTTGCTGCTTTCTTTGCAGCTGCCTTACCCTTCTTTGTGTATGGGTAATGCTTTCCATTTACAACAGGCATGATTAGAATGAAACGTCTGAACGTTCTAGTTTTTGTATTACTTCCTGTCGATATGCTGGATCGTTATCATAACGTGGATCACTCATAGCAGCTACTAATTGAGCTTGGCTTTTGTATCCATTGTCTTGATTCTTAGGTGCTGTACCTGTTAACATTTGTCCATCATATCCAACAGTATCATTATATCTATATGCAAGAGAGCGTACTGCAAAGAAGGCAGCTAGGGGATCACCACGTTCCATGACAGCATCAAACATATCTACCTCTTGTTTATTCAGAGACTTGTTCGCCCATTGCATCATGTTCTTATAATTACCTTCTCCACCTACAATACCATGTAGTTGATCAATATCCTGCTTAGAAAAATCTCTGTTAGTTGGTTGTCCTTGATTCTCTTGTCTATATTTAAGATGCATATTAGCAAGATCTGTTGGATCCATCTTGCTTAATTTTTCTAAGGTTTCTTTTTTATATTCTTCTCCAGTATTAGCTTCTTCCCAAAGTTCATCTAAAATGGTCGCTTCAGTTTTATCTTCTTCAGGTTTTTCCGCTTCTGGTTCAGATACTTCCTCAGTTGTTTCAGTTTTTTCTTTAGATTCACTTCCTAATTTTTTCTCTAATTCAACATATGCTTTTTCTAATTCTTGAGCATCTTTATATTTACCAGCAAGTAAAGATTCTTGCTGACTTTCTAGTTCTTCTCCAACTTGTAGGGAATCTTGCTCATCAGTAGATAATGTTTCTTCTGTGGTTACTGTATCAGTACCAGCATCATATGTAAGTGTTTCTGCCATTATAATTCAGGTGGTTGTGTTTCTCCTTCAGGAGCTAAATTTGCAGCTAATGCAGGATTTTTAGATGGATCATTTATAGGTGCAGATGCCATTTGACCTTGCTGCTTAACTTGTTCCATCTGCATTGCTTGTTCTTGAGCTTGCTGTTGTTCTTGTTGTAACTCTTCCATGCTCTTAACAAGATTAAGTACATCAATACCTTGAGCAGCAGCTAACCGCTTAATAACTTCATCAGGATTAATATATTGTTGGATAGCTTCTGGCCCCATTGTTTGTGCAATAGTTGTTAAGAAGTTACCTAATGCTTGTACATCTTGACCTCTACCAAGTGCATTAATACCTGCAACAATGATAGGCTTAACCATTCCTTTAGGAATACGTGGTATCTCTCCAGTCTTCTGGAATACACTAAGCTTTCTATTGAGATATGGTACTAGAAATTCAACTGTAAGTAATCCAAAGAGACCACCTAACTGTTGTTCTAATTCCAACTGAGTCATCTGTACTTCTTGAGCAGTAGTTCTTTCACTATCTCTTACACTAAGTATAAGGAAAGCTTCGTTTAATCTCTTCTCAAGAGTAGCCATTAACTGGTAAGCTGTCTGGAAATCAGCAGTCTTACCTACTTGTACTACACCTATATCATCTGGGCGTCCTTGAACGATTGCTCCATTGCCTGCCTGTGCCAATGTCTGAGGTTTTGTTGTGCTTGAAGGTGATACAGTAAAAACAACCTTAGCAGCTGCTGCAGACCCTTCTACGAGTGCCTGAGAGAGTGCTTCAAGTGATTTCAAATCTCCTATAAACTGACCAACCCTACCTCTACCATAAGCTTCACCGTCTACTGTATTAAATCGTAGTGGTAGCCATGGTGTTGAATCTACAGGGGCTTTACTTCTAGAGTCTGGGATGATATGACCGTAGATTTCTTGATGCCAAACGAATCTATTGTTGTCACGTGTGACATGAGTGTAGACATCTACCTCTTGAGTTTCATTTGATTCATCATCGCTGAGAGCTTTAGCTTCAGCTTCAGGTGGTAAAAATTTTTCGATTAATTTTTTATTGATACGTTCTCTTGTGACTATTTCAATCACTTGGCCGTTACCATCTCGTTCTAAAACAAATCGGTTAAGAGGGAATAGCTTTAGACCTACCTTACTCATAAAGATAAGGGCATTACCACCGACTACTAAATGCTGTAGTGCTTGGTGTATTACTACACGATCATCTGATGCAGCAATAGCATCTAGGATAGTGCGCTCTATCTTTGCAAAGGATAAGTCTAATTCTGATCTTACTTCAGGGGGAAACTCCTCACCTAACTGAGATTCATCTACCTGTAATTTAAAGAAGCTGGTTTGTGGAGGTACGAGGCTAAGTGATAGCTTAGAAGCTAAAGCCACAACCCCCTTTGCACCAACGCTTTGCCAAGGCGTACTCAGTTGTTTCATACCTTTCGCATGTTCCTCATGTCCACGGATAAGATATGGTAGTGTTAGTTTCCCTGCCTCTTCCGCTTCGGTTAGAAACTGGGAACGTTCGCTAGATAAATAATCGTAACGTTGTTTTGCTGTCATTGTTATACTAGTATTCCAGTATTAAGTTGAGCTGTATTATTATTACCACTTCCAGTACGGATTCTTAAATTAGAATATCTTTTCTTATCTCTAGTACCCTGAGAACCAGCAGCCGTGGTAGCAACTTGTTCTCTGGTTTGAGAACCTCCTGTTCTCGATTGTTGGTTTTGGTTAAGTCTAAGAAGTTGTCCTCCTTGTCTTTTCCCTGCTTCTTCTTTAAGTATATCAACAGGATCCCTACCGCCTGACATAATTTCTCCAGCTTTCTTTATTAAGTAAGGGGCTGCTAGAGCTCCTCCTATTTTAAGTGCCGTTGGGATACCAGCTATCTGCATATCATTGTTACCAGTATTCTGTACTTGATCTGTGAAAGGTATGTATGAACCTTGGGGAATATGTGGATTTTGATCTAGTGGTTTACCTGGATTATCTTTAAACCATTGACCAGCATCATGTCCATAAGTTTTATCTAGGTAATTCCATGTATCACCTTCATTGGTAAGTCCAGTTTGCGCTGTATTAAATGGTGATTTACCTGGTACATATGGACTACTAGGCTTTTGGTTTGGATTAGGTTTCTGCCTAGTATCTTTATCTGGTGGTGGTAAAGGATCTGCCATTGCTAATGGATCTTTACCACCTATCCAACTCCAAGGATTTTGACCAAGAGCACTATTAGTATTATAAGCAATACCATATTGAGAAGCCCAGTTACCTAGAGCTCGGTCATGAGTTGCGTTCATCTGATCTCTTAAAGCTCTATGTTTAGAACTTGCAGCATCACTTAAAGCGGCTCTTCTTTTCCATTCTGCATACTCTTCTTGAGTACCAGAAGTTCTACCACCTAAGTAATTACTTCTATAAGCATTTGCTTTCATGTAATCAGACCATGCAGCATCTTGTTTTTTCTTATGTGCTACTACTTCTGGAAGCTGCCAGGTATCTACAAATCCTCCATAACCTTGACCCCATAGAGCATCAGGTGTGATTCTCATAGAATTATTCAAAGTTCTAGCCATTATTCTCGCTCCACTCTATCATGATACCATTCAACTACGGCACGTTGTCCTGCTTTATACATAATACTTGCTAGCTCCTCTTTAGGATGTGGGTTTACCGGTGGAAATTTTTCCTCCATTTCTCTAAGGAGGGATTCAGGTGTTGGACCTAATAAAGGTTCAAGCGTATTGGGGTAGATTTTTGTTGTCATGTTCAAAAAAGGCTGGCATTCTGGCTGCTTTAGTGTCAGAAAACTCTGGGGCTTTGCCCTCATACATTAAGCGATCACTAGCATCTAGCCAAAATTTTTTGTCCAAATATTTATCGTAGGTATTTGTACCTAGAGGTTGAAGAACCCAGTTAATGGTGGCCTTCCTAAGTTTATCCAAAGAAGGAGAAGGAGAAAGACCCAACTCTGCACATACAAGAGAATTAGCTCCGACATGGATTTGTTCGTCTCTTGAGATATCTGCCGATACTGTGCGTAAAGCAGCACAGCCATTAAACCGAAAGAAAGGGAGTAGAACAAAGAATATAGCTCTTTCTGCGACAAGTGCTTTAGTAATGGTATGGTCGGGGTGAGAAATCCATGCATCTCTTAACTTTAACGCCTCCTCTTCTGACTGTGAATCGGCTCCATTAGCTTCTACTATGTAGCCCAAGGCAAGATCATGTTTAATCTCGTCTTGTACGTTCGATTCAAGGAGCTTCCTAGCAAGTGGTGGTACTTCTTTTTCAAGTCCTTCACGAATAAATTCTCCAACTGGCAGCTCCATATGACGTATTGCGAGCGCACGTTTGATGGCTTCTTCAGCACCTTCTTTTACCTCTCCTTTAGTGGGTTTAACTGGTGTCCAAGTTCTTTTACGTTCTAATAATTTTTGATAGGGATGTTTTCTCATTATTCTTGACAATCACAGGTTATTGGCTCGGATTCACCGAGAATATCCTGCAAGTAATCATCGACTTCGGCTTGATCTAATGCTGCATACGCATCACTCTTGTCCTGTACGTCCCCCATTACTTGCAAGGAATAGTAGAGGGAGGTCTGCGGTGATAGCAGCCACTCTTCCACGAATGTTTCATCGTATTCTACAACATCACTCCATGAGTTAAAGCTATAGCCGTGAAGAAGTCCCGTATTTTCTAATAATATCATTATCTGATCAGCAACTCTTTTATAATTATCCCAACCAACTTCTGAGGCAATTTCTACATCACCATATTCATATCTTTGTACTCCAAAAGTTCCACTATCTCTATCAACAGTACGAGCTATAGGTGGTGCTATCTCAGGAGTAGCTGTAAAGCCATCTAGATCCTCACTCTTATAAGAGCAAGAGGCAGTAGGAGCTATAGCGAAAGCTCTTACCATATTATTAGCTTTAGCTATATATGCAGCACCTTCTATAGCTTCTTTTAAATTCCAAACTATTTCATGTGCTTTGGCATCTGTTATACCTTGACCTTTATTTAATTGTTCTAAAGCTAACCCAAAGTCTTCATAAGTTAATCCGTTTCGTCTGAGGAAGTTGGATAAGCCAAGCATTCCGAGCCCAACTTGCCTATCTTGGTCCGAGGGTAGGTATTCTCCAGTCCCTCCAACACCTGTTCGGCCATGGAGATCGCACAGCTCGGACATACCTTGAGCGAAAGCCTTTTTGAGATCCCGTGGTGTACAAGCTGACATATTGATATGCTGGAGCAAGCATGTTCCTCGTGAGGGCAGGTAAACCTCAAGACAGACATTCCCCCAGATCCGTTGGCCTGACTGATTTGTTTTGATTTTATTGAGCCAAATATCTCCTGATCTGATTCCATATATTAAAGCCTCCTTAGTGTTTTTAGGTAAATCATCCCATAATTTTTGATTGATATCTACACATCGTTTTACCCATGGTAATTCAGATCTAGGTGTAGTGATAAATTCTACTATATCTTGATGGTTCGCATCCAAATGTATAACTATTGCACCATTCTTATAGACCCCGCCACGTCTGAGCGTTTCATTTAGTGCAGAATATATTCTTGCAAAGGATACAGGACCACTAGCGGTCAGTCCTTTACCATTCTCATGTCCTTTAGGACGTAACTTAGACAAGTGTATAGCACAACCTGCCCCATTTCTCAATGCATGTGATGCAAATCTCCAGCTTGCCTCAATGCCTTCTGGACCCTCCATGGAGTCCTCAACGACAAATACAGTACAGCTCACTGGAAGTCTAGATTCTGGGTTATCCAACCATGATTGGACCCGACCAGTGCGGGAAATAAGTTCAGCAGTCATTTAAAATAAATCTTCTAAAGTTGGTGGCTTGTAATTTGGTCCTTTAAGAACCTTTCCGTCTTCTCTATATATTGGATGTCCATCTTCTCCTAACTTAGACATATTACTTTTATGCACTCTATCTAAAGCTTCATCTAAGAACCAACCCATACTTTCTGCGTACTGGTAGCATACATATACTAAGTCAGCTAATTCTTTTAATGCATGTTCTTGATGATTCTTACCGTGCATGAATAAGAACCCTTCGGCTTCAAGAAATTCTTTAAACTCCTCAACAATCAGATTTTTCTGATATGATCTCTTGGAGCGATCCGTCCCGTTCTGTAGGTTGTACTTCGATCGGAATTCCTTCGCCTGATCGGATAAGAAGCTCTTCTTCATAGTGGAGTTCGTTTTCTAAATAGTGGATTGCTTTTTCTAAGTCTTGTATTTTACTATCTTTGTAACCTGCCCTGCAGATATACTTGATAGCATTGCCGAGGTGAAAGTTCAGTCCTTGTTCCCTAATAAAATCCCAAACATCGGTAGTCCCTCGTTGATAGTAGGATGGACCTTTGGCCATTTGTCAAGTAAATTGGTGAGTGAATTACCTAATACAAAGTTTTGTCTCTGTAAGGCTAAAAATAATGTAATAATATGTTCTTTATTTTCCTCATAAGTTTCTTTCAATTTATCTTCAATTACTCTCATTTTTAAGTCCTGTTCCACAGTTAACTGCGTAATCGGAGGAGGGGGACCATAATTTTGGTTCTTTTTTGTCGAAGTCATAATCATCTACTGTTAGTATTCTTGCAAGTCTAGCATTAGTAATTGCAGTAAGGGCTGTGTAACCCTTATCTACAAAAGCTTTTTTAACAGTTTTCCACGAGTAACCTTCTTTATCAAAGAGAGCTTCGGCTCTTTTAATTCCAATTCCAGGTACTCCAGGATATCCATCGGTTTGATCTCCTGCTAAAGTCTGGATTAAATGCCATTTAGCACCTTCCTCTTTACTGACTGTGAATTGTTCGTCAAGATTATATAATTTACCAGGTATCTGTTTCATATCCTTATCAGGAGAAACAATCATATTACCCGGATGTTTAGTAGAATAAATACCTAATGCGTCATCGGCTTCTAGTTGTGGCATTACAATGACTTCATATTTCTCACGTAATGCTTTGATAACTCGTTTATAACCACAAGGTTTCTTACGATTTCTATGTCCTTTATAATCTGGTAGAATCTTTTTTCTAAAATTTATACTATCAGAAAAGAATAATATTATATCAGAGAATGCCCCAAATTTGTCTCTAATTTTGGTAAGTTCTTTAGTTGTGGCTGATAATGCATCACTAAAGTTAGAAGTGACAAGAATAACATCGTCACCAAAGTCAACCTCAGTCTCCGCTGCAGCGCAGGACTTATATACAATGTAGTCCGCATCAATTAATAATTTCATAGGTGGGATTTGTCTAGTATCTCAGGATTAACACTGAGTAAATCATTTTTACTTGCTGTTACCATGTAATCTCCTTGACCATTCTGATGATTTGGGTTTAATCTCCACAATTGATCTCTAGAAAATTTCAACAAAGTAATTTCTTCAGGTTCTACAAGGGTTATAATAAACCATTCATCATCTTTTGTAATATGATTAATAATGAATTGACCATCTTGTTTTATACAAGAAAGTTTAGCTTGTGTTTTATTTGGAAAATCACCTTTATGATTCCCTACCCTACTTCGATCTCTTTTAATACCAAAGATTTCCTCATAGGATTCTTCATTAACTCTCCCTTTTGTTGCACTAGCTAACTTATGAAGAGCTTCATTTGTTGAACCATCAAAATGGTGTTGTCTTATTTCTGATTTTGCTTTTTGTAGCAGAAGATCAGTGAACTTCTGACCAATCATTTCCATGCTTTGATTCAGCAGCGATAGGACATCTAAGTTTATAATACTCTCCAGCTTGTACAGCTGTGAGTTCTAGTAAAAATTTTAAAGTATCTACTTCTTCTGGTTGTACTTCAAATTGTAATTCATCATGAATGAATGCAAGTTGTCTAGCAGTTTTTGGTAAATTCTCATTAGCTAATACCATCCACCGTTTTGCGATAACCGCTGCCGATCCTTGTAAAAGGTAGTTGAGTGACTTATGTTTGGAGTCCACAAGGATTCTACGTTTGTCAATCCCGAGGACATAACCCTTCTCACTAGCTTTGTGTACACCTTCCAAGAGTTCTTTAAGACCAGGAATGGCATCGACATATGCCTTGCGAATTTCCTTGCCCTTTGCTGCCGCCTTGTCCTTGGATAACTGTTTGTCATAGCTTACTCCGATTTTGGCATCGCCAGCTCCGTAGAGGAAGGCATAGGTAACTGTTTTGACTTGAGATCTAGTGATTCCAATTCTATCGGCATTTGTTTGGTGAATGTCTCCGTTGATAAGGATTTTCGCATAGCGTCCTCCATCAAATTTTGCAAGATAATGGGATAATATTCGTAACTCAATACCGCTAAGGTCAGCACCGCACATAACCATGTTAGGGGATGCTTTAAATAATTTCCTAAAGTTTTCATTTGAGGGTACTTGGGATAAATTTGGTTTTCGATGGGAACATCTAAATGTAGATGTTGCTACTGAACAATGGTGGTGTATCCTACTAGAGGTCGTAACAAGCTTCTGCCATGCGTTCACGCCTTCTGATATCATCCCTAACTGCTTGGTCAGATCCAGTAGTTTCAGAAAAGCTAGAGCTGTATCCGAGCCAATGTCTTTTAGTACGGTCTCGTCTATAACCGCCTTCCCTGAGTTCGTCAGTGATGAAGGCGTCCAACCATAGTGTGTCTGTAAGATCCACGATATATGATCTCTTGATGTTGGGTTAAATTCTTTGAGTTTAGTTAAAGTTGCTCCTTCAACGTAGCCCGTTCTTTTGTTAGCTCGTTTAGGAGTAAATTCTGATCCTTTAACGAAAGGATGCCTGTTTCGTAATAGCTGCGTAGTCTCTTCATATTCTCTTCGGAGAGTAGATTCAAGTTCCCGTGCAGCTCGTTCATCAAAATACCATCCATGGATCTCCTGTTGTGTTAATATTTGTGCTACCTGATGCTCTAACGTGAGCCAATCAGATAAGGGTGGAAGTGGTCGCATAATTTCTTAGTAACCATAACATCTTGTATACAATAATCTTGCATATCCTGACTCCATTCTTTCCAATCTGTATCTTTACCAAAATCTCCTTTATGTAAACCTAAACGATACCCATAAGCTTCAAGAGAATGGGATCCATATAATTTAGTTGGCATATCTTTCCATTCATGCCTCTTATCTATATCATATAAATTAGGATGATATAAGCGAGATAAGAGAAGAGTATCAACGATAACAGGAGGATAAGTAAAGAAAGGATAGAGCCTTTTAATGAGAGGTAAATCAAACCCAATAATATTATGGCCGACAACAGCATCGGCAATTTCAATACTTGTGATACCGGTTGTGAGGGAACGATTACCCATCGGTAATTCTTTCGCAAGATTTGAATATTTCTCATCGTTAAATGCCTCAGTTAAATCATTGTCGCAATAATGTAAAGCAATGCAATGGATACGTGATGCATTATTTAGTAAACCATTACTTTCTAGATCGAGTATTATTGTCCCTACTCCAGTGGTAGGTTTTGTCAACAAACTCTGCACGTTTTACTGCCTCTTTGCTAGGTGGATTAGGTTTATTTAAAAATTTATACCATGGGTGTTCATAATTACCATTTTCAAAAATCTGTGGTTGGGTCAAATTTAACTTCGGAATTTGTCTGAGTTTCATGTTCGGTAAATCTACAGGTATTTAAATCGTAGGCTAGTTGACATGCTTCCCCAACTTCACCTGAATAACGATTTTTAAGGACTCTAAGAGTCGTAAGCTTTCTATCAGTGTTGGCTTGTTGATCGACTTCAAGGGCACATACTGAATCTGATATTTGAGCAATGCTGTGAGATCCTCTAAGTGAGGACAGTGTAACTCTTCCACCCTCTTCGTGCGAAGTCCTATCATTACTACTTCTCCTTAAATGTGATACTAAAAATAATGAAATGCCAGTACGTTCTACCAATGACCTTAATTTTGTCATGGTGGTGTCTATCATTCTACGCTCATCACCTTCAAGACCACTTAATAAAATACTAAGGTGATCTAAGAATATAACACGACACTCCAATCCACTGGCAAGGTATTCGATCCTATTGTAAATGACATCAGGATCAAAACTGCCGAAGCCATCAAAACAATAAAGATTCCAGTTAGCAATACTGGATTCAAAAGCGGATCTGAGTTCTTGCTCACTATGTTCTCCTATATGTAAGTTCTTTCCAACAGCTGTGGACATCAATCCAAGTGCTGTTCTTCTATTACTTGCTTCAAGTTCCAGGATCCCAACAGACTCCCCCTTCTGGAGTAAGTCAGTTGCAATGTGCCGCATGATACTGGTCTTTCCGCTACCAGAACCTGCAGTAAATGTGACAAGTTCGCCATACCTGATCCCGTGTAGTTTCTCGTTAAGTCCTTTGAATGGATACTCATGATCATATGGTGCTTGTGGTGTAGTAACTAATTCTAATAATGATTTCCCTTCTATGATACCATCAGGTCTATACGTCTTTGCATCCCATATAGCCTTCCTTATTGCTTCAGAATCATTTGCTTGTAATGCTTCAGATGGGTCTTTATACTCATCCATCCTAGCAATTTTAACTTTACCTGGTGGTAAGACTTGTGCAGTATCTTCCGCTGCTTTTCTACCAGGTTCATCCCCATCAAAAAATAAAACTATTTCTTCATATCCTTGAAATAAGGGGATTTGTTTTTGGATATCCTTCTTTGCGCTGGCTGCACCATGCGGTAATGAAACCATCGGCCAGCCCGACATAGCCTCATAGCAACTAGCAGCATCTAATTCACCTTCAGTAACAACAATCCGTTTACCAGTAGTAGGGAACAAATGCTGACCAAATAAAGTGTCAGTGGAAACTCCTTCATAACTAAAATCTTTTCGTTTATTTTTTACTTTGACTCCAGCAAGTACTCCATCGCTTGTAAAGTATGGAAAGCGTAAAGTAGCTCCATCTCTGTAAATCCTGAAGAACTGGCAAGTTTTTTCAGACAATCCTCTTCTTTTGAGGGCTTCTGCTTCTCCTTTAAGTTGTACATTGGTAGACATTTTCTGACTGTGAATAAGATTTATACCTTCTGCAGGTGTGTAAGTTTGGCATGAAAAGCAGTAATAGTGACCGTCAGTATACAAAGAGTTTGCATCTGACGATCCGCAATTTCCGCAAGGTTCATGTCTTACGAATTCCGCTTCCATTAGATTAACCAATCCATTGGTATTTCATGGTATGCTGTCCATGGTATATCATGTCGTTCACACCATTGAGCATACGTTGTTTTTGAACGTTTTGAAATAGTATTATAAGGTGATTGGAATACCATCCTTAAATCTAAATCGGGATTTTCCTTCTTAACTGCAAGGATCTTCCGTCTGTCCGCTGAATCCCAGTATCCCTTTGTTTCAAGATGGACATGATTAGGGAGAATGAAATCAGGGGAATAGTGATGTAAGATCGTGTAAGGAAATTTAGTGGACTCATATTCATAAGAAATTCCTAGTTCTTTGAGGAGAGTTGCTACTCTCTCCTCTAATTTAGACCTGAATTTAGAAGTCTTCTTCTTCTTCATCTGATTCGGGTGTATTATTTACAGGTGTTTCTCCTGCTTTAAATCCAGATGTTTTACCAAATAAATCTGCAACTGCTGTTTCATCTAAATCTCCAGAATCAACTCCTGCAGAATCAGATTTTATTGCAACAACCTGTACACCAACAAGTTTAAGAGAGCTACCATAGGTAACCCCATCCCGTAGAATATAGGGTTTTTGATAAAAGCCAAGCTTAACTGTAGATCCGCCATATAATGGTGTCTTGGTATCTGTAACAGGGGATCCTTCCGTATCTACTACGGGAGGTCGTTTATCCTCTCCCCATGAAAATTTAATTTTATGTTTCCCTTCTGCCACTTCTTCCCATGGTGTGGGCTTTAACGTGGCTCTTTTTGGGTTTTTGAGCTTAGACTCTGCCCACTTAAGAACTTCAGTCCTCTCAGTTTCTAGCTTATCAATGACTGTATCATCGACCACAGCCGATAGAGAATAACCAAACTTACCAGGTTCTAGTATAGCTTGGAATCCTTCTAGTGTAACAGGTTCCGTAACATGTACAGTTTTAGGCATCTTTAGAACCCTCTTTAGCTGGAGACAAAGCCTTTACTTCACCTTCCAATTTATCATAGAATTCTTGGAGTTGCTCCATTTGAACTTTAACTTGTAATAACTGCTTTTCCTTAGCCTTAAGTTCGGCAGCCTTTAGTCTTTCTTCAGACACTACTACTATTGTAGGAGGTGAGAAGAAGCTATCAAAAAATGGTGAATACATTAACAGAAAAAATAAGTTGAATCAATAACCGATTCAGGTTTTAAGTCACCTATAATCGGTGGTTTAGTCTCTGCCCCTATTTGTTGAGCAAAGTCTGTAAGGTAATCTTGTTCTGCAAATAAATGCATATAAGTTTCCCTTATTATAGTAGATAGCTCATCCATATCAACAGCTCTAGTCAAGACACTATCATGAATCAAAGCTATTGGATGATTGAATCTATCAATACTTAAATGTAGTAAAGAAGCATCTAGACTGTGAATAAGATTAGGCGCAGTAGCTGCTTTATGCCTAGTTAGATCAACAATAGGTTTACCATTCTTATCTAATTCATAAGTCTTAGCAGATAATTTACAACTACCTAATAATTGTAAGTTAAATCTTTCTACTTTCCTTTTCA
>Ga0310344_10002610_pt1 | contig 13532 bp, 17 predicted proteins | sample HC15DNA20200_MG_FD_203801 | JGI IMG/M metagenome (GOLD analysis project Ga0310344, IMG submission 203801) | Marine microbial communities from station ALOHA, North Pacific Subtropical Gyre - HC15-DNA-20-200_MG | ecosystem: Environmental > Aquatic > Marine > Oceanic | place: Pacific Ocean: North... | reverse complement strand
AACGTCCATTGGGCGAACAATTGGTTTTAGATGTTATGGCAGAGGGTGCAGCTGGTGCTGGAAGTAGTGAAGTAAAACGTTTATCTTCTCAATGCGCAGCCATTAAAGATTGTGCAGGTTTAAAAAATTCCAATATAAATAAGGGTTGTGGATATTGTACAGCATCAGATACATTTTTAATGGGTAATGCCAAAGGACCCCTTACTGATACTTGTTCAGGCGGTTGGTCTTGGACACCAGAGGTTTGCAAAAAAAATAGAGAGAAAGGTTTATGTAGTAAATTAAAAAGCTGTTTAGGAATGGTAGTAGATGGTCCAACAAGTGTTTGCGGTTGGTGCAAAACATCAAATAAAGCTTTTGTTGTGCAAAAAGGAAAGGGTAATACATTATCTCCTAAATATCCAGATGATAAATGTAATAAAATAATAGCCCCAGGTAAATGTACAGGTGAAGATATTGGAGGTGCTTGTGCAGATGGCAAGTTCAATACTGGTCCGCATAGTTCAGAATGTCTAAGAAAATTATGGAAGGATGTTGGTTGTAGCGCAACATCAGATATTGCTGCGAAAATGGGCGATTTAAATAATAGTCGTGTCAAACAATGGAATAGTCAATCGGGTATGAATGTTTATCAAGATATGAAAAAATTAAGAGATCAAGCTGATAAATGTGATCAGACCTCTTATGCTTTATGTTATGGTAAAGGTGAGGGAACTAAGGCATTTGAACCAGGTGGTAAGTGTCATAAACCAAATCCAATTCATGCAAAAGCAGCAGCAGCAACGGCGGTTGCAAATGCAGCCAAAACGAATGCTTTAATAAAAGCAAATGAAGCTCATCAGGTTAAAAAGGCAGCTCAAATCCAATTAGGCAAAAAAATGAGAGCATTGACCTGTCAAGGTGATGATTTATGGAGACAGGGTGATGGTACAGGATTATATGTAGATCAAAGAATAAGAGATTGTAAAAAGGGATAATATATTTATATAATATATGAAACTAAACAAAGATTTATGTTATACAGTAGGAATAGTTGTTGCGATAAGTTTAGCATTATGTGCATTTTTAAAATCAAATAAAGAGAATTTTGCGGTGATTAAATCAAATCACGATAATTCTCCTCCTTGGAAGATAGATGTTGATGAAGATACCAAAAATTTACAATTCATTTATCAAGGAAATTTAAAAGGTGATGGAAGAAAAGTTGTAGCATTAAAACTTTCCAAAGATGGAGATTTAACAGTTCATCGTGGATTAAGTTTTGAACAACCAATAGATGGAAGTTGGAAGATTTCGCCAGATAAACATAATACATTAGTATTAGCAAATAAAGAGGGGGGTGGAATAAAATTATCTTCAAGAGGTTCAATTCTTCCTTTAAAATATGAAGGTGGTGGTCCAATAGATTATTCCCAATTGTGTATGAAAGAAGATGGTACAGGAAAAGTTTATGGTGGTAATTGTTTGAATAAATAGACTTTTAGAAAAAGTTTTATCTAAAAGTTTATATATGAATATTGAGAAATTGACAATGAATTGCTTATGTATATCAGTTTTTTTGTTTTTATTCGTTTTTATAATATTTAAGAGAACGAGAGAAGGACAAGAAAGTGGTTCAGATGAGGTTAAGATAGGAAAGAATTGGAGATTGAAACCAGTTCTTCCAAATGATGAACAGATGAAAAAATTACAGGAATCGGGTGAAAAACTGGATGCAGCAAATATTCCAAAAAATCTAGCTTTTGTATTTACCCCAAAAGAAGGTGCAGAATCGAAAGAGGTCGCAATATTATATCCATCTGGTGTAATGGAGGGAGATAAATTTAAGAAGATGAGTAAAAAGACAGAGTAAAAAGACGGGTGGAAAATAATTTAGCTTTATATATATAATGCGTAAAAATGATAAAGCTTTATTTATTGGATTAATGGCTTTTATGTTGGCTTTGTTTGCCTATTTTAAAACAAATACTACAGTTGTTGAAGGTTTAGTTCCAGGATTTGAGAAAGCAATGCACAGTAATTGGAAAGTCCAAAATAGATCAGATTCAGAAGATGATATAGTTTTTAATTACAAGAATAGTGCAAAATTTATATTTAAACCAGATGGACTTTTAATGTGTAAAGATATAAAATTAGATAATAATTTGGATTGTAATCACGTTAAATCAACTCAGGGATTAGAATCTCCAGGAGGTGCAGTTTCAGCATCAACGTTAACTGTAAAGAATGAAAGTCGTCTTAATAATTGGAGAATAGCAGCTGATCGTATAGGAATAGCAGGCAAGGAGGATCTATGGATGGGAAATGATAAGTGGTTAAGATTGGTTGACTATGGTAGATCAACAATAGCAGGTTCTCCAGGCAAGGGTGGTTTTGCTAGTTTCAATCTTTGGACAGATGCAGCTAAAAGGGGTAGAATATATGCAGTTGGATATGGTGGTCCAGGAACACCCCTTCTTCCTCACGGTCCGCATTCGCCACCATATCGTCTTCCAGCACGCTTGATTACAATAATGAATCGACCTGATCCGCCACCGCCTCGCTAAGAAATTGATTAAGTTGGCCCCCAAATTAAATTCTGTGTAAATATTATATTAAGTCAATGGTAGATAATACAGAACTGTGTTTATTTTTTTTAATTACTGGATTACTTTTAGCATCTTTATTGCGAAAACCAACCATTGAGGGACAAGAAACAATGGAAAAGATTGCACCAACCGAAAAAGCCCCCAGAGATGGGAAAGTAGAATTCAAAAAAATGGAAAAAAATACGGTATGTTTTGAAGGAACAAATATTGAAGATCAATCCGAATGTGATAGAGCAGTTAAATTATTGAAATTAAAAGAAGGTGAAAGTATAACTGTTGAGGATGCTGCGATGCCAGCTGGTTGTAGTTATAGAACAAATGAAACTGGAACAAATATAAAACAATGGAATACTTCAAAAGAGGGCTCTCCTGCTGAACATTTAGAACCAATTTGTTATTCTGAAAAAGCAAAACAAACAGGTTCAGGTTTTATGATGGATGCGCGCGCAGCTGGAGCATTAAAACCCGCACATGATAAATTGCATGCACAATTACATGCCGCTGAAAAGGCGGCGGCAGCCGACGCTAAAAAAGAAAGGGAAATTAAATTGGGAACAACCTGGTTAGCATCATTGGGAAAAGAGAATTCTTTAGAATTTTTAAAAAAGGGAGAAGCTGCAGGAAGTATTGTTCCAAAGGGCGGAATTATAATGTTTTCTGGAGAAAAACCCCCTCCTGGATGGGCTTTGTGTGATGGAACAAATGGAACACCTGATTTAAGAGATAAATTTGTTATGGGATCTGGAAAAGAATCTCCGGGTGCAACGGGTGGATCACCGAAGATCACAATAGCTAATCTTCCAAAACATAGTCATGGAACTATTGGTGGGTGGGGAACACATTTGGTCGGAACAGTTGATGGTATGAGTTCTGCGGCAGGTGAATGGAAGAGACTAAAAATAAGGGGCAATGATCCAAGTAAAGATGAATGGCCAAAGAGTAAAGATATAGGAAATGATGCTGAATATTATCCACCCTATTATCGTTTAGCTTTTATTATCAAATTATAATTTCTATAAATAATATATGAATCGTAATATATTATTTTTATTATTTATTTTATTAATTGGAATTTTAGAAATTAGAAAAAAAAGTATAGAAAGATTTAGAGAAGGTCAAGGACCTAAACCCTCAAAAAGACAGTTGGCTTCTTGTACACAAGCCAAAGCTTTCTGGGAAAAACGAGATCAAAATCTGATGTTTCGCACAATGGCAATGAAAATGGGATTAGCCTGTAATTTACCACCGTGTCGTGGTGGTGCACATAATAATTGGGAATGCCAACCACCCCCTCCCCCACCAAAATCAACAAAAGAACAAAAGGCATCTTGTGATAGAGCTAGAACAATGTGGAATAATCCTAAACGAGAGGGTAATGCTGTTATATCAAAATTGGCAGTTATGCAAGGAGCTGCTTGTCTTGCTGCTCCGTGTAGAGGAAGTCCTAAAAATGATTGGAGATGTCAGGATGGAGAAGAAGATAGAAAAAAGGCTGAAGGGGGGAAAGAAGAAAAAAAGTCAGCATCGCCTCCACCTCCACCCGCTCCTAAAAAGTCAACCCCACAACAACATAAATCTTGTGCTGCAGCAAAAACATTATGGGACAAACAAAATGAATTTTCTGGTAGTATGAAATTGGCGATGCGAACAAATGCGTTGAAGATGGGGTTGGCTTGTAATTTGAAACCTTGCAGTGGAGGCGCACATAATAATTGGAAATGTCAGGATACACCTCCCCCTCCTCCTCCTCCCCCGCCAAAGCCAAGTCCTGCACAATTAAAATCTTGTCGTGCAGCCAAAACATTATGGGAAAAACGAAATGAATTTTCAGGCAATATGGCATTAGCAATGCGAACAAATGCGTTGAAGATGGGGGCGCTTTGTTCTATGAAACCGTGTGGTGGAGGTCCAGGAAACGATTGGAAATGTGAAGAACAGGAGGGATTTGATGTTATGGAAGAGAAAGAACCATGTACAGATAAACAATTAAAAGAAATAAGAATATTGGAAAGAAGATTAAAAGCAGCAAAGAAAAGTTGCTCAGAAAATTCAGCTAGTTCTGCTTTTGACGGAGGAATACGCGAAGGTTTTAGAGAAGGACAAATTCAACGTGCACGGGAAGTGGATTCGCGTGGTCGTCAACAGGCACTGGGAACACAAGAACAAATTAAATCGTGTGATGCAGCCAGATTATTTTATAATTATGAAAGTCCATCGTGGCGTTTCTTGCAGCAATGTACAACACAGTATAGACCGTGTGGACGATATTCTTGCCCTCGTAATCGTTTTCTTCAGGTAGAACAAGAAGCAAAAAGAAGAGAAGATACACGTATTAGGGATACAGCGACAGCAGTTGGACAAGCTTGTACAACTTGTGGTGGAAGTCCGGCAAATAATTGGAATTGTACTGGAGAAGGTGTTAAGGATGGTAATCCGGCAGCTGAAAAACTTCCAGGACCAACTCCAGCACAAAGAGAATCGTGCAAAGCAGCACAAGGATTTTTTGCACAACGAAACAAAGATCCCGCGATGCTTGCAAGAGCTATGGAGGTAGGAACACTTTGTAATTCTTGCGGAGGAAATCCTGAAAATAATTATACATGTGCAGCTGATCGCCAAGCAGCAGCAAAACCAGTAGTAGCTCGTGCAAAAGGTGCAACAGCGTCTTCTAGTTCTGCTGCAGAAGCAGCTGGAGCTGCGCGTTGTACAAAATGTGATCCGTGGACAATTGCAAGAAATTTAGGTGATCAATATAAAAATGATCCTAATATTTGTAAAAGTAGAAAGGATGAGGCACAATGCGCAGATGCTGGTGGTTTATGGAATGATGAGGTTGCTACGGTAAAAAAACCAAGTGGAGGTAAACATGATTGGAAGATAGAAATGGATAAAAAAACAGGGAATTTGGTTTTTAATTATAATGGAGAAAGACAATCTCAATTAACAAAGGATGGAGAATGGTCTTCAAAATCTCGTAAATGTGGAACTTGGAATATTCGCAATGATCGCATAGGAATTCCAGAGCGTGGTGATATTCATCTTCATACCGATGGTTGGCAAAGAGCATTTACATATGACGCGCCATATGGTATTACAGCCTATAATAAGGGTGGATTTGCGGGACGTGAGTTATGGTACGCTGGAAGTGCGGGGGGAAAAATAACAAAATAATTATTTCTAATTAAATAATATATGAAAAAAAATACATTATTTATATTGATAGTATTGGTCTTTTTATTTGTTTGTAATTTTTTAGGTAATCCATTACGAGAGGGACAAGTTTCAGGTTCTATAATTGATACCGCAGGAGGATCTGGTGGAAAAACTCCTTGGAAGGTAAATGTAGATACAAAAGGTGATTTGGTTTTTACACATAATGATAAGGAAGTTTCTAGATTAACAAATAAGGGAGAATGGTCAAGTGCTAGATGTAAAGCAGGTATGTGGGTTATTCGCGACTCAAGAATGGGAATTCCAGGAAGAGGAGATATCAATCTTCATACAGATGGATGGTTTAGAGCTTTAAACTATAATTCTCCCGAACTTACTGCGGGAAGACATAAGATAGGTGATTATGGAAGAGGTGGATTTGCAGGAAGAAATTTGTGGTATGCGGGAAGTGCTGGCGGAAGACTTCATAGAGGTTAAATGATTTAAGTAAAAAATCATAATAATTTTTATATAGAATTATTATGTTTGGATGGTTACTTGGAAGTTCAAAACCCGAATCAAATAAAGTAAGTTTTGAAGATATTCAATGGATTTTAAAGCAAAACAATAATAAATATTTATTAATTAATACTTTATCAAAGAATGATCAAAAATGTCTTATAAAAAATACAATCCCAATTGAAAATGAGGTAGAAATAATAAATAATTTAAAAGATAAAATGGTTAATATTTTAATTTATGGTAGAAATACAAATGATCCAAAGATATATAATAAATACAATCAATTAATAAATCTAGGATTTCAAAAGGTTTATATCTATTTAGGTGGTTTATTTGAATGGTTATGTTTGCAAGATATATATGGAAAGAATAATTTCCCAACGATTGGCGAAGAATTAGATATATTAAAATACCGCCCTCCCCCCGAAATTAATAAAAATTATTATATAGAGAATAAATAAGGATGAAAGCGGCGAATGTTATGAGAATGATTTCCTATATTATGGCTTTTATTGCAATTTATGTTGGAACAAATAGTTTTAGTGAGGGAAATTATAGAAAAGGTTTAAAAGAAATAATGAGTTATGGTTTAATACCAATAGCTATTAGTGCGACGATAAGACATATTTTTTATAGTGGTAGTATTACAAAAGGAGGAAGATTTTTTGAATTTGAGGCGGGTGGAAGTAATTTGGCTATTGCAGTAGCAGCAATTATTGCAATTATGAAAGAAATGAATAATAATGTTTTTGGAATTATATTTTTGATTTATGCAATATATTTATTTATGGGTTCACTTGCATGGTATATATTTAATCCAAAGGATAAACTTGTTTTTTGGTTATTAAAATTTTGGGCTATAGGAGGCGCGTTTGCTTATTTTTCATACGTTGCTTTTACAAATTAATAGTTGTAATATATATATGAAAAAAATACATATATTATTGATAAGTATATTAATATTATTACTTATAGATGAAATGACAATGAAATTTTTTATTAAAAAAAGTCCAATTCATGGATTAGGTGTTTTTTCTACAAAAGAATATCAAATTAATGATAAAGTTTTTGATGAGATGATGGACGAAAATAATGTTCCAGAAGATAAATTTGAGGTTCCAATAAGATACGTTAATCATTCAAAAAATGGTAATATTCTTATGAAAAGAAGAAGTGATGGAAAGTGGGAAGCAAGAGCTGTTAAAAAAATATTTGTTGGTGATGAGATTGTTTCGGATTATGATAAATCTCCACCATTTGTTGACGGTCCTAAGGCGCATTATGTTTAGAAAATCGGCATTCCTTCTGCATGAATTCCACCTGGATATTCTTCATCAGATGGAATTCTATTTCTTTTTTCTTTTATAAAATCTTTGATTAGAACTGTCCAAGCATTAATAAGTTTATTATCTTTTTGATATTCTTGATTTCCATTCAAAATAAGAATATTATCCTCGTCAATTAACCAACTTTCGTGATAATGGTGACATTTTTCAAGATAAGATAATGGTATTTCTTCTTCTCCCTTTCTATTTCTTTTTTTAACTCTTTCAAAACATTTCGAAGGTTTTGTTTTTACATAAATTATTCCTTTTATTGGTATATCTTTCATAAATTCATCAAACCACATCAGATATATTTTCATGTCTATATCAGAAATTAATTGATCGTCGTGAAGCATTTTCGCAAATACTTCACGATCGGTATGGGTTGATCTTTCCGTAATTAATATAGATCGGGGATTTTTTTTTATTATTTTCTTAAGTTGAGCTAATCTTGAAATATATGCCATTATCTGAAATGAGAATGAATATTTTTCTTTGTCTTCATAAAAATATTCTAGTATTGTTTTGCCTTTTTCATCTTTTATTTCATTCCAAATATTCACTGGTTCTTGAACAAAAATTACGCTATTGCCAAGATTATTACTCTTCTTTAATTCACAAATTAGCCGTGATTTTCCAGATCCAATATTGCCATCAATGCTATAGATTGCAGTCATTTTTTATGTATTATATGTAATTATTTAAATCAATTTATTATTACGAATGAAAAAATTGATTTAAAATATTTATTGTATTTAAGTTAAATATGGATTTGAATCAAAAAAAATTATCAAGAGAAGAATGGGAAGCGTTGGAAGTTCCTGTTAAACACGAAGAATTAACGATCTTAAAATTGATAAAAAATGGTTATACAAATTTGAACATTCGTTATAATAATATATCAAGTTTGCTTGATTTTATGAAAATAACAAAGGATATTCCATTATTTCACGGATATTTATATGGTAGATATTGTAAAGAACAATTTGATAAATTGGTAAAAAAATATAAATGTGAAAAAATTAATCTTAAATGGAAGGGGCGAATTAAACTAAAAAAAGCTGATATAATTCGCATAGATAATAGCGATACTCGTTTGGCAGGGACGAAAATTTATGAATATCTTCTAATTGATCTTTTAAAGAATTTCTTGCGAAATAAGAAAAAGGGAAAAGAAAAGATGAATTATTATTATTATACCATTGTTCATCTTATGAAAAACAGCGTAACAAATTTAAATACGTTTGTTGTTGATCATATTAAATTTATTTTAAAAAGTTATGAGAAAAAGGTAAATATTTCACATTTTATTAAAAATGCGTATAAATATATTGAACAAAATCCATATCTTATCCAGTATGCTGATGTACAATTATATGAACATCAAAAACGTTTGTTTTCATTGTGTAAACGCAAAAATCCCAAGTTAATTTTGTATCAAGCGCCTACTGGAACTGGAAAAACAATATCTCCAGTTGGTTTAGCTGGACATCATAAATTAATTTTTGTGTGTGCTGCTAAACATGTTGGTTTACAATTTGCAAGATCCTGTATTTCTTTGGAAATTCCAATAGCAGTTGCATTTGGTTGTAATGATGCAGGTGATGTAAAATTACATTATTATTCTGTTACAGATTATGTGAAAAATAGAAGAACTGGTGGAATTTTTCGCGTTGACAATTCTGTGGGTGATAAGGTACAGATTATGGTTTCCGATGTTCAATCTTATCTTTCTGCAATGAGATATATGACTGCCTTTAATGATAGAAAGGATATTATTTTATATTGGGATGAACCTACAATTACCTTAGACTATGAAACACACGATTTTCATGAAATAATGTCTAAAAATTGGAAAGAAAATCTTATACCTAATATTATATTCTCATCTGCAACTTTACCCAACAAAGACAGGATTATGTCTTGTGTTCAATCCTTTAAAACTAAATTTTTGGGAGGTAAGGTTTGGGATATAGTTAGTCACGATTGTAAAAAAACAATTCCAATTTTAGATAGGGATTGTAATGTTGTTCTTCCTCATTATTTATTTGAAAAATATATAAATTTATCTTTGTCTGTTAATCATATTAAAAATTATAAGACGTTGTTGAGACATTTTGATGTGAGAGAGGTTATAAAATTTATAATGTATGTTAATGAAAATAAATTTGTTAAGGGAAGATATTTAATTGATAAATATTTTGAAAATATAGAGGAAATTAATATAATTTCTTTAAAAGAGTATTATTTGGAATTATTGGGAAATATAAATGAAAATTTTGAGAATATATATAATTATTTTAAACTTAATAGAGAAAAGAGGTTTCCATCAACTATTTACCTAACTACCAAAGATTCTTATACGTTGACTGATGGACCAGCTATATTTCTAGCTGACGATGTAGATAAAATTGCGAAATTTTGTATAAAATCTGCAAAAATTCCCGGCGAACTATTAGAAAAAATGTTGGCTTCATTGCGATTTAATGATAAAGTTAAAGGTGCAATTGCAACCGCAGAAAAACAGTTGGGAAATATTACTGGTGAGGTAAAGGATACTAATGATAAAAGAAAAGATTCTAAATCAGAAAAAGATCCTAGAAAGGCGGAATTAAATAATAAAATTAAGGGTTTGTATGCTCAATTAAAGCAAGTAAAACTTGATCCTTCCTATGTTCCCAACTCGGCTTCTCATAAACGAAAATGGAACAATGAATCTGAAAAATCATTTACAAGTGATTTGGATGAGGATACGGTAGAAAAAATTATGTTTTTATCTATAGAAAATACTTGGAAATTGCTATTAATGATGGGAATTGGAGTATTTAAACAACACGATTGTGTCCAATATACAGAAATTATGAAAAAATTGGCAGATGAACAAAAATTATATTTGATTATTGCATCATCTGATTATATTTATGGAACAAATTATCAGTTTTGTCACGGTTATTTGAGCAAGGATTTGGAAAATATGACACAAGAAAAAACAATTCAAGCATTTGGACGCATTGGTCGCTCAAATGCTCAACAAGATTATAGTATTCGGTTGAGAAGTGATATATTCTTAAATAAATTATTTAAGCGCGAAGAAGATAGTCGTGAAGTTGAAAATATGAATAGATTGTTTGGTATTTAATGTCGGCGGCGCGTCCTTCTCCGCCCTCCCTTCTTTTTAATTGATCCTTTTTGTTTTAATGACATTTTTTTCATACTTTTTGAAAGACCCGGACTTCCTGGTCCGATCTGGAAATTGCTGAAGGCGGCGGCAAGGTCGGCGTCGGCGGCGGCGGCGGCTCGCGCTGCAGCAGCCGGAGCACCCCAGCCGCCTGGGACGGCGAGACCAGACTGTCTTGGTGCGCCTGGGGCGGCGGGCACAAGACGCGGCGGTGGGGGAAACGGCGGCGGCTGCCCTGGCGGAAACTTCGCGGCCGGCGCGGGCTTCGCCTTTCCTAGCCGTTTTTGGAGTAATTTTGCCCTTCTTTCTCTTTTCTGCCGCTCCTTGCTTTTCATGGAACGACGAGTTCCGCCCCTTTTGCGTCGTCTTCTGCGGCGCGTTCGGCGGCGCGTTCGGCGGCGCGTTCGGCGGCGCCTTCTGCGACGTCCACCCTTCTTCTTTCTGAGTTCTGAACAACCTTGCAACGCCAATCTCCACGCACTATTTTTTAATGTTTTTATTTGTTGGAGATGTTTTCTTGCTTCATCAACTTTTTTGGCGACCATCTTTTCTTTCGCATTTTTTTGGTGGTCTTTAATTAATTGGGCATTATTTGTTAATATTTCGTTATATCTTTTACATTCACACGGTTCCCATCCGGGCATTTATATATTATAAATAGAAAATTTAATATTTATAATATTATTTAATTTCCTCCACGAAGCCGCAACACAAGATGGAGTGTTGACTCTTTTTGCACATTATAGTCTGAAAGTGTGCGATCATCTTCGAGTTGCTTGCCGGCGAAGATTAAGCGTTGCTGATCGGGCGGAATCCCTTCCTTATCTTGAATCTTAGTTTTCACGTTAGAAATTGTGTCGCTTGCCTCTACATCCAAAGTAATAGTCTTACCAGTCAGTGTCTTAACAAAGATCTGCATTATACCTATACATGAGATATTTTTTTTAAATCGTTTAATAGAGTAATTTGAAGTCCACTTCGGGAATTTTTTCGTTAGGATTTTTAACGGTTCTAGCAACGAAACCGAAAGGATTTTCGGGATAGAATAATTGGATAGGTGGTCCTTCCGAAACTTTATCAGGTACAACCCATGGTCTATATTTGAGGGTTGGGGTAGTAAGACGATAGATCAAATACATTGTTAAATATAAAATCAATACCAATTTGGTATATTTTGGGTGTTTTTTCCAAAAATAAATACCTAACGCAAATAAAGCCAAAATCATAATATAATAAGCAATAGATTTCGCGGTTCTAAGATTATTTCTGAAGTTTTTAATTGGTGGCATATATAATAGGAAAAGAACTTTTTTGAATAAGACTTAAACTCTTTTATACATTTTTTCTAAATGACATATGTTTATACCGATGGTGCATGTAGTAATAATGGGAAAAAATACGCAAGGGCGGGAATAGGTATTTTCTTTGGGGAAGATGATCCAAGAAACATTGCCCAAGAATTAAGTGGTAAAAAAACAAATAATATAGCTGAATTAACAGCTATTATTGTTGCTTATCATGTGTTAGAGGAAGAAATTGATAATGGAGAAGAGGTAACAATATGTACCGATTCACAATATGCAATGAGATGTTGTACAACATATGGTGAGAAATGTGCGAAAAAGGGTTGGAAGAAGGAAATTCCAAATAAGGACTTGGTAAAGCGGGCATATGAACTATTCAAAGACAAGAAAAATATTAAATTCCAACATGTCTTAGCTCATACGGGATTAAATGATAAACATTCAGTTGGAAATGCTGGAGCGGATCGTTTGGCAAATGTAGCAATTGGGGTAACGGAATGTCCTTATAAAGAAAAGAAAGATTCAAGACGAATTTATTTGGATGTTCCTTATATTAGAAAAGATGAGGTAAAGAAGTTTGGAGCTAGGTGGGATCCCAAAAAGAAGAAGTGGTATATGATGACCAGTTTACCCGAATCAAAAAAAGCAGCCATTTTAAATATTGTCGCAACATGTTAATTTAAAGATAAAAATGCAATTTAATTAATGGCATTTTTAGTTCAAGGTGATAAAAAAAATGAATGGTGGCTTCCAACTCCGAACCAAAAAGCAGCAATTGCGCCAATTTACAAAAAATGGTTGAATGGATTGGGGCAAGGTGGAATGATGCATCCTGGAACAGAAGTTGTTGCGAATGCTAGTTTTGATGGGTTTACATATCTTATTTATATGGCAGGTCCAAATTCTTATATTCAGAATATTGTGCACAATGATAATCGTAAGAGATTGATACATTTTTTACCTGAGCATAATGGCTCAACAACAGGAGAAACTCCATCAACACTTTGATTATATTGTAATAGTTTTATTTATTATTTTTGGAGGAACAATTCCCAAATCTAAACATTCTTTTTTTATATGTGCAGATCGCTCATGAATTGTTCTACACAATTCACCATGTTTTCTTACAACAACGCGCCAGTCCCAAAGAAATTGAAACAATTTTTCAGCATATTGTATTTTATACTTAGTTTCTTTTACTCTTGCAACATTCTGAAGTAATATCTGGGTATTATCTATTACATGTTGTGACCTGGACATTGCGCGTGTATTCGGATAATCTAATGTTACATGTTGCCTACATAATGGACAACTATATCCCCACTTATATAGACATTTCTTACAAAAATGATGATTACAATTTGTGGTATAATCAGCTTTTTTGAAACAAATAGGACATTCAGCCATTTGTGATATTAAATATTTTTTAATCTTTAATATCTAATCAATTTTTTAAACGCCTTTT
>Ga0310344_10002609_pt1 | contig 13533 bp, 9 predicted proteins | sample HC15DNA20200_MG_FD_203801 | JGI IMG/M metagenome (GOLD analysis project Ga0310344, IMG submission 203801) | Marine microbial communities from station ALOHA, North Pacific Subtropical Gyre - HC15-DNA-20-200_MG | ecosystem: Environmental > Aquatic > Marine > Oceanic | place: Pacific Ocean: North... | reverse complement strand
ACTTGTGGGATGCGGTGATAACACCACAGAACCGGTAACCTCGTCATCCAGCGACACGACAGGCGATATTCACGTGTGTCGCGGGCTCAACAACTGTAAAGGCCAAGGGGCAAGTGGCGACAACGATTGTGCCGGACAAGGAGCCTGTGCCACCGCAACCGCGCATTCATGCCACGAACAAAATGACTGCAAAGGCCAGGGTGGTTGTGGAGAAACGACGGGCAAGAATGCCTGTAAAGGTCAGGGAGAATGCTCGGTTCCTCTGATGCCTGCCACCTGGGAAAATGCTCGAAAACAATTCGAAAGCGCTATGACCGAACAAGGAAAAGACTTCGGGTCTCCACCAGAAGCGGATTCTTAAATCCCGTCGGAGCACAGCAGACCATGACGGCTACCTTTTCTGCCCTGAACCAATCCACTTTCCATGATCCTCCACGCACCACGCTCCAGATTAAAACTCGCTACCGCAGTTTACAGGGGCCGATTCCGTCCACTGAATCGCTTCCTCTTCTGGAGGCTACGGATCGTTACTTCCCGAGGGTGAACTGCTATCAGCCACCCGTCGTCTGGAAGCGTGCTGAAGGATTTCAGGTTTACGACCACTCGGATAACTGCTGGATTGATTTCAGTTCCGGAGCTGTCATGGCAAATACCGGTCATGGGCATCCGCGTATCCGTACCGCCCTTAACAATCACCTCGACCAGGGACTGTTGGCACAGTTCAGCTTTTCTTCAGAAATCCGCATTCAGTTGGCAGAACGAATACTGTCACATACCCCTGAGGGACTGAACAAGGTCTATTTTCTGACAACAGGTTCCGAAACGACCGAGGCGGCTATTCGACTCTGTCGTATGTGGGGGATGCGACAAGACCCTAACAAATGCAAAATCGTTACTTTTGAAGGTGACTACCATGGCTGGACCATGGGGGCCCAACAGGTGTCGGGATCCCGTGCATCCAAAACCTGGCTTCCCGATCCCGCTACAGATATCTACCACCTGCCATTTCCAGGATTCCCTGATTCCAATGAAATCAACGGGGACGCTCTTTTCCAGGCTTCACTTGACCATTTGAAACGGTTATCTATCTGTGCCGAAGACATCGCGGCCGTGTTTATTGAAACCCTCCAAGGTTGGGGGGCATTAACATTTCCTGATCGTTATTTACACGCATTGCGTCAATGGGCCGATCAACACCAAATTCTTCTGGTTTTTGATGAAATTCAAACAGGCTTTGGTCGCACTGGTAAATGGTTTGCACACGAACATTACAACGTCCGCGCGGATCTGCTATGCATAGGTAAAGGCCTGACATCGAGTCTTCCTCTTGCAGCGCTGCTTGGTCCGGCATCTATACTCGACTTACTCTCGCCGGCTGAGGTCACCACAACCCATGCTGGACATCCTCTTTCATGTGCGGCTGCCCTGGCTAATCTCGATATTCTGGAAGAAGACAATCTCATAGACCAGGCTTTGGAGAAAGGCAAGCTCGCCTCGGCAACCCTTCAACAACTACAAACACGATTTCCGGAATATATCGCCAGCACAAAAGGACTAGGACTGTTACAGGCGATACATGTCAGGAATCCTGCCACCAATGCCCCGGACGAAGAACTGGCCTGGCACTGGACTGCTGCAGCAGTCCGACGCGGAGTCATGTTGTTTCATACTCATCGCAGTACGTTGAAAATATGCCCCCCCCTGATCATTCCAGAAGATGCGTTGGTTGAAGGAATCGAAGCCTTGGGAGAGGCTTTAGACGACTATCTACACTCCAAATAAAACTAAGGACTACGCTATGCGGCCACCGAACTATCTTCGCCGTCACCATCGTTATATCATTCTATTTTCATTGACCGTTCTTTCCGTATTTCTATCCATCGCACCATGGTCAATAGAAGCGAGATCTTCCTCAACCGACATCCCACGATCGGAACGTGGTGAACGGTTTTCCGTCGCAGCCCTCGTATTACCTAATATTCGATGGGATCGCGAACGTGCACTGGAACGTATCGTAAGCTATACACGTCGCGCCGCATCGCAAGGGGCAAAAATTGTTGTCACACCCGAAACCTGTCTGGATGGTTACTGTTGCCATCAACCCGAATTAACAAAAGAACGCTTTATTGAACTCGCTGAATCTGAACAAGAAGGCCCTTCCATCATTCGCCTGAGAAAACTGGCGCGCGAACTCGATATCTATCTGTGTATTGGCTTCACGGAACGAGACGGGCAACAGTTGTACAATACGGCCCTGCTGATTGGACCAGATGGGACAACGGCGGGAAAATATCGCAAAACACATGGCGTCGAACCGGGTTATACCCCTGGAGACCGTCTGCCTGTTTTTGAAACCCGATATGGCAAAGTAGGCATGCTCATCTGCTACGATCGGCAACCCCCGGAAATAGCAAGAACCCTTGCTCAACACGGTGCCGAACTGATACTAATACCCTCCAACGGCATGTGGGGACGAATGAATGACGCATTACTACGGAGTCGTGCGTATGAAAACCGTGTTTATCTTGTTTTTGCACATCCCCGTAACGGAGTGATTATTGACCCCGGTGGTAGAATCATTGCCGCCAATATGTCCATCCCGGGCCAAGGGGTCGGGTTGCCCACTAATTCCGGAACGGAAGACAACGATGGTTGGCCAGAGGCAGTCGTTCGTGACATTGATCTCGTTTCATGGAAAGGGTTTACCAGAACCATTGACCAACTCCGCCCGGACCTTTACCAATAATCTGGTTTCCAGCAACTATCCGTAATAATCTAACAGCATTTAGATTCTAACTATCAGGTTTTGTCTGTAGCTTCACAGCCACAAAATAACGCTTACGGAAAACCAGTTGATCGCGATTAACATTAAACACAACATCGCACGAGACACTTTGTCTCCTTGCATAAGAGGACACTCGATGCGGGATGCCCAATCAACCACTCCCTGATCGGCTTCCGTATTCTTGACCTGCGTTTGTTTCATTTTCTTTTTTTCACAATCAGCGTGTTCACCCGAAGGCTGTTCGCGATCACTTTCATCCGGAAAAGGGTCGGGCCAGGCGCGGTCACCTTGATAAGAAATATCCCATATCATTTCCGGGCGACTACCGAATCTCCTGGTAATCTCTTCAGAGATTGAATCCGGAGAGTTTCCCTTCCATTTAGACACCGTGCTCCAAGAAACGCCATTCCAATATTCCACACGTGCACACCAGGTGTCGGGTACCATGCGGCCTTGAGTGGCTCTGTACTGCCGGGGTTCAAACCATATATCCGTAATGCGGCTGGGCATAGCTCTACTCACATTTGATTAATGACGAACTTGTAACATGTAGCATTACGCGTCGCGCCTCTTCGTGGTTCACACAAAAATCAGCACGACTTTTTTATGCAACCATTAAAAGTCGTGTACTCATTCGGGGCCGTTATCTGTCAAGCATCACCTGCCATTAAGATTGAACGTACTCGAACTTTCGAAAGGAATCGGAAGGCCTTCTCTGCATGAGGTCCGAAAACCGAGTAGATCCCCTGAGTTAATCGGTAACACAATCGGCTTATTTTCAATAACGTTGCGTTGTTCACTGGATCGAAAAAACATTTTCCAGAACTTACCACGACAGAATGACGACCGCCCCGCAGTACGGTCCGTGGAAGATCGGCATTTCCATACCGTATTCATGATTGGTTCAGGAGACGATTACTTGGTGAAATATCCCTTGATAGCATCCAGAATTTCGACGTCATTTCGAAAGGGCGTCCATATTGCCAGTTCAATTTTTATCGGATCGCCAGAACGAGAAGTAACCTCGAGCAGCAGGCACCAATGATCACCCTGTCGTTGTATCACCCATTGGGACCGATCGGGCACCTTCAGCGGAGATATGATCGAAACAATCTGTGATTTTTGTTTTACCATCAGATGGGATTCCGGAATTGCATGTCTCAGAATGCCCCCTTCCGTATCGTCCCTCTGTTCAGCAGAAGCCCGTTGCTCTTTTTCTTTTTTTATGGATACATTTTCAGGTACATTGCCACTGATCTCAGGCCTATCATCGCTCTTTGCAATAAGAAACCAACCCGAGAAACCCTCAGGGGCCTCCAACTGAAATGTACGATGCAGACCGACACCGGCAAAGCTTTGAAGCGGCAGGAATTGTTCTGTGACACTGATGCGGTTGCGGTTACTGCTTGTAACCTCATAACGTAATTCCGGCATCCGGAGTTCATTCAGTGAATAGCCTGAAAAACGCAAGAGGCGTGATTTCCGGACCAAACCTTGATCTGCAGGGACAGTCGCACCAAAACGGATGTCATTCGCCTGTCGATCCCAATCTGGAAGCGGCGAATCAAGATCAGGAACAAAACTCCATGGAAAGCCTTCAGGGGCTGTCCAAAAACGGGCTCCCAATAACCGAGCGGGCCTCCCTCCTCTCCCCTGCCAAGCGGGGCCCACATCTAGAAAATCACCTGTCCATCCGTATGACAATCGACAACGTTCGGCATCAAATGCAAAGGACATACCTGAAGGGTAACCGACAGCCAGAGCACGATTCCCAATTTCCGGCATGAACGTACGTACTATCGCTGGATCCGCTCCCGGAACAACCGTTAATCCACCTGAAACCGACAGCCCTTCGGGAAGAGGTAGATTATTCCCAAGAGAAAGATACTGCCAAATCGCCCGGGCCTGCTGTTCTCCGTCACCTCCCAATACATCTGCCAAAGGACTTTTTCCATTTGGAAACACCGTTGGCATACGTGTTCCGGGCTGCATCCGCTGGGGATCAAACAACCAACGTTTATACCACGGATAACGAACGCGGTTATTCATTGAAGCCAGATCGGGACCGCGTGTTCCTGAACTTGGACGACGCGCAATGTCATGGCAACCAATACAACCAAATGCTCCGGTACCAACGAGAAAGCGTCCACGATCAACCGTATCTTTATCAAACATAAAATCTGGTTTGCTGTCCTTGGGAAATTCCGCATCCATTGCCGCCAGCGATGCCGGTAATTTCTCTACATTCGCGGCACCAAAATGAGGCATTCTTAATCCCATCCAAGGCCGTGCTCGACGTTCCTTGGCTAATACATCGTTTAACCATGTCAGCTGTAATTTACTACCAATTCCACTAAGGGGAGGAGGAACAATCGCTTCACTATCCAAGGAAGAAGCCCCCTGTCTGAGCACCTCAATTTGTTCGATATCCAGTCCGCCATTCCCATTTTGGTCATGACAGGCAAGACAGTGAAATTGCTGAAATGAATATTGCACCTGTACCGCTGGACTGTTCGCTATGGGAATCACACTGATGGTGTTCAAATATGCTGTGATGGCATTGAGTTGATTCGCACGAAATGGAAATTTCGGTACCTTAACTGCCTCAGAACTCAAACATCCCTTTTCTGAACCAGCACTCTCTACAACCTCAACCAAACTCGAATATACCGGTTGCTCGGACTGCACATCATCCCCCCCTGGTGCTATTCGGTGACACTGTACACAGCCACGTTGGACCACCAGTCGCTCTCCCATTTTCACTAACCGTTCCTGCGATGAATGATCTCTCAGTGCCGCTTTCTCATCCACAGAAAAGTCGAGTGAATCCAGTTCTCGGGCAATCTCGTTATCCGACGGAATCTCTGGAAGTTCCCATTCTGATGCACGATCCTTTGATGCGCATAAATAAGCCGCCATGGCCTGTGATTCCTGTGACGAAAGGCCCATTTTGGGCATGCGACCGGAAGGATCTGTCAGAAGAGGATCCATCAAATATTTCCCCAGTGACACCTCGTCTGTTTTAACAGAAAGGTTCATCAATTCCGCAATGACTCCCCTGCCCTGCGACTCACGATGACAGGCAATACACCCGATTTGTTCAAAAATTAAGCGGCCCTGATCGACCTGCTTTTTCTTTTCTTCCGAAGATTCGCTGATCGAAATTTGTGGAAGAGGTCCGCCTAGAATTGAAAGATAACTGGCAACGGCATAACGTTCAATTTCACCTGAACGACTGTGCTCAAAAAGGCGGGGCATCACCGCTTGTTTACGGAATCGTTGCGGATTTCCCAGCCAATGGTAAATCCATGACCGAAACACACGATTCCCGATGGAGGACAGATCGGGGCCTATTCGCTTTTCTGAATCCAGTACTTGTTCTTCCGTACTCGATTCTCGATGACAGGCAACACAGCTGAACTCTGAAAAATAAAACCGCCCCATGTCATGCAAGCGAGTCTGCTGTACAACACTTTTATCCGTCTCAGTTTTATGAAACAAAAACTGACTCGCGATCGGCTCCTGAGTGAAGAAAGAAGATTCCCACATCAAATCCAACTGGGCAATCGGCGATGTTTTTTCATATTCGATCAGAACCGGAAGCATGCCTCCCTGAAGCGTTACCACCTCACCCTGAACTTCGACTGCGGTCTGATTATTCGATGCCTGTAAAACCTGCTGTCCTCCGATTTGGACCTGAACATTACCAATCAACATCGCAGTAAAACGATATTGTCCTGTCCGTAACACCTGTAACATCCCACGCCATTGACCATGCCACAGAGGGGTTTTGAGAACCGGGTGCGGTGTTTGATGAGCCTGTAGCAAAAACGATGGCTTGGATTCAATCCGCGAGACAACTGGAGAAATGAAAGCATTTGCAGGACCATAGGAGGCCATCAAACCAGGTTTGAAGTCCGACGCATGATCATTGCGGTCCAAAAGCTGAGCTCGAGCCGGATCCGTTCCGTCAAAACAAGCTATTAATGATGTCACCAATAGTAAACAACACCATTGCGACCGGAAGCTTCCACCCATATTTTCACACAGGCTCAGCCAGTTATTTAGTATCAACATGGCGTTCTTTGCCATTCTAACTAACCCAACACAATACCCTGACCAGTGACTTCGAACGGAATGATTTGATCATAGCAATAACTACCCCTATGTTTTGCGATATAGATCGCCCTTCTCCATTCATTGTTCTGTTTTATCTTCCCCATCAGAACAACGGTATTTGCCCCGGAAAGAAGATCGCCTTGTGCCAGGGGACGTTCTATCAACTCTTCCAGCATGGTTTCGTGTGACGTGTACAGCATCAGGCATCCGATTCGGGCACAATCATACGGATTGGCCTCCACCTGTCTTTGCTGTTCTCGAAAATGCTGACGAAAAAGATCGCGTGCTACCCAGTCATATTCTTTGCGCAATATCTGATGATAAATGTATTCAAATAATTCCAACTGGATAGATTCACTAGGACGATCGACCGGTTCCAGACCGTCTATGACCACCCTGCGGGCTCCTTTAACAAACGCCGAATAAAAAAAGTGAATGCAGATGTCCAGTTTCTGCATTAATTCAGCCTTCCAGGCCTTCCACTGATCAAATTCGAGATCTTGGCGACTCACACGTCGCCCCACACCACCAAACAGATTGAGATACTCAGCAAATTGGTTCGATTCCCAAACTTCCTGGGCAAGATAATTTCTCTTCGAATCAAACGATCGCAATTTCCAGTTGTAACGTGAGGCCGCATAGTCACTGTGATTTTGATTGTCACCACGTGATGTCATGTCAAAAATGATTCCCGGACAAGGATCCTCTACCTTTCCCTGATGGGCAAAACTCAAGCCAAGCTGCGTTTTCCCTATTCCCGTAGATCCCATAACTACGGCGAGGGTACCGGGAATCAGTCCACCACCGAGATGTTTGTCCAGTTCCGGTATACCACAGGATAATCGTTCCGCGTCCACCATGGTGTGATCCACTCATTCTCCAGAAGAACCAGTCTCCATGCACAACACCGGCAAGGTCGCTACAGATGGCACATAGGGCCAGCAGCAAAACTCCGGCGCGTACCTCGAAAAAACACAGCTGGTAGCGGCATTATACACTTCCATTAGGTTTTGCACATCGTGTCTGGTACGACTATTTGAGTGCCGGACAGCTATAATAAATCGCTACCATTGATCGTCACAATTACCCGTATAGAGGAGGCCCACATGAACTTTGTTTTATCACTCACAATTTACACTTACGCGGTTCTCATCAGCGCATCGGAAACGACCGCGAATGAAGATATCGGGAAATCCGCCCCCCGAACCATTCGAGCTGCAGAGTATCCTGATCTTCAATCGGCATTTAATGCCCTGCCCGAAAGCGGTGGTTCTATTCAACTTCCCGCTGGTTCATTTAAATTGGAGCAGCCATTAGTTATGCACACGGAAAACACACTACTTGTTGGGCAGGGGCCCGCAACCCATTTGATTAACGTGAATGAGCAGGGACAACCGGCTATCATTTTGCGTCCACAAAACCGAATGACAGACCAGACTGCACGGATATGGCGCGTACAGTTAGAAAATTTTCGGATTAGTGGAAATCCAAAAAGTGGCGACGGGATCCTGGCAGAAGGGATTAATGAACTTTCTATTCATGGCCTGTCTATTGATCACAATGGTGGTCATGGAATCAACATGATCGATTGTTATGAAGATCCACGGATCGCTCATTGCCTGCTTACCTACAATGGATTTGCAGGACTGAACATCCGGTCAGGACATGACATCATCGTCAGTGGAAACCAATTCGAAGAAAATCAGGATGCTTTACGCTGTATTGACAGTTTCAATCTTTGTATGAACGGCAATAACCTTGACGATCATTTAAGACACGGAATCGTTATTGAAAATACGTACGGATCCGTGTTGTCTGGAAACATGATCGAAGAATGTATTGGGACAGCTGTCATCCTGGACCGTGACTGTTATGGTATCACCATTAGTTCCAACGTTATTGCCCATGAACTCGCTGGCGGAGTCGATCTGCGTGATGCGTGGGGTTGTACGATATCTGGTAATACATTTACCATCGTCCACCAGTTTGGAGTACGTGTCGGCAAAAACAGCGGCCGCATCGCTATTTCCGGCAACAACTTCACAAACAGTCATATCGGAAACGGAACCAGACGGAGTGCTAAAGAAGACAACAACCCTTTTAGACTCGATGTTGGTAGTGGAGTTCAATTGATAGAAACCGCAGATGTCGTTGTTTCAGGAAACGTATTCACCGGAATGTCACGATCCGGGATTTCAGCTGACAACAAATGCCTACGCCTTCTGATTTCCAACAATCTCTTTTTCGATCTTAATCGACGTACTCCGGAACCGGGACGGCCTCTTCAGGTACCTTCTCATGACTCGCACTTGATAAAGAACAACCTGATACCTGAAACTTCTCCTCGCTGAAACAACGCTCCCACTTATAAGTTTTCCCAGAGGATATCCAGCGGCCTCTGGGAACAGCGGTGTCGCTCCAGCCACCTGTCATCTCAGCCGACCATTCGGGCTATGAGCGATAATCGCACGGGTGACTAGACCCAGCCTTTGTCTGACAACCAGCGTTCGGCATCGAGTGCTGACATGCACCCGGTACCAGAAGCCGTTATGGCCTGACGATAATAGTCATCCGACACATCCCCTGCAGAAAACACGCCTTCAACACTGGTGTCGGTCCTTCCTTTTGCCGTCCAGCATATATAGCCTTTATCATTGAGGTCCAGCTGCCCATCCAAGAAGTCTGTATTAGGCGTATGCCCGATGGCAAGGAACATACCAGACACGTCCAGTTGTCTGGTATCTGCTGCATCAACCGTGCTGGCTAACCGAATACCTGTCACCCCTTCTTGTTCATCGCCCAGCACCTCAACCACGCTGCTGTTCCAGTTAATATCGATCTTGTCGTTGTCAAAGGCACGCTGTTGCATGATTTTGCTCGCCCGAAGCGCGTCGCGTCTGTGAATGAGATGCACAGTACTGGCAAACTTGGATAAATAACTGGCTTCTTCAACCGCACTGTCACCACCTCCAACAACCACCAGAGGACGGTCTCGAAATCGAGGAAGGGCACCATCGCAAACCGCACATGCGGAAACGCCTCGATTCTTAAATTCCTCCTCCGACTCCAATCCGAGATAATTAGCACGTGCACCCGTAGCAATTATCACAGACAACGACTCCACAGAATCGCCCTGTCCCGGAACAAGCTGAAACGGATGTTGGGATAAATCAAGCGAAACTATGTCCTGTGTTTCGACTCGTGTGTCAAAGCGTACCGCCTGTTCTCTGAACAACTCCATCAATTCAGGCCCCATAATACCCTTGGGAAAACCCGGATAATTCTCTACATCCGTAGTCAGGGCCAGCTGACCTAAGGGGAGTGTCCCTTTCAGTCGATTATCTTCACTGATTGCCCCTTCGAAAACCAGAGGATCGAGATTGGCGCGAGCCGCATAAATTGCTGCGGTCCATGCAGCTGGACCGGATCCTATAATCACCACTTTTTCAGGCACTTCTTAGGCTCCTTTGTGTACTTGGGAAAAACGTCACTTAATGAGTAGATACAGATCGGCATCTTTACATCTCGCAAACTGAAGGTCAAGAAAACACAAAACGATCTGTCCTTTCATGGAACTCCGTAATCACGAAGTCCGCTTGACAGAACGCAACTGGATACCTAGAAGAACACATCGAAACTTAACCCCTAACCTTCATTCAACACCTAGTAGTTATTCGTGGAAATTACACCGCTTTTTTTTTCCTGCTGTCTTATCCTGATTGGATCGATTGCCGGTGGCCTCATCCCTCTGGTCAGTGGACTCACCCATACACGTCTCCAGGTATACCTGAGTTTTTCTGCCGGCATCATGCTGGGAACCAGTCTGTTTCACATGATCCCGGCGGCCATTGAACTATTGGGAAGTGACATTGCAACAAGTCTGTCTATCACGATGCGATGGCTGACTTCTGGATTACTCTGTCTATTTTTCATCGAACGTTTTTTTTCTTTTCACCACCATGAGGTTCCTTCCACATCCCCCACTGAACATGACCATCATGACTCCACGCAGCTGCAGGGCACGCTTAAACATCTGTCATGGGGACCAGCAATGGTGGGTTTCAGCCTGCACACTCTGGCTTCGGGAATGGCTCTCGCGAGCGCTTTTAATGCCCAAAAGCCTTCAGACTGGCTAGGGATCTGGGTCTGTGCATCGATCGTACTCCACAAGCCAGCAGACTCACTGACCATCGTCACCCTGCTGATACACGGACAGTCGACCCGGAAACGCGCCCACCTTATCAACGTTTTATTTTCCCTGATGGTTCCACTTGGAGTACTGCTCTTCTACACCAGTCGCACCGTATTTGCCGTTGGTATCGAATCCGCATTTACAGGCCGGGTTCTAGCCTTTTCTGCAGGAACCTTCCTATGCCTGTCACTAAGCGATCTCCTTCCCGAGCTACAGTTCCATCAGCACGATCGATGGAAATTGTCTTTTAGTTTATTACTCGGCGTTTTATTGATGTTGGTTGTTGCACAGGTCCACGCCCACTGAACGAAACACCCGGGATCCCAGCAGCTGACCCGATTAGCCTGACCAAGCACAGATGGGCAGGACGGTCACGATTCAGTATGATAGTATGCCGATTGGCAGAATCGGATCGGACACCCGCCTGGTTGCCCGTCTTTACCGAATGCTGCGGGAACCATTTTCAATCCATGAGGTGATCATGCCAAAAGAAGAACCGATCGAAATAGAAGGGGTTGTTTCTCAAGCGCTTGCCAATACCCAGTTTCGGGTAAAACTCGATGGTGGCCATGAAATAATTGCCCATGTTGCGGGCCGAATGCGAAAGCACTTTATCCGAATTGTTCCAGGTGACAAAGTGCGGGTAGAACTCTCTCCATACGACTTGGACAAAGGCCGCATCGTCTATCGTCAGCGATAATGCGTTATCCCACCAGCACTCCGAGTACCCCGCCGCTTCCCCTATTCCCCCATGACCAGCGTGGTCAAAGTTTCTTGAATTAACCTCCGGAAAAAGGAAGTTTTCACTCTTTTTATCCGGCCACTTTTCCATAAAACCGTAGTATCGGATGTGCATGAACTCACCGGTTGAACCATCTGCTATCATCCAAAATCATGCTATAATATTCCGAGATAGAACGTTGAGATGACACTGCACACTCCCTCTTGTGCAGGCCACCAAACGACGGCAAAGGGTGGGAGATCCCCTTGAAACCACTACGATTAAGTTTTCTTATACTGGTCTTTTTGATGATCGCCGGAACCACCGGCTGGGCGATCAATCAACACGGAAATCTTGCACAAGCCTCCTGGTCATACTGGAAACAAGACTGGAAAAATGCGCGTGACTTCTCAAGCTCTTACCTGCGTCTTCATCCCGAGAACCCCTGGGCTCTGCTGATTATGGCTCGAAGCCTGGTGAAAACCGGTGACTGGCAGCCCGCATTACGTGTCTATCAACAGTTGGACAGCAGAACCCAAATGCCCATATATGATCGACGTTTGCTAGCCGAGTTTTACCGCAACACAAGACAACACGACAAGCAGATGGAGCAATATGAACTCATCCGTGAAAATGCACCTCAGGACGTTGATAACCTCGTCAATATGGGACTGCTCTACCAAGAAAACTTCGCTAACTACCATCTTGCCAGTCAGCTCTTTGAACAAGCCGCCCAGCTTAATCCTGCGAATGTTAAACCATGGGTAGGACTTTTCTATGCCTACCTTGAGCTCAGCGACCATAAACGGGCTGCCGATTACCTACGAAAAGCGATTGAACTACAACCACCTGACGTATGGAAACTGCATTCTCTTCTGGGAGAAGTACTTTTAGATTCTCTGGGCGATACCCAAGCTGCCCTGGCTTCTCTCATGCAAGCGATTGAACTCCGTCCAAACGAAGCCAAACCCTATAGCATTATTGCACGTTGTTATCAGGAGCAGAATCCACCGGAGCTCAAGCAAGCCAGGCGGTACCTCGAGCGTGCTCTGGATATCAACCCGAACTATCGTGAAGCTTTGAAATTTCTGTCTGCACTTGAACTGTATGAAGGCAATTCCGAACAGGCATTATCCCATATAGTCACGTTCTTATCTCGTAATCCGGATGACATTGACTTCCTGCAGCTTCAGCGAATTGCGACAAGTGACACGAACGTACAGCAGTTAAACAGGCAACGAGAGCTGAAAGTAACCTGGCAATTTACCGATGTAGCATCCAAATGGAACGTATCTTTCAAACACAACGCGTGCATCAATATGGAAAAACGTTATTTCCCGGAGACCTTAGGAAGCGGCGTTGCCGTGTTTGATTACGATGGCGATGGTTTTGAAGATCTATACTTTGTGAATTTCAATTTTGTCGGCCCGGAAGACAAACGCCGAGGCTCAAAAAGTATCCAAAATGCACTCTACCGTAATCTGGGAAATGGCACATTTGAGGATTGCAGCTCAGCAAGTGGTCTTTCCGACCACTCCCCCGGTCATGGCGTATCCATCGGTGACTACGATAATGACGGTGACCCCGATCTCTACCTCACCAATTTTGGCCCCAATCGTCTTTTTCGCAATGATGGTGATGGCCATTTTTCAGATATCACGACGGAAGCCGGAATCGCTGATTCCGATGGAAGCATGAGCACCAGTGCAGCCTGGT
>Ga0310344_10002608_pt1 | contig 13537 bp, 10 predicted proteins | sample HC15DNA20200_MG_FD_203801 | JGI IMG/M metagenome (GOLD analysis project Ga0310344, IMG submission 203801) | Marine microbial communities from station ALOHA, North Pacific Subtropical Gyre - HC15-DNA-20-200_MG | ecosystem: Environmental > Aquatic > Marine > Oceanic | place: Pacific Ocean: North... | reverse complement strand
ATATGATCCCATATGCCAATGGTTGGATACTGGTGAAGGAAACCCTACTCCTATAGCCTCTAGTACCATGTGGGTCATCGAAATTAGTGGAGATATTAGCAACGAAGATAGACGTGATTTATCTGCAGGAGTTAGGAGTCTGCTAAGTGAAGATAGTGTTCTGACTTACGGAGTGATCTCTGATGACCTCATCAGTCACGACATCAATGAGTCGACTATGGATAACCTGGTGTGGTTACTTCTGATTGCCGTTCTTGTCGTAGTTGCCTTGCTAGCATTGGCATTCCGCTCCTTCATGATGGTTGCTGCACCACTAATGGGGTTGTCTGCAGCTTTGGTCTGGACATACGGAATTGTTACTCTTATGGGAATGCGATTGTCGGTACTAGAGGTAGCAGTGGCCCCGGTGGTCCTAGGACTAGGAATAGACTACTCTATCCATCTACAGAGGGCTTACGAATCTGCAAGGAATCGCTCTGGCAGTGCCGCTCAGGCATGGGTTGAATCAATCTCTGTTCTGCGCCTGGCTTTGTCTCTGGCAGTGGTCACGACTGTATTCGCTTTCCTAGCCAATACATTCTCCGAACTACCGCCTCTCAGGACCTTTGGATTTACACTAGCTCTCGGCGTAGTTTCTGCTTTCATAGCTAGTACCATCACAGTCGGCGCTGTTCATGTGGTGGTAGAGAAGAGTGCAGGTGAGATGTTTCATCGCGGACTGAGATTGGATGGTCTAGCGGATTTATCCACTCGCTTCCAGCAGAGGAACACTGCTAGAGTTCTGCTGATTGTAGCAATGATAACCATGGGCTCGGTAATAGTGGCCATAAGAGAGTTGGATACTAGTTTCGAACTCACCGACTTCCTATCCGAAGAAGGCATGGATATCATGGAAGTGAGGAATGAAATGTATGACTCCTACGAAGCTGCTGCCTGGAAATCAGTAATACTGTTAGTGGAGCCCGCAGAAGGTGATGAGTCCATAGTAGTGGATGATCGTGATTTACTCCGAGGACTTGAACGGCTGGACAGTAGAATCTCTGGGCTACCTGAAGTAGTCAATCCCAACTCGGGCTCACAACGGCCGTCTTATGATGGACTTTACACCATACTCAGAGATGCTGTGGAAAATGATGCTTCATTTGGGGATTCATACAATTTAGGAATATTTGACGGCGGACTTGGTCCGACGGATGATTTCTCTAACGGTGATGTCTCGGCAGCCATTTCTTCTCTGATGATTAATGATAGCATCGGAGATCCTCTGAGAGGAGACACATGGTCACAAAGAACGAGTATGTATGTTGCTTTGACAGAAGATGAGTCTGCGGTAAAGTATCTAAGAATGAGAGTGGATGTGTTGGTTAGTAACAGCGAGGAGGCCCAAGAGGTCTCTGATGTGTTCACCAAGCAGGCCCAACTTTTGGAAAGTGATGGATTAGTGGGCGGTCAAGTCCACATAACTGGCGATGTGATTGTTCTCAACAATGTGCTTTCTGGCCTAGTCCTCTCTCAAGTCGAATCTACTGCAATCAGCCTATTTGTCTCGATGCTAGTGCTGGTACTATTGACTCGTCGTTTGGGGCAATCACTGGTAGTGATTTTGCCAGTTGGACTTGCCGGGGCATGGGTAGTTGGAGCAATGGCGATGCTTGGAATCAACTGGAATGTCCTGACCATCATGATTACCGCACTCACCATCGGTCTGGGAATAGATTACTCCATCCATGTGTGGAGGCGGATTGAGGCGAATCGTAATTCGGGGATGCGTACATGGGAGGCTATGCGAGACATGTATTCGACAACTGGAACAGCACTACTCCTATCTGCCAGCACCACGATTTGTGGATTCATGGTTCTACTGCTATCTCCAATACCGGTGATTCAGGACTTTGGAGTTGTCAGCTCAATCTCCGTTCTGTTCTCCCTTGTTATGGCCCTCTTGGTCCTCCCAGGGCTTCTGGCAGCAGAATTCCGAAGTGGTAACGGATACTAACTCGATTCGGGACCTATTGCTGATACAATCTTGTCCATTTCGAGTCCTTGTTCCCTGGCTACCAATGCCAATGCCATCCAGAGAGTTACTGGCCCAAGGGCTCTGCGTTTTCGTTGCGCTCGGCGGAGTACCTCCTTATTCTGCAATCCTGAACTCGACGAGATTATCTCAATCAAATGAGGTATCGATCCTTCGGCCCTATCTACAGGTAAATCGCTATCTTCAGGATTAGAGACCCTAGGCACAGGGGCCTTTACAGTTGGTACCGATACTGGTTCTGATTCTGAACTAATAGGGCCTAATTCAAATTCTTTTACTGATATCACGCTGTTCAGTATTGGCCTCCAGCCAAGAGGAGGTCTCGATAGAACTAGAGAGGGCGTTGCAGATAGCATTCCGGAGTCTTTCACAAGCCATCCTTTGGCGGTCAGATGAGTGATTATTGAAGCAGACTCTTGGGGCGTGAACCATTGAAGTTCGAGAGACCATATCCTAGAGAGTGTTTCCTTAGAAGCCGCTTGGCCTGGTGCGTCCTGTAGAGCAGAATATAGCAGGTATCCAAGCTCGACTGACTGTTCATCCACCATGCTTGTCATGTGTGTGATTGCTCTGACATGCTTGATGCTTATCCTTTCTTGATTGAGCAGTTTGGCAACTGATTCAAGAGATAGGGCGATATCCGGGGCCGAACGATGGCCCGTAGATACGTTGCTAGAGACCCGAGGACATGGAAGAAGATAGGCTCCTCGGCCGCTTCTGTGGATGTCAATATCCAAGGACTTCTCCCCGGAGATGGGGTTTGGGAAAGAATCCCTAAGCACGAAGTGATTGCTCTTGCAAAGGGAGAGGTTTCTAGTGTACAAGTTTCGCGTGGAAGAGGTGGCTCGTTTGCAGTTAGAGTGGATGGCATTCTAGCACTCCATATGGTGATTGAAAGAAATCTCGATGAAGCCCGCGAAGTGATGTTAGATTGCCTAGATGATGATGACGAAGAAATCAGAGTGGCTGCGCTTCGTGGACTTCCCCCCCTGGCCCTGAAGAGGCACGATGGGTTACTACAGTGCCTCTCCGATAGACTGCTTGATGAGAGCACCTTGGTCTGCCAAGCAGCAAGAGAATGTCTGACTCTCGTAGCGCCAGTATTTCCTTCGGGGTGCGAAGAGATACTCAGGAGGGAATTGAGAAGAGAAGAGAAGAATCATCGGAAAAATGCTTTCGAGGCGCTCAAATTGACTGCTGAGAGCTGGCCTGAGGCCGGATGCCTACATCTAGATGAGTTGATTCGAGAAGATGATGTAGATCTTAGGAGGAGAGGTTCAAGAATTCTGAAAACTATCGCCACTAGACATGGTTCGACAGGTTGGGACCTAGTTGGATGGTCGCTAGAAGACGAGGATTTCCAAGTAAGAAGAAATGCTTCGAGAACATTGTTGCAGATGGCAAATGCAGAGCCCGCCATAGCCACAATTCTGATTGAAGCCGCTATGCAAGATGATGACTCTGGAGTGCGGAAGTCAGTGATTAAGGCACTCAAGCGCCTCGACATGAGGAATCCAAGGGTGAGTAAGATGATTGTTGATGGTGCGAGAAGTCGTGACTATAATCTAAGGAAAGCATGTATTGAACATCTCTCAGTAGTAATGACAGGCGAAGATCTTCGCAACGCTGCTGCCGAGTTGCTTCGTCAGGAAACTAGATCTGATCTAAGACAGCGATTGTCATCTTTAGCAAGAGATGTCGAAATTGTAGGCACTGAGGATGAGAAGAATCGATTCCTCGCCCCATTGGACAAAGTAGAGGGTGAAGATGTAGAGAGGACACCGCGTAGCGGTGAGATTCCTGTGAGGCGTGAACATGATAAACAGAAGTCGGGTCGGCCGCACAGCGAGGATTGAGCATGAGTGATGAGTTCGACGATAAGCTGGAGCGATTTGAGAGGCTCTGGGAGGGCGTTACGCCCAAGGGAGTCAATCGCAGTAAGGCTATCAGATTCAGGCAATACATGCGCCAGCATGTTCTACAGAAGTTCCACAAGAGGCAGAAGGGGCAGTTCGCTTCTGCAGACAAGGGGCACTTCAATCACAGTTTTTCGAGCAAGGACCAATTCCTGACCAAGGAGAACTGTCGCAAATACTGGATGGGCGAGTTGCAGAAGGAGATCCGCGAATCGGAGACCTTCTGAGGCGATAAGATGGCTTCTTCGCAATTCGATTTCGAGTCTTGGGGCCTTGAACCCTCGATTGCAAAGGGAATATCTTCTTGTGGATGGGAGACTCCTACTGAGATCCAAAGAGAGTCAATACCTTCTGCTAGGAAGGGCTTTGACATTGTAGGGCAGGCCAAGACTGGTTCTGGTAAGACGGGTGCATTCGGAATACCCATACTCGAGTCCTGTGAAAAGATTGGTCACCCTCAGGCAATCATTCTGTGCCCTACTAGAGAGTTAGCGGTTCAGGTCGCAGAAGAAATGGATTCTCTACAAGGCAACAAGGGACTATCGATTCAGACTGTTTACGGCGGTACTGATTTAGAAAAGCAGGCAAAAATATTGAGTAAAGGGTGTGACATTGTTGTAGGAACTCCTGGAAGAGTAATCGATATGACCAAGCGAGGTCATTTGGACTTGGGAAGAATCTCAATTTTCTGCCTTGATGAAGCAGATAGGATGCTCGATATGGGATTCTTTCCTGATGTCTTGTGGATCCTAGAGAAGTCGACATCTCGCAAGCAGACACTATTGTTCAGTGCGACTTTTCCCGAAGAAGTACTTGATGCGGCCGAGGAGTTCTTGACTGACCCTGTCCACATCATGAGTGATGATATGGAAGTAGAGATTCCAGAAATTGACCAATATGCAATTCATGTAGGTAGAATGAACAAACTATGGGCACTTGGAAGAATCATCAGCAATATGGACGAGGGCGATCAGATGCTAATCTTCACAAATACCAAGAGGATGGTGGAGATTCTGACCGAGAGATTAGGAAAGTTCAGAATCAGGGCTATGGGACTTCACGGCGATTTATCTCAGAACAAGAGAGAGAAGATAATCGATTCATTCAAGCAAGCCCACGAAGAGATTCTAGTTGCTACTGATGTAGCTGCCAGAGGCCTTGATGTCGATGGTATCAATCATGTAGTCAACTACGATTTACCCGATGACACTGAAACATATGTTCACAGAATTGGACGTACGGGAAGAATGGGTAGGAGAGGAATTGCATGGAATTTTGTGACTCGTGAAGAAACCTCTCAAATCGAGAAGATTTCTTCAACATGGAATCTATCCATAGAATTCACTGATGCCCCGGAATTACCTGAAGGGATGAATCGGGATCCCATCGGTAGAAGAGAAGACTGGGATGAAGTTTCTGATGTGTTCGGGATGGTAAAAGTCAGGGTTTCAGTAGGTAATTCAAAGTCAAGCAAGAGAGAATTAGCTGACTGGATTGTTCAGCAGGCCAGAGTTCCCGACATTGCAATAGGTGAGATTTCTCAGAATGAAAACGAGAGCGATGTTGAAATTCATGTCGATAAGGTCGCATATGTCATGGATGTAATCAAGAGCAGAGAATTCAACGGCTTGACACTGAGTCCACAGATAGTTGGCCCTTAGGTGTTGAAATGTCGGACGATTCCGTCGTCACCGTGAATCTGATTGGATTCATGTGCCCCATTCCAGTTCATGAGACTCGCAGGGCCTTCGAGTCAGCTCTTGATGGGACAGAAATGCTGATTCTTTGTGATGATCCGGAAACTCTGCACGACATCCCTGCTCTTTGTGATAGGCTGGGCCTCAATCTCATGGGGGTCGAGGAAGAGGCAGGAGAGTATGGATTCAGAATTCGCAAGTAATTGGGGCATGATACTATTCAAAGGCATGAAGAAACTCGCGGAATCATGACGAGTGCTGTGGATATCAGTGAGTTGGGAGATATTCCCGCTGAGGCGCGTTTACCAACGCCCCATGGGGAATTTAGAATTCGAGTTTTCCACGAGGAGAGTACTGGTTTCGATCATGTCGCATTAACTCTCGGAGACATGAGTGGCCCGAACCCTGTACTGGTTAGGGTTCATTCAGAATGCCTAACAGGAGATGCACTACAGAGTCTGCGGTGCGACTGTGGTGCACAGCTAGATGCAGCAATGCGACAAATACAGGAAGTTGGATGGGGTTGTATCGTTTACCTGAGACAAGAAGGTCGTGGAATTGGGCTTCATGCTAAGATTCAGGCGTACAACCTACAGGACAGAGGTGCCGATACATTGGATGCGAATCTGATGTTGGGCCATCCCGCAGATAACAGAGATTATGGCGTTGCCTCCGAGATATTGTCTTCACTAGAAATCAGTAATGTGTGCCTACTTACCAATAACCCGGACAAAATCTCGCAATTGCGAAATCTGGGGATAAATATCGTCGAGAGGATGCCTATCATCGTAGGAGTAGGGAACGAGAATCGCGATTACCTGATTACAAAGGTGGACCGTATGGGGCATGACATAGATTCGGATAGCCTCAACGGCAGAGAATAGTGGGGCCGTGACCGGGACTCGAACCCGGGCCGGCGGGACCACAACCCACCGTGCTAACCGCTACACCATCACAGCCGTATGTGGGACTAGGGACGAACCCCTGTTTATCAACAGTACCGGACCACTGGACGACTTATGGGACCAACGGTTTGAAGCGGTATCCTCTGTCGTCGACTTCCATGAGGGGTCGTATTCGGGCACTATTTGCATCAATGCTCATGATTACAATGGCATATACTGCTCCTTTAGTGGGAGCAGATACAGTAATCGGCGCGGAAGGGGTCGAGCTAATTGAGTCCGGGGATTTCTCAGACCCCGATCTTTGGGATATCAGCAGTACTTCTGGATTCTCCCAGAATTCAGCAGATTATTCTATCGGAATGGTCGCTGACGATGAGTTATCGTTCACCCATAATAGGCCAGATAACTTTGTTGAGATTACTTCTTGGGCGAGTTATAGTCCAACTGGTTCTAACTCTACACTTGGAGAGCCAGATACATTCTACACATGGTCAAAAGGGCCGAATATCTCTATGCAGGGCTACGATTTCTCCGGCCTTCATGGAATGTTAGTTGCGAATGTTTCAATGGTCCTACATTTCTCAATACCAGATGTTCTCAATCAGGATTCCATCAGAGTAATTCTCCAAAATCATGGGGCAGATCAGTTAGTGACAACTTATGCTCGCACTCTGGGTCCAGTTCTTCGTATTTCGAATCCCTTGGTCATTTCTTTAGATGGAATGGTTTCGCAAGATTGGACTGACCTTGAAGAAACTAGATTCACAATTGACTATGTCTCTGACAATTCTGGTTCCGACGATTCAGAAGTCAGAGTCGATGCAGTAGGGATACGTGTAAAGTATCACCAGCCTTGGTATTCGTTTGAGACTATCAAGGCAGTAAGTTCAGTACTAGACTCAAATTCTCCCGTAATTGACTTCGGCCCATATAGTGGTGAGACATCTGGCCTGAGTGCCGTGAGTTGTGGGTTGGCCCCTACTAGCCCGGCAAGTGGCACTTGGAGTTTCAATGTTGAAGTTCCTCCGCTACAGGAACTAGGAAGAATTCACGTATATGGAACTGGTAACCACACAATTTGGACTCTGGCTGAAGGCATTGAAGACGACTATTCAGAGATACAATCGGGAGATTTGTTAGATAACGGTGGTTTTAATCAGCAGATTCGAATTGAAGTTCATGATGGTTGTATATCGGGTTCCAGGGTAGATGTAAACGACCCTCGATTAGTTGTAAATGGAAGAGTTAGTGGAAGTACACTAGGGCTAGCCGATACTAGTTACATCAGATTTGCAATTGGTAGTAATTTGGTGACTAGTATTCCGGTAGAAAATGGAGAATTTGTAGTCGATTCCCCTGTTGGTTTCGCTCTTCCGAGTATCGGAGAAGAGTTGCAGTTAGGAGTTGCTGGCAGGTTCCAATGGTCTTCCAATGGCACTGCAGAGACCACTGTAATACACATTGATGAAATTTCAATCAGCGGATCATTCGAAGTAGAATGGGACTACAACCCGGAGTGTTTGGAGTTGGAAGACATGTCATTCAATGAAGATGATTCTGGGATTCATTTGCCGATGGATGTTAGGTGCCAGGATGATAATACATCTCCGGCAGACTTGACAATCAGCGCCACTAGTAGTGATTCTGGAGTGATTGAAGCCAGTGTAGTCGGACAGTATGTTAGAGTTCAGCCTGTTAGAAATTCTTGGGGCAGTTCAACAGTAATCGTCGAAGTTATGGATTACCTAGGCAACACTTGGTCTGATTCATTCTCCGTTATTGTAAATCCCGTTAATGATGCTCCGACCTTATCGGGATTACCAGTAGCAGCTTACATAGAGTTAGGAGAAACTATGGTAATAGATCTAGAAATTAATGACGAAGACTCGGATTCCCTCACCTTGCAGTCCAGTCGCTCATGGGCAACCTTCGACTCGATGAATGATCTGGTGATGGCCCCTGTTAGCAAGGGGAGTCATGTGCTAGAGATTACGCTAAGTGATGGGGATCTGAGTATTACGCAGTCAATTGAAGTGATTGTTACTGCCAAGTCGGACCTTGCAATTGAGATGATTGAGATTTGGAAGGACGGGGTTAGAATCTCAATGATAGAGCATGGAGATGTGGTCGAAGTTCACTCTCATGTCAGGAACTTGGGGCGCGAGACAGCAGATGCTGTGGATGTGAAGTGTTGGGTAAATGGCGTACTTGTGGGTTCTGTCATGATAGATAGTTTGGATCCCGGGGAATTGGGCATAGCGATCTGTGATGCCCAGGCACCTAGTGCAGGCAGTGAAGTATCGTTCGAGGTGTTCGCGGACGCAACTAATTCTATCGATGAGTCGTCAGAAGGCAACAACGGGGGCTCAGTCTCATTGCCCCTTTCAAACTCAAATGATGATGGAGGGGTAATCGATTCTATTGAGCGGGGTCCTGCGATACTATTCTTAGCGGTTGGATTGGTGTTGATTTCGCTAACTGCATTGCACTTCGGGCCGAACCGAGTGAGTAAGCCATTTGAGCGCCGAAAGTAATCGGTTAGATGGTGTGCGGACCTGCCGTTGGCCGATAATCAGGCAATTTCAGGGAATCATTATACCAGTCAGGAGTTCGAGTAGTAATACTGAGCGAGTTTAGGCCCGTGCAGTGGTGTGTGAATATGATGAAGTTGAAGATTCGTCTAGAGACTGATGAGTGGGTTTACGAAGAGCACGAGTTGAATTGATTCTCTACTCTTTGGACCAACTCTGAGGGTATGTCCCAGATTCCATCAGTACCGACTTGGCAACTGCTACTTCTCCTGTATTCATCCCACTCAATGAATCTGAATCTACTGTCATCGTGGCCACAGAAACGGCCTCGCCCTTGACTGTTCTCAATAGTACAGTTGATCCTTCGGGCACTCCCTTCTGAGCACTAATCACTCCGGGCCTAGCGAGAGGGGCACCATGAGAGAGGGCTGCTGCTGCACCATCCTTGATAGTGATTGAAGGTAATTTAGTCAGTATAGACTCAACGGGTGAGATTAGTTTTCTCAATGCCCTGTCATCATCATGCTCATGATACAGGAAGGCAGCATCTGCCAATTGTTGCATCGTACAAGCCATCTGCTGAGAAAAAGAGCCAGTGTGGCTTCGATGCAATTCGGTCAATTCGCAACTTGTCCCTAGAATTAGACCGATGTCCTTTGCGAGAGTTCTGATATAGGTGCCAGCGCTACAGGAGATTTCGAAGGCTGCAATCTTTGATTTAGCATCGACTTCTATTGCCCGAATGGATCTGATTGTCCTAGTTCTGACTTGGATTTTTACTGCAGATTCTAGGGGAGGTACATTGTAGAATACACCCTCAAGTTTGGATAGTAAGTCATTCAATTCTGACTCTTCTACGACTCTGCCAAATTTAAGAACACCAACATAAGTTTTGTCTCCTCGTAGTACGATATCAGTTAGCCTAGTGGCCTTACCTAGGAGTAGGGTCAGTAATCCTGTGGCAAAAGGATCGAGTGTGCCTCCATGTCCTATCTTGGTGATTCCGAGTAGATCTCTAGCCCATGCTGTCAATTGGTGACTTGTGGGGCCCCGGGGTTTCTCGACTAAGATTACTCCTGAATTTAGAAGATTCTCGAGAGACCTATCTTCTGGAGGACAGCCGAACTCTGGGTTTGTGACCCGTTCGGATAGATCCCAATACTGATGTTCTGTCATCTCATCCTCCAAGTTCATCCGATACTAGGCGGAAAACCTCGTCTGCATCGATATTATCAGCATCAATAATCAAATTGTAAGGCGTCATATCTGACATATCTATTCCATACAATTCCGAGTATCTCTGACTATCGTCGGCTTGTCTTTGTCTTGATTCCTGTAGTCTGCCTGAGAAGTCTCCGCCTTCTCGATTCTGAATCCTTCTGGCCCTCTCCTCGTCTGAAACCGAAACCCACACTCTGAGGCAATCCAATCCCAATTGGTGCGCCCACCAGCCGCTCAGCCTGCTCTCGACCACATCTGGGGAGTCTTTGCTGGAAATGATATCTTTCAGTTTTGTATCCAAAGCTCTGTCCACATCTAGATCTTGCTTGCAAAGTGCACTGAATTGAACGACAGAAAGTCCCCTATTGGCCGCTTCGTCACGAAAAATCTCTCCGCCGTTTAGAGAAGTCCAGTCACGGCTTTGGCATATGTTATCCACTAGAGTGGAGGTTCCGCTTCCAGGCGGCCCGCTCACTGTGAGTCTGAGCATGATTATCTCCATTCATGACGACATACATCGCACCTAAGTCGTCCACTTTGACTCCTAGAGACCATATCGGAAGAGCAAGTTGGGCAGGTTGTACCCTCCCTAGGTGCAGATGTGTGAGTGTTTCCTCCCTTTGGTTTTGCATTTTCTGTCTGTGGTCCTTTCTTCCTAGGCCCGTCTCTTCTCCTCTGTGCCATCCTTGAGCGTCTCTCTCTGGAATTGTTCTTTGGCTTATCTTCCTTGATTAGATGCAATAATGGCTCAGGCAGTGGGTCAGCAGCAAGAACTACCGGATGGGATCTGTAACGTAGAATCTTCAAATGTCGATCAATGATTCTTGAGAAGGGTGCGCTCATTGTGATGTATGTAGCGATCCAAGCCGGGAAAATCCACATTATTCTCTCATTAAATGACCACATGGGGAGCCAGGGTAGACTGACGAAAGAGACTCGGAAAGTCTCCACCTCACTGGCCATCCAACTGAAAATTGCAACTATGAACACAATTGTGAACATCATTGGCCTCATCATAGCAGATTGCATGGCCATATTCTCAGGCATCATCTCCATCTGTAGCTTCTGCATCTTCTCTACTCGAGCGGTGTCCCGGGCCATTTGTGCTTCTCTGAGTTGCTTTCCGACTTGGCGCTGCCTATGGGAAAAGTGAGCCTGTTTGATTGGATCTATGAAGATTGAACGGATGATGGTGTTCACAACCATGATACTGGTGCCAACGATGAATACTGTAGGTACGAAGTAGAGTTCGTGGAATGGCAATAGTGGCTCTATGGCAAGTCCTGCGCTGTCAGCCATGAGTACTCTGAGACCAGGTACGAACATGAGTACCATCATCACGAGAAGTAGGACGAGCATTGGCATCATCATTGATGACATTGCCTCTGATTGGGCATCCCCTCCCGATGCTTGCGCCATGTATCCTCGTCAAGACTGAACAGAATGAACGCTTCGGTGGACGCCGTAGGCGTCCAATCAGAAAGAATAGCTGCAAACAACGCAGATTGAGGCGCCAATCTCGGCCTCATTTCCGCAAATTGGGCACTTCTCTCCTTCGGGTTCTGGCTCAGGTTCTGGCTCAGGTTCTGGCTCAGGTTCTGGCTCAGGTTCTGGCTCAGGTTCTGGCTCAGGTTCTGGCTCAGGTTCTGGCTCAGGTTCTGGCTCAGGTTCTGGCTCTATCCACTTGGGCAGATTCGGTTCCTCGTCAACCTCATCTCCGAAGGTTGCTCCATGGAAATCCTGTGCATCAGAAACCTTGTACTCAGATTCTGGATCTCCCTGGATGACATAAGTTACCTCAATTCTTTCTTCCTTTTCGATTCTTCCAATAGGCCATTCAACATGAGTTCCCTCGGGAGCCGATTCCTTAGTCATCGAAGTATCCCTATTGCCTCCAATCGAAGAGCGGACGGAAGATTTCTCAATTGAGAAAGTTCCAGGGACAACATCATGTAGAGAAAGGCCTTCAAGTGCGCTGTCTGAATTATTGATGAACATCAGAAGTACTTCGTATCTTCCGGGATTGCCAGCTGGGAAAACTTCCTTCCCAGTACTGATGTTTCTGCGCCTATGTACAACCTCGATCTGTGGTGGCCTCAAGACATTCCTGGTGCCAACTGGGCCGAATTTCTCGGAGCCAAAATCGAGTCTGACTGGTGCTGCTAGAATATTGTTTGAGTTAGAAGGATCGAGTGCTCGTAAGGGGTAGCTTAGGATCATCTTCTTGCCTGGCTGTAGGCCTAATGGGGCAGAGGTACCAACGGTAATTCTTAGACTGTATCCATTTCCATCAGGAGAAATCATTCTTTCTTCTAACTGGATGCCGTCGATTACCTCAATTGTGTACTGTTCTTCTGTAAGATCCGTACCTTCAATCTCAATGTTGACATCTGACTCAGACGGCGGAGAGAAAATTCCAGGGACATCATCTAGTAGTCGCATGACATTAATTGGTGCCGAACCAGTATTCTCAACTGTGATTGTCGCTTCCACCTCTGCAGAAATGAAAGACTTGATTCGTGATTTGTCATATTGCTTGCTAAGCTCCGCTTCTAATACTGTCAATTCCTGCTCCTTGAGGTTGATTGTTCCATTAGATGTGACAGAAACTCTAGGCAGGATGGATGACCTGAACTCGTGAGTGAAACTTGGAGTGTCTGACTCGACTCTCTTCTCCATAGAACTCCAGCTACCTTCCGGAGGAACATCCTGTCTGAGGTCGGAAATTTCGAGAATTGGTTGCTCTCTTCCTGAAAGCCAAACTGTGACTCCGGAAAGAGTCACTACGAATGAAGAACGATTTTCGAAAACAGACTTGCAGTGCCATATTCCTGGGCGATCATCCTCGACTTTGTCCACTCTCATCATGTGCAATGTGGAACCTGATACTCTATCGAATTGGGCTCTTGATACTGTATCTTCAGAACTGTATCTTGCTGAGGCAGAACCTGCTGAGAACTTCTCAATCCCCTTCGTCTGAACTCGCGGCGTCAAAGATAGTCTCATCTTCTCCCCTGCTGCTAACCTACCAATGTCCCAAGACACAGTAGACTCGGAGACATTGTACTCCTGACCCTCAGGGACCTCAAAACTATCTGGAAAGACTCTGGTTACCTCGACATCAACTAGAGGCGAAGATGAGGTATTTTCGACTTCTATGTGGACTTCTATCTCCTGGCTTTCCTCTGAGAACACCAAAGATTGGCTATCCTCTTGGTCCCTCTCTGGGTTT
>Ga0310344_10002606_pt1 | contig 13543 bp, 19 predicted proteins | sample HC15DNA20200_MG_FD_203801 | JGI IMG/M metagenome (GOLD analysis project Ga0310344, IMG submission 203801) | Marine microbial communities from station ALOHA, North Pacific Subtropical Gyre - HC15-DNA-20-200_MG | ecosystem: Environmental > Aquatic > Marine > Oceanic | place: Pacific Ocean: North... | reverse complement strand
GTTCAATTCAATAACCGTTGTAATGTGTGTGGTCGTCCACGAGCCTACTATCGGATGTTTGGGTTATGCAGGTTGTGTTTTAGGTCCAGAGCTTTGACTGGGCAGCTCCCAGGTGTAAAGAAATCGAGTTGGTAGGAGTGAGTGATGGCAGTTAATGATCCTATAGCAGATATGCTGACGCGGATTAGAAATGGGTTAATGGCTCGGCATGAGACCATTTCAATACCTGCTTCTAGAACTAAAGTTGGTATAAGTGAACTACTAAAAAAAGAGGGTTTTATAAGAGACTTCCAGGTGACGGGTAGCGATTCTTTGGAGAAAAAGATTCGTTTGGAAATGGCTTATCTTGAATCTAATGAACCAGCGATTATTGGTTTAAGAAGAGTTAGTAGGCCTGGTCTACGCGTTTATGTGCAAAAAGGTGAAATACCAAGAGTTTTTGGGGGATTGGGTATAGCAATCCTTTCGACTTCCCAAGGATTAATGACAGGTAGAGAAGCGAAAAAACAGGGTGTAGGTGGGGAGTTACTTTGCCATGTTTGGTAGGCACTATTATTTGAATAAAATTACGGATTTGGAGTATATAAAATATGTCTAGAGTTGGACTTAGTCCGATAGAACTGCCTTCAGGTGTAGACGTTGCTATTGAAGATAGTGAAGTGGTAGTTAAGGGGCCCAAAGGGACGCTTGAATATCATTTCCATGAAGCTGTAAATATTGAAAAAAATGGCGATATTATTTCTGTAAGTTTGAAGGACTCACATAAAACTGAGAAGGGAATTCATGGTCTGTCCCGCTCGTTGCTTAATAATATGATAATCGGGGTATCTGAAGGTTTTAAAAAATCTTTAGAGATCAGAGGCGCTGGCTACAGGGCTCAACCAGCAAATGGAGGGATAACACTATTCGTAGGATTCTCACATTCAGTAGATATAAAGTCTCCTGAAGGGATCAATGTAACTGTCGAGGAGAACGTAAACGTTCATGTTGAAGGTATTGATAAGCAGGCAGTTGGTCAGCAAGCGGCCCGTATTAGGTCTATACGGCCACCAGGAGTATATACCGGAAAAGGAATTCGTTATGTTGGTGAACAAGTTCGCCGTAAGCAAGGAAAGGGCGCTGGGCGAAAGGAATAGTAGTCACGATGAGTAGAATTACAACACATAGACAAGCAAGGAGCAGGCGCCATCTAAGGTTAAGAAGACGCGTCAAAGGTACTTCAGATCGGCCCAGGCTATCCGTTTTTAGGAGCCTAAATCATATTTATGTTCAAGTAGTTGACGATACTACTGGAGTAACTTTAGCAGCTGCTTCAACTTTGGAGAATTCTATTATTGAAGAGGTAAAAAGTAACGATAAATCTGCGAAATCAAAAAAGGTTGGCTCAGCTATAGCTGAAAGAGCTAAAGAAAAAGGAGTTACATCGGTCGTTTTTGATCGCGGTGGCTATCGTTACCATGGCCGGGTACAAGCTTTAGCAGAAGGTGCAAGAGAAGGGGGATTAGTTTTTTGATTACAATTTCTTTTTTGAGGGGCGGACTACATGACATTAGGTAGATCAAGGCAATCTCGAAACCGTGGTCGCGATCAGCGTGATAATAACGATCGCCAAGGTGATGGTGTTCAGGAAAATGTGGTTGATATTAGGCGAGTTGCGAAAACTGTGGCTGGGGGCAGGAACTTTACTTTTAATGCCCTAGTTGTCGTTGGCGATGGTAAAGGGATGGTCGGATTTGGACTTGGTAAGGCAAAAGAGGTTCCTGAAGCTGTTCAAAAGGGAACCGCAATAGCGAGAAAATCTATGTTTCCTGTGAACCTAGTAGAGAACAGTGTGCCCCAACAAATAGTGAGCAGATTTGGAGGAGCTCAAGTGATGCTGAAACCAGCCTCACCTGGTACTGGAATTAGGGCTAGTGCGGCTGTCAGAGCCGTTGTTCAAGCTGCTGGGGTCACAGATATATTGACTAAATCCCAGGGAAGCAGCAATCCTATAAATGTCGTTCAAGCTACTTTAAAAGGTCTTCGAATGATGAAAGACCCCCGCGAAACCGTGTCGAGTAGGCGCGTTATTAGAGGAGAAGCTCCCCTTCCACCGATAGAGAAAATTGAAGAAGAACAGGAATCAGAAGTAATAGATCAGGCGCCAATAGAGGAACCAATAATTAATACGGATACTGACTCAGAGAATACAGAGAATACAGAGAATACAGAGAATACAGAGAATACAGATACTGACTCTTTAGATGAGAAACTAATAGAGGAATCGGCAGGCTCAGACGGAGACTCAGAGGATACGGATACTGACTCTACAGATAGTCAAGTTGATAAGATAGAGTAGGAGTTTGAAGAATGGCTAAAGTCACCGTTAAATTGACTAAAAGTCCTATTAACCAAAAAGATGATCAGAAGAAAACATTAAGAGCTTTGGGTCTTAGGAAAATGGGTGATGAGAGAGAACATGATTATTCTCGATCGATCAGAGGCATGTTGCTGAAAGTTAGACATTTGGTTACAACTGACATAAGAGAACAAACTACTGGAGAAGAAGGTTAATAATATGCGTGAAAATGAACTTAAGCCAGCTCCTGGTTCTAAAAAGGCGAAAAGACGCGTTGGTAGAGGAAATGCATCTGGTCATGGAACGTATTCAGGTAAAGGCCTGAAAGGGCAAAAAGCACGTTCTGGGTCGGGTCCACGCAGAGGATTTGAGGGTGGTCAGCTAGCCTTGATTAAACGATTGCCCCATAAACGAGGTTTTAAGAACCCATTTAGAATAGAATATCAGCCAGTTAATTTAGACAGGCTATCAGAATTCGATTCGGGTTCAGAGGTTTCGCCGGAAATACTTAGGGAACGAGGCATCATAAAAAATATAAGGAAGCCCGTGGTGATCCTATCTGAAGGTTCTTTGGATCAGCCCCTTACAGTTAGTGCTCACAGGTTTTCTGTTGCTGCCAAAGAAAAGATCATATCCGCTGGTGGCACTGTTAATGAACTAGAAAAACCTGTTATAAGCAGGCCTCGTTAGGATTATTTTATTAAATTATGAGTTTTGCAAGATCTGAAAAACAACAGGGCCAGCGCCCTGCGTTAATACAAGCGATGATTGATGCTTGGTATCAGCCAGATTTGCGTACGCGGCTCTTATTCACGTTTGCAATTCTCGTACTTTTTCGTTTTATTGCGCATGTTCCTGTTCCTGGAGTTGATCTTGCTGGTCTTCAGAGACTTTTTCAAAGTAACCAACTTCTAGGGATGTTAGATATTTTCAGTGGTGGGGCGATGAGAAATCTATCTGTTGCAGCTATGGGTGTATATCCTTACATAACTTCAAGCATTATTTTTCAAATTATGGTACCAGTTATACCTCGTTTAAAAGAGCTATCTCAAGAAGGAGAGGCTGGGCGAAGGCAGATCAATAAGTATACCCATTGGCTGACGGTACCGGTCGCGTTTGGTTCAGCATATGGCCAACTGTCCCTACTCAGCCGTTTGGGAGTCTTGGATCCATTGTGGCCAGCTTTAGGAAGCAGTGGTATGGCTTCATTGTCCATGGTACTAAGTATGACTGCGGGAACGATGCTTCTTGTTTGGTTGGGAGAGCTTATAACAGAAAATGGTATAGGGAACGGGATATCTCTCATAATATTTGGAGGCATTGTTGCTGGGTTACCTCAAGTATTTGGTCAAGCTCTTTTTGGTAATAACATTACCGATATGATTCTTGTGGCTATATTTGGATTAGCGGTCGTATATTTCATAGTTGTTTTTAATGAAGCACAGCGCCGAATCCCGGTTCAATATGGAAAAAATGTTATACAACGGGGTCGGGTATACAGGCAATCTGGTGCGAGTCACATTCCTTTAAGAATTAATTCTGCAGGAATGATACCGCTGATTTTTGCCTTTTCAATACTGATGTTGCCGCCTACTATTGCAAGTTATTTTCAGCAGTCATCTAATGCAACAGTGGCTGGAATTGCTGACTTTTTTGCTCGTAATTTAGGCCCAACAGAACCTTTTTACTGGATAGTATTATTTTGGTTAGTGGTAGGGTTCACTTTTTTCTATACGATAGTCATATTTCAGCAACAGAACATGGCAGAGAATTTACAAAAAAATGGAGGTTTTATCCCAGGGATTAGGCCAGGACCTCCAACGCATGAATACCTGATGCGCATCCTTACTAGGATAACGTGGGGAGGTTCTATATTTCTTGGATTAGTGGCAATAGTTCCATTTTTCGCCTTGATATTAACTGGTGTACAGGCCTCTGCTATTTCGTCTACAGCGCTATTGATCGTCGTTGCAGTAGTACTCGATACGATGAGACAGCTACAATCCCAATTATTGCAACGTCAATATGAAGGATTTATGTAAGCTTATTATGAATGGAAGGTTAGACTATTGCGTATTATTTTATTAGGTGCTCCTGGGGCAGGCAAAGGTACACAGGCTGCTGTTATATCAAAGAAATTGGGTACCCCGCACATTGCAACCGGTGATCTGTTTAGGGCTGCGCTTGGTCAAGGTACCGATTTAGGTAATAAGGCTAAGGCGTATATGGATAAAGGAGAGCTAGTACCTGATGATATAACGGTTGCTATGGTATTAGAGCGAATTGCGTTAGATGATGCTCAAACCGGCTATATCCTTGATGGCTTTCCGAGAACTGTGAACCAGGGAATAGCACTTGATCAAGCGTTAGAAAAAAATGGTGAATCAATAGATATGGCTATTTTAGTTGATGTTTCAGATGCAGAATTAGTGAAGCGTTTAAGTGGTCGCTCAATTTGTAGGACTTGCCAGACTCCATACCACTCAGTAAATAATCCGCCTAAAGAAACTGGTGTATGCGATTTAGACGGTGGAGAACTTTATCAGAGGGAGGATGATAAAGCTGAAACGGTTATAAATAGATTACAAGTATATTCAAATGAGACGGCCCCATTAATCCAATTTTTTGAATCTCAGAACAAACTCGTTCGTATTAATGGTGAACAAGATATTTCTGTTGTTGAAAAGCAACTTTTAGAAATTATAGAGATAAAATAGAGCAAGGGCTAAATATAATTGGCGATTAGTATTAAATCATCTAGAGAAATTGACCTTATGCGAAAAGCCGGTCATATTGTAGCTCGTGTATTGGATGTGCTTAAAGACGCATCAAAGCCTGGTATAACCACGGCTGATTTGGATGACATAGCCCGCAAAGAAATTATTGCACTAGGTGGTAAACCGTCTTTTATCGGTTATTTAGATTACCCTGCACATATTTGTACTTCATTTAATGAAGAGATCGTTCACGGAATCCCTAGTAACCGAAAAATCGAAGATGGTGATGTACTATCGATCGACTGCGGTGCAATCTACGAAGGATACCATGGGGATGCAGCAATATCATTATGCATTGGTGATGTGCCCGATGAAACAGCTCAATTGATTGAAGATACTAGATTATCCATGATCGAAGGTATTGAATCTAGTTTAGTAGGTAATCGTATAGGGGATGTTTCTAACGCTATACAGGTTTATGCGGAAGCAAGAGGTTATGGCGTTATACGAGAATATGTTGGCCATGGTATAGGGACTGAGATGCATCAAGAACCTGCGGTCCCAAACTATGGCCCTGCAGACAAAGGATTGGTATTGGCAAATGGCTTGACAATAGCTATAGAGCCTATGTTGACTTTGGGCGGATGGAAAACCAAGCTGGGTGAAGACAAATGGACTGTGTCCACTATAGATGGAAGTATTTCAGCTCATTGGGAGCACAGTATTGCAGTTTTTGATGATGGACCGGAGGTCCTTACGAGCTTGACTGGACGCCCATAGGGGTAGATTGGATTTGATATATATGTCATACTATCTGTTCGTGCACAAAAAATTGAGAGTATTTAATGGCTAAAGCAAACAAAAAAGAGATTATTGAGGTTGAAGGTACCGTTAAGGAAGCTTTACCTAACGGCATGTTTCGGGTTGAGCTAGCAAATGAACATTTGGTTTTGGCTCACGCATCTGGGAAAATAAGGTTGAATTTTATAAGAATATTACCTGGTGATAAAGTTCTGGTAGAGCTATCTCCTTACGACCTAACAAGGGGTCGTGTTACTTATAGGTTTAGATAAAAGAGGATAATTATTAATGAAAGTGTCTACTTCTGTAAAAGTACGATGTAATAATTGCAGAGTAATCCGACGACAGCGGAGGGTTATGATCATATGCTCGAACCCTAAGCACAAGCAGAGGCAAGGGTAAAGGATGGGGGCTGTTTAATTTGCGTATTGCAGGAGTTGATATACCAGATAACAAAAAAATACCATATGCGCTTAGGTACATTTATGGGATTGGCCCAAAGAGAGCGCAAGATATTGTTGATAGATCGGGTGTGGACCCTGATATAAGGACTAAAGATCTGAGTGAAGACGAAACTTCTAGGATACGCGATGCACTTGAACGAGGTGGATATTTAATTGAAGGGGATTTAAGGCGCGAGATCGCAATGAATATTAGACGTTTGGTAGAAATTGGGGCTTACCGAGGTATTAGGCACAGAACAGGATTGCCGGTACATGGCCAACGAACACGAACTAATGCAAGAGGTCGCAAAGGGGTCAGGAAAACCGTATCTAGGGGCGGGCGCAGAGTATAAATAGTATTTAAAACACTTAAGAAAAAACAGTAGACCGATTACTTGAAAAAAATAGGAGTATTTTAAGAAAATATGGCAAGACAAACTAGAAGAAGGACACGGCGAAGAGAGCGTAAGTCAGTCCCTTATGGGCGCGCATACGTTTATGCTACCTTCAATAACACGATAATTACATTTACTGATCCAACAGGCAATGTTATTGCAACTGGCAGCGCGGGTGTAGCTGGATTTAAAGGTTCGAGAAAAGGTACAGCTTTCGCCGCGCAGAGGGCCGCTGAAGATTCAGCTCGTGCTGCTATGGAGCACGGTTTGCAAACAGTTGATGTTCGAGTTAAAGGGCCTGGGAGTGGACGAGAGGCTGCGATAAGAGCGTTGCAGACCGCTGGTTTAACTGTTACTTCAATCCGAGATATTACCCCAATCCCTCATAATGGATGTCGGCCACCAAAAAGAAGACGTGTTTAGGAGTTAATGGATGTCAAGATATACAGGTCCATCGTGTCGCTTATGTAGAAGACAAGGCATAAAACTTTTTCTTAAAGGTGAAAGGTGTTATACGCCGAAATGTGCCATAGAAAGAAGAAGGGCAGCGCCAGGTAGTTCTGCTTCTCCGACTCGTAGAAGAAGAAGATTGTCGGAATATGGCGTACATTTGAGAGAAAAACAAAAGGCGCGCTATATTTATGGTGTGGGAGAAGCGCAATTTAGGAATCATTACTCAAAGGCTGCAAAGCAAAAGGGACCAACAGGCGAGAATCTCCTTCGCATACTTGAATCTCGACTAGATAACATAGTTTTTCGTTTGGGCTGGGCTGATTCAAGGAAGGAAGCGCGGCAAATTGTAAGTCATGGCCATATCGCTTTAAATGGGAGACGCTCAAAAACCCCATCAATACAAGTCAAAATTGGCGATAAAATGACATGGATGGAAAGATCTAAAAGCTCTACATTACATGAAATATCTGAACACCAAGCGACCAGGAAAACGGCCCCTGATTGGCTACAAAAAGATGATAAATCTATGGAGGGTAGCATGATCAGACTACCTGAAAAAGATGATAATGATGTACGAATAGATGATCTTCTTATAGTGGAGTTTTACTCCAGATAGTATGAATAATATCAATGCTTTCATAATCGATTATACTCAATAATTAAATTGGAGGACCTTAGTTGACTTTTGCTACTGATATACCCGACCCGGAGCCACAAAGGCTTCAACCAAGAATTGTTGTTTCTGACGAGTCAGAATCGTACGGCAGGTTCGTGATCGAGCCTTTAGCTCAAGGTTTTGGCGTTACATTGGGTAACGCATTGCGCCGTGTTTTATTGAATGCGCTTCCCGGCACAGCTATAACGTCTGTGCGTATAGATGGAGTTGATCACGAGTACTCCACCCTGAAAAATGTGCAAGAAGATATGATTGATTTTTTGCTTAACGTAAAAGGAATACGCTTAAAATCCATTTCTGGCAATTCTGGCAGTTTACGATTAGAGATTAAAGGTCGCTCTGGAGTAGTTACTGCGGGTGATATTGAACCAAACGGAGATGTTGAAATTGTTAATCCTGAGCATCCATTGTTAAATTTGGATAACGATAAAGCCAAGATTTCAGTTGAATTCTCTTATGAATCGGGGGTTGGTTTTATCCCTGCTGATGACCAAGATTCTGAAATAATTGGAATCTTGCCCGTAGACGCCATATTTACTCCTATAAAACGATCTAATTTCCAGGTTGAGGCGACTCGAGTAGGTCAGGTAACCGATTATGATAGATTAATCCTAGAGATATGGACTGATGGAACAATGTCAGCAGAAGATGCTGTAAAGCAAAGCGCAATCATAATGGTTGATCAGCTTGGACCTTTTGTTTCACTTGGACTACCGCAACCTGAAGAGGAAGTTGAAGAAGAAGACTCTGATATATTACCTCCAGGTATGGCCGGATTACTGATTGAGGATATGAAACTTTCTTCTAGGACCCAGAATAGCCTTAGAAGAGGAAACTTGACTATGCTTGGAGAGGTATTAGAGCATTCTCCAGAAGAATTACTGGCTTTGAGGAATTTTGGAGATCGTTCATTACAGGAGCTTATAGGAAAACTGAAAGAATTGGGGGTTCCTGTAATCGATGGCGCTACAACCAGAGGATGGCGTAAAAAACGGTTTATAGAACTATTCATGCAGGATGAAGATGATTTGGACCAAAGCTTGGAGGATAAGGCTTCAGGAGATAAAACAGCCACGGTATATTCTACCGGGGGCAGCGAAGAAGAAGAAGTTGATATTTCCTCTTTTTCTACTAGATCTTTCGCTCCTGACGATGAATCGGAGGAATCTGAATGAGGCATCGCGTAGCTGGAAGAACATTAGGTCGTCCTACAGGCCATCGTATATCGTTGTACCGGAATTTGACTAGGGATTTAATAATTAGAGAAGCTGTTGTTACTACAGAAGCTAAAGCTAAAGAGGCTCGTAGCTTTGCTGAAAAAATGATTACACTTGGTAAAAATGGGTCTTTAGCTTCCAGGCGTCGAGCTCTTAGTTTTATAAGTGATAAAGATGCTATATCAAAAGTATTTGATGTTCTTTCAGAGCGCTATGAAGAACGCCAAGGTGGATATACCCGAATAACAAAGTTAGGTCCTAGGAAAGGTGATGCAGCCCCTATGGTCAGGCTAGAGCTTGTATGAACGCTCCATTAAATCAAGAGAGTGGAAAGAGTAATAGAAAATAAAACTAAAATGGTTGATACAGTAGCAGATAACATATCTATATTAAAAAAACCTGATCGGGTAGTTTTGTTTTTGGAATATGATGGTGGTCGTTATCATGGATATCAAATGCAAAATGAAACTATACCTACTATACAAATGAGTTTGGAAAATGCTCTCCAGAATTTGACTAATTTATCTCATCGAGTCACAGCAGCTAGCAGAACTGATCGAGGTGTGAATGCGTTTGGACAAGTAGTAAGTTTTGCTCACCAATCTAATTTAGACCTTCATACATATCAAAGAGGAATGAATTATCATTTGCCGAAAGATATAGTAGTAAATAATGCCTTTTGGGCACCGCCTAATTTTCATGTGAGAAGCAGCGCAATTTCTCGCACTTATAGATATACAATAATTAACCGTAAAGCTCGCCCTGCGATTGATAGGTATCGAGCAGCTCATATTGCTACCCCTCTCAATTTTTCGCTTATGGAAACCGCCATTAAGATGATAAAAGGCATTGTAGATGTCAGACCTTTTACGGGCAGCTGGGACGAAAATGATGATCCATACAGAAGATTTGATAAGGTTTCTATATCCAATCATCTAGACACGATTACGGTTGAAATGGAAGCGAGTGGTTTTGTAACTCATCAGATAAGAAGGATGGTGGGAGCAATTGTACAGGTAGGTCTTGAAGAAATGCCTATAAAGCAATTTACACAATTACTTAATAATGGTTCTATAGGAGAAGCGTCTTGGATGATGCCTTCTGAAGGGCTATGCTTAATCAGTGTTAAATATGAGGGGTTCCCCCCTGAAATAGAAAGAAATCAATATGCCGAAAATTAAAACTTATAGCCCAAAACTTTCTGAAATCCAAAGTGATTGGAGAGTTCTTGATGCGGAAGGTAAGACATTGGGCCGCTTTGCATCAGAAATAGCAACTATTTTAAGAGGTAAAGATAAGCCTACTTTTACCAGACATATGATTGTCGGAGATTTTGTGATTGTCGTTAACGCAGAGAAAATTCGAGTGACGGGCCAAAAAGCTGATCAAAAAATTTACTATAGGCATACCCAATATCCCGGAGGATTAAGAGAGGTATCCTATAAGGCGATGATGGCACGTTTTCCGGAACGAATAATAGAGAACGCTGTGAAAGGGATGCTTCCCCATAATAGTTTAGGAAGGCAACTTATGCGGCGACTTCACGTATATGTTGGGCCTGATCATCCTCATGAAGCTCAGGTGAGAGCTGGGCAAGGTAAATCATTAAAATCTGAAGAAACTGCTTCGAAGAACGATTCAAATATTAAGCGATCTCGTACACGTCGCCAAAGGCAAGCCGACATTAAATCAACGGAATCAGAGACAAAGCCTAAAGTAACCCAAGAAGCAAAGCCTCAAGAAGTAGAAGAAGAAATTAATTTAGCGGCCCTAACAATTCCTAAATTGAAAGAATTGGCCACCAGTAAAGGACTTACTATTCCAAGTAAAGCTCGAAAAGCCGATATTATTGATATAATTAACAAGAATTGATACCCAGAAAGTAGAGTGAATAAATGACCGAAGCAGATAAATTTTTCCAGGGCACTGGCAGACGTAAGAGGTCTATAGCGCGTGTCAGAATATCTCTTGGAGATAATAATCTGTTTATGGTTGATGGCGTTAGCATTGAGAAAAAATTCCCTATTGAAGACCACAGAAGAATGGTGATGGAACCGTTAACCGTTACTGGGATGCTAGGAAGAGTAAATGTCAGTGTCCATGTGATCGGTGGTGGATTTTCTGGTCAAGCAGGCGCTGTTCGGCATGGTTTGTCTCGAGCTTTGCTTGCTTTTGATCCCGAGTTCCGATCGATTTTAAAAGCCAACGGGTTTCTAACACGTGATTCTCGTGAGAAAGAGCGTAAAAAATATGGCTTATTTAGGGCAAGGAAGAAGCAGCAGTATTCAAAACGGTAGTTAGGGCCCTTTAAGTATATTTTCAGATTCCTACAATGTCTCTTGCTTCACCAATTAGTTTATTAACATTCTCTATGGAATTGGATTCCGCATATATACGCATAAGCGGCTCTGTTCCCGAAAAACGTACCAATACCCATGAATCATCTATTAATGTATAAAGGTAACCGTCAATATCTGAGAAATCAGTGACTGGTAGACCTAGGAAACTGGATATATTTGTCCTTCTAAGTTTTTGCTCAATAGTCGGACGCTCTGTCTCTGGGAATGTGAGATCAAGTCGGTCATAGTAGTGCGGTCCAACCAAGTCATAGAGTTCATCTAACAAACTTGATAATGGTTGTTTCGTAGCTGCAAGCGCTTCTATAAGAAATAAACCCGATAAGATTCCGTCCCTTTCTGGAATGTGTCCTTTAAAGGCAAAACCACCACTTTCTTCACCTGCTATCAGTGCATCTTTTTCGATAAAAAGGGCACCTAAATATTTAAAACCTACGGGGGATGTTACTACTTCCACATTGTAGTGGCTTGCAAGTTTGTCAATCATTTTAGATGTGGTAATTGATTTGATTATTGGACCTTTTGATGTCTTTGTTTTTAATAGGTAATGGGTTAAGAGGCTAAATACTTGAAGAGAAGATAAGTATCTTCCAGTATTGTCAATAACTCCTACTCGGTCACCATCCCCGTCAGTTGCTAAACCTATTGCGTGGTTCCCTTTTAACACAGTGTCTCGTAATTCCCTTAAGTTGGGCCCGATAGGCTCTGGTTTTCGAAGACCGGGGAAGGAAGGGTTTTCCGTTGCATGTATTTCCTCGATTGTTTCCTGAGATTCTGAAAGTAACGATTTTATATATCCTATTGCTGCCCCATACATCGAATCTACAGCGATTTTCATTGGGTATCTCTTGATCAAATCAAAATCAATAATATTTTTTATATGGTCCAGGTAACTTATTTTGGGGTCAAAATAGTGTAATAGTTGCAGTTTTTCAGCTTCTTCGATTGTGATTGTCTTTGGATTTCTTTTCTGGGAAATCAACTCCTCAATATTATTTTCAATTTCACGAATCACTTCTACCGAAGCTGACCCACCATACTCAGATTTCACTTTGAATCCATTCCATTCAGCGGCATTATGACTTGCGGTAATTATTATCGCTCCCGCTGTTTTCATATTGGTCACGTTGTAACTGATTACAGGCGTTGGGACAAAATTAGTGGATAGGAAAACTGGTATATTGTTTGCGGCCAATACTCTTGATACATCATCACTGAAAGTTTTTGATCCCAGTCTTGTATCGTAACCGACGATTATCCCTTTTGAATTGAGATCTCTATTAGAAAGGTAGTCTGCTACTGCTTGAGCGCATAATTGGACGTTCTCAGAGGAGAAATCTTCACCTATTATCGCTCTCCACCCATCTGTACCAAACACGATATTTGGGGATGACACTTTTCCCTCCTTAACCTAAACCTAAGAGCGCCTTATTCGCTGAATTATAAAAAAGCTAGTCTAATCTCAAATATGTTTAGAAACGTTTTCTTTTATTAGACGTATATTGTTTTGTACTATATTTTCAATAGAATCCATATTAGGATTGGGAATTGGATCGTCTTCTAAACGATTAATCCCATATTCAAGACTATATTTTTCGGGTATGTCGTTTGGCAATGTTAATCCCGCCATCGTCGCATAATCTAACGCCCAACTTCTTGCTACTGCAGACAAATCATACCCACCTCCACCTAAGGCCAGCAACTTCCCTGGAGTTAGCTCTATGATTTGCTTCACGATATGATTATGCCCTTGGCTTGTTAGAGAAAGTTGTGACAATGGATCGTTGAAATGAGTATCTATCCCTAATTGTGCTACTAGTACTTGTGGATCATATTTTTTTATTAGATCTGGTACCAGTTGGTTGAATGCATCAAAATATGTCTCATCGTTGGTTGCGGGTGGTAATGGTAAATTAATTGAGTAGCCTGCTCCTTTTTCTTCCCCAATTTCCTCTGGACCCCCAGTGCCAGGGAATAAAGTATCGCCCGACTGATGTATTGATATTGTCATTACTTTATCTGTCTCATAGAATGCGTTTTGAACCCCGTCTCCATGATGCGCATCTATATCGATATAAGCGATTCGTTCAACACCTTTTTGGAGGAATGCTTGGATAGCAATTACTGCATCATTAAAAATGCAAAA
>Ga0310344_10002605_pt1 | contig 13546 bp, 11 predicted proteins | sample HC15DNA20200_MG_FD_203801 | JGI IMG/M metagenome (GOLD analysis project Ga0310344, IMG submission 203801) | Marine microbial communities from station ALOHA, North Pacific Subtropical Gyre - HC15-DNA-20-200_MG | ecosystem: Environmental > Aquatic > Marine > Oceanic | place: Pacific Ocean: North... | reverse complement strand
GAAACCAAACTTCTAGTTCAGGATGAGACTTTACGGCAAGAGCTGTAAACTCATCAGTTCGATTCCCAGGAGATCCAAATGTTTTTAGATCCAAATCTAGTTTTTTTTTCGCCCACATAACCGAAGTTTTTAAGTGAAGCTTTTGATCGTTTAAAGACTTGCCTTGAAATTCAGCCGTTTGTGGATTTACTTCGTGATCCCATCCATGAAGCCAAATTTCATTTTTCCATTTATTTAATTCTTTCAAAAAATTGATGTCTTTCTCAGATGCATAAGCCAATGAATTACATATAAGACCAAGACTGATATTGTAAGCTTTATATTCAGCCCAATAGATGAATCTTCGCCAATTTTTTGTTACGCTTGCCCTAAGATCATCAGCTTTAATTATGACTGGCTTCCGGTACATTCTTGATAAAGGAGAAGACATTAATTCTTTAGAACTTTGAAATATTTTTCCAGATGGGAAAGAATCAACAGAAGAATAAAAATTAGCTTTATATATATTGCCTGGCTCAAGTATAAAGTCCTCAGAAATCTCAAAATCTTCATAAGGATTGCTACAACTAAGAATAATTAAAAGGGGAAAACTAAACATAAATATATTTCTTTTTTTGCTCATCTATTTTGAAGAAAATCTTTTATTGCTGAAGTAATCCTATCAATTTGGATTGACTCAAGTTCTGGATACATAGGCAAGGAAAGAATTTTTTTCTGATATTTGGAAACAATAGGCAACTGTTTTTCAGTATAATTTAGTTGACGAAACGGTGGCAGATAAGGCAAAGCGACAGGATAGTGAACACCGGTATTAATTCCCTCTTTTGATAAATAATTCCTCAAAGAATCTCGCTGATTAGTCCTTAGGGCATAAACATGAAAAACATGCTTAGCCCTAGGATGAATCTTTGGTAAAAAAATATCCTCAACTTCATTAAGAGCATTATTATATTTTTGGGAATTTTTGTAACGACTACGATTCCATGCATCAATATATTTTAATTTTACTGAAAGTACTGCTGCCTGTATTCCATCTAATCGACTATTTACTCCTCCTATTTCATGATCGTGCTTTCCCAGTGCTCCATGATTTGCAATCCTGCGAATTTTTTCCGCAAGACATTCATCATTCGTGATTATTGCTCCACCATCTCCGTAAGCACCAAGATTCTTGCCTGGGTAGAAACTAAAAGTTCCAATATCTCCGAATGACCCAACCTTTTTTTTATCATATTCAGCGAAATGTGCCTGAGCAGAATCTTCAATAATTTTAAGATCATATTCTTTAGATAGAGATAGTATAGGAGCCATATCAACTGGTTGACCGTATAAATGAACTGGAATAATAGCCTTGGTTCGATTTGTTATTTTTTCAGCAATTTTTTCAGTATTTATATTGTAGTAATCAGGGTGGATATCAATAAAAACAGGATTAGCACCTGTTTGTTGAATCGTCTCTGCTGTTGAGATCCAACTAAAAGCTGTTGTAATAACTTCATCTCCAGGACCTATTCCCAAAGCTCGGAGTGCAATATAGATAGCATCAGTACCATTAGCGACCCCAATGCAATATTTCACCCCATTTTTTTCAGCAAATGAGTCTTCGAATGTTTTGACAAACCGTCCTTTTACAAATGCAGAATCATTAATAACAGACTGAATAGCTGTATTGATTTCGTCTTTTATTGTCGAATATTGTGCATTTAAGTCAACAAGGGGAATGAAGTTCATATCTAGAGCTCTGAAACATCCTTTAATTCAATAGCAGGATTTCCTGCAACAATTTTCCCTGGGCCAACATTTTTTGTTACAACTGAACCAGCGCCCACTAATGAATTAGATCCGATTTGGATACCAGGCAATATTGTAGAATTTGCACCAATAATTACATTCTCACATATAGTCGGACCTTTAAGGTTATCCTTAACATTTTGGGAAAGAGGATATTTTGCATTCGTTAATACAGCATTAGGACCTATCCAAGAACCTTTTTTCAAAATCGAGTATTCTGGGATAAAAGCTTGGGAATGAATGCGAACATTGTCTTCAACTATAACGTCATGTTCAATGACTGTATGACTTCCAATGCTAACAGAATTTCCTATAACATTATTTTCTCTTATAAGTACACCATGCCCAGTCTTACAATCTGAACCTATAACATTACCCATATAAATAACAGTATGGGAACGGATTACTGAATTATCTCCTATAATTGTATCAATTATTTCATCGTCTAATTCATTAGGAGCTTTTCCCAAAATCACAAACTCTTCTAATATTACATGTTTTCCTAACTTTACTCCTTCAAAACAAAAAGAATTGTTCATATCTAATACCAATGTTAAGGTTTCATTTTGAAAAAAGCCGTTGACACCAAGAAGCGATTAGCCCCAGTCCAAAACCAAAATGAAGAGTCATAAAGGCAAAAGGTAGGATAGGAAAGTATTTAATTCCATTATTCATCGATATTTTCAAACTTGTTAATATTACAAGACTTCCATAAAGTAATAATATGCTTTTAAATAACAGAAAAAATATCGGGTAAAAAACACCTAGAATTCCCGTGGTTCCAAGACTAACAATAAAAATAGGTGGAATTTGATATCTTAATCTGAATGCACTAACCTCTTTCAATATTACCTTTGTTTTCCAATATCCATAATCAAAATACTGCTTAAAAAGTTTCAGTATTGAGCTTCGCACTACATAATAGCCGTGGACTTCTGGAGCCAAGAGTATCCTTCCTCCAGTGCTTACTATCCTATGGTTTAATTCAAAATCTTGATTCCGAATTAAATCTTCATCAAAAAAACCTACTTTTTCAAAAATATCTCGTCTGTAGGCACCAAATTGAACAGTATCAACTAAGCGTTGCACCTTTGAATAACGGTAAAAAGCATTGCCAACACCAATAGGTGAGCTCATTGCCAATGCAATAGAATCACCTTGATAACTATCACCTATGGGCGATATAGAGCCTCCGACACAATCAACAACCATGGTATTTAAATAATATAGATTCTTAGATATAAAATCTTGAGCAACATAACTATGTGCACCAAGGATGATTATTATCTCACCAGTAGATGCTTTAACCCCCATATTTAAAGATATAGGTGTAATGCGACGGGGATTCTCAATTATTCTCAATAGAGAAAAGTTTGACATAAAACCTTTTACTATTTCTTGAGACCGATCTTGAGAAAGTCCATCAACAATAATTACATCTAAAGGAGGTCCTTCCCAATCTTGATTAACTAGTGACATTAGGCATTTACCAATGTATTTTTCTTCGTTAAGCATTGGAATAACGATAGAGACACGGGTTTCATTTAATTTATTTACCATTAATCAAACCTATTGGAAAGCTAATATAATTTACCTTTAGAAATTGGATCGACAAGTTGATGATTTAATATCTTCATGGGAAAAAATTTTCATAAAACTCAAAGAGTTTAACCTCTTCATATTCCCAATTAAATGAATTAACCTTTTTTCTACAATCTCTAGTCAATTTTTCATGAAGGTTAAAGTCAGTTAATAATCTATAAATTGCATTTTTTAATTGAATTATATTTCCAGGATCAAAACCAATACCTCCTGAATCTATTCCAAAAAGTTCTTCAGTGAGTTTTAGCCTACTGTATACATAAGGAATTCCCCAATTCATATAATCCAATATTTTTGTAGGAATGGACTCCTCATAATTTTTTTCTCGCCTTATTGGAACAACAGCAAGCTTACAACTTGAAACAAATAATTGTATTTTCTCAAAATCAATAAATCTTATTATTTCAACAGCATTAGGATTCGGTAATTCCTGTTTCAGTTTTTGTAATATCTTAAGTTCAGAATTTGGACAATGACCAATAATAGCTGCCCCAATGTCTTTATCTCTGTTTTGTAGCAAAGAAATTGCTTTCAATAAATCCCCTACTCCCCGAGCTATTGTTACTGATCCTATATATAATATCCTCTTACTATTAGGATCAATTAAAATAGGGTTTGGTTTAATTCTAACATAATTTCGTACTGATATAATATTCTTATTTTTATTAAACAGAGCCAAATAGGAATCTTCCGCAACAATAAGACCATTGAAAAACTGTTGACCTAATAACTCTACAATATGAGCAAAATATCCGATCGTACCTTTAAATAATTGGGGTATCCATCTTCGAATCTTTACAGCAGCATTTATATCTTCATGAACATCATAAATAACTTTTTTCCTAAATAATCTTAAAATCAACCCAACCCAAATTAGCTCTGGATCATGGAAATGAATTAAATGAAACTGAGGAGAAATTCCTTTTGCTAAAATTCTGAGTGCATTATTAATACGTTGCAAAATAGACTTAGGTAGTGGCATTAGAATTACAGAAATGTTCACTGAAATAACCTTGAGATCGTCAGGTTCTCCCACTCCCATTACTGTCACATCGTAATTTGAAGAAAGTGATTTAGCTTCCTTATGATAAATCCTCACATCATTCCATCGATGTATTGTAGAAGCTAGCAATATTCTGGTCTGACTTAATTCACTTTTCATAAAATCATTATTTGATTTAATTGTTGAATAGAACTTTGCGTAACCTGACCAACCATTCCTCTTTAGAAATTAAAAAATGAGAACTCATTAATATGACAAAAACAATCATTGAAACGAGGATTCTCAAATTACCCTCAAAGGGAATTAAAGTAATAATTCCATAAATAGTAAGGTTAGATATTATTATCGAAGCAATATATTCTTTAGAAAAAATATTTAAACTAAATATTTTTGAAGCTACTAAATAACTAGCAATAGCAGAAAAAAGGTACCCTGAAAAAAATGCCCAAGCCGAAGCTAAAATTGGTTCAATGTCAATTGAAATCATTAATAGAAAAGTCCCTATCAAACCGCCAACACCTATAGCATAGATGAAGGAATTATAACCTTTATGAGCTATTGCATCAATAGGACTCCTAAGAATAGCGCACAATAAAAATCCTGGTGTCGATAAGAGTAAAATTTCAGATGCTTTACCCGCAAGACTTGTTGATGTCCCCAACCAAAGAGAAAGTATAATGTTACTGAATTGGCTTAGTGCAATCGATGTGATGGTTCCATAAAAGAGGGTGAACTGGATCAAAAGTGAAAGTTTCTTTCTTAGGCTTTCATCAATTCCTTTACTAAGAGCGCTTGAAACTCTAGGTAATAAAATAATTCCTAAGGGCCCCACAACTATAAGAAAAATTCGGACAAGACTTATACCTGCATTAAGGAATGCTTGATCAACAAGAGTCAAGTAAGAAAGTCCAAGAAGAGGAGGTCCACCTAACATAAAAAACTGGAATATAAAACTAGGAACACGGGCAAGTCCGAAAGTTATCAGTGACTTTATATCATAATAAGTAACTCGTTTAAAATGAAGTCCCCTATTCCTTCTAATAAAAGCAATAATTGATATGAACAACATACTTGAACCAACTATTAAAAGAAATTCTTCAAGTGAGGAAGCTATATATGATGCTACAATTGATACTATTGTTCCAGCTATCAATTGCAAAAAATTGGCACCCAGCATATTAAAATGTCCTCTATAAAGACTATAGGTAAGTGTTAATAGAGAAAAACCTAACACAAACAAAATATGGGGTAAGGATAAACCATAGGAAAAAAAATAAAAGTTCCCTAAGCCATATATAAGAAAAATAATTGGAATTGTAATAAAGAAAAAGATAATTATAGAAGCATCTCCAATTGCACTATTTGGATTCTTCGCTATAAGGACAGGAATTGTTACATTCATTCCAATAAGTAATACACCGAGAAAGGCTGTTACTAATCGTCTTAGAAGCAAATATTCTCCAAGAACATCAAGTCCAAGTGAACGAGCGAGATAACCACTTACAAGGAATATACCAATAACTGTTCCAATTCCATTAAGTCCGGTTATAATAAAATCATTTTTTATACTTAATTTTTTTTCAAACATTGATCAAGTCATTAGATTCCTTCAGAAATTTTTTGTCTAAATGGATAGATGATAACGCAATAGATAAAAACATCAATAATATTCTGTTATCATTTAAATCTCCGGAAACTTGTGCAGAGAAAAAAATTACAAGCATAGCTGCAATCCAAACAGATGAATGTTCAGAAATAATACCTAATCTCCGTGATTTAAGCAGAGGTTTTGTAGCGGTAATTATCATAAGTATTAAAATAGCAAAACCAAGTATTCCTTGCTCTAAGAGAACTTCAATAAAAATATTATGAGGGTACCACCTGAAATCCTTCCATATAAAAAGCGAGCTGAAACCACCAGCACCTATACCAAAAAGGAAAGAAAATCCACTCTTTAACCATTCTTTAATCGAAATTTCCCAAAAACTCAGCCTAGTTGCAATAGTACTTATTCTTTCAACACCTCCAGCTGTAACAATGATGTCACCCTGAGTAATCTGAATAAACCGTGTGGTAAGACTTTCTGGCAAAAGAAATACAAGTCCTAAAACAATGGCAACAGCAATAAAACCCACTAATAAAAGTCTTGATCGATAGGGAGGTGACTCAAACAGCAACGTAAAAAGTACAATCCCAGCAAAAAAACTAACCAGAGGTCCCCTAGAACCAGTTGCAACAATTGCTAGTAGGATAAGTGATAATAATATTAATGAGGCAAAAAGTTTAAATCCATTTTTTCTTATACCAATTATTGTCACCATAGCAGCAATAACTGCAAGGCTACGACTAACAGCAATTGGATTAGCTCCAAGCAATGAAGCTCTTACAAGATATGTAACCAATCCTCCAGAAACAGCAATTATAATTAGGTTCAATAACATTGAGCATAAAATAATTGCTGACAAAATTTTAAAATACTTTAGCATACGTTTTGAATCAGTATGACTTTTCAAAAAAATTATAGGAGCCACTAACATTGATGAGGCAAAAATGAGAAACCTAATAATTTTTAAACCACCAGACTCAGGCGAAGGAGTGTAAAAACCTGAAAAAGCTATAACACTAGAAAATAATGCGAATATAATTAGGATATTATGAGACCAAGATGGGAATCCCCCTTTTCCTGATATTATAATTTTCCCTAGGCCTAACCAGAGAATAGTAATTAGTAATATAGTTAAATCTAATTCTTCAAAAACTGGTACCTGCTCCTGCAAAAAACCTTTAATTATATTTGTAAAAGCAATTAGGAGTAAAGTGAATTCAGGATGATATAACAACCAAATAAAAGATAAAAGAATAAGTGGTATTAAGATTATCATCAATGGGTCTATTGTAATCCCTATATAGATAGTCAGAAATTGAATTATAATGAGTCCTAAAAGACCCGGGGAAATGTAGAATGGACTAAGCTGAACCAAGTCGTTTTCTTAAATCACGGGAATGATACTCCAAAAAAACATACCCCAGAGAAAATATTGCCGCCATAAATATCGCACCAATAACAATGAACATTCTTTTTGGTTTTGTTTTATTGATAGGGACTCTAGGTTCATCAATTATTTGAAGAGTCGGAATATTCTTGCTTTCTTCCATACGTGCCTGTTCATATTGTGGAACCATTATCTCAAGTAGCCTTCCTTGAACTTCTACATCACGAATTAGTCTAGCACTCCTCATTCCTAGATCAGGAAAACTAGACATGGAAAGCCATAGACCATCTTTGGATTTGTTTTCATTCCCTATGTTCACGCCCTTAGCATCAGATCCAAGCAACAAGTTTTCTAGTTCAGCATCTAATCTCTCTCCCAAAACTTTTAACTGTTTATCCTGTTCACTATACAATACTTCATAATGACGAATAGTAGGATTATCAGGAGTTAAAGTAGCTTTGACCGTATTAAGTTGTACTTCCGTTTGGGCTCTTTGAGAATAAAGCTCTGTATAGGCCTGAAGCTCTTGTGAATGAAGTTGTCCATAAGCCTCCAATTGCGCTGTCACTTGAGCAAGGATATCAACAACACCCGTTTGTTGTTGAAACAATTTGAGCTCTTCTTCAGCTTTTGATAAGTCAACTTTTGTCTGGTCAAGCCGCTCTTCTAAAAACTGTCTATTATATTTCCCTTGTTCTCTACTTAGTCTCCGATTAATGAGATCCAATTGTTTTAATAATTCTTGGACCATCTTTTGAGCTACTAAAGGTTCTCTATCGAGTATTGAAATAGCAAGAGCTCCTTCATCAGTAACCCGTAATTCAGTATTAGAGTCTAGCTCTTTCATCGCATATTCTATATCTCTAGAACTATAACGATCTACTAAATCAAAATGTCTTACCATATGCTCCTTAACATTGTGACTTTGAAGTATAGAAATAAAACTACTAATATCTTCATTTACAGGCGAGAAGCCAAATTCATTCAAAGGTATACTGGTAAATGCGGACATTAGATTGAATCTGCCCGCACTGGAAGAAAGAATTATTGCTTGTGATGAATACCATTTTGGCATTACAAGAGACATAATTACAGATACAATTCCCATAATGAGTATATTTGTTATGATTAATCTTCGTTTTGACCAAACAAGAAGAATGTTTTGATGCCGAATATCATCTTCAACTCTCGGATTCATAACTTTTCCCTTTTCTACAAGACCAAATCTCTTTAGTTCACCAATACGGTTTCGTAGAGTTTTTTCCGACATTCCATTTTGAGTGGCAATTTCTTCTCTAGCAAATCTATCTGTGATAATCTCTGGGTGTTGTTGAATGAGCTCAAATACTTTTCGCTCATGTTCAGTAAGGTTTAGCATTACTCTGAAGTAGTTCTATCAATTGCCAACCATGCGAGAATTAAACTTGCAACACTCGTAAGGGACTGAACAGCACCCATATTTTTGAAAAGTTTACTTTTCCCAGCCTCAGGCACTTCAACAATATCTCCTGGCTTTACAACTTCATTCAAAGCTTTTATTAATTGTTTACCATCAGATCTTACAATTTTACATCCCTCTTTATTGCCAATATCAAGTATTCCACCAGCCATAGCAATATAGTCTCTTGCAGTATAACCAGGAATATGAGCCATACGTCTAGGTGACCTAACAAATCCAGTCACTATCACTTCATTCTTATTATACTCTGTAAAGTTGCGCGCGTCTAAAGACAAATTGTCATTAAACGGAACATATATTATATCTCCCTCACGTATTACAGGGTTACTATCTAAATTACCATTGGAGAGAAAATCTCTCAAATCAAGTTGAACCCTTTTATCGTTACGGATAAGATAAACATCATCAGAATGTGCATATTTTTGGACTCCTTTTGCATATCGTAAACAATCAATTAACCTAGTAACAGGTGTCACCGTAATAAAACCAGGCTGATTAACAGCACCATAAGCAAGAATCCTAAAAGTCCGAACTCGAATAAGATTAACAGCCACTTCTACTTTTTCATAAATTTGTTCTTTCGCACGCTTCGTGATTTCACGCTCAAGTTGCGCTAATGTCATTTCGAGCACATTAAGTGATCCAAAACGTGGAATAATTAAATTTCCAGTAGGATCTACGAGAATGTAATTATCAATATTCTCTAAAGCCCATTCCCCACTTATTGGTTCTTCAAAAACACCCCCACTAATATTTATTCTTAACCGATCCCCGGGACCTAGATTATAAGTTTCAGGATTAATCGGTTTCTCCAAGGCTAATGGTACCGTATCATACTCTCGATAGAGTATTGGGGTTTGTGGCTCTGTGCCTGTTGGAACAAGTGGCAATGGTTGATTTGACTGGGCAGAAACAAGGTCGAAAATAATTAAAAGTAAGATGTTTAGTCTAAGAACTCTCATATGAAACTCTATATTGGTTTTCATAATAGCTCCGAAATTCTCCTGATTTTATTGGTTTCCACCAATTTTCATTTGATTGATACCATTGAATTGTATTTTCAAGAGCATCGGCAAAGCTAAATTGTGGTTTCCATCCAAGCTGTATAAGCTTTGAACAATCAATTGAATAACGTAAATCATGCCCTTTTCGATCTTCAACAAATTGTATCAAATCTTCACTCTTACCCAATTTTTCTAGAATCAATTGTGTAATCTCAATGTTTTCCAATTCATTACCTCCTCCTATATTGTAAACTTGACCTCTCTCTCCATTTTTTATAAGAAAATTCACCGCAGAGCAATGATCTAGCACAAAAAGCCAATCACGAATATTTTTTCCATCACCATAAACTGGAAGAGGTCGATTTTCTATCGCATTAGTTACAAAAAGAGGAATCAGTTTTTCTGGATATTGAAAAAGTCCGTAATTATTACTTGCCCTTGTAATAATTACTGGCAATCCATAAGTAATATAGTAGGAATAAGCCAACCGATCTCCTCCCGCCTTACTTGCTGAATAAGGACTGCTAGGAAGAAGTTGGTCTGTTTCGTAAAAACTCCCTTTTTGGATACTTCCATATACTTCATCTGTACTTATCTGAATGAATAAATCAACTCCAAAATTCCTTGAAGCTTCAAGAAGTCTAAAAACACCAAAAACATCTGTCTTAATAAAATTGTCAGGTGAGCCTATTGAACGATCAACATGAGTTTCTGCTGCGAAATTAATTACTACATCAATTTTTTGATTACTGAAAATATCTCTTATAGTTTTTTCATCACAGATATCTCCGTTAATAAATGTATAACGCTTATCATTTTCAATATCTTTTAGATTAGCAGGATTACCCGCATAAGTAAGCTTATCTAGGTTTAAGATATGACAATTTGATTCCTCGCTCAAAAGAAAACGAATAAAGTTACTTCCAATGAACCCTGAACCACCGGTAACGAGATAAGTTTTCATATAATTGATTCCCAATCAAAACCAATAATCGGATCATTGTATGGAATCCGTTTTTCATCGGGATTATTACCATTATAGCTTTTAGTTGTATGATAAAAAAGCAATACGGGCTCTTCACTTATAACTTTATACCCATGGGCGACACCAATAGGTATTAATATCAATTTATAATCATCAACTCCCGCACTTATAGTTTCCGTAGAACCATAAGATGATGATTCATTCCGTAAATCATGCAAAACAATAATTGCACTTCCAGACGCAACGAACCAAAGATCATCTTGCTTTTCATGCCAGTGGAAAGCTTTTATCGTATCTTTATAAGCAACAGTGAATGTTGACTGACCAAAATTACTTAAGAGATCATCATCATCCCGAAGCACCTCCATCAGAAAACCCGTTTTGGTAATTCTGTCATGAACATCAGGAATATCCTGATGAACCTTTAGATTTTTAATTTTTACACCATTAATACTCATAAGGTCGACCTACTCCTTCAAAAATAAATCCATTAGAAGCTAGCTCTTCTCGACTAAGAAGATTTTTAGCATCAAGAATAATCTTATCACTCATTAACTCTCCAATACCAGAAAGATCTAATCCTCGGAATTCGTTCCAATCAGTCATTATAACAATTGCATTAGCATTTTTTGCAGCATCCTCTACCGATTCGGCATAATTAAGAGTCGGATAATCCTTTTTCATATTACCCATTGCAACTGGATCATAGGCTATTACTTCAGCTCCATAAGACAAGAGTTGATTTATTAAAATTACAGCACGAGATTCTCTTATGTCATCTGTATTTGCTTTAAATGCAAGGCCAAGAACAGCAATTCTTTTTCCTGACAGATTATTTCCAATTAATTTAATTAGTTTTTTTAAAATCACTTCTAACTGAGCTTGATTAGCGCGAATAGCAGCTTCGACTACTTTTAAACTCATTCCATTTAATTCAGCTGATTTAATCAATGCCCTAGTATCCTTTGGAAAACAGGAACCACCAAACCCAGGCCCAGGATGAAGAAATTTTGGACTTATTCGACCATCTAGGCCCATTGCTCTGGCTATCACATGAATATCAGCGCCAGTTGTATCGCAGAGATTTGCCAATTCATTGATATATGATATTTTTACAGCAAGAAAAGAATTTGAGGCATATTTTATTGTTTCAGCAGTCGGGACATCAGTAATAATAAAAGGGGTTTCATTAACATAAAGGGGACGATAAATCTCTTTCATCACTTCAGTAGCCTGCTCACTGCTAGTTCCAATAACAACCCTATCAGGCATTAAAAAATCTCTAACAGCTGCTCCTTCTCTTAAAAATTCTGGATTTGATACTATATCATAAGGGATATTTTCTCTAATATTTTCAGAAATGATATTTTTTATCATTTGACCTGTACCTATCGGAACCGTACTTTTTGTTGCAATAACAGTATAAGAAGAAATATTATTAGCAATAGTCTTTGCAACATCTCCAACAGAAGTAAGGTCAGCACTTCCATCACTAGCCATAGGAGTCCAAACTGCTATAAATACAACATCAGCACCTGAGATAGATTCTTCAATGTTGGTGCTAAAGTCGAGCCTTCCAGCCTCCTTATTCCTTTCTACTACTTCAATTAGCCCGGGCTCAAAAAAGGGAACTTTCCCAATAGAAAGATCATTTATTCTTTTTTCATTCAAGTCGACACAAACTACTTTATTCCCAAAATCTGCTAATCCTGATCCACTTACTAGCCCAACATAGCCCGTGCCAATTACTGTAATTTTTTTCATTTTATTGTATTGTTATTCTATTTGTACCTTAAAAATAGGACATGATTAAAGGAATCACAAATCTTTAAGTCTAAATATTATTGCAGACCACGACTTCGTCTGCCCACCCACTCAGCCGTTAAAAACAAAATAATTAAAATAAGTAATGGTGACCAATGAGAAAAGTTGATTGTGTATGAATAAAAACGTTCCCTTTCGGTAATCGAAAGGTCCTCAATGATTTTATTCCTATCCGACCATGCAAAATATTTACCCCCCGATGATTCCGACAATCCAAGAAGAATTTCTTTATTTAGATAAACATTTTTTAATTCAAGCATACCCTGTTCTACACTAAAATAACCATGGGGTTCCTTTCCTTCAAAAGTTTCACCGCCAGAAAGGATCCAGTATCGCTGCAATCCAGGCTCAGCAGCAATAAAAGAGCCAGCCCATTTTTGTTCTTTTTCATCATATTCCAATGGAACAAGTAATTCCCCGTTTGGATATTCAATCCTCCACCATATTCCTGCATTTTTTTCTTCTTCACTCAAGCGTAGGAATGAGCCTTCAATTGAAACTTCTTCCCCCCTATTAAATAAAGATTTTGTAATTCTAAAATAACGGTCATCATAACCTGTGGTAGCAGTCAGCCATTTTAATAAATCCCTCCAATAACTAAGAATCTCTATATTCATTTGGCCTCTATTACCTCTAAAGTATAGATTCCATATATCTGGTGATGTAAAAATTGCACGACGTAAAGGATGTTTTCTTTCTTTAGAATCCTTAACTGTCCCAATAATAAGTAATGGAATAGGAAATGTTCCAGAAAGCTGTGCAATTACATTCATCCCTTCTTGACCAGGTTCAATAAATAGATATGGTGAGAGGGGTGGTAATGATTCCGAATCTATTTTAGGGAATGGAATAGGAGTACCTTCACTTAATAAATATTCTACGGGT
>Ga0310344_10002604_pt1 | contig 13548 bp, 9 predicted proteins | sample HC15DNA20200_MG_FD_203801 | JGI IMG/M metagenome (GOLD analysis project Ga0310344, IMG submission 203801) | Marine microbial communities from station ALOHA, North Pacific Subtropical Gyre - HC15-DNA-20-200_MG | ecosystem: Environmental > Aquatic > Marine > Oceanic | place: Pacific Ocean: North... | reverse complement strand
GTTCGTTTGCCAGCATTACGAGTCAATGGTGATTTTTATTAAGTCCGCTGCTGAGTTTGGATCGGTGCGACCTTTCGTCTCACGCATCACTTGGCCGACCAAGAATTTGATGGCGCTTTCTTTACCGCCTCGATAGTCATCAACTGCTTTTGGGTTGTTCTCAATAATAGTGACAACGATATCCTTGATCGCGTGCACATCTGTGACCTGCTTTAAGTTTTGTTCTTCAACGATTGTTTCGGGTAAGTCTCCACTATCAAATGCGAACCCGAGTACATCTTTTGCCGTACTGGCTGTGATGGTTCCTTCATCCACCAGTTGAACAAGTTGCGCTATATGTTTTGGTGTTATGCCGGTGTCTATTAGTTCCGCATCTGCGCGTCCGAGTTCGTTGATACGGCCAGCAATGTCTCCTATGAGCCAGTGAGCAACTGTGCTTGCAAGGTCTAGATCGCCCACAAGAGTGACGGCCGCTTCGTAGTCTTCAGCGCGTTGTCGAGTCTCAGTGAGGGTGCGCGCTTCATCTCTCGAAAGACCATACGCTGATTCGAAGCGAGCAGCACGTGCGCGTGGGAGCTCTGGAAGAGATGCACGTAGCTCGTCAACCATCGCTGTTTCGATTCGTAGTGGCGGTAAGTCAGGTTCGGGAAAATAGCGGTAATCGTGGGCGCCTTCCTTAGAACGTTGTGAAACGGTCTCCCCTGTTCCATCGACGAAACCGCGTGTTTCCTGTTCGACAGTGCCGCCAGCATCTAGAACCGCAGCTTGTCGAATAATCTCAAATTCAATCGCACGCTGGACGGATCGAAAGGAGTTCATGTTTTTTATTTCGACTTTTGCACCTAATTCCTGGGCACCATGGGTGCGAAGCGAAATATTCGCGTCACAGCGAAAGGATCCTTTTTCAAGGTCGGAATCAGAGACTCCTGTATAGCGGAAGATCTGACGGAGGTAACGAAGGAAGACAACTGCTTCCTCCGAAGTATGCAAGTCCGGTTTCGTGACCAGTTCCATTAGAGGGACACCTGCACGGTTGAAATCGATTAACGAGTAACCTTTGCCGCCATCGTCTCGGTGTAGCAAGCGGCCAGTGTCCTCTTCTAGGTGAATTCGTTCGAGTCTAACTGTGCGTTCTCTTCCATCTGCATTGATTGCCACCTCACCGTCAAGGCAGAACGGCTGGTCGTACTGTGTGATTTGATAACCCTTCGGTAGGTCGGGATAGGGATAGTTCTTGCGGTCGAATTTGGCGAACTCTGGGATCCTGCAGCCGAGTGCTAAACCTGCCAGGATGGTGTATGAGACGGCCTGCTCGTTGATCACAGGTAGTGTCCCCGGTAGTCCGAGCGTGACAGGATCTATCAGAGTGTTTGGTTCGCGATCAAAGTAATCGCGAGGGCAATCAGAGAACATTTTCGATTGTGTTCGAAGTTGGCAGTGCACCTCGAGGCCGATGACAACCTCGTACTTGTCTGTCGGATCTGTGGTTGTGGTCACAGGATTATCCTCTGCCCTTAGGGTCGGCTAATCGACCAATTCTATCTGCCACTGGCGAAGAGATCGTCTATGTTCATGAGAAAATGTTGATTGTCCGGATCTGTCCGGTCATTTCCGATACAAAGTTGATTCATGGAATTTTCAATTGCGCCGACTTCTTATTTCGCAGCTTCTATTTTCCTAATCCGAAGCACGATAGCAAGGGTAGCTTGTAATGCTCATTCGGTATCCGATGCGGTAATACTCAGGATAAGCAGCGTAGACTGCTCATGATGAGCAATGTGCCTTCTTCTCGTAGTCGCTTCAATTCAGGCTCCACACCGCCTGGCGTTCAGAGCGATCTCTTTGAACAGAACTCCGAAGTTCCAATGTTGCCTACCGGCGCACCGCTTGCGGCTCGGATGCGCCCTCGTTCCCTAGAGGAATTCGTAGGACAAGAGGACATCGTTGGCGATGAATGTCCTTTAAGACGGATGATCGATGCGGATGAGGTAGATTCGATAATCCTCTGGGGGCCGCCAGGCTCTGGAAAGACTACGCTTGGTTCAATTATTGCCGCACAAACTCAGCGTTATTTTGCAGAATTGTCCGCCGTCACTTCAGGCGTTGCTGAGGTTCGTCGACTGATCGAAGAAGCACGTGACCGCGAAAGTATATCCGGACGGCGCACAATTCTCTTTATCGACGAACTTCATCGGTTTAACCGTGCTCAACAAGATGCATTACTTCCGCACGTCGAGGTTGGCACTGTGACGCTGATTGGCGCTACTACGGAGAACCCTTCCTTTCACATCGTTGCACCGCTGTTATCCCGGTGTCGGGTATTTCGCCTTGAGCTACATAATGGACCAGATTTGGTTGCGATTATTCATCAGGCGATAGCTGACAATGATCGTGGCCTCGGAAATCATCACGTTGAAGTAGACGAAGACACATTGTTCAGTATGTCAGAATTGGCAGCTGGCGATGCTCGTACCGCACTGAACTTGTTGGAAATGACTACACGTGTGACTCGCCCCGATGATGATGGAATTCGGCATATCACTAGAGAGGCGCTTGAGGCGGTTGCCCAGAATCCAACTATGCTCTACGACCGGATGGGGAATGCGCATTACGACACCATTTCGGCGTTTATCAAGACCGTTCGTGATTCTGATCCAGACGGTGCTCTTTACTGGCTAGCGCGCATGATCGAGGCAGGTGAAGATTCACTTTTCATAGCACGGCGTCTGCTAATTCTGGCTTCAGAGGATGTTGGACTTGCTGATCCTCAGGCTCTGCCTCTAGCCGTTGCTTGCCAGCAGGCAGTGCATTTCCTAGGCATGCCAGAGGCAAAGTTCCCACTTGCCGAGACGACTGTATATCTTGCACGTGCGCCGAAATCGAACTCGGCTAGTTCCGCATATATGCGAGCCCGATTGGATGCGGAGCGCACTCGTAATGATGCTGTGCCACTTCATCTTCGAAATGCAACAACTGAATTGGGCAAGGAACTTGGTTACGGCGATGGCTACCAATATGCGCATGATCATCCAGGTCACATCGTTCCCGATCAGAGTCATCGTCCGATTTCCGTGGAAGGTAACGTATATTATGAACCCGGAAGCCTCGGTGCAGAACGCTCGTTAGGTGATAGCGATTCTGATCGCTAGGGTCGCTCGTGGCGGAAATGATAGAAGAGATTGTATGGCATTGGAGGCACGAATGCGGCCAACCCTCAAGGAGTATCTTGCCTACAAGAAACGTTTTAATAACTGGGGGCGCTGGGGTACTAACGATCAGTTAGGGACTCTCAATCACATTCAGGATGAAACACGTCGTCAGGCAGCAGAACTTGTGTCGTATGGGCGTACTGTCTCGCTAGCAAATCCGATCGCAACAGAGGCGGTGATCAGTGGGCCACGAAATCCACAGCCAGCTGATCATCGGATGCGTGTTGGTCCAACATCATCAGTCGACTATATCGGTGTGTCTTATCACGGGTTTGTGAACACTCACATTGATGCTCTGTGCCACGTCTTTACCGGTGAGGATGGGCAACTCTATAACGGTCGCGATCTGTCGCTAGTGACCGAGGAAGGAGCATTGTCAAATTCAGTCGAGCATTGGCGTGATGGAATTATGACACGAGCAGTGCTCTACGATATCCCTGTGATGCGAGGAGCAGCTCACGTCACGCTAGATGATCCGGTTGAAGGATGGCATCTTCAAGAATGGGCTGATCGACAACAGATCGTTCCGCGTGCTGGAGATGTGGTGCTGATTCGATCCGGTGCTGAACCGTTTTATCGACTCAATCCTGATCACGAATTCAGTGGCGTGCCATCGAAGAACCCAGGTGTTAGTGTTTCAGCCATTGAATTTCTCTATGACACGGATGCAGCATTGCTTGGATGGGACCTACAAGAAGCTGGAAATCAGGAAGAATATGGACGAATCCCGATTCATGAGGTCCTGATTCCGCACATGGGTATGCCGATAGTCGATAACGCTAATTTCGAACGATTGTCTCAGGTTTGTGCGGAGTACTCGCGCTACGAATTCCAAATAGTGATCGCACCACTGATTGTGGTCGGTGGTACCGGATCACCAGTAAATCCGATAGCGACATTCTAGGTCCGATAACCGCCAGGAACTTCATAGTTGGCGGCAGTTGATTAGCTAGCTATCCCTTGGTGTTTTTTTATTCGTCACGTATTTTGAGACCCGCCTCCTATAGGTGGTACGAGGTATATCTCAGTATCCGCTTCGACTGTCTCTGTCAGAGCGCTTTGGTCGAGTATTGAACCATCGATTGCCACAGCGATATCTGGTCGCAATCCTTGATGGTCTAGGATGCGTGATGCCAGATCGGGGTGCCGTGTCGCGACAGCGCTGAAGATAGCACGGAGTGTCGAACCTTCGACTTCGATCTGAGTGCAGTCATCACAGAGTGAGCGCAACGACGAGGGTATGTTTAACACTGCCATCGTTATCCTCGATCTTTGTCTCTACCCTATGAACTGGAAGTCTCGAGCTCATCAAGTATCAGGGAGGGTGTCGCCGGCAACTCCGTGATACGAACCCCAACGGCATCGTAAATGGCGTTAGCGATTGCTCCGAGCGGCGGCACGATTGGGACCTCTCCGACTCCACGTACGCCATATGGGTGGCCAGGGTTTGGCACTTCAACGAGAACGGTATCGATCATCGGAACATCGTTTGTAACCGGCATCCGATAGTCGAGGAATGAAGCATTGGCCATACTGCCATCTGAGTTATAGATGTAGTCCTCGTTCAGTGCCATTCCGATTCCTTGAACAGCTCCACCTTGAATTTGGCCCTCAACGTAGGCGGGATGGATTGCCCGTCCGACATCCTGCAGTGCCGTGTAACGCAGGATCGATACTTTTCCAGTGTCACGATCAACGTGCACGTCCACTATATGTGCACCGAAGCAAGCTCCAATCTTGCCAACGCTTGTCGAAACAACGTTGGCGCGTCCTTGAATGTTGCCCCCGCTTCCTGGAAGCCGAGAAGCTGCCTCGACGAATGACATCAACTGGTCGTCAGGTCCATGAATGCTAGCGTCCGTCGGGTCGTAGTTGACTTGGTCTGGTTCGACCTCCCAGAGCGAAGCAACTCGTTGTTCTAACTGTGCTCGTATGTCGAGAGCTGCTTGATAGGCAGCCCAACCGGTCGCGAAAGTGGTACGACTCCCGCCGGTGTTCCCTGTGAAACCAATTGTGTCAGTGTCTCCTACTAGCGAATTGACGTTCTCATACGGAATCCCCATAGTCTCAGCAAACTGCATAGCTAGTGCAGCGCGTTGTCCCCCTATATCAACTGAACCGGTGACTAGCGTAACGGTGCCATCAGCGTGCACATTTGCATACGCGCTGGATTCGCCTCCACCGTTTTGCCAGAAGCCCATCGCTACTCCGCGACCAACATCCGGTTCGCTGATTTCTGATCGATAGTGAGGGTGTGCGACCGTCGCTGCTATTACTTCACGTGTGCCGACCGATCCGTGAGTCGCACCGTCACTGCGAGGGTCACCTTCAACTACGGCATTTTTTTCTCGTAGTTCCATTGGATCGATGCTTAGTAGCTCTGCCAGCTCGTCGAGTACCGCTTCCACTGCAAACGCTGACGCTGGCGCACCTGGCGCACGGTAGGCGGCAACTTTTGGTCTGTTGAGTACGACATCGAGTCCGATAATTCGCTGGTGAGGAACGAGATAAGGGCCAAGTGCACAGCGCGCGCCGCCAGCGACTGGCGAGCCAGGATATGCCCCTGCCATGTACTCGAGCCGGATGTCAGCAGCGACGAGCGTGCCGTCACGCTTAGCGCCAAGTTTGATAAAGGTACGGGCTCCTGAAGTTGGGCCAGTCGCCTCGAGCACCTCAGCACGATTCATTGTGATTTGGACAGGCTTACCACTCTTCTTCGCCAGTAAGGCAGCTAATGGTTCGAGGTAGACGACATTTTTCGCACCAAAACCCCCTCCGATTTCGGTTGGGATCACTCGAACATGCCCGAGAGGGATATCGAGTATTCGAGCGATGTTCTGACGGTGTCCGAAAGCTCCTTGCGTACTGGTCCAGATAGTCAGTTTGCCGTCCTTATTCCATACGGCAGTGCCATTGTGCGGTTCTATGTAACCCTGATGTGACATACCTGTTTCGTAGACTCGCTCAATCACAATATCTGAAGAAGTAAAGCCTTCCTCGAGATCTCCAAAGCCCATCTCTATAGTGCGTGCGACGTTAGAAGGCTTGCCGTCAATAGGTTGAAATAGATCGTCAATTAAGCCGTCAAGGCCGTCGTCATGAAGGATCGGTGCATCGGGGGCAAGAGCATCGTCAAGGCTGACTACGGCGGGTAGTACCTCGTAGTCCACTTCGATTAGCTCGAGAGCATCCTCTGCGAGATGCGGATCAGTAGCACAGACTGCTGCTACCGGTTGCCCTTTGAAGAGCACCTTTCGCCGTGCCATCAATCTCTCAACGTCCCAAAGTGCCGGCATAGGGCCGCGAATCGTTTGCATCACTGGATCGGTCGGTGCTGGAAAGTCTTCAAAAGTGATCACTGCAGATACGCCAGGCAGCGCTAGAGCTTTCGAGGCATCAATTCGCTTGATGATCGCGTGTCCGTATGGACTGCGCTTTACGCGGCCATGGAGCATGTCTTGTAGTCTCACGTCAGCACCGTAGATGGCGCTGCCGATCACCTTCTCCACCCCATCGGGGCGGACTGGGTTCGTTCCGATTACGGTCAGCGGACGTTCAACTGTAGTCATCGGTGATATTCCTCTCGAGGGAGTGGGCGCTGGTAGTCACCGCAATTCGATATGAGTGATGATACCTCGCTGTTGCTGTCTTGGTGTTCAATCTGTGAAGTGGTGTCGAGGTATCTCTTGATTTTCTTCAGTCGTGATTGTTGGTGCCGGGGGTGGGATTCGAACCCACACGCCCGAAGGCGGCGAGTTTTAAGCTCGCTGCGTCTGCCCTTCCGCCACCCCGGCTTGCTTTTCACAGCAGTCAATCAACGCGCGATCTATTTTTTCAGATCACAACATCGCATGCTGGGCTCTTCTGATTGTGCTCTATAGATGCCGCCTTGTCTCGAATGTCATTGCATAGGTGCGTTAAAAGCAAACCGGCGTGAGGGATCAAATCCCTCACGCCGGTTTGCTTCGTACTTATGCTGTCAGCAACGACGTCATTCGCTAAGCAGCATCCCGTGCGGTCTGGAGCCATTCGTCCCAGGTCGCTTGATTTGCGGCTATCCAGTCATCAACATGACGCTCGATGTCCTCCTGCGAATCCTCGCCGGCGTTCATGAGGTCGTTCTGAGCTGCGATGTCTGCCAGCGACAGTTTCATCGCCTCAAAGAGAGCTGCGACCGCAGGGTTGTCGGCCAACATATCGTTGTTCGCGACGACCTTGATGTCGCTGGAGGCGAAACCCATCAGCAACGGATCAGAAACAGCTCCAGGGATGCCAGTTGCCGTCAAGGCGGCTTCGCTCAATCCCTCGGGGTGTGATGCAGCAGGGACGTTGATCCAGACCACATCTTCGCCAGGGGCGAGCTGGTTAACCGTCCAGTTCGGTGTCCAGGTGTAGAACATCACGTGCTCGCCCGCGTCGAAGCGCGCGATCGTGTCAGCCATCTGGACATTGTAACCTGCAGTACCTTCATCGATGTGGTCGCGCAGACCGAAGTCATCGAGATGGTGACCGATGATTGTGTTACAGCCCCAGCCTTCTGGACAGGCAGTCAGGTTGGCCTTGCCATTGCCATCATGATCGTAGGCTTTGGCTACCTCAGGGCGCTTGAAGTCAGCGAGGCTCGTGATACCGAACTCGTCGGCTCCAGCTTTGTCTATTAGGTAGCCCTGCAGTGCGCCGCCGGCCACGACGGTTCCTGCCAGAGAGGCACCCGCTGAGAACAGATCGCGATACTGGTCGTGAATGGGGAACCATCCATTCGCCCAGAAGTCCACGTCACCGAGAGCAACGCTCTGATAGAAGATTGGATTATCCAGCTCTTGAAAGTCTTCGACGGTGTATCCGAGCTCCTCTAGCGCTCGCGAGTACAACGCTTCTTGGAAATAGCCTGTATTCCACGTCGCACGAGCTGGTTGAATCGTTACACCTGCACCAGGTTCGCTTGAGTCAGCATCGTCGTCGGAACATGCCGCGAATACCAGAGAGGATGCGAGAACTACAGCGAGTAAGCCAGTCCAGCGCTTGAATGATGTGAAGTAGATAAATGCCTCCTGTCCTTCTACCTTGTTATATAGAAATGGATGTCGTTGATCTAGCCCTAGAGACTTAATGCAGCTAAGTATCGGTCGTAGCGAGAGCCTGTGTAATGCGGTCGAGCACCATCGCGAGCAGTACCACGGAAACGCCGCCGATCACTGCAAGCCCGGGTTGGAGGTTATTAATCCCCTGACGCACCGGTTGTCCGAGGCCGCCCGCACCGATGATTGAAGCAATTACGATCATTGACATTGCCATCATTAGGGTCTGGTTCAGCCCCGCCATAATTGTCCTAAGTGCGAGAGGGATTTGGACGTCGATGAGGACCTGACGAGGTTCCGCGCCGAAAGCATAAGCTGCCTCAACTGCCTCCGGGCTCACGCCCCGAATTCCGAGGTTCGTCAATCGCACGATCGGTGGCATAGCGAAGACAAGCGTCGCGATCACCCCGGCAACCGTGCCGGTGCTGAATAACATGACCACTGGTACGAGGTAGACAAACGAAGGTGTGGTTTGCATCGCGTCGAGCAACGGACGCACGAGTTGATCTGCCCAATTTGACCTAGCTGTCAGAATCCCCAGTGGGATGCCAATCAGGGCGCAGATCAGCACAGCACTTGCGACCATAGCCAAACTGACCATCGCTTCGTTCCACAGCCCGAGAAAGCCGATGACCATCATCGAGAGCGCTGTGAATATCGCTACGTTCCGACCTGCAACTCTGAACGCAATCAGCACCAGAATTAGGATCACTACCCAGTCGGGAAGCCACAACAGGAAGTCTTGAATGTTTTCCAACAGCTGCTCGACCGGCCACTTCACTCCTTGGAAGAATGGTCGGTACTCGCGGACAAGCCAGAAGGTGAAGTCTTCTGCCCAATCTTCGAGTGGGATCGTTTTGTGTCCGAATATATCTAGCACCGCTACCTCGTGCTTTCAGCGGGTAGCGTCTGTTCCGCACCTGCTTCAGTTGAAGCATGCGCATTCGCTGGGTGCGATGATCTGGAGACGGCTGGCGTGATCTCCGTCGCGGGAGCGAGACTACTCAAGATGTCTAGATGTTCGGCAACTCCTGCTAGTTGTCCATGCTCGTCTATCGCCACGATGCACTGCCCCTCGATCACGGAGTCATAGGTGTCGATTAAGAGGTCATCAGTTGAGCAGGAAACGAATGAGTCACTGACCACGTCACCCAGATCGTTGACTCCACGCTGTATTGCAGGGCCGACATGCTCTTCAAGCACAAGTCCCAAGGGCTGGCGATTCGAATCCACCAGCACCATGTAGTCCGAATCCGATGCGCGCATCCTCGCAGAAGCGGTTCGCACGGTGTCGCGACCCTGCACCAAAGTATCCGGCTGCCGCATGATCGATCCCACCGTGAGTACACGTGAGCGATCAACGTCGCGGGTGAATTCGAGCACGTACTCGGTCGATGGCTGAGATACGATCTCGTCGGCGGTACCAACCTGAACCACCTGACCGTCCCTCATGATCGCCGTGTGGTCGCCCAACTTCAGTGCTTCGTTGAGATCGTGGGTAATGAAGACGATAGTCTTGCCAAGATCTCGCTGCAGCGTGAGCAGGTCGTCCTGCATCTCCCGTCGGATCAGTGGGTCGAGCGCGCTGAAGGCTTCGTCCATCAGAAGCACGTCCGCGTCGGTCGCTAAGGCCCGCGCGAGTCCGACGCGCTGCTGCATACCACCGCTGAGATCTCCAGGGCGACGATTACCCCAGCCCTCAAGGCCTACTTGTTCAAGCGCGGTTTCTGAGCGAGCACGGCGTTCGTCGACGTCCATCTTCTGCATTTTCAAACCGTATTCAACGTTTTCTTGAACAGTTCGGTGCGGAAACAGGCCGAAATGCTGAAACACCATCGCCAGCTTGCTACGACGCAATTCACGCAAGCGATCTGTGGATGCTGAGACGATATCTTCGCCATCAATCAACACTTCTCCGGTTGTTACCGGATGGAGACGATTGATGCATCGAATGAGAGTGGATTTTCCGGAGCCAGAGAGCCCCATGACGACGAAGATTTCTCCGTCCTCAATATCAAGATTCACATCGCGAACAGCAACTACATAGCCGGTTTCAGCGAGAATTTCGTCTCGAGATCTGCCCTCCTGTAGGAGTGCACGGGCTTTGTGTGAGTCGTCCCCGAAAACCTTGCTCACATTCCGGAGCCGTATGGTGGACATCGACGGGAGAATACGGGGCTCGACTTGTAAACTCAACTTTCGCTCTGATCATCGTACTGACGAGCGGAACGGATATCAGTGCAAAATCTGATCACCTATTGGGAGTGAGCTGTGAGTTTCACTCATTCTGCAGTGCTGATGTTGCACCGTTCGAATCTACTTAAGTTGGCAATATGGTTACTATTTCTGGTCGCGTGCAATTCGGGATCTACGCTCGACGTCAAAGAGTTGCACCACCCAAGAGGACTGGCGGTTACAGCCGACCTGACACTGCTCGTCGCCGATGCTGGGAACGGCCGGATACTTGCCGTCACAGCGGGTGAGACTCCCTATACCGTAGCGGATGGGTTGCCAGTGACCTGGGATGGTGGCCCTGGTGCTGACATGATTGTGGGAGTTTCCGGTCTTGCTCTCGATGGCAGTGACATCATTTACGTTGTTGGCGAGTTCCGCGGTGACCGGTTTCGGCGTGTCTACCGTCTGTCACCTGACGGCACTAGTGTTCCGCTCACCAATGCTAGAGAAGAACTCCTGCAAGATGGACTTGTGAACCCCTACGATTTGGTTGTGCTCGACGGAGATGTCTTCGTGAGTGACGCAGGTGCGAATGCTGTCTTCCGCGTTCAGTCCAACGGTGAGGTCAAGCCATACGCTCGTGTCGCAGAGATTCTTGTTCCTGGTGCGGTTGGAACTCAGACTGCAGACGCTGTACCCACTGGTCTCGCAGCCGGTCCGGATGGCGCTTTGTACCTCGCCACGCTCGCTGGCGCTCCCTATGCAGTTGGAACGGCTGCGATCTACCGGATCGATGACGTCAACGATGATGGTGATGCTCTGGACGATGGCGAGATCAGTGTCGTACTGGATGGTCTCACTGCGGTCACCGACCTCACGTTCACCAACAGTGGTTGGCTCATTGTCGCCGAGTTCTCTCGCGACATGGCTTCCTTGTATGAAGATCTCACACCGGAGCGTGCTGCCGAATTGCCAGGTCGTGTGACTGCCTGGTGTGGTTTAGGTCAATCCTCAACTTCCGTGAGCACAGCGTTAGTTGCCGACCATGTCTCGAGCCCCACGTCAGTTGTGTCAATTGGCGAGGTTATCGTCGTGGCCGAGGAGTTGGCTGGCCGCATCACCCAACTACAGCCCAAACATCGCCCCTGGGCTGAACCGTGCCGATCAAAGGCTCGGTTGCGAACCCACGAAGTGCCGTAACGGAATGGATTCTGAACCAATGTCAGGAGTGTACGAGTGCTCAAGAGAGCGTTTCTGCTAGACACGAGAAAATGTGCGATTACGTTGAGGATGATGCCATTTCAGGCGTACGCTAGGGAGCCCCGGCGTGACGGCTCCTCTCCCCACGGAGGATGCGCTCCTGACGGAACTACAGGGCAAGGCAGAGCTTGCGGAGCGCGGAGCGCGGAGCAAGACGCCTGAAACAATCGATGCCATGGCACTTTCGCAGGGAAGGTCTGATTCTGCTGGCCGTTCAACGGGAAAGATCGCCCCGAGCGAAAGCCTCAAGTTAGGGTCACCTAAGCTCACTCCTGTTCGGCGTCAGTACCTAGACCTTAAGTCACAGCAGGCGGATGCGATCTTGCTTTTTCGCATGGGCGATTTCTATGAGTGCTTTGATGAAGATGCCGCGATTTGTGCCAGAGAGCTCGGGATCGCGCTGACTTCGCGACCAATGGGGAAAGATGAGGGTCGGGTCCCACTTGCAGGAGTGCCGCATCACCAACTCGATCGAGCGCTTGAGCGTCTTGTTGCGTCTGGATTTCGAGTAGCGATCGCGGAACAAGTCAGTGAGCCCGGTCAAGGGCTTGTTGAACGCCAGATTGTGCGCGTTGTTACACCAGGTACGGTTGAGAGTAGTGCGCTTGTACCGGATGTACATAGCTGGCTGGTTGCCCTCGCTCCTACTCAGCAACAGCATGATGGTCCGCAACAATGGGCACTGGCAGCTTGCGATGTGACAACAGGAGAACTCGAACTTCAACTGATTGTCTCCAACGAACTTGGTGGTGAACTGTCGAGGCTTCAGCCTCGCGAAGTCCTGTTACCTGAGACAGATTCTGGTGCTCCGATTTGGGAGGGATTCCCTACAGACGTCCTGCTAACCCATCGCACCTTAAATAATTTTAACGTCGCAGGTGCGCGGGAAAAGCTCTGTGAACAATTCAAGGTCGCAACACTTGATGGCTATGAACTTGGTGGGTTCGAAGACGCGATTGGTCCAGCGGGTGCCCTATTAAGCTACCTCGCTGAGACATGGCCTGGTGCGCTAGACAATCTTCGGCCGCCGCGTGTTGCTAGGGGAGATGAGTTTGTCTTTCTCGACAGTCAGACAAGACGCAATCTCGAATTGTTTTCGCCAGCTAACGACTCTTCACCTGAGACAGGGATCGGTCAGACAGGTGCTCTAATAACTGTTCTTGACGAGACAAGAACAGCAATGGGCGCACGATTACTACGTACTCGAATCGGTAGACCGTTACGAGAACCCGAACGCATTGAGAATAGACTCGATGCAGTCACAGCATTTGTCGATGCCGGAGGGGTGCGTCACGAATTGCGCGAGGCTCTTAGAGGCCTACCTGACATTGAACGTTTGGTGGGGCGCGTCAGGTCGGGGACTGCTCATGCACGTCATCTTGTTCAACTCGCTGGCGCACTAGGGCGATTACCGGTCGCTGTGAAAACTGCGCGTAAAGCAGGAGAATCAGTAGCTGCTTTGCTCGACGATATTTCTTCGGGTGGAGAAATGCTTCCAAAGTTAACTGGTCCGTGCTCCTCAGTAGAATCAATGGCATTGGCTGCTGAAGTTGCTATCACAGTCACTAGTGCATTGAACGAAGATCCACCGATTGATCCAGCGGATGGTGACACTGTTCGGACTGGCTTCGACCATAAGGTGGATCGACTTCGCGATCTTGCCTCGGGAGCCCGGGGCAGACTTACGGAACTAGAGCTTGCCGAGCGTGAACGTAGTGGCCTCAACGTTAAAGTCGGATACCACCGCGTGTTTGGTTATTACCTAGAATTACCGAAAGCGCAGGCCGATCGCGCGCCTGATGACTACGAACCTCGACAAACCCTGA
>Ga0310344_10002603_pt1 | contig 13549 bp, 14 predicted proteins | sample HC15DNA20200_MG_FD_203801 | JGI IMG/M metagenome (GOLD analysis project Ga0310344, IMG submission 203801) | Marine microbial communities from station ALOHA, North Pacific Subtropical Gyre - HC15-DNA-20-200_MG | ecosystem: Environmental > Aquatic > Marine > Oceanic | place: Pacific Ocean: North... | reverse complement strand
GACCTGGCGATGGGGGCCATCCGGCAGGCCATCGCACCCGATGGGACCTGGCTGGTCAAGGAGATCAAGTCGTCGCCAGACTGGTCCGGGAACCTCAAGAATCCGATGTTGGCCATGATGTACTCGACGTCGGTGGCGTCGTGTATGTCGTCGGCCATGTCCAGTGCAGATGGGCTGGGGCTCGGGACGCTCGGTATGAACCCGGCGGTTTTGGAGTCGATGGTGACCGAAGCGGGCTTCACCCGCTTCGCCATGCATGATCTCGATGACCCGACCAACCTCTACTACGAGGTTCGACCTTGAATCCCTAGCCGTTGCACGCAGCGGCACCGCGTTTCGCGTATTCGCAGGTCAGACCCGAAAACCGTCCCTGACCGTTGGCATACGCTGGCACCGTCCCCTGCAGCACCCCTGGGTCCTCTGGCACCACCGTGGCACCACGGCTCGGCCCACGTTCAGGGCAGCACTGGAGGGCGGGTTGTCAGACAGCTGAACAAGGTCCATGGTTGTAGCCATGAATCAGGAGCAACTGCGGCCTCTGTACGAGTGGCCGTACGACTGGCCACGCCGGATCGACTTGCGGCAGGGAATCCCAAACTTCCATCCCGGTTTTGTTGGGATGCCAGCCTCTTTGACAGTCACTGAAGCTCTAGATCCCGCAGTTCTAGCCGGCCGCATGAAACTGTTCGAAGTTGAACACAAGAAGGTTTTTGACGTTGCCCTCAAAGAAGTCCAAGACGGCTACAAAAACCGGCATTGGATCTGGTCGGTCTTTCCGCAGGCCGCTGGCCTACCCGAGCATTTCAGAAAAGACTCTTCAGAAACCTCGCGGAAGTTCAGCATCCTCTGTTTTGATGAAGCGGTCGCGTTCCTCGAACACCCGATCCTCGGTCCCAATTACCTGGCGATCGTTGAAGCGGTCAGAAACCAACTAGGCCATCGCGGACTCGAGAAAATCTTCGGTCGTGACTACAAGAAGGCGATCTCGTCGGTGACGCTATTCCGGCGTGCAGCCAGATTCAGCCGCATTGTTCCCGCCCAGGCAGATTCTGCCGATGATGAAGAACAGCGAACGGCAACTCGGACACTGACTGAAGCGGAGCGGCGGGACTCCAATGAGTTCGTGGCCAACGCGATCAAACAATTAAAGGAGCAGCAAAGGCCGAAGAACATCCACGAACTACCGTCGCCCACCGGCCACGCCAAGAATTCCGAGAGGCTCGAAGATCCATTCGGGACCGGCTACGACTTCACCGCCGTGGCCTCGAGGGAGTTTGTTTCCCCTTTGGGAGGGGTCCTGATCGATCACTGCGACGCGATCTTGGCCAGAGCTGGCGAGGAGGACCTCAAGCACTGCAGTTACTCCCAAGAGTTCGACTCGAGGCTGGACAGACAATTTGCGTGGAGACTGGACGGAGGCTCCGGAGTGTCATCCTTCAGTGCCCACGACGACGAATATGATTTCGCACTAGATCCCAGGCCATGGCGGGGCGATGCATGGAGCAGTTGGATTTTTGGTCCGACCCGGTTTTTCCGGCGCTTCCCTCAGGACTCGAACCCGGAACCTGCGGATTAAGACAACGCACTGACCACTCTCAGTGGATTTCGGTGCAGCGACAGGGGAGTGGGTTCGCATGTTTGCCCCCTAGTTACAGGGGCCACGATTCGCATAGTCCCCCAGAGTGGCCAAGGGTGGCCTCCGATGGACTGTGGTTACACGTCGAACTGTCCCCGAACTGGACCATGGCCTAGTCCTCGAAGATCACTCCGGCGGCCTCCGGATCGAACCGATCCGGCCAGATGGTCTCTTTGTTGGCTTTCGCCTTCAAGAGGTTCACCCATCTGAGTTCCGCCCCGTAGAGGTTCGCCCCGGTGAGGTACGCCCATTGGAGGTTCGCCGATTGGAGGCTCGCCCGTCGGAGGTCCGCCCCGTTGAGGTTCGCCCCGGGGAGGTTCGCCTGGACGAGGCTCGCCCCTCGGAGGCGCGCCCGTTGGAGGTTCGCCTGGGTGAGGTCCGCCCCGGGGAGGTCCGCCTGTCGGAGGCGGCTTGATCCTCTCCAACCAGCACTAGGCGTCTAGTTGGCTAGCAGCCGAATAACGGCAACAATCGTGATCGTGAATCATGATCGACGGTGGCCTAGCGAGTACAAGTCGCCCTACAACTCGCGAAGGACTGAATGGCGGGTCAGGACCGTCCCCAACCTCGCTCCCATCGTTCAAGGAGATTTCGTTACTGAGGCACTAGATCCCGCAGCCCTAGCCGCCCGCCTGAGACTGTTCGAAGCCGAACACAAGAAGGTGTTTGACGGTGCCCTCAAAGAAGTCGAAGACGGCTGCAAAAACGGGCATTGGATCTGGTCGGTCTTTCCGCAGGCTGCTGGCATACCCGAGTCTTTCGGAACCGCCTCATCAAAAATTTCACGGAGGTTCAGCATCCTCTGCTTTGACGAAGCGGTCGCGTTCCTCGAGCACCCGATCCTTGGCCTCCACTATGTCGAGATCGTCGAAGCGATTCGAGTCAAAATAGAAGAGAAGGATCAGCACCGGCTCGGCGGCCTGAAGGAGATCTTTGGCGATGACTACAAGAAGGTGATCTCGTCGCTGACGCTGTTCCGACGTGCAGCCAAAGTGAGTTCCGTGGCGGGGTATATCTGGGTTGAGGAGGAGGACACCCTTTTTAAGCTGCTTACGCCAGTGCGATTACCCGATAACACCCCCTCCGACCCCGACCGGTTCAAGATGCGCGATACCCGTCGTGACTTGACGTCGGGTATCTCATCTCGTTTGGCCCTCATCGATGACTGCGACGCAATCTTGGAGAACCTCAAACCCTGTGACTTCTCTCAGGAGTTCGACCGGAGCATGGAAAGAGAGTTTGAATGGAGACTGGACCCTTTTCCGCCAACCAGACATATCGAACGGTTTGGATCGAATAACTGGGACAAGGCCGTGGACGACGCCCTGTCGGGTCGGCCAACAGGTCAAGCCGCCGAGGATGAAGGCGACGTTGAACTTGGATCGAAACCATGGCGGGGCGATGCCTGGCGGAGTTGATAACTGAGGCGACTTCATAGCCGCTCTTCTCTAGTCCTGATGACCTTGAGGTGGTAGCAACTGGATGATGCGGAAATTGGATAGTTACCGAGCCATCGAGTCGGTACTGCATTCCAATGATTTTCAACCCGCCCTGCATATCCGAGATTCTCGGCCCCTGCTCGATGGTTGTGTCCTTACCCTGACGGGCCAAGAGCACCGAGAACGCCGTCGTCTTGAGCGTCCGCTATTTGAACGTAGGGCTCTTGAGTTCTATGAGCACCAGACGTTTAAAGGTTCTCTTCAAATCGCCTTTGAACAGGCAGAAGCGCAACGAGACGAGGTGGGTCGACCTCAAGTTGATCTCCTTTGGCTTACGCGTATGACGCTCGTGCCGGTCACAGCGGCGGTCGTGGGTCTTGATGGGGTGGACAACGAAACTGCTGTCATACACCTCGAAGACATCAGTCGCCGACTCGGTGAAGGTGCTTCTGTCGAATGGTCCAATCGAAACCACCAGGAAGTCATGGAAGAGGCCATGGAAGCCAAAGACGACCTCTTGGTCAACTTTTACAACTCGTCTCTGGAGCGTCGGCGAGACCTCGTTGCTAGTTGGAAAAGTGGCGATATTGAAGAAAGGGACCTTCCGACAGATCTGTTGACTCTGGCGCTCCGCGAATACTTTGATGATTTCGATGACGATCTCTGGCTCCGAGAATCACTCTTTTTCGTCGTAGCGTCCGCCAATACGACAACTCATGCGACACCCCACGTGTTCAACGAAATTATTAAGTGGCGAGACGAACACCCTGAAGAGTCGTACCTCCTGGAACAGGAGGTCTTTGTTCGCCATGCAGTCGATGAGGCGCTTCGACTTCACGGACCCGTTCCCGCCCTACTCCGTAGGGCACTGAAGAACACCGATGCGGTCGCAGGTCATTCCTTTCTTGCAGACGACGACATCGGCTGCATGCTTGGCCCAGCGAATACCGATCAAGAAATTTATGGTGCTCGTTCTACTGCCTTTGACCCCCATCGCCCCGAAGTTCTGGGGCGGCGCGAAGCCCACGGTCTGAGTTTCGGCTCTGGGGCTCATATCTGTTCTGGCCGCCCTCTTGCTATCGGACTGCCAAGTCCCCGAGATGGCGGGCCAGAGGTGATCGGAGTTCTGCCTCGCCTAATAAGTGAACTCCTGTCGCGAGGCGCCCAGTTGGATCCGGCCAATCTCCCCACCTCCAGAAATGACACCAAAGCAGAGCGGTATGCGTCCTACCCGTTGATCTTCGAGACATGGCCCGAGTGAGCCAGGGACGAGACTTCAAGATCTTTGGCTACACCATCGGTCAGGCACCAAACCTGCCCCTGATTGTCGTGATTCTTGCTGCACTAGTGGGCCGGATAGCTGAAGAAGGATCAGGGGTCAATCGGGGTGCTGACGCTGTATTCGTTGTGAGCCTCAGCATCTGGAGCTATTTGGAAGCCGTCGATGGCGTCAACGCATTCCGAAGAGTTCTAGGGATCGCGGGGTTCGCCGTCGTGTTGACGCGTCTCGTATAACAACTCCACTAAGCCACAGAAAGATGGACCCCTCACTCGGTCTTTTGGAGTCGACGGGCATCGGTAGAGCCAATGACCAGCACGACGTCGGCGGCTAGTACCCGGTCGACAGTTGAAGGCGCAACGAAGTCGATCAACTCGGGTATCGGTACCTCGTCGGCGGGCAGGGACAGTGTCTTACCGATCGCGCTGGCATCGCCCAGGAATCCCTCCCGGTAGTAGATCGTCGACAACGAGGCTCTGTAGGCATTACCCGGCGAGGTTGTTTGATAGCCGTCCAACCCGAGGAGTCGGGTGACCTGCCCGGCCAATCCACCCACATTGGAGCCATTGGCCACGAAGACGGTGACCTGATCGGGGGGCCTGCTGAACGGGCCGTCGGGCGGCACTGGTACGCCGGTCCGATCAAGTACCACGGGTGGGCCGTCGGGCACGAGGCAACCCTCCGATGCCCCGAAACCGGCACCGTGTGCGCATGGATACTCGTATCGACGGACCTGCACGGTTCGCCACCGGCGCCCGTCGACCGTCGTGGGGCGCATATCCGGCACGTCGACCGGTCCCACATTGGCCAACGCAACCTGCAGGGCTAGTCGGGACGGATCGGGGCCGGCTGCCTCAGCAGCACGCGCCACCCAACGTACGAGGCTGCATGCCTCTACTACCGTCCGGTGGACGTCGTCCAAGGTGCTCTCGATAGTGGGTACAGCGACGCCCTCGGCCTCCGCCCAGGTCTCAGCGCAGAGGCGATCAAACGGCCGTCGTTCAGCGTCGTCGAGACGTTGTGAGCCGGTTGCCGATCCGTCGACCACCAGAGCCCCGTCGTAGTAGGCGCCAGCGATCGACCCACCGAATTCGGCGACCCTTGACGCCACCGCGTCCAAGCCCTGTCCGTCCAGACCCGACAGGACGAACTGTGGGCGGGGCATCTCCTGTTCCAACATCTCCAGAACCAGCCATGGCAGCGACGTCATGTCGACTAGTGGAACAACGACGTCAACACCGTCGTCGATCATGGCAGCGACTGCGGTATCGAGGCCCACTTGACACGTAGTCGTACCTTCGCATCCGATCTGGTAGCGGGCCGCTGTTAGTTCGACTTCGGCCAGTGCGTATTCGACCGCGGCCATGACGTCATCGGATCGTTGAGGTGCATCCGGTACGACCACCCCAATGGTTGCGCCGTCAAGGAGTCCACGATCTATGGCGGTCCCCAAGGCCAGGATCAGGCCGGTTCGATCGCCTACCTCGATGGAATGAAGCAGGCCCCGTCCCCGGCTCAGGTCGAGGTCGGAGATGCCGCGTACGGCTAGGTGGGAGACCCGGTGACGCTGGGTGAGGCAGCCTGCGACAGTTCCGGGGATGGGGGTGGCAGCCAGGACCACAGCGGCCTCGTGGATCTCGACGGCCTCCAGACAGGCTGCTTCGCGCAGAGTGTCGATGTCGAGGCTCCCCCCACCCAGAGCCGAGACCTCCGTGGTGCGCAGATCCAAGGTCCGGCCGTGGATGCCGCCGCACATGGTGTTCACGAGGCCCACGAAGGTGGCGACCATGGTGCCGGGTTCCCCTACCGGTACATCGAACCCAATTTTGGCCAGCTCGTGCAGTCGCGTGTCGATCTGCACCACCACGATGGACTCCGCACTGATACCAGACTCCATCGTCACGGGTTCGCTGTCGGGCGGATCGCCAGCAGGTCGACAGAACGCATCCAAACCCGTGAAGCGTCCGGTTCGGTCAAACGATTCCTGGAACTTCTCAAAGAGCAGACCGCGAGGATCGACGTATACGCCATCGACCACCGACCCCTCGAGAAGAATCGTCGTCATCCCGTCATCGTTGTCACCCGTTTCGGTTCCGTCTGCGATCGACTCTGAAGCGGTAGTCGATGATGCCGTCGAGGTTTCCGGGATGGTGGTCGTCGTCGAGGAGGCCACTGGGGCCAGAGTGCTCGTCGTCGAGGTGGGGCCGGGAGAGGTCGTCAGCCCTGCGGTGACTGTGGGGGTGGAGGGCGTCGTCGACGGTCTATCGGAGGTACAGGAGGTAATGATCAACACCAGAGTGGTAGCGAGAGCCAGGCCGGTGGACAGACCTGCGGGGAGACGGGGAAGGAGTCGGTGAGGCATAAGGGGGTGGGTGCCCAAACGGGCTCCGGTGGACAGTATGCGGGTCGGGGCACGGCATCGGCGCATCATCTCGATCGGTGGCACGGGTGCACTGGGGGCGGTCCCCGTGTCGCGTATCGTCGGCGCCGTGCCGGCCGCCGACGAACCGACCGATCCGTCGACCTCCCAGTCCCCGATTGATCAACCGGATCAGCCTGTCGTTCCCGAGCGGTCTGCCGCGGAAGCCGGGACCGAGGTTTCCGAGGAACTAAGGGGAAGACGGTCGGCCTTCTTTCGGCGTGGTGGAGGGACGGCGTCGCCGGTGGCGGGGATGCCGACTCCGTCCGGAGGTCGTTGGACCGAGGCGGAGGCAGACCGGCAGATTCGAGCCTTCCTCATCCGCTTGGCCGGGGATCGGAACCTCGTCCACCGTGATAACCCTGTAGAGCTCCTCCGCGAGAACGACCTCCTCCTCCTGTTCGGCCCCGAGGAGGAGACGGCGTTCGCCGACCTTGCTCTCCGCTTCCCCGAGGAGACAGTTACTCGTTGGGCGACCCTCCTGAGTGGGGGAGATCGATCCGAGGCGTTCGGCCCTCGCTCACGATCCGAGCGTCGCGATGAAGCCAGCCTGCTACGGGAATTCCAGGTGGGGCTCCGGAAGCGGGTCCTGGGGAGCGTCCTGCTGGTGTCGATACTGGTCATCTTGGGTTACAGCGCACAGTCGATCCTCTCGGGAAGTCCGGAAGATCGTTCTGACCGTGCTCTCCGCTTCACAGGATCGACCGTGGTGGACGCCGAGGGGCAACCGACCGGGCGAGTCGATGGGGGCCCACCGGTCGCCGAGCCGGGCCTGATCGGGTTGGCCGATCGGGTAGTGGCCGTTCTTCGTGGCGAAGGTCCTGCCGAGAACCGGATTCAACTTGACGTGACTGCCTCGGACCTTCCCGTCCGTCCCGGATCCCTGTTGGCCACCGTCTTCGAGCACAGGGGCGGTCAGGTGGCCATTGCTGGCCCGGACAACTGGTGGGCCGGTGCCTGCATCAGGGTCACCGTGGCCACCGGTTCGCTGCGCCCGTTGGACGTGGTGGTCCACGAGGTCGAGGAAGGGGCTTGCCCAGGCGGTCTGGGCGGCCGTGCCGCCCGGGTGACGTGTGCAGGTCGGGCGGTCCTCATGCTGGCAGTGGACATTCCCCAGGGGGAGGTCGAACTAGCTGAGGGTGGGCTGGGTTGGGCAGAGGTAATCCGGTTCGGGGTGGAGACGGCTCCCGCTGCGACGTCGAAGTGGGAATTGCTGGCCGTCAGGGGAGCTATCGCGGTAGCCGATTCTGAAGGGAATGCCGAGATTGCGGTGCCGGCCTTCGGTGGTGCACCCGGCGATGTGGTCTCAGTGGAGATAGGTGGAGCCACGGGAGAGTGCACGCTCGCCTGAGCGTGCCGTGGTTTGCCTGGCCGGGAAGGGGTGCGGCCCCGAGGGGAGGCCTGACTCCCGGTACTGTGTCGTCATGTGCGGCCGTGTGGTGACCGCGTCCGGTCCCGAGGAGTTGAGCGAACATCTCGGTGTCGACCTCGTCGTCGACGTGCTGGATGGCCCCGACTACAACGTGGCTCCGTCTCACCAACTGCCGCTGGCGTGGACCTCCGACGAGGACGGCCGTCGTCTTCTAGGTACGGCGAAATGGGGCCTGACTCCGAGTTGGGTGAAGGATCCGGCGATCGGCGAAAGGATGTTCAATGCCCGTGCTGAGACTGTGGCAGAGAAGCCGTCGTTCAGGGCCGCCTTCCAGCGCCGTCGCTGCCTTGTGGCCGTCGACGGCTTCTACGAGTGGGGGCCTACTGGGCGACTTGCCGGTGCCCGAACCACTCGTGGCCGGACGACCAGGCAGGCCTGGTACGTCTACCGGGTAGATGGGAGCCCTCTGGTGTTGGCGGGCCTGTGGGAGCACAGGAGGGGACTACGGACCTGCAGTATCATCACCGTGCCGGCAAACGATGACCTAGCACCGCTACACCACCGGATGCCCGCCGTGCTCGAACCTGTCGACTGGGACGGGTGGCTGGATGACGGCGACCGGGATCGCTCGGACCTTGAGTCCCTACTGGCTCCAGCCAATGACGGGACGCTGGCTCGCCATACTGTCCACTGTCGTGTGAACAGTGCCCGAAATAAGGGTTCCGGACTGATCGAACCAGCCGATCCGATGGGTATGTCGATGGCGGTCCCGGACCAAGGGACCCTCTGGTGAGGGCGAAACCGTCGCTGGAGCGAACCGCCCATTCCTTGGAACGTACCGGGGAGACCGTAGTGACAACGGTGGTTTCGCTGCGCCGCCGTCTCGACATCCAGATGCTGCGCTGGCAGGCCCGACTTGACTCGCGGGTCGGCGATCGGGCCATCCCGTGGCTAACTGCTCTGGCCCTGGCCGTCGTGTTGTCGCTTCTGGCCCTAGCCCGGCACCGTGATCTGGGGATCGGGTCCGACCTCGGCCACTACCTCCAGGCCGCTCACCTCATGGACCGCGGGTTCGATCCGATGGTCACCGACCTGGGACACAACCTGTTTGCGGACCAGGCCTCATGGATCTTTTGGCCCGTAGCGTTCGTCCTTCGGGCGCTTCCGGCTGCTGGAACCCTGTTGGTGCTCCAGTCGATGGCGTTGTCGCTAGCAGTTGTACCCCTCTGGCGGATCGCCAGAGGCTCGGCCAACCTGCGGATTGGGGCGGCGTCGGCATTGATGGTCGCCTACGCCTTACACCCGTCGGTCCATGACCTGAACCTGGCTGGTTTCCACCCCGAGGCCTTGGCCATCCCCGCGCTTATGGCGGCATACCTGGTTGCGCGATCCGATCATTGGTGGTGGCTGGCCGCACTTGCCCTAGTGGTGGTGTCCACCCGTTCCGACCTGGGGCTAGCCGTTGCCGCTCTTGGACTCGTCCTTGTCGGCGAGGACAATCGGAACCGAGGGTGGTCACTGGCGACCTTCGGCCTCGCGTGGTTCCTCATTATGTCGTTCGTGATACAGCCCCTAATCGGCGACGGCGACTATCCACACCTAGGGGCCTTCGCCCACTTTGGAGATGGGGCGACCGGGATCCTATTTGGGATGCTGTCTGACCCGGCTGGCCTGCTCGGCGATCTATTCGCCCGGGACGGCTTCGACAAGGTTCTCCTCCTGCTGGCACCCACCTTGTTCCTACCGCTGGTCCGGCCCCGCTACCTCCTGCCGATCGTTCCACTGGTCGTGCTCTACCTAGTTGCCGATGTGCCCGACACTGGCTATGGGAACCCCCAGCAGGACGTGGCTGCCCTGGCTTTCGTGTTTATTGCTGCCACCTACGCCCTCATGCGAATCGGAACTCAGGGGGTCAGCCGCATCCATGTGGATCGTCGGGTCCTCATGGTGCTGGTCCTGACCGCAACGGTTTTCTTCGTTCGGGATGCCGCTTCGTCGCCCTACGAGGAGCCCTGGGACTGGGGTCGGAGAACGTCGACCGATGTGGCTCGGGTTTCGACCTCGGTACTCGTCGGCGATGACGCCCGGGTCATGGTCTCGCCCGAGGTCTATCCACTGGTCGCCGATCGCCATGACGCCTACGTCCTGCGGCCCAACCGTGGATTCCTGCCGGGTCTGGACTGGGCGGAACGTATCGACGCCGTCGTGGTCGATGTCGAGTCACTGGGGTGGATCGCTCCAGAGGTCCGCCAGTTCGAGTCACGCTTGATAGCCATGGACTATCGCAAGCGGTTCGACAGCGAGGGCGTCCGCCTCTGGGTCCGCCGACCAAGGGCCTAGACCACGCGGTCCTGCCCATCGGCCCTTAGGGCCGCACGAAGAGCGTCGGCCACCGCATCTAGGTCACTGGGGGCGGCGTCGGGATCCGCTTCCGTGAAGTCCAGATGACCCATGTGGTCAATGGGCACGACGTGCAGGTGGGTGTGGGGCACCTCGAAGCCTGCGATCATCAGGCCTATCCGAGTCGGGGAGAAGGCCACCATCTGGGCCCGACCAATGGTGTGGGCCACCGTTGTGCAGTGGGCGGCGGTTTCGGAGGGCAGGTCGGTCCAGCGGTCGACCTCGGCGATGGGAATGACCAGTACGTGGCCCCGGTTGAGCGGCCTGATGTCGACCATGGCCACACAGGTATCGTCGCGCCAGACGATCCGGCCGGGGATCTCCCCGTTGATGATGCGAGTGAAGATCGTGGACACGGGGCCTCCGGTGCGGGTTGATGGTCTGCCTCGATCGGTGGTCGCCAGCAGGAACTCTGGTCGTCACGGATCGTAGGCTGCGGCCGATGGGCTCGGAGACCGCAGTGCCACCGTCGATCCCGGAGACGTCGCGCACTGGTTGGGCAGGGGTCTGGACGCTACCGAACCTCATCACGGTGGTACGCCTCGGCTGCATCCCATGGTTTCTTTGGCTGCTCGTCTCCCAGGATAATCGGACGGCGGCGGCGCTATTGCTAGGTGCCCTGGGTGCCACCGACTGGGTGGATGGGTGGATCGCCCGTCGATTCGACCAGGTCTCCGAGGTGGGAAAGGTCCTGGACCCGACAGCGGATCGCCTGCTGCTGGTCGTGGCGCTTGTGGCCATCGTGGACGATGGCTCCATTCCCATTTGGTTCGCGGTGCTCGTGCTCGTACGTGAGGTGTTGATCGGCCTGGCCGCCCTGCTCCTGTTGATGGTCGGGGTACGCCGCATTGACGTGACGTGGTGGGGCAAGACCGGTACCTTCGCCCTGCTATGGGCCGTTCCCTGCTTCCTGGCCGGCCAGTCGACGATTGGCGCAGCATGGACGTTCGAGGCGATGGCGTGGATATTTGGTATTCCTGGCCTGGCTATCGCCTGGTTTGCCGCCTGGGGTTACGTACCAGTAGCCCGTTCCGCCATACAGGAATGGCGAACCGGTTCCTAGGAGGCGGGTTTTCCTGAGTAAGGGGTTAGATGGCGGTAGGTTCAGGACGTGTATGTCCCCGCCGACCTCCGCTATTCGGCCGACCATGAATGGGTCCGTTTGGTCAGCGACAACTGCGCGCGGATCGGCATCACTGACTACGCACAGGATGCGCTGGGTGAGGTGGTGTTCGTCGAGGCTCCCCAGATGGGAGCTCGGGTGGAGGCAGGGAGCGTGTTCGGCGAGGTGGAGTCGACCAAGTCGGTCTCCGAGCTGTTCGCCCCGGTGACCGGTGAGGTGGTGGCCGTAAACGAAGACCTGGAGTCGGCACCCGAGAAGGTCAACGACGACCCCTACGGTGAGGGCTGGATTTGCGAGGTGTCCATCGAGCTTGAAGGTGAACTCATGGACGCTGCGGCCTACCAGGCGCTGATCGAGGACTGACCATGGCCTTCGGATCTGACGACGAACCGACCGACGCCTTTGACCCGGTCGAGGCTGTGCCCCATGGTGACGACCGTGAACTCTTCCCGGTGGGTTGCGGACTGTTCGTCGTGGAGTCCGGTCCCAAAGCCGGTTCCCGGTACGGGCTGGAGGCTCCGGTGACCTCGGTGGGTCGCCACGGCGAGGCCGACATCCTTCTGGATGACGTCACCGTCTCCCGCCGTCACGCTGAGGTCGAGCGCATCGGGGAGCGCTACGTGGCCCGTGACGTGGGGTCGCTCAATGGAACTTGGTTAAACGGACAACGGGTTGACACGGCCGAATTGACAGACGGTGACGAACTCCAGATCGGCCGGTTCAAACTGGTGTTCTTCCACGGTACGGCTGGTTGATCGTCCATGGCCCCTGACGAGGCGGCCGACCCCATGAACATCGGCGAGGTGGTCGCATTCCTCGAGGCCGAGTTCCCCACGGTCACCGTGTCCAAACTTAGGTTCCTGGAGTCAGAGGGCCTCGTTCGGCCACTCCGGTCGACCAGCGGCTACCGGCGGTACGGCGAGGTCGATGTGGCCCGCATCACCCGGATACTCCGACTGCAGCGTGATCAGCATCTCCCACTGAAGGTCATTGCTGGACTGCTGGATCAACCGGAACCAACTGACGAGGTCGACGGCTTGGTACCGGCCTTTCGCGACAGCGTGGGGCGCCGAGGCCGGACGGCGGGAACGAGAACGGCAGATGGCACGCTGGCCGGATCCGTGAGCGTCTCGAAGGGTGAGTTGGCGGCCATGGTCGGCCTAGACGAGCCAACGGTGTCCGAACTCGAGCGCTTGGGCCTACTCCAGGGTAGGGAGGCTGGTACCAGCACCGTGTACGACGACGAAGCGATCCTGGTGGGTCGGATGGCGGCCTGCTTTGTGGGGCACGGCTTCGATATCCGACACCTACGTATGTACCTAGTGGCCGCCCAACGGGAGGCAGGGCTACTGGAACAACTGGTGGGACCGGTGGTGGGCATCGACGGAGAAGGGTCTGGGCGGCCGCTGGCCGAAGCCCGACGACTGGTCGACGAGTTGACCGATGCCGGTTCGGCTCTCCACGAACTGCTGCTTCGGCGCGAGTTGGGATTGGTGGGCCGATGACCAGTCCCCGGCTCCACCGGACTGCTGACGAGATCGCCAGTCGAATCGACGAGTTGGCTATCGAACTGGTCGACTGGGTGGATGCCGACACGGTTGTGGTGGGGGTTCTCAAAGGGTGCCTCCCGTTCATGGCCGACCTTGTCCGTCGCTTCCCTGTGCCTGTCGAGATCGACTTTCTGGCCCTCAGCCCGTTCGCTCCTGATAGTGGGCGGGTACGTCTGACCCATGACTTATCCATCGACGTGAGTGGCCGGAACGTCCTCTTGGTCGAGGGGGTGGTCGATACCGGCTTTCGCCTCGACTACCTGCGGCGGCATCTGGTGGCCCACGGAGCGGTCGGCGTCCGGGTGTGCACGTTGTTCGACCGAGCCGATCG